>Ga0268279_1000003_pt1 | contig 346723 bp, 335 predicted proteins | sample saktaG_6_FD_190142 | JGI IMG/M metagenome (GOLD analysis project Ga0268279, IMG submission 190142) | Saline water microbial communities from Sakinaw Lake, British Columbia, Canada - sak_2010_1_5_80m | ecosystem: Environmental > Aquatic > Non-marine Saline and Alkaline > Saline ...
GCAAAGGCGGCATAGACCTCCTGTATATTGAGGCTGGATGAGATAACGCCTGCCAGCTGGTTGATAAGCGAAAGCTCCTGCTCCCTTTTGCGCAACTGGTCCTGCAGGTACTCTTTTTCGAGGCTGGTGGCTGTATTATTGATTATTCTCTCGGAATAGTTGATATCTTCCAAAGAATACCTTTGTTTATTCTGTTTTTCACCGAGTGCCAACACGCCAATGACGTTATTTCTGCTGATCACCGGCACGAACATCTGAATATTCAATTGAGTAATAGATTCAAGCTCTTCTTTCCACAAACTCTTGAATTCGGGAGCTATATCCAATCTATCCTTGGGCAGATAAGTTTTGGACTTTTGAAGCCAATGGATTATCGGGCTGTCGTTTTTTACGGAGAGAGTCAAATTAGATTGTGATGGCCCAATTGAGAAACGGACATAAAAATCGCCGGTATCCTCACGGGGCAGCATCAGGTACGCTTGCCTGCATCTGATAGCACCGCATAGCAGGTTTAACAACTCATTGCCCATTTCGTCGAGGCTGAGCATCCCCTGGATACTATTCTCCGTAAAGTCCTTGAGTTTTTGGCGATATTCGTAAGCATCTCGGTAAAACAATTTATCTATCTGGCCGATTAATATATACCGCACCTGGTAAATTACGAAGACGATCAACAGGGCAGCAACCATTCCCAGTAAAAAGTTTATGCTAATTACATCGAAGTGGAATAGAAAGTGTCCGATGACATACAGTAACAGGTAGATTCCTAGACCGATGGCAATCATGGAGACAATGGCCAAACTGCGCCGCAGGACAATACGCAAATCGAGTAACTGATGTTTGATAACGGTATAAGTTAAAAGCAGTGCCATAATAAAATTGCCCACGTGGGCAAGTGGATAATCCTGCACCATGCGGCCCGTTGAAAAAACGATAATCATCACAGAAATAAATATAGATACAAGAAGGTATACTAATTGGTTACGTACTACCGGGTCTACAAGAGTTCTGATTTTCTTGATGAGAATGTACACATCACGTCCGATCAAGACTATATAATAAGCTAACAGAGGATATACCCATATTCCATATACCGGTGCAACGCCTTTATCAACAGTTACACGTTCAGGGGTAAACAGGATTATCCATATAAAGGCCAGGACCATGATGATGTAAGCCGCGGGAATCTTCGGCTTTTTCGCCTCATAGTATGTACGTAAAAAGTAGTGGAGTTGTGTAGCGGCAAAGGTAACGATACAGAGTATCGATATTGCGATAATACTTTTTTCGCTGACCAGGAAATCGCTGCGAAACAGGGAATCAGCGAAGCTCCACATCATAGCAGCAAAGAGGAACAATGCAAAGACCTGTTTCTGGCGCTGCCAGGGCCGATTAGCGTATAGGATGATAATCAGCGGAATATAGGCTATGCCTGCTATGAGGGGTATTAATGATTGTATGTTCATGTATTGGTTAATATATATACTTGTGACCATTATGTAGCTGTAACTATCAAATGTCAAGATGATGTAACCATAATGTCGCACCTAAGTAGAACCTTATCAACTCAGGTAAAAGAAAGCAGGGCAACCTTGCAAGGTTGCCCTGCTTAGAGTAGTAACTCGTGGAGCTTAGCTTGCTGCCGGTGCTCCCACGGATACCCGCTCTGCTTCGGGTGATGCAGGAACGGGTCTACCGAGAGTGGCCAACTCTCTATCGCTGGGATTCATGTGACGCGGCTTTAAATGTGCCAGGTCTGCGCCCTGGGAACGTCGTAAATTGATATGGTTTTCAAAAGCTCCTTTTGGCAGTAAAGTAACCTTTACCGGCACGCTGTTAAGCAGTGCTCCGGCGTCTGCGTAAATGAATCCTTCATCCATTTTTTTTAGTTCGGCGTAAATTGCGCGTGCTATGGTGTCTTCAGCGAGCTTGATATCACCTTTCAGTTCGAGATACACGTGCAGGGACGACTTATTTTCCTTTTGTTCCTCGCGGGCTGCCCAATCAACATAAGGTATAGCTGTGTTGCTGACAGCCTGCCAGATGACCTTCTCGGTCAGCCCGAAAAATCCGCCTGCATCAATTGCATCGTCTATTCTGCCCTCAAATTCCATCTGGGGCAGCTCAATGTTCAGCTTTTTATTGCGCAGTGAAGTGATCTTGATGATATCTCCTGTCCTGTACCGGATGAGCGGCGCCCCGTGGAAATTACTGATAACAAGTTCATATTTGCTATTTGGCTGCACTTCATCAAGCAATACGGTCCTGGGTATATACGACCTGTTCTCCTTCCACTTCTCATACTCTGATTCCGGGATGAATTCAAAGAAATTCATGTTAGGTATAAATGTCATGCCGTCGTAATCCCAGGTTTGTGTTGCAATCATACTGCCTTCGGTGCTGACATAAACATCCAGCGGGTATACACCCCAGGTATCTTTAATTACATTTTTGAAGATAGTAGCATCAGTACCGCTGCTTAAGATGCCCTTTATCGTCCACAAATCTTTAGGCATGAGCTTACGTCCGGCCAACTTGCTTTTGATTAAACCCCTGGCCAACCTGGCCAAAGCTTTCGGCTGAGATAATAACGATTTAATATTGATCTTGTCCATGTGCTGATTGATTTTCTCACCGATAGCCACCAGAGCTACTGAAACGCCAAAATAAAAATCCAGTCCCTGTGATAAGGCTTGCTTGAAGCTTAATGTGATACGTTCTTCAATATCCAGTTTTTCCGCAATTTCCAACGGAGGCATGCTGATGCCTTCGACCTCCTCAGTAGCTATGTAAGCATATGTTCCCGATGTATACGGCCTGGGAGCAACCGCGTAAATAAATTTCGCCCCGCGATTCAAGGATGATACATCACCCTTATTCTTGCAACTAGCCAGGATGGCAAGGCCTGCCCCAATTGCAGCTATTTCTTCGCACATCCTCTGGGTTACTGGTACCCACTTGATGCTCTCCCATTTGAAGGGATACTCAGCGGACCTGCCCGACGTATGCTGCCATAACAGCGGCTTAAGCGGCATGGCATCATCCCTTTTCTCGCTTAACTCGGGGCAATAATCCTGGTAAGTAGTAAGCGGCGCCCTTTTCCTGAACTCTTCCACATCCTGGGGTATAGTACCCCTAAATATTTTTCTTCCGATGACCGAGGCATTGAGCAACTCAATTTGCTCAAGAAGAAGCCTTTTCTGAATGGACATGAATTGTACAATGCTGAGATCTAGAAAACCGCAGCACATCTGCCAGAGGTCTTCTTTCCGCCCTGTGCGCAATAACTCTTTAACCGTAGGCATAGTTCACCTCCCTCATGTACGAACGATTACACTATGACACGATTAAAGTGAATATGGAAGTGATTATGTTCTAGAAAATAGTTCTATCTGATACGAAGTTTGAATGGATAAATGGAGGGTAAACGGCAGGTTAGTGCGAGTTAGTTATTACAGTTTCTTGGTCTTGCTGGACTTGGTCAAACCTTGAAGTTTGAAGCTTAATTTGTCCAATTCCCCATCGGTAGGCTGCTTTCCCAGTTCGAGGCCGTAGCTGAGGAAGAACTCGAGGAAGCTGCGCAGGAGGTCTCTGATCCCCTCCTCGAAATGGTGGAACTCCTCTTTGGTGACAAGGTCGCTTTGCTGGCCAGCAGCGGGTTCGTCCAGGTGGCTGTCGATAAGAATGTTGATAAACTCGGAGACGCTCATGTCGCCGCGGTTATCATCTATCTTCCTGACCGTTCCCGCATCCAGAATCAGCATCCTTTTTTCCGTCATACACGTCTCCTCCAGTTTTATTTATCTTCAGGTAAGTTGAACCTCAAGACTTCCAGAACGGTCTCGATACTGCGCCGCAGGCCATGGCCTTTTTCGGTGACAATAAAGGTGATCGAGGGGTTTCCAACCTCGATTTGATCTATAAGACCCTGCGACAGCATGAATTTAAGATATTTCTGCAACTGCCTGTAACTCATATTGGCGCTGTACATGATCTCGGTCTTACCCGCCCCTTCAGCACCAATTCTCAGCATTTCGCTGATTATTTCGATGTTGGACCGCCGCTGATTCATTTATCGGTCCGGCATACACTCTTATTCATGTTTTATGTAAGCTTGAGTAATATATAACGCTTTAAGGATATTGTCAACAGGAATGTTGTCATGGTACCCGGACAGGGGTATATCGCTTTCTCAGGGTTTTTTGAACAGATTCAGGAAGCGGTCCTGGTATGCGCTCCAGAGGTTCCAGCGATGGAGCTCGCTCACTAGCTCAGATGCGTAGGATGGATCTTTGCCGGCCATCTCGAAAAGCTCTTCAATATTTTCGCGCGCATCCCGAGGCACTCCCTGGTTATCAGCGATAAGCTTGCCGCGGCCGTAAAGCTCGGCGAAATTACGGTAGGCCGAGTTTCTGGTGAGTTCAAATGTAAATTTCATAAGGGAAACGTCCCACATGTCTTCTACGCCCTTGATGATCGCACTGAGCGGGTCACTGCGGCTGTCTATGCGACTGTTGATCTTATCCAGAATATTGCCCAGCGACTCGGTGACAATGTTCATTTCCCCTGTTTCGTTTTTATAAGAGTACAGTATGCCCGGCTCGTGCGGATTTTGCTCCGCCGCCATCTGGATGTAGCGCATGGCCAGTCCGCTAAAACCTTCAACATTGACAAGGTATGTGGGCGTGACTATCTTGGGCCGTGCCGCGATTACCCTTCCTTCCCTGACCACGTTCACCTCATGCATGAGCTCTGTGATCATATAATAGTAAACATTGGTGATCCCGAATGTGGCCAGTTGCTGCCTGGGCGGGCGCAGGACCATTGTGTTTTCAATAGCCGATCTTATTTTATCGTCAGCTTCCATCGATATCCGCCATATTAGAAAAACATCCTGACCGCCTGGAAATTGCGTTTTATCATGTCCCTGCCACGTATCACCCCGTTAGGTTCAGTATTATGCCCGGGGACAAGGAATTCCACGTCCAATTTCGACAGCTGTTCAATGCTCTTCTGCAGTAGTTTCGTACTTCCGCCGGGGAAATCAGTCCTGCCCACGCTCATGTAAAAAACTACGTCTCCGGTGATAAGGACTTTGCTATCCGGCAGATACAGGCACACAGACCCCGGGGAATGTCCGGGACAGAGCATGACCTGCATGTTGAGATCGTCCTGGCCCAACTTGGCGTCTCCCTCCTTAAGAAAAAAAAGAGGGGTGAATTTTGGGGCTCTCATGCCGAACATCGTGTACATACGCTCCCCGGCGGTTGTTCTGAAGGCATCTTCTTCCTCAGACATGGTCACTGCCGCTCCGCTGATATTTACAATCTCCTCGTTGGACTGACAATGGTCCGGGTGGCTGTGAGTATTTATGATCAGGCCTATATCTTTGATTTGAACATGGTCAGCTTTCATCGCTTCGGTCAGGCTGCCCAGACAGTCTTCATCGGCCTCATTGGTTAGATGCCCGGGATCGATGATAATGTGTGGTTTATCACCCTTGAGCACGTTTGTCAAAACGCAGGTATTGCAGTTGTTACCCATGCCGGACCATATGTAACAATATAAATCGTCCAGCAGCCTGACTGATTTATGATATTGCATTTTCACCTGCTTTATAAAAAATAAATGCCTTTAGATCAGGCCGATAAGTTGATGAAAAGCTGCATCAATATTTTTATGCGTGTCGTCGCCCAGCGTTTCTATTATCGATCCGGCCACTTTAAGCACCTTGTTTTCCTCGGCTTCGCCCAACATAGCAATCATTTGTTCCATCCTCACGCTAAGCTGCAATTGCAGTTCTGCGGGCGCTTTCTTTGATTTTGGCAGTGAAAGCAGTGGATCGGTCAAAAGTATCGGCCGCATCAGGGCACTCTCATAGACAAACTTTGTTTGCCGGTTTGTACGCGAGATATTCCAGGCGGTTTTATCGTCCTCGGTCGGCCTTATCCACTCCATGGCGTAGGCGAACTGGCAGTGGATGTAGTCATGCTGGATGAGGAACCTGGTGGCCTCGAAGTCTTTCACGCCCAGAGACAACTGAAAAAAAATCTCGTCCAGTTTCCCATTGTCGATGCCTTTTACAGTGGCAGTATGGCGGCAATCTTCCGGTATCTGGAAGATATTGTATTCCATAGCGCCGTGCAATATGGTATGCGCCGCTTCATGCCTCATCGCCCCCGCCCTGGCATGCTTACTGTACTTTAATAGCCGTTCCTGGCAAAGTAACAGCCGGGGGTAACCCCGCAGCACTTCGTGCGTGCAGGCAGACGTGTCATCAATGGTATTGAATGAGAGGCCAAGCTTGAATTTCTCATCGCGCAGGAAGCTGTTTAGATTGGCCTCCGTATCGAAGGCATATACCTCGATCTTATAGGGTACTTTTTCAGCAAAGCAACTGTAGCAGTCATTCAGGACTTCGGAGACTTCTTTTTTAAAACTGCTGGAGACGTCTCCCCGCGTAAAATAGCTTAAGTCGATCGATGCCATAGCCAGATAAAACAAAGATATCAATCTTGCGCGGTAAAGTCAATAATCGTGCTACAATGTTCAAAACTTACTTTCGAGGTATTTACCAGATGAAGAGAATATGGGCACCGTGGCGTATGCAGTACATACTTAGTAACAATAAGAGCGGCGGGTGTATATTGTGTGATAAACCGTCTGAAAAAAATGACGAGAAGAATTACGTCCTATATCGCGGCAGGCATAATTTTATAATCCTTAACGCCTATCCATACACGCCTGGCCATTTGATGGCGGCTCCTTACCGCCATATCGCAAATATTACTGAGGCCGATACAAAGGAAACAAAAGAGCTTTTCGAATTGATACAATTGTGCGTGAAGCTGCTCACACAGACCGTTAGGCCGGATGGTTTCAATATAGGGATGAATCTCGGCAAAGTGGCAGGTGCGGGGTTGGAAGGCCATATCCACATGCACATTGTGCCCAGGTGGAACGGGGACCATAATTATATGAGCGTAGTCGCAGATACGCGCGTACTTTCAGAGGGACTGGCAACGACTTACAGCAAGCTCAAGAAGGGTTTATCCCTCGTATCTGCCTGAACGATGCTTAGCTGAGCAGTATTTTTTCCAGTATTTTTTCGCTGTCCGGGGTAGTTAGAGCTATAACACGGTCGTTTTCTTTAAAAACAGCATCGGGGGATGGAATCTTGGGACGCTCGCCCTCGCGTATAATGAGTGCGACAGTTGTATCCTGCGGCAGCTTCAACTGACCTATGGATTTCCCCAATGCCGGCGAATCTTTGGTGATCAGCAATTCTATAACTTCTTCCATATGCCCGCTCATAGTCAGGAGGTGAATCAGGGGATGCACGGGTATCTCTTGTTCCACGTGTTCAAGTATAGTGTTGGTCACCGATATGGTGGCATCTATGCCCAGTTTCCTGAATGTGGCATCGTTATTGGGATTATTGACCAGGGCTATGGTGCGTGGCACCTTGAAGCGGTGTTTTGCCACCTGGCACGATACCAGGTTATCTTCATCATGGCTGGTGGTTGCTATCAGCACATCAGCCCGGTTAAGGCCGGCCTCAGTCAGTACAACTGTTTCGCAGCCGTCACCGCGCAAACAGCAGCTACCCAGTTCATCCTCCAGACGCTCGCATTTTTTTACATCTCGTTCAATGATGAGCGCCTCGTGCCCCTGGTTGAGCAGGGCCTTGCTCAGGTAATAGCCTATATTGCCTCCGCCAACAATCACTATATAAAGCGATTTCATAGTATTCAGATTTTCTCCAGCCTGTTGAAAAGGAGATCCGCGAATACCTCTGTCGGGCTGATGGATTCCAGCCCGAGTTGTTCATAGATGTCTTTCCGCAGCGGGTCATAAATACGGCAGATGACCCTGGGCACTTTGAAGACATGCTTTGCTATCTGGGCTGCCATGACGTTGCGGTTATCTCCCTGGGTGAGGGCAATAAAGGCATGGGCGCCTTCTATGCCAGCCTTGCGCAGCATCTCTTCATCGGTGCCGTTGCCGATGAGGGCTGTGCCGCTGAACGTAGGTGGGAGCCTTCTGAAGCTGTATGCGTCTATGTCCAGCACGGTCACCTTATGTCCGGCCGCGTCAACCATAGCCGCCAGCTTGCCACCCACGCGGCCGCATCCCATGATGACGATCGTCTTCCGGTTCTGTTTTAAGGCTTCCGTTCCCGGCATATGAGTACTCGGCAGGGCGCCTCTTCGAGGACATGCGGTACGGCATTCCCCATTGTGAAAGAGCCAAATCTTTTTTTATAGGTCAAACCCATTACTATCAAATCGACGTTGTTTTGACGGGCCACCTCGATTATCGCCGGCCCGACATCGCGCGCCTGTATGATCTCCGTCTCGACCTCAAAGTCGTTTGCCTGTGCATATTCTTCTGCCTCAAGAAGCACCTTCTCGGCCGCCTCGACATCAGGTTTTATTATAGCATCGACCGGCAAGCTCCGGTTAACTTCGAGAACGTAAACAATGAATATCTTGGCTTTGGATTTCTTGCCGATTTTACAGGCCAACTCCACCGCCACCTGGTCCACGCCGTTACCACGGGCGGCTACTAATATCCTGGCAAACTCCATTTAATTACTGTCATCTCTTAATTATTTTATTATCGAACAGCTATTATTATAATGTCGCTGTTCCCCTTAATCCAATCAGCATCAGTTTGCTGCCGTCCGGATCGTTCCGTTGGCCTCGTTGGCCTCTGACTTTCTGCGCCTGCTGGTATACCAGTATACCACCAGCCCGACGGCAATCCAGGCTGTTCCCACCCAGCGGCTGTATGGCTGCAACACAACTACCACGATCCAGATAGCCACGGTCCCGAGGAGGCCCAGTATCGCTGTCAGCGGCAGATCGCGGCCCATAAACGGTATATTCAATCCCAGGCGGAAGGGCCGCTCGCGCTTTGGTTCCTTTATTCGTAAAGCCAGTATCGAGGCGTGAGCAATGGCAAAGGACATCATCGAACCGAAGGCGTAAAGGCCGCCCAGGTGGGAATACATATTGGGGACAAAAAATCCCGGTGATTGCAGCAAGAGGGCAAGACCCGAGAAAATAATTATGGAAAAATAGGGGGTTTTGAACTTGGGGTGCACCCTGCCCATGATGGCTGGCACGAGTTTGAAGCGGCTGAGTGAGAACGCCAGCCTGGATATACCCAGTAACCCGGCATTGGTAGCTATGAGCAGGATGGTTGCCGCCAGCACCGCCACCAGCACCGGCAGGATAGCCTGGAGGCCGCTCAGCGCCCAGTTGAATAAGATCTGGTAAGCCTCCACAGTGAAAAGCTGGGCCGAAAGTTCAGCCGGATTCATACCCTGGGACAGTTTGCTGGCTATCCCGGCGATCGGATCTTTGGCCCAGTCGGTTGCCAGCTCGGTCGGGGTCATTGTGCTGAACGCCGACACAGAGATACCGGCGTAGACCACGAGTACTACGACGGTCATGATTATAAGCGCCCTGGGTGCACGCACCTCGGGACGTTTTGTTTCCTCTGCCATCTGCGATATTGTCTCCAACCCGGTAAAGGCAATGGCAGCGATGGCTATCCCGAATAGAAGATCCTGAGGTGAAGGCCAGTAGTTTAAAATTCTTTCAATAATAATCTGAGGGTTAAAGAAAAACATCAGGGCCAGGGCTATCAGAAGCGCCTGAGTGGCCAGGTCCAGGATGACAAGCGTAATATTCATGATGGATGATTCCCGGACGCCGATAACGTTGATTGTCATAAGGAACGACACGATTAACATAGCGCAAGTCGTCATCATAACCGGAGATGTCTTGAGCGGCGCCCAGAAGAAACCCAGGTAGGAAGGGATGGCGAATGCAGAAATGGAAATGGTGACAATATACCCGAAGATCAGGCCCCAGCCAGCTATAAACCCTGCAAAATCGTTGAAGCCGTGCCGGGCGAAGCTGGCAGATCCGCCTGATTCAGGGTACATGGCTGTGCCCTCGGCGTAGGAAAGGGCAGTAAAGACGAAAACTATGCCGGCAAGGCCCAGCGCCAGGGGCGTGGCGCCGCTGGCCGCCAGGACCACCACACCGAGAGCATAATAGATAGAGGAGCCGACGTCACCGTAGGCGATGCTGAAAAGATGTGTAGTGCGGAGGACCCGCCTGAGCGGTCTGACTTTAAGCCGTTGAGGGCGGACGAATTTGTCGCCCGGTTTAACCTGCCAGTTATTTTTCACTTTTCAGTCATGTTCAGGAACAACTGTTGGCAAATTGTATTCTTGGTATATGCCATTGTCAAGATAACAGGCATTCTCTGTCGGCTCACAGCTTGAAATCAGTACAACTTGGGTTTACAATGATCTACCAGAGGCAAGTTAAATCCGAGGAGGGTAGTAATTATGAACAAGTACCGCATAACCACCTTTATAACCGCTGCTATCTTGATGATATCGTTACTGGCCTGTACACCCGCGGCCACACCGGCTGCTACAGTCACAGTAACCTGCGACCAGTTCTCTCAGCAGGCCAACATCGTCCAGGATGTCACCGCTGCTGCTGGTTCTACCATCACCGTTACCCTGTGCTCCAATCCCACTACCGGATTTCAGTGGGGGGAGCAGGCCCAAATCGGCAACACACAGGTGCTGAAGCAGACGTCTCATAAAATGGTTGGACCTGCCAATACGGGTATGGTCGGCGCACCGGGCAATGAAGTCTGGGCTTTCCAGGCACTTGAAGCTGGCAACAGCACTGTCTCCTTTTCGTACAGCAGGCCATGGGAAGGCGGCGAGAAGGATGTGCAGACATTCAAGCTCAATGTGACCGTACAGTAGGCTGTTACTTCTTCAGGCTGAAAGTTTAAGAACAGGCCACTATCATGGCTGCCGCGAAGCCGACCCGCAATGTGGCCTTGATATAGGTCGGCAGCATAGTCACCGTATCGGCTATCGTCACCCAAGGAAGCAGGATCTTAAGTTGTCGGCGAATTTGGCCAGGTAATCGTCGGCAGGCAGTATGGAAGAGAGCACCTTGGCTGCCAGGGAGAGCGATTGCTCCGCCGGCAGGCAGTATTGCATAGTCAAGAATCCCTGGCGCAGTTTCTTGACCTTGTCCTTCACTGCCCTGTTCGATATAACGCATTCACTCAAGTACTCGGCAAGCTGCTCAAAGTCGGCTTCCTTCATGCCGAAGCGCGTCATCTCCTGTGTGCCCATGCGTATGCCGCTTGACGCTATGAAGCTGTCGTCGTCCGGCAACGCCTGATAATTGGTGACAATGTTGTTTTCCTCAAGCCTGCGTGCGATATCCTCTCCCAGACCGTACTGCCGCACGCGTATCAACACCTGGTGGGTCTCAGTGAACCCCTCTTTTGCATCACCCTCAACTGCTATGCCCCTGGAATTAAGGGCTTTGGCAAAAGCACGGGCATTCTTTATCACCTGTGTCTGGTAATCCTGCTTGAACTGGTTCATCTCGTATGTTGCCATCAAAAGGCCAAGCAGTGTGCCAAGGTGGTGGTTGCTGGTGGAACCGGGGAAAGCCCTGCTCTTGATCTCTACCCAGAGTTTCTCCAGGCCGGTGCCGTCAGCCATGTTGCCGGCGATCACACCACGCTGCGGGCCGAAGAAGGTTTTATGCGTGCTGCCCGTGATGATGTCGGCTCCCTCGCCGAACGGGGCCTGGAAGGCGCCATAAAGACCCAGCACGTGCGCCATATCAAACATGAGTATGGGACGGGGATTCATCCGGCCTGCAAGTTCAGATACAAATTTAACCGGCTCCCTGTATAAAAACATACTCTTACCGAAGATGATCAACTCCGGTTTTATAGATTCGATTATATCCGCGAGTTTGGTAGTGTCCGCCTTATAAGGATTATCTTTGAGAACGGGAAAATGATAGACGTTCTCCTTACCCGTTTCCAGGTTATCAGCTACGAAGTTGAACAGTGCGCCCATTGGCTGGGCGCTGAGGTGTCCGCCCTTGTTCAGATCGTTGTTGATAACAGCGCGCATTTTTCTCAGCGGCTGATTGGCCGGCTTCTCCCGGTTGAGAAATTTGACGATGCCTTTAAAAACCACCTCGTTGGCCATATTGCCGCTGACCGGACGCAGCTCAATATTGGCGCAGCCGAAATATTGCTGCAGCTCTTTTCTCAGCTCATCTTCAACATCCCTGATGAAGTCGGTGGCCTGGTAAAAATATATCTCCCTGCCCTTGATCGTCCTGTGTTCGGCGTAACGGCCAACAGGATCCGATATCTCGCACAACTTCACCAGCAGGCTCGGTGTGGATTCAGAGGGTATGAGATTAATGCATTCCCTCTGTCTCCAAATATTGTTGTTAATCGTTCTGTTAACAAGCTTTTCTATCTTATTTTGAAAATCAGCCATGTTATACCTCGGTGGAAATTTGTATAAAGCATACATGAAGCGATCAGGATTTAACAAACTCAATTTGCGAAAACTGACCTCCGAATTTATCATATATACGCTTACACCAATGACATTTCCGGAGAACGTGGATTGAAATTACGAAGAGCAGCCTGTTTTACACTGATGATTTTGTCTGCCGCTGCTATTGTCGGCAGCGCCTGCGCTGTGGGAGGTGATGTGAATCCCAATGCGCCGGTGATTTCGTCCCTGGTGGCTGAGCATATTGGTTTATATCCTCTGGGCAATACCAAGATCACATGTTCCGCCGTAAGCCCACAGGGTATACCTTTGAACTACAGATGGGTTTGCAGCGATGGCGTCGTCACTGGAAGCGGGTCCTCTGTAACTTACCAGGCGCCCAGGACATATGGTAATTTTCATATAATGGCCACGGTGGACGACGGCCTGGGCAATACAACCAGCGAGACGGTGACGGTAACTGTAATTGTGCGCAACCCTTCCAATTGCTGCAGGTAACAGGTGCAATGCGTATAAGCTGCCGTTTGATTCTATTGTCATTAATATTGATCCCCTGTCTAAATGCCTGCAGTTCTATTAATGTAGTGAGAGTGATCAAGCATGACATACTGGTTGCCGAATTTACGGCAGACGTATCGCAAAGCGCAGCCACCGTGGAAGGGCAGGCACAGAATACGCTGCTGTGGCCACTGGATAAATGCAGGATATGCGTGACGTTTTACGACTACGAGGGCAATAGTTTGGGAGTTTACTCGGATAGCATAAAACGGCTCGAGCCGGGGCAGGTGTGGAATTTCAGGGTGGCTCTCAAAGGCGATGACGCCTGGAAGGTGGCCAGGTACGATATATCAGTATGTAACTGACAGGAAGCGCAAATCGTTGTGAAAATAGTCATGTTTGTATATACTATGTGATGCAGGTGGAAGGGTTGTATAAGCATGGCCATTGGCTTATCTGCATAGCCTTATTCCTGGTTATCATATCTGGGGGCTGTAATAGGGGTAGCGGACTTCAGCTGATCAGTCACGATCTCACCGCAAGGCAATTTACGGGAGACCTGAATTCGACCAAAAGCATGGCAGTTGTTACAGGCATTGCCAAAAACGTTGACAATGTTCCAGTGACAGAATGCAATATTACCGTCCGCTATTTCGACGCTGATAAAAATGTAATCGGCGTTTCCTCGGCCTATAAGCAGTTCTTGGAACCCGGGGAGGTGTGGAGTTTTACTGTTCAGTTGACTGCGCCGGATGCATGGAAAGCGCGCAGCTACGACATCAGCAGTACAAGTCGCTGAGGGGACTTTGCTTTAACGATAGTGGTTAGCTATAATTCTAGAACTGTTAAGTGTGGAGGTTTGTGCAAAATATGAAAAACATCGGCTACATGTTACTGATCTTATCCAGTGTATTGTTGATCTCAATGGGAGTGCTGTCATGCGCACAGGTCGCGTCGCCCACAGCGGGGCAGCAGTTGACCATCCAGAGTTTAACTCCCGTGCAAAATCAGACCCTTCCCGGTGGGACCGTGGCTATTGAGAGCTCTGTGATCAATCCCGGGAATAGCTCTCTCACTTACAAGTGGTCGGCAAGCGGGGGTGGTTTTGGTGGATCGGGGCAGAACAACATCTGGCAGGCGCCGTCGCAGGTTGGTGTATACGAAATAACCCTGATTGTTGAAGACGGCAGGGGCGGCTACGCGCAATCCAGGACATCGGTTACGGTGTCGAGTAATAGGGCGCCGGCCATAACAAGCCTGTCCGCAAGCCCTGTAAACGTAATGCCGGGCGGAAGCACGGTAATTACCTGCACAGCCAGTGACCCGGATGGAGATATGGTCAGGTATAGCTGGAGCGCCGGGGACGGAACCATCTCTGGGACTGGCAACAGGGTATCATGGATATCGCCCAATAAAAACGGCGATATCAGCGTCACATGCACGGTCAGCGACGGCAAAGGCGCCGAGGCCAAACAGACAATTTTAGTCAATGTTTCACCGTCCAGCAGCGAGATTACCATCAAACAGGTCAGACCTGAAAGCGGGACGGTTTCCTCGACGGGCGACAAGGATACCACCTGGTACAGGGCGGGCGATGATGAAAAGAATCTGACATACCGGGCATTTTTCAGCTTTGACATCTTCGGCCTTAACAGGACCAACGTCAGGCAGGCCAAGCTGAAATTCGGAGCGGGCAGAATAACCGGTGACCCATTTAATGCCCTGGGCGGGTTGCGCCTGTGGAAGGTAAATTACGGAGAAGGATTGCCCGACTATAATATTACGGGGGATAATTTCTATTCTGCCGGTGCCCTGCTGGCTTCGTCTCCGAATGAGATAGACGTTACCACTGAGATAAAAAATCTTGTTGCCGCCGGGGCCAGCAGGCTGCAGATGGAGGCGCTCTTCTACAGGGCCAGCAATACAAATAATGCCATAGACTATGTCGAATGGCCGGAAGTTAATCTGCTTATAACTTTCGCGCCGTGACCGAAATAAATCAATCAGGAGGTTACTTATGAGGGAAAGCAGGTTTGTTTACACACTGGTACTTATCACGGTAATCACTTTGACGGTGGTTGCGGCCTGTGCCCAGCCCGCCGAGACACCCACCCAGCCGGCGCCTGCTGGCAATTTACCTCCCGTAATTGCCAGCCTGACCGCCGCGCAAAACCAGACTTATCCCGGAGGTACGGTGAATGTCCAGAGCGTGGTTTCTGACCCGAACGGGGACATGATTAATTTCAATTGGACAGCCACGGGCGGCGAATTTGTGGAAAACGGGAGAACCAACACCGCGTGGCGTGCTCCCAAGGGTTACGGCAACTACGAGATTAAGCTCACAGTCGATGACGGCAAAGGTGGATCGGCCCAGGCAACAACATCCATCGCTGTAAGCGCCAACAATGCCCCTTCTATCACGAGCCTTACAGCCGATCCTGTTGCGCTTCAATTCGCGTCCACGGCCGTCCTTACCTGTATTGCCAGCGACCAGGATGGAGATTCAGTCCAGTATAAATGGGAGGCCAGGGATGGTACCCTGAGCGGGATTGGCAATAAGGTATCCTGGACTTCGCCCAGCAAGGGCGGCAACTACAGCGTTTTTGTGGTGGCCAGCGATGGAAAGGGTGCTGAGACCAGGCAGGAGATCGTTATCCCGGTGGCGGCTCCCAGCGGAGTGCAGACCTTCAATATGATCCCGAAGGAGAGCGGCACAGTCACCTCTGAGGGTGATAGGGATAACAGCATGTTCAGGGCCGGAGACGATGAAAAGAACATAGGTTACCGGGCTTTCTTCAGCTACAATATTTTCCCGCTGATGGGGATGGATATTAAGCAGGCCAAGCTTAGATTCATTGATGGCAAAGTGGTAGGAGACGATCCTTTCGACCCGGTGACAGGCGTGGGAGGCTTTCAGGTGATGCGGATATCCTACGGCAATACCCTGCCCAAGTTCGGCACCGTGGACGGGTCACCATTCCAGCGCTCTGAAGCTTACCTGAACAAGCCGATAGTGGAAGTGGATGTGACGCCAGAGCTTATCACTGCGGTGGACAACAGGCTTGAAAAGTTCCAGGCGGAAGCCGGTTTTATGAAGCGTTCCTTTAACGGTAACAACATTGCCCAGTACGTACAGTGGCAGGACGTTGTGCTGGAGGTTACCGCTTCAGCAAAATAAGTGCTTAGTTCCAGCGCAGGGCATATAAGCATATAACAGGGCGGCCGAAAGGCCGCCCTGCTTGCCCTGTTTTGACTTGTTTTAAATCCGGTGCTACAGTATATAGTAAATTAGCAGTCTAAAGTGGAGAGTGCTAAAAAATGAGCAAGGCTGCTTATAAAAGACGAGATGCTGTCTTAAAGATCATAGTCAGTGAATATATTGCAACGGCAATCCCGGTAGCGTCGGAGGCCCTTCTACGTCATCACAGCCTTGGTGTGAGTCCTGCTACGATCAGGAATGACATGGCCTCCCTTGAGGATGAGGGTTATATCACCAGGCCATACACATCGTCGGGCAGTGTGCCTCTGGATAAAGGCTACAGGTTTTACGTTGAAAATATATCCGGGCACACCGAACTTCCGAGTGATGAGCAGAAACGTATCAGGCACTTGCTGGATGCGGCTGTTGACGAGTATGACAGATTGATGAAAATGGCTGCCGGTGTAATGGCGCGCCTGGTGGGAAATGCGGCCATCGTCACTTTCCCGAAATCCGCTGAATGCAGGTACAAACACCTCGAGCTGATTTCCTTGCAGCAGTATGTTGCCATGATGATGCTGATATTGGGTAATGCGGTGCTGCGCAGGCAGACTATTCAATTTAACGAGCCTGTCGAACAGGAGCAGTTGAGCCAGACAGCCGTAAAATTCAATAGGGAATATGCAGGCCGGACACGCAACCAGATCGCTGCCGCTAAACTGGAGCTGACCCCGCTGGAGAAAGTGGTTTCCGATACCATCAGCGATGTTATGGCCGGGGAAGACGCTATTGAATATGAAAGTTCATACTTTGAAGGTCTGCGCTTGATGCTGGAACAGCCTGAGTTTGTTCAGCGCGAACGGATGCTGGGCGTGCTTGAGTTGATGGAAGCCAAGGGCTGGCTGAAGAATGTCATAGACTGGCAGGTTACGGATGAAGGGGTCAAGGTAATTATCGGTGGGGAAAACCGCGAGTCCGCCCTTCATGACCTGAGCCTTGTATTCAGTAATTACGGCGTACCTGACCAGGTGCAGGGCGCGGTCGGGATTATCGGTCCCAAGAGAATGGACTACTCGAAGGCCATTTCCACAGTGAATTACATTTCAGGACTTCTAAGCGAACTGATTGCAAAGGTTTGCCGGGAAGGCAGCTAGTTATTTGAATCAGGAGGCTATTTTGGCAGAGGAACCGATTCAGCAGGACCAAGATAATATCGATGACCTGAAAAAAGCCCTGGCAGAGGCGGAGGAAAAGGCCAAAACCTACCTTGCCGATGCTCAGAGGGAGAGGGCCGACTATCAGAACCTTAAGAAGAGGACAGAGCTGGAGAAACAGGAGTATCAATTGTGGGCCAATGCTGAAATGATGAGGCTGTTGCTGCCCGTTGTGGACGATATGGAGCGCGCTTTCAATATGGTTGACCCCAAGTTTAAAGACTCAACCTGGGTTGAAGGCTTCAGGATCATTGAGCGAAACCTTCAGGATATCCTGTGGTCGCACGACTGCGCAGCAATCGAATGCGTAGGCCAGCCTTTCGATCCCAACTTTCATGAGGCGATAGCCTATGACGAAGGCGAGGAGGGAAGGGTCGTCTCCGAGCACAGGAAGGGCTATACCATGAAGGATAAGGTGCTCAGGGCCGCCCAGGTAACAGTCGGGAACGGAAACCATGCCGAAAACAAACCAAAGCATCATAAAGCACCGGACGAGCAAGCTGCTAAATAATCGTTTTTAATAAATATAATCTGGAACATAGGAGGATAAAATGGGTAGAACAGTAGGCATAGATCTCGGAACGACGTTCAGTCTTGTGGCGACGATGGAAGGCGGAGAGCCTGTAATCATCACCAACCGCGAAGGTGAGCGTTTGACACCGTCGGTGGTGGCGGTGGATAAAAAGGGTGAGAGGCTGGTAGGTTTGCTTGCTAAGAGGCAGGCTATTACCAACCCCGAGAATACCATCTTTAGCATCAAGCGACTGATGGGACGCAAGTACAAGGATACTGTAGTTCAGACCGATATCAAGAGGCTGCCTTATAAAATCGTCGAGGCGCCGAATGGTGATGCCAGGGTTATGATGGGCGGCAAAGATTACAGCCCTGCCGAGATATCGGCCATGATCCTGCAGAAGTTGAAGCTGGATGCCGAGGCTTTCCTGGGCGACAAAGTAACCGATGTCGTGATCACTGTCCCCGCTTACTTCAACGATAGCCAGAGACAGGCGACCAAGGATGCCGGCACCATTGCCGGGCTCAACGTTATCCGCATTGTTAATGAGCCCACGGCGTCGGCGCTGGCCTACGGACTGGATAAGAAAAAAGAGGAGATGATCGCAGTCTACGACCTGGGCGGCGGCACCTTTGATATATCCATCCTGGAGCTGGGTGAAGGGACATTCCAGGTCAAATCGACCAATGGTGACACGCACCTCGGCGGCGATGACATCGACCTTAAGGTCATGGACTGGCTTACCGATGAGTTTAAAAAAGAGCAGGGCATCGATCTGCGGCAGGACAGGATGGCCCTGCAACGTTTGAAAGACGCGGCGGAGAAGGCCAAGAGGGAGCTTTCAACGGTCGGGCAAACAGAGATAAACCTGCCCTTTATAACCGCCGATGCTTCCGGGCCCAAGCACCTCAATATCACGCTGACCCGCGCCAAGCTGGAGCAACTGGCGGCTGACCTATTGGAGAAAAGCATCGAGCCGTGCAAGAAGGCGCTAGCGGATGCCGGCCTTACGGCTGCCCAGGTGACTGACGTCATCCTGGTGGGCGGCCAGACCAGGATGCCCAAGGTGCAGGAGATCGTGCGCCAGTTCTTCGGCAAGGAGCCCATCAAGGGGATCAACCCGGACGAAGCGGTAGCGCTGGGCGCGGCCATCCAGGGCGGCGTCCTCAAGGGGGATGTCAAGGACATCCTGCTGCTCGACGTGACCCCTCTCACCCTCGGTATCGAGACACTGGGCGGTGTAATGACGCCGCTCATACCCAGGAACACCACTATCCCCACTTCCAAGAGCCAGGTGTTCAGCACGGCTGCCGATAGTCAGCCAAGCGTGGAGATTCACGTCCTGCAGGGCGAGCGCCCGATGGCAGGGGACAACAAGACACTTGGAAGGTTTATCCTCGATGGTATTTTGCCCGCGCCGCGCGGCGTGCCGCAGGTCGAGGTAACCTTTGATCTCGACGCTAACGGTATCCTCAATGTCCGCGCTCAGGACAAGGGCACAGGTAAGGAGCAGAAGATCACCATCACCGCATCCAGCGGCCTGAGTAAAGATGAGATAGAAAAAATGCGACGTGAAGCTGAAGCACACGCCGCCGACGATACGCGCAAGAAAGAAGAAGTTGAGACCAAGAATGTAGCTGAAGCTACCGTCTACTCTGCCGAAAAGACTATACGCGAATACGGCGATAAGATTCCATCCGACCTAAAGAGTGAGGTCGAAGGAAAGATCGCAGCTACCAGGTCAGCTTTGCAGGGCACGGATATCAGCTATATCAAGAGCTCGCTGCAGGCGCTCAACGATTCCATGCAGAAAATCGGCGCGGCCGTATATCAGAAGACCTCGCCGCCGCCGGGTGGAAGTCCGGGTGGAGAGGACGGTTCACAGGATGCCGGCGCGCCTCCCCCGCCCCAGGACGACGGGACCGTGGAAGGCGAATTCCACGAAGTATAAACAGGTTGTTTAAGATAAAGGCGGTGGATGTACATCCACCGCCTTCTTTTTTTGCTGAAATTGCTGCAAGCGATACGCTTCTGAGTCGAATTGACACTCCAACGTAAAAGCCTATAATATGTGGAACATTATTGATACAGGAGGTTTTTAACTGATGGCAAGCAAGCATTTCACAATGAGCAATGTAACCAAGGCAGTACTTGCGATTTTTGCCGGTGTTTTATGCATATTCTGGTTCGATATGGCAAGGTGGATAATCGGCATTTTCCTAATCGTATGGGGCATACTGACACTGGTCGAGCGCTAATACCCGAGAGAAAAGGCGGCCTCGTTTATACCTGTCGTTGGCCGCGGGCGGTGGGTTGTGTTCTATTGCGGCACCTGTGGCTTCAGCTATAAAGACTGGGTAGGCGTTTATTATCCTGAGGGTCTGCCCAGGAAGGGCTGGCTGAGCTATTATGCCCGGGAATTCAACGCGCTGGAACTGAACTCCACATATTACGCTTTGCCGGGACTCGCCACCATGGAATCCCTCGCCAGCAAAACCGGGGATGGATTTCTTTTCTCCGTCAAGGCCAATCAGGAGATAACCCATGTACGTCAGAGCGGGGAGGAAGCCAGCCGGGCTTTTATACGCATATTACAGCCGCTGGTTGAGGCCCATAAACTGGGGTGTGTGCTGGCTCAGTTTCCCTACAGCTTCGGCTTTAATTCCGCTAACCGGGATTACCTGCATAGGCTGGGCGACTGGCTGCAAGGCTATCCGCTTGTCATCGAGTTCCGCAATGCTGCATGGCTTAACAGCGAAACTCGCGACTGGATGACGGCCCGTCATATCGGTTTCTGCTGTGTCGACGAGCCGCAATTGCCTCGCCTGATGCCGCCCGTGGCAGAGGTTACCAGTGAAACCGGTTATATCCGGTTCCATGGCAGGAATACTGCCAAGTGGTGGCAGCACGAGCAGGCCTGGGAGCGCTATGACTACTCCTACAGCCGCCAGGAACTTGAGCAGTGGCTCCCCAAAATACGGCTGGTAAGTGGAGCGGCTAAAAACACCTTTATTTTTGCCAATAATCACTGGCGCGGACAGGCTGTGGATACTATCAGGCAGGTACGCTCAATGCTTGACCAGCTTGTCACGTGAGTTTTTGTAATATAGAATAGTTGCCTGTATGGTGTGTGGCCCGGGTACCGGCCATGCACGGGCAAGTTCGAGCAGGGAGAATAGTTGCAACATATTACCGGTTCACAAAAACACATCGCATGGTGGTACGCTCTTGTATTCCTCGGCATTATAGCGATATTACTGATACTGGATATCGTAACCAAGGAATGGATCCGCGCCAATCTCACACCGGGAGGATCATTGCCCGAGATATGGCGATTGAATATCGTGCATGTGCAGAATACGGGATCGGCTTTTGGCCTGTTCACTAACCAGGCCTTCCTTCTCAGTCTCGTCGCTATCGCCGGTCTGGTGGTGGTGCTGCTTTTTTTCAGGTACATCAGGGACCTTGGATTTTTAGGCGGTCTGGCTCTGAGCCTGATCTTTGCCGGGGCGATGGGCAACCTCATAGACAGGCTGAGGTTCGGATACGTCACTGATTTTATCTATTTCAGGCTCTGGGACAATGTATTCTGGCCAGCTTTTAACGTCGCTGACTCAGCCATAACGGTTGGAGCCATCTTACTTACTTTTGTTGCCCTGGCCGGCCTGGGAAAAAAACATGAGCCAAAACCGGGAACCGCAAAAAAGGACGTTTAAGGCCGGCATCGACGATGTCCGGCTGGATAAGTATCTGGCTGCTGCTCTACCCGATCTAACGCGCTCGCATATACAAAAGCTGATTAAGGCCGGACATGTTACGATAAATGGCTTTGCAGCCAGCTCGTCAAGGCGTCTAAAATCCACGGACCTCATCACCATTGAAATCCCATCGCCAGCGACATCGAGGCTCGAACCCGAGGACATCGCTATCGAGATCATTTATGAGGATCCTGACATGGCGGTTATCAATAAACCAGCGGGCCTGACCGTTTACCCCGCACCCGGGCATGCCGGACATACGCTGGTCAACGCCATGCTGCAACGTTTTCCCGATCTTGCGTGTTTCGGAGATTCGCCGCGGCCAGGCATCGTGCACCGCCTGGATAAGGATACCTCCGGGCTGATAGTTATAGCCAGGAACGAGAAGGCACGGCTCGATCTTGTTAACCAGTTCAAGTCCAGGTCGGTAAAAAAAGACTATTTAGTTCTGGTGCAGGGAAGACTTGAGCCGGAGAGGGGCGCCATCGATGCCCCTATCGGGAGGGACCCGTCTGACCGAAAGAGGATGGCAGTCGTATCGCGCGGCAGGACGGCCAGGACCGACTACCGCGTATTACAGTATTTTAAAAATTGTACGCTGGCCGAGGCGCATATCCAAACGGGCAGGACACACCAGATCAGGGTGCATATGTCTGCCATAGGGCATCCCGTGATCGGGGATAAAAAATATGGGAAGTCATCAACGCCGGCGGGACGCCAGTTCCTCCACGCCTGTTATCTTGAACTGAGGCTGCCCGGCAGCGGGCAAACACGCTCTTTCACCTGTGGCCTTCCTCCTGACCTGCGGCAGATGATAAAGTCCTTTGATAAGGGGAGGGGCTGACACCTGTTGCTATTTAGCCTGGGGGTATGATAGATTAAGTTTAAAAGCGAGGTTTCAAAATGAGACCACAGGATAAATTCGGGCAGTCAAAAAAGGATCCCTATAGCGGGCAGGGCGATGTATATAACCAGCTTGCCGGCACACCGGCGCCCGGCGCCGAGGATTTCACCAACTTTGAGGTTGATGCTGCTAACAGGCGCAACGAGTTACTCTTCAGTATCACCACCCAGATCGAAGAAACCAGGGGCAAGCTCAAGCAGGCTGAACTTTTGGTAGAGCGTCTGCGCCAGAACCTGCGGGAATACGAGGAAATGTACAAAACCCTCACCAAGGGCAAGGCAAAAGAAAAGTAAGAATAAATATCCAGCGCCGCCGCTTGAGCAAGCCTGGCCTCGGCAAGAGGCAGATGAACGGGTCCTGACATGGTGCTGATAAATATAATATCCCCCTTAGGAGTCAGCGTTGAAAGAGAAGCCCAAAGATTACGCCCTCGAGTATGCCGGTTTCTGGATCAGGCTGGCCGCAGCATTGATAGATTTCTTGATATTATTGGCAGGTTTGTACATATTGTACTGTGTGATATCCCAGTCCTTTTTCTGGATATTTCCCAATGTACCCGGGGTAATCAGCACTTTCGGTGATATCGCCGCTGGCGCTCCGTTGTCCGCGGGCACAATATGGCTGTCCGCCACCATATTGCTGGCCCTGATGGTGGCCAGCACCATCTATTTTGTAGTTTGCTGGGCAGCTTCAGGCCAAACAGTGGGTAAGCTCAGCCTGGGCATCAAAATAATTCGCACTGACAGCTCTTTGCTGGACCTGCGCTACTCTTTTATCCGCTTTCTGGGCGGTGTGCTCTGTGTTGCCACGCTGGGCATAGGTTTTATCGTGCTTGCTTTCGACAGCCATAAACAGGGGATGCATGATAAAATGGCCGACACTTATGTGGTGAAGCTGCCGGTTAAACAGGTAGTGTATAACCAGTCACTGGCGCGTGGGGGTATCAGGTAATATGCAAGCTCCGGTGAGGGTGCGCTTTGCGCCCAGTCCCACGGGTTACCCGCACCTGGGCAATATCAGGACCGCGCTTTTCAACTGGCTCTTCGCCCGCCATAGCGGCGGCACCTTTATCCTGCGCATCGAGGACACGGACCAGGCGCGAAAGGTGGAGGGCGCCGTGGAGAGCATTATTAATAGTCTGCAGTGGCTGGGGATGGACTGGGACGAAGGCCCGTATTATCAGTCCCAGCACCTGGATATGTACCTGGAGTACGCGGAAAAGCTGGTAAACGAGGGCAAGGCTTACTATTGTTACTGCTCTTCAGAAAGGCTGGATGCCATGCGGCAGGAGCAGATGAAGCTCAAGCAGCCGCCCGGTTACGACAGACACTGCCGTGACCTTGCTCACCTGGGTACCTCGGCAGATGCCCCCGGCGTTGCCCCCGTAATACGGTTCAAGTCCCCCCTGGAGGGAAGGACGGTAGTAACGGACCTTATCAGGGGTGACGTATCGTTTGAAAACAGCACCCTGGATGACTTCGTGCTGCTCAAGTCTGACGGGTACCCGACGTATCACCTGGCCAACATCGTCGATGACCACTACATGCAGATCTCACATGTAATGCGGGCTGAAGAATGGCTGTCCAGCACCCCCAGGCATGTGCTGCTGTATGCTGCGTTCGGATGGCAGCCGCCCCGCTTTGCTCACCTGCCCATGATTCTGGGTCCGGACAAGTCCAAGCTGAGCAAGCGGCACGGCGCCACTGCCATCAATGAATACCGGGACCGGGGATACCTGCCTGAGGCCATGATAAACTTCCTTTCATTGCTGGGATGGTCGCTTGACGATAAAACGGAGATCATGACATGCGATGAAATCATTAAGAATTTCACCATCGAGCGGGTCAGCAAGGCTGCGGCCGTCTTTAATCTCACCAAGCTGGAATGGATGAACGGGGTATATATACGCAACCTGAGCCCGCAGGAATTTAGCGACAGATGTATGCCCTTTGTTGAAAGGGCGCTTCCGGCAGGGGTGAAAAGGCCTATAGATGCGGCGTATCTGAAACAGATATCCCCGCTGGCGCAGGAGAGGGCCAAAACGCTCTCGGAAGTACCTTCCCTGGTGGATTTTTTCTTCACAGACGGGCTCGAATATGACAGCAGCCTGTTGCAAGGTAAGCTGGAGAAGGGCCAGGCCAGCGAAGTGCTCAAGAAAACACTTCATGCGCTGGACAGCATCCGGGAATGGCGTGCCGGCGACCTGGAGACAGCGGTCAGGCCGCTTGCGGACGGACTCGGCCTCAAGGCCGGCCCCTTTTTCGGTGTTCTGCGCGTGGCCGTTACCGGCCGGACTGCTTCACCACCCCTCTTTGAAACGATGGAGGTAATGGGCAGGGATCGCTGCATGACACGTCTGAAGGCAGCACTGGACAAGCTTGAGTCGGATAAGAAGAAGCCCGGCTGATTTATCATCATGTATTAAAACCGTATTAAACATAAGCTTGTCTTGTGCACAAAAAGTGTTACAATAAAAATGAATCTGACCGGCAGACCAAAATTCAAAAGATGAAAGGAGTCTGTTATGGCTTTGAAGACGGCTAACGAGTATATAGAAAGCCTACGCCAGCTTAACCTTAACCTCTACCTCTTTGGCGAAAAGGTGGAAAATTGGGTTGATAATCCCATCATCAGACCCTCTACCAACGCCATTGCCATGACCTATAAACTCGCCCATGAGCCGGAGAGTAAAGACCTGGCAGTCACAACCTCAATACTCACCAAGGAAAAGGTTAATAGATTTAATTCTCTTTTTAAAAGCCCCGAGGATATGGTCAGAAAGGTGAAGTTGCAGAGGGAGATGGGCCAGAGGACAGCCTGCTGCTTCCAGAGATGTGTGGGCATGGATGCTATTAACGCTGTTTTCAGCACTACCTACGAGATTGATCAAAAACACGGCACTGACTACCATCAGAGGTTTAGAAAATGGCTGAGACATATTCAGGAGAATGACCTCTGTGTTGCTGGTGCGATGACTGATGTCAAGGGACATCGTGGTCTGTCGCCAAGCCAACAGCCTGATCCGGACATGTTTGTCCACGTCGTGGAGCGGAAAAGTGACGGGATCGTAATCAGGGGGGCAAAGGCGAACATCACCGGGGTTGCCAATTCACACGAGATGCTCATCATGCCCACTCTCAGAATGCGAGAGGGTGACGAGGACTATTCAGTAACTTGTGCCATAGCTACAGATGCTCCAGGGGTGACGCTTATCTACGGTAGACAATCCTGCGATACGCGCAAGCTTGAGGAAGGGGATATCGACGTGGGTAACTATAATTTCGGCGGGCATGAAGCGCTGACTATTCTGGACGACGTCTTCGTTCCCTGGGAAAGAGTTTTCATGTGCGGTGAAATTGATTTCTCCATCATGCTGGTGGAGAGATTTGCCGGTTACCACCGGCAGAGCTACGGCGGTTGCAAGGCCGGTATCGGCGATGTGCTTATTGGCGCCGCCGCTTCCATAGCTGATTACAACGGTGTGCGGAACGCCCCACATATCAGGGAGAAGCTCGGTGAAATGATTCATCTCACGGAAACAATACACGGGTGTGGATTATCCTGTGCTTACGAGGGCTGGAAGACAAAAGCAGGCAATTACCAGTGCGACATACTTTTAGCCAATGTCTGCAAGCACAACGTAACCAGGTTTCCTTATGAGCTCACCCGACTTGCCGAGGACATAGCGGGCGGTATCCTGGTAACCACACCCTCAGAGAAGGATTTCCGACATCCTGTGATAGGCAAATATATTGATAAATACTTACGTGGTATCCCGGAGGTAACCACTGAGGCTCGCTACCGAATGATAACGCTTATCCACGCCATGAGCTTCGGTCTAACAGCTCCCAGCTATCACACTGAGTCCATGCATGGCGCCGGTTCACCACAAGCTCAAAAAGTAATGATTGAGCGCGAGTCAGATATGGCCTTAAAACAGAATCTGGCTCGCAGTATCGCCGGAATTGACAAGAGAGAAGACCCTCTCGATACAGCTTCTAAAGGTGGGTGGAAGAAACCGGCGGAGTGGAATTCTCGCACCTGGCCAAGAAGCGACTAGAAACTACGCCTGGTAGCTCTTAGGCATTCCCAGGACTCTTTCCCCGATGTATGCCAGGGTCATCTGCTGGGAGATGGGCGCCAGCCTCATCAGGTTAACCTCGCGCCACCATCTCTCGACGTCGTACTCAACCGCGTAGCCGTATCCGCCGAAGATCTGCATTGCCCAGTAAACCGCTTTGGTGGCATGCTCCACTACGATGGCCTTGGCCATATTGGCCGCTGCGCCCACCTCCGACGAGGGCTTGCCTGTGTCGTAAGCAACGGATGCGCGGAAGTTGAGCAGGCGTGCCGCCTCCAGGCAGGAGTACGATTCAGCCAGGGGGAACTGCAGCGATTGGTAGCTGCCGATGGGGACGTCGTTGAAAACCTTTCGTTTACGCGAGTATTCTACGGCTTTGGTTATGGCCAGGTGGGCTATGCCTACGCCGACCGCGGAGAAGCTCATGCGCTCGGGATTCAGAGTATCAAGAACATTATGCCATCCGCCGTCCAGCGGGGGCATCAGCGCGCTCTCCGGAAGCTTGAGGTCGTTGAACGTCACGTCGCAGGAATGTGAGTAGTTGACGGCGTGTTTTGCTATAGGTGATATCTCCACGGCCTTATTTGGCAGATCTGCCAGAAAAAGGCTCAGGCCCGAAGTCTTGCCTCCGGCGCTTCCGCAGGGAGATGTGCGGGCAATGATCAGCATACCGTTGGCCCGGTCAGCGCCGCTGATGAAGGTCTTATTGCCGTTTATGATCCAGTGGTTGCCCTCTTTTCTGGCGGTGGTACTGATATTGAGGGTATTGGTGCCGGCGTTTGGTTCGGTGAGAGCCATACTGAACTCGATGTCGCCCTTAGCCAGGGCCGGCAGGTATTTTCTCTTCTGCTCCTCCGTGCCGTGTTTCAAAATGCTCAGGCCGCCGAACACCTCTGACAGGATCAGATACCAGGCGCCTGCCATCCCGCAGCCGTGCGCGGCCAGATTCTCCATGGCGATGAAAAGCTCGGTCGCGCCGTTGCCAGAGCCCCCGAATTCCTCCGGTATCACTATGCCGAGGAATCCAGCATCGCATATGGCTTTCCAGAATTCCCCGCCGAATTCGCACTTCTGCTCTTTTTTGCGCCAGTATTCGGGGCCAAATTCAGACGCTATCTCTTTGGCGGAGTTGGCTATCATACGCTGGTGTTCGGTAAGTTCGAAGTCCATCAGTGCTCAGCCTCCTGACAATTATTTGCCTATTAACATGCCCGTAGGATCGATGTCCTTGCGCAGTATTTCCAGGTCGCGGTCGGATGGTTCCGGGCTGACCGTGTATTTGTCCGGGATGATGATATCGAAGCTGGAATTATCACGGACCTCTTCGACGCTGACGCCGGGGTGAAGAGATATCAGCTTCATACCCTTGGTCTTCTCATCAAAGCCATAGACTGCCAGCTGTGTAATCATCCTGAAGGGGCCTGTCCCGCTGGGCAAGCCGGCCTTTTCCCTTGCCCCGGGCCCGCTGAGGTAACCGGGGGTTGTGAGAAAATCGACCTTGTTGACGAATGTGCGCTTGGATTGTCCACCTACAATGATGATGGTCTTGTGGGCGAACGATGCGATATCGTTGGCGCCGCCGCTGCCCGGCAGGCGGGCTTTCGGCATGTCATGGTCACCGATGCAGGTGGTATTTATATTACCGTACATATCGACCTGGGCCCCACCCAGGAAGCCGTAATCGATGTATCCTGCCTGGCATGACGACATTACATCGTGCATGCTGGTGGCGGCTATACCCCTGTAGCAGGTTAAAGCCTGTCCCACCGATATTGGCAGTTCGGGTAATATAGGCCCGACACCCCCGGCTTCAAATATGATTAAGAGGTGAGGGGCGTGCGTCTTCTGTGCCAGCATGCCGGCGATCATGGGAAGGCCGGTGCCGACAAAGACAGACTTGCCGTCCTCCAGCATGCTTGCGCCCGTGAATGCCAGGAATTCACGCATGTTATATCTGGCGTTTTGATTATTGGCCATTTGTCATTCATTCTCCCTTATAATCTGGATCATCGTATACTACTGCTACTTGCGCCAGGGCGTCACCAGGGGTACCCTCATGGCTTCACGCTTCTGAAGGAATGCGATTTTCTTCAGCCCGCCACAGATCTCCAGGTATTCATCGAAATCCTTTACACCGAAAATATATTTATCTGAGTATTGCCGGACACCCTCATCGGTCTTTGACAGCGCCAGCCATTCAGCTATGTGCTCCTCGTCGAAAAAGTATTTGTCGTGCATTTCACAGGGATGTGAGCCATAGGGCTGCTCGACCACAGCGTCCACCACATAGAAGGGTATGGCATTCCGCCAGGGCTCCCTGCGAATTATCTCATTATCGACTATTTCCTCAGTCGTGATGATCAATTTGCGGGAGCACCGCGCCAGCTCGAAGTCCTCCACCATGATCCCGTCGATCTGGCAATTACCGTAGATATCACAGCGGTGCACGTGTATGAAAGCCACGTCCGGGTAGGCTGCCGGGATCAGGTTTATGGGCTTGCCGCTGAAAGGATCGGTTACCACCTTGCAGGAGCTGTATTTACCCGTATCCGTCCCCAGCAGGTTGCGGCTGGGGATAAAGGGCAGGCCCATCATGCCCGCCAGGAACCTCCACTGGTAGCCGGAGTTGCTGGTCTCACCGATAACCTTGCACTTGCCAGATTCCACCATGCGCCGGCTGGCCGGTGAGAGGCCGCGGACCTCGTGGCCGAAGCTATAGGCTACCTCCACCCGGTCGACGCAGCCGTTGCCTACCAGCAGGTCCAGGTCATGCACAGCCGTCTTGCCTGCCATAATCAGGTTGCGCTTGCGCTGGCGTATGATCTCATAGATGACGTTCATGGAGACACGGATGTGTCCGAATCCGCCGCTGGCGATAAAATCGCCGTCTTTGATAAATCTGGTCACGGCCTCCGACGCCGTCATGGTCTTGTCCTTGAGTTCACGCGACTTGTTGTGCAGGACGTACTCCCGGTTTTCGTCCGGGTCGTGCCATCCCACGAGTTGGCCTTTACCTTCTTGTAATACTTCCATTTGCTGCTCCTTTAGTCGATTTAAGATACCAGTTAACTTGCCGGGAAGCTGAATAGCTTTCAGCCTACCGGCAAGTTAGAGCATACGATCAATTATACGGGGACTGCCGTTACTATTTTTTTGTAATGCCGAGGATCTTGCGCGCCTCGGCCGGCGTGGCCGGCTCTCTACCCAGGAAGGCGGCTATTTTAACGGCCAATTCTACCTGTTCATAGCTGCCCTTGGCCAGCTCGCCGTCGGGCATCCTGGTGTTGTCCTCGAGCCCCACCCTCATGTGCCCTCCCAGCATGCATGACTGCATGATGGCGGGTACCTGCTCCGTGCCCACCGCGCAGGTGGTGAAGTTGGAGTCGGGCGGCAGGGCATTCACGAATGCGGCGAATACTTCGGGCCTGAATTTCTGGCCGCCGGCTATGCCCCAGACGAAGTTGAAGTTGTAGGGCTTGCGGAAAATATTCTGTTTGGCGATCAGTATCCAGTTATCGAGGCCGCCGACATCATAGAGCTCGGCCTCAGGCCTGCATCCGATCTCTTCCATTATCTTGCCGAAATCCTGCAGCATACCGAATGAGTTGACGAACACGTTATCGATCAGGATCTGCCCGGTTTTGCGGTCCAGGACGCTGAAGTTCATGGTGTTGGTATTGAGTGAGGCGCTTTCCGGCTTGATCGCCTGGATCGACCGAATCCTCGACTCCATGTTGAGCTTGATCAGGTTGTTTATCAGGTTGACGCAATCCGACTCGGGGAACGGTCCGACCTGGCAGGGGAAGCCCACCGAGGAAGTGACCTGGATGATCAGGTCGGGGCAGCGTTGTCTGATCGCGTCGTAAGTTGCTTTTACCATTTCCACATCCGATGTATGGTACCCGCCCATTTTTTCATCGCGGCCGTGGATGTGTACCATGCTGGCGCCGGCTTTGAATGCTTTCTCGGCTTCTTCGGCGTACTCCTTGGGTGTATACGGTGTTGAGGGGTTGTTGTTCTTGAAAGTCGCCGACCCTGCCAGTGCCGCTGTGATGATTACCTTGTTTTCCATATGTGCCTCCTCTATTTTGTAATTGCCTTATTACAGCTGTAACTATTTGACCGGCCGGAAATATTCGATATCAAGGATATGGGCTTCACGCTTATCCTTGAACACCGGTTCCAGCTTCATTCCCGCCTTAATAGCCTTGGCATCGACGTCCCCGATAAAATGCGTCATGGCCGTATCGGCGCCGTCCAGCTTGATCACGCCTATGGCATAGGGAGGTTTGAGCGCCTGAACGGCTGATTCGTAGTGGACGATAGTGAATGTTTCCAGCGTGCCTTTGCCGCTCAGATCGATCAGCTCTTCCACCTTGCTGAAGCATTTGGGGCAAACGGACCTGGGCGGGACATTGACGAAGCCGCATTTCGGGCATTTGGCGCCGCTGATCACCTTGCTGTCTCTGATCTTGATGAAAAACTTGCTGGCCATGGAGCCCACGGAGTATTTATAGGGCATGATGACGAAGCCTTCAAAAATGACAGGTTCTTTTTTTACTGCTTCCATAGCTATTTCCTTCCTATCTCTTCTTTAATTACTCGGTGATTGTCTTGAAGTGGACTATGTCGAAGATATTGCCTTTGCGCTCCGCCTTGGGCTTGATTACCGCCTCGACCCGCATGAAAGTTTTAATCTTACTCTCATCCGTCTCCTCGAGCTGGTGCTGCAGTATGACGGTTGCGCCATCCAGCAGAATGATTCCCACCGCGAAGGGTATCTTCAGCATCTCTCCTGTTGTCGGCAGCAGGAATGATTGCTCCGCCATAAAATAGGTGACCACTGTTCCTTTCGGCCCGACCGGGATCCACTTCGATCTGTCGGTGCATACTGTGTGGTCCCTGGTGCAGACCGACTTGGGCAGGCAGAACTGGCGCCCGCAGGTGGGGCACTGGTTGGCGTAGATGACGCCGTTTTCTTTCAGCTCCCTGAAGAACTCGCCCCAGACCTCCCCCGTCCTCCATTTGTAGGGGATCTTCATCGTCTTATTGATGTAAATTAACTCTTCCTGTACTTTTTGCTTCATATCAATCATTACCTCCAGTTAATCAGTGGTCTTGCTCAAAAGCAGCAGGTCGGACCAGTATGAGCCGCCGAATCCGCTGGCCAGGGCCTGCTTGACGTCCCTGGTCACCTGGTGCTCGCCTGCGTCTCCCCTGATCTGCAGGGCAGCCTCGGCTACCCTCAGTATGGCGGAGTCGCCGATGGAGTTGGTGCACAGCACGCCGCCGGACGGGCTGACCGGATATGGCCCCTCCAATTTGAGGTCGCCTTTCTCCACATGCTTCCATCCTTCGTTCGCCTCGCAGACCAGGAAATCCTCCAGCCACATGGGGATGGCGAAGGCGAAGGGATCGTACATCTCGAAGACCTGGGTCTCTACCATTGGTTTGGTGATATGGTTGCGCTTGAAAAGCTTGGCGCCGGCCTCCATGTGGGAGGTCCAGCGCTTCTCGCCGATTCCGAATTGCGCGCCGCCGTACTCCACGTGGACCGTCACGTGGTCTTTCATCCAGACCGGTTTCTTGCATATCTCCTTGGCCTTACTCTCGCTGGCAAGTACCATCGCGGTGGCGCCCAGGCTGGTCGGGCAGCACATCAGCAGATTCAGCGGGTACATCACCATCCTGGCGCTCATGACATCTTCCACGGTATATATCTCGCGCATATGCGCCATGGGATTCCTGTGTGCGGCCTGGGATGCGTTGGCGCGCACCATGGCGGCATGCTCCAGTTTGCATCCACTCCTCTGCATGTAGGCCACTGAGACCGTTGCCAGGCCGCCGATGGCGCCCACCAGGAAATGACGGTCTACCGCCGGGTCGGTGATGGTGGAGATAGCCGGTGTCGCCGGTCCCTCGTCATGCTTCTCCCATCCTATTACCAGCACGATGTCATACAATCCTGAGGCGACGTGATACCAGCCCTGTATGGCCGTCATGGTCCCGACCGTGCCGCCGGTGTTCATTTTGAATCCCGGCCTGCCGGCTGCTCCGCTATAAAGGTTCAACATGGCATCGTTCAGGTGATGCCCTTCGAAGAAGTCCATGTTCCCCGCCATTACGGCTTCCATATCGTTGATGGTAAGGCCGGCATCCTCCAGTGCATTGGTAACGGCGTCGTAAATCAGCTCGCCGTCATTGACGTAGGGTCTGCGGCCGCTATGGGTGGTCTGGCCGATTCCAACGATTGCAACCCTGTTTGCCATTCTATTTACCTCCCTTTTCGAGAACGAGTACACAGTGCATCTGGCCTGCCAGGCCGTCGCAGCCGTGGGCGACAGCGCGCTTGGCGCCCTGCACCTGGTGCTCCCCTGCCTTTCCCTGCAACTGCCAGACGGCTTCGGCCACCCTGGCCATGCCGGCCACTGTTACCGGCGCGCCTGAGAGCAGTCCGCCCGAGGGGTTGACCGGTATTTCACCCTTCAACTGCGTCTTGCCGCTGTCGATCAGCTTGCCCCCCTCTCCCCGTCCGCACAGGCCCAGGCCCTCTGTCCACAGCAGTTCCTGGGGCGCATAGTACTCGGAAAGTTCAACCAGGTCGAGGTCCTTGACCGGGTTGTTGATGCCCGCCATTTTGTAGGCCCTTTTAGCGGATTTAATCAGGGCATCGCATTCCGCCAGGTCACGGTCGCCCAGGTTGTGATGCTCATAAAAATTGCCGATTCCGGTTATCCACACGGGATTGGGCGTGAGTTTCCTGGCGACTTCTTCGCTGGCCAGAATCATGGCGCAGGCGCCGTCTGAGACGGGCTTCTTCTGCAATGCAGTGATGGGATCGGCCAGCATCTTCGACTTGAGCACCTGGTCGATCGTCAGGTCCATGGCCTCCTGCGCCAGTTTGTTCTTGCGCGCGTTGCCCTTGTTTTTCACCACGACCTTGGCGAACTGCTCGGGCGTGACCTTGTATTTGTCCATGTAGCGCCTGGCCTGCATGGCCGCGCCCATGGTGTAATCGAGGCCCAGCCAGCGGTGATAGATGTGGTCGATCGACCAGTTCTCTATCATGTTGCCGTCTGTGATCGATTCCTCGCAGTGGCTCACCACCAGTATCAGTTTGTTGTCGCCTGAAAGTATGTGCATGGCGCCGTAAAGCACCGCGTAGGCGCCGTCCCCCGCCACCTTGGATTCATCCTTCAGGTGCGAGCAGACGGCGTCGGGTATGGGCATGGATGAGATCGTCCTGCCGTCCCAGAAGTCCTGGGAGCAGCTGACGACGGCTTCCACGTCGTCTTTGAGGTTGATGCCCGCAGCCTCGACGACCTTGTCCGTGACCTCTACAACGAGGTCCATCAGGTGTTCGTAGGGTTTGGCGGCTTCGAACTTTGTCGTGGAGGCCGCCACTATTCCAACTCTGCCAGCCATTGTTGTATGCCTCCTTTAAAATTTAGATTCTATAGAATTCAGTGCGGTTGTTTTTAATGCGTCGTCGTCTTCGGGATTATCATACGGGTGTAATCCTTCTTCACTATCCGTGGAGGTTGATACTGGCCTTTGCATCACTGACCCGATTCCTGCTGGATAATATCTGTTCTCGGCCGCCCTAATCCTTTGGTTTCTTGGCCACCGCCACCTTGGTTACAAGCACAGCCACATCTTCGTCGCGCTGGTTCTTGATATGCCACTGGCTTGCGAGCACGCCAAAGTCGCCTTTATCCTTGAGCTCAATGACCTCGGTCTCCAGGTGAATGGTGTCACCCAGCCTGGTGGGTCCCGTGAACCTCACCTTATCCATGCCGTAAAAAGCAATGAGCGCCACGTCGTAGGGGGTGACGAACCCGGATGCTATGGAGAGTACCAGGAAGCCGTGCGCGATGCGCCCGCCGAAGATGGACTTTTTGGCAATTTCCTCGTTGATATGGAGGGGATACCAATCGCCGCTCAATGCGGCGAACATGGTGACGTCTGCCTCAGTAACGGTGCGTCCCCTGGTGACTTCCTTCTGTCCGACTTTGAAATCCTCAAAATATAACATGGCGCTCCCTCCCCCTGATGGCTTCCGCCTATTTTATAACAATTATACAATCATGTAAACATTAGATTAGCTGTAATTTCATAAAATAGTTTGAACGTAATCTGTATTTAGCAAAATGCATTGATTAACCGATTAGTTAACATTGATTACAAATATTTCTTCTGGTAAAATGTCGGGCAGCCCGGCAAGGTGATGTCCCGGCTGGTAGGGGGAGGGGTGACGCCGGTTACCAGAAGATAGGAGGATAACGCTATGGACTTCAAGTTCAGTGCTGAAGAGGAAGCATTCCGCAAGGAAGTCAAGGACTGGTTGAAGACCGCTATACCGCAGCGCTGGCGGGAGCTGCCCACCGGTTTCTGGCAGGAGACTGAAGAATCGTGGAAAATATCGCGCCAATTTCAGAAGAACCTCGCGACCAAAGGGTGGCTGGCGCCGGCCTACCCTGTTGAATTGGGCGGCGCCGGGCTGGGTCATATCAAGCGCCTTATACTGGCCGAGGAACTCACCTACCTTGATGCGCCGGTCAGCATCGAGGCCGAGATCACGGTCAACTGGGTGGGCATGGCCCTGCAGCACTTCGGCAGCGAAGAGCAGAAGAAAGATTACATCCCCAGGATAGCCAGAGGCGACATAATATTTTGCCTTGGATACAGCGAGCCTAACGCGGGTTCCGACCTGGCGTCACTGCAGACCCGCGCTACCGAGCAGGGGGACAACTATATAATCAACGGCCAGAAGATCTGGTGCAGCTATGCGCACTATGCCGACTACTGCTGGCTGGGGGCTGTCACTGACCCCGAGGCGTCCAAGCACCGCAATATGAGCATGTTCGTGGTTGACATGAAGAGACCCGGCATCACCGTACGCCCGCTCATCAATGTCATCGGCTGCCATTCCTTTAATGAGGTCTTTTTTGACGACGTTCGCATTCCCAAAGACAGCCTTGTAGGCCAAAAAAACAACGGCTGGTTCCAGCTCGCCATGGCGCTGGACTTCGAGCGCTCCGGCGTAAATATCGCTGCATACAACAAGCTGCTGCTGGACCACATGATCAAGTATGCCAAAGCCAACAAGAGAAACGGCCGGCTGATATCGGAGGATCCTATCATGCGCAGCCTGATGGCGGAGATGGCCATCGAGATCGAGGTGGCAAAGATGCTCTGCTACCGCATCGCCTGGATCTACAGCAAGGGCGGGCACTCCAACTACGAGTCGTCGCAGGCCATGATATTTGGCAGCGAACTGCTGCGCAGGATATCCGATGCCGGTATGAGGGTGATGGGCCAGTACGGCCAGCTTGCTTTCGGGTCCCCAAGGGCGATCGGGACGGCGGAGATGTACAGGAGCTACCTGGCGTCGCTGTCCATCGGCGTAGGCGGCGGCACCAACGAGATCCAGCGCAATATCATAGCCATGCGCGGGCTCGGGCTGCCGCGTAAATAACTCAGTTGATCGCCGGGCATTAGCATGGATTTTCATCTTAGTGAAGCTGAAAAAAAGTTCCGGGACGAGGTCGAGAGATTTATCCTCGCCGAGATGCCGCGCAGCTATGTGGAAAATGACCTTTACTGGCCGGGAGGCTACGGCGCCATCAGCGAATTCGAGGTCCGCGACCCGGAAGTTGAGGCGTTCCGCCGCAGGATGGGGGAGCTTGGCTGGTCCACCATGGCCTGGCCCAAAGAATACGGCGGGGGCGGACGTACATTTATCGAACAGGCTATATTCTGCGAGCGGTTCAGTTACCACGGCGCGCCGGGCATGGATATTTCAACTCTCATCGCAGGCCCCACCATCCTGCGCTTCGGCAGCGAGGAGCTGAAGCAGGAGTGGATTCCCCAGATAGTCAAAGGAAACCTCAAGTTCTGGCTGGCCTACAGCGAGCCCAACGCAGGCTCCGACCTTGCCGCTATACAGACCAGGGCGGTCGAAGACGGGGATTACCTGATAGTCAACGGCCAGAAGATTTGGGGCAGCGGGGCGCACGTTTCGGACTGCGGCTGGATGGTGGCCAGGACCGATATGAACGCCCAGCCTTACAGGGGAACCGCGCTGTTTATCGTGGACAACAAGACACCGGGCATCACTATCCGGCCCATCATCAATATCGATGGCTTCCACTCGTTCAACGAGGTGTTCTTCGATAATGTCCGCGTGCCTAAAAAGAACGTGGTGGGCGAAATGAACATGGGCTTTTACTACCTGATGGTAGCGCTTGATTTCGAGAGGCTGGCGATATCCATGGGCGGTTTCCGCAGGCGTTTCGAGGACCTGTTGCAATATGCCAGGGAAACCAGGCGCAACGGCAGGTTGCTGAGCGAGGACGCGCGGGTAAGGTCGAAGCTGGCTGAGCTTGCCATCGAGATCGAGATTGCCTACCTGCTGTATTACCGCACAGCCTGGATGATGGACAACAACCTCTTTCCCAATATCGAGGCCTCCGAGATTAAACTGGTCACGACCATGCTCAGCAGGAAGCTGGCCGATACCGGCCTGGAGATAATGGGACCCTACGGGCAGCTCTGGACCGGCTCGGCGCATGCTCCCCTGAGTGGCAGGTTCTCCCTCGGGTACCTCGATTCCCTGTCGGCCGTGATCGGCGCCGGCACCTCTGAGATACAGAGAAATATACTGGCCCAGCGGGGGCTCGGCCTCAAGCGTAAGTGAGACAGCAGATTATTATTAATAAAAACCGGGAGGGACAAATATGGATCTGGGATTGAATGAAGAACAGGAGATGTTAAAAAAATCGGCGCGCGAGTTCCTGAGCAAGGAATGTCCCAAGAAGCTCGTGCGGGAGCTGGATGAAAGCGACAGCGGCCTGTCGAAAGAGCTCTGGAAAAAGATGGCGGAGCTGGGATGGATGGGTTTGCCCTTCCCCGAGAAATACGGCGGAAACGGCGGCAGCTTGCTCGATCTCAGCGTCCTGCTGGACGAGATGGGCTACAACATAGTGCCCGGGCCCTTCTTCTCAACCATTGTCCTGGCGGGCTTCACCCTGCTCGCGGCAGGCAGTGAAAAGCAGAAGGAAATATATCTGAGCAAGATTTGTTCCGGCGACATGATTGTGACGCTGGCGCTGACCGGGCTGGAGGGGACCTATTCGCCGGCCTCGCTCGATACGGAAGCCAGGGCATCGGGCGGCGGCTATGCCTTGAACGGGACCAAGATGTTCGTGCCGGACGCCAACGTGGCCGACTGCATGCTGGTGGTCGCGCGCACCAAAAAGAGCGCAGACCCGGAAGATGGTGTGAGCATCTTCATAGTTGATGCAAAAAGCCCCGGCCTCAAGGTCACGCCGCTCAAAACACTGGGCCGCGATAAGCTGTGCGAGGTGGCCTTTAAGGATGTTAAAGTGCCTGCCGAGAACCTTGTGGGCAAGCTGAACGGCGGCTGGCCGGTCATCAAGTCCATACTGAGGAAGGCCACGGTTGCCAAGTGCGCCGAGATGGTAGGGGGCGCCCAGGCCTCGCTTGATATGGCGGTCAGCTATGCCAAGGAGAGGGTGCAGTTCAATCGGCCTATCGGCGCCTTCCAGGCTATCCAGCACTACTGCGCGAATATGGTCACAGACGTGGACGGCTCGCGCTTCATAACCTACAAGGCGGCCTGGACCGAGAGCGAGGGACTGCCTTCCGATATGGAGATCTCTATGGCCAAGGTATGGACCAGCGAAGCGTTCAAGCGTGTGGCTGTGCTGGCGCACCAGATATTCGGCGCCATCGGCTTCACCATGGACCACGATATGCACCTTTACTTCCGCAGGGCCAAAGCCGCTGAAATAGCCTACGGCGATGCGGACTTCCATCGGGAGAACGTGGCCGTGCAGCTCGGGCTGTAACTACCTATTTCAACGCATAAACAAGCGGGCGGCCGTGAGGCCGCCCGCTTGTTTATGCACTCGCTCCGCCGTATTCCGTCAGCAGCCTTGCGGGTGCTGAATTAATGCGTGTGAAGCTGGATTTTTGGCATTCCCATAGATTAGAATATAGCGTTTTAAAAAGGACTGCCGAGTTGCCACAGAGTATAAAGCGCCCTGAACTGGATTATATCTTTCATCCGCGGTCGACGGCGGTGGTCGGCGCCGTCCCCGATTCGCTCAACAAGTTCAAGCTGGGCAACCAGTTCATCAAGATGCTGCTCGAGTACGGATATAAGGATCCGCTGTACGCAGTGGGGTTGGGTGAGGGGGAGGTTTGCGGCCTCAAGGTCTATCAGAGTATCAGCGACATCCCCGGTCAGGTCGACTATGTGATCGTCGCTGTTCAGAATAAGTATGTCCCACTGCTTGTGGAAGACTGCGGCAGGAAAGGTGTCAGGGTGATGCATTTCTTTACCTCCGGTTTCGGCGAGATCGAGGACAAGATCGGGCTGGAGCTTCAATCGCAGATGCTGAGCACCGCCCGCAGGTACGGTATCCGCATCATCGGACCGAACTGCATGGGGATCTACTGCCCGGCGTCCAGCCTGGCCTTCGGTATGAATTTCTCCAAAAGACGCGGCAGCGTGGGATATCTGGCGCAAAGCGGAGGCCAGTGCATACTCGGCATCAGGGAGGCAAACCGGCGCGGCATCGATTTCTCAAAAGTCGTCAGCTACGGCAACGCGTCGGATATCAATGAGTGTGACCTGATAGAGTATTTCACGGAAGACCCGGGGACCGACATCATTACCGCCTATATAGAGGGTACCAATCACGGACCCCGCCTGCTGCGGGCATTAACACAGGCAGTTGCCAGCAAGCCGGTCATCGTCTTTAAATGTGCTGACACGGGCGGCGGTTCACAGGCGGCTGTATCTCACACCAGCGCCATCGCCGGCTCCAGCCTGACCTGGGATGCGCTGTTGCGCCAGACCGGCGCCATACGGGTTTTCAGCGTACAGGAGATGTTCGACGTAGTCACTGTGCTGCAGCGCTGCCCGGTGATCACCGGGCTGAAGACGCTGGTTGTCGGGCACGGGGGTGGCTCATGTGTGCAGGCTTCAGATGACTGCTGCCGGGCCGGCCTTTCCATGCCCATGCTGCCGCCTGTCTTGAGGCAGGCCCTGATGAAGGTATACAAGACGGACGCCGGCAATATCTTCAAAAATCCTCTTGACATAAACCCGTACTGGGGCATCGATAAGGCCAGGCAGGCACTCGGCGCAGTAGCCGGTTGGGATGGAATCGACCTGATCTTGCTCCACTCCACACCGGAGCAGGACCCCTTTGTGACGCGTGATTTCCAGTATAAGATCCACACGGAGACGCTGATCGAGTGGGGCAGGATGTCGCCCAAGCCCGTGGTGCTGACCATGACGACCAACACAGCGCCGGGTGATGACGGGGTGCCCGAGAAGTCGTTTAACCAGATGATTGCTGCCGGTCTGGCTGTTTTTCCTTCCGTCCTGCGCGCCTCCACCGCCGTTTTCCGCGCTTACAGCTATTACCGGCGTCGCATCCCTGGCAGCCGGGATCGCGCATAATTCCAGCCGTTGATTCCCCGCCCTAAAAATTCACACTTTTCACCAATCGGGGCAGGAACCTGGGCGCCTTTTGCTTATAGTCGAGGTATGCCTGCCCGAACTTGAGTTCCATCTCCTTCTCCTCGACCCCGGTGATCTGGAAGTAAAAGAAGAGGACGAAGAGCGGCGAGAAGAAGAAGGTCAGCGATATTGATCCTGTCAGGATGCCAGCACCGAAAAACATCAGGAATATGCCCATCAGCATGGGATTGCGGCTGTATGCGTAGAGGCCCGTGGTGATGAGCTTTTGAGGAGGGTTGATGGGCACAGGAGTGCCCCTTGCCGCGAGGAACTGTATCCACGTCCAGACGATAAACAGGGCGCCCGGCGCCAGAAGTAAAAGTCCCAGGACCAGGTTCCACGGCACGTAGATTACTGCGGGCAGATTCAGCCACCTGTCTGTGAAGTATGCGCCGACAAAAAAGAGCGATATGAAGCACATGAAGAGGAAGGCCACCAGCGGCGTGTAAAGCCAGCGTTTTTTACTGTCTCCCCTGGCCATGTGGAAGATTGCTCTGGCGATGCTATCAAATATTCCCATGCTGATTTACGCCGATTATACAACGGCATAGCTCTAAATGAAACAGGGGGCCGGAACCGGCCCCCTGTTTCAAATAAGGAGGGTTTATATTTGACCCTGTTAAGAACGCCAGTGTCTGCCGTACAGAGCGCCTACCGCCCATTTTTGCCATTGTGTGCGCAGGTCGCCCGGCTCTATCATGGAGGTATGATGTCCCGATGATATCATGACCTGCTTTGGCTCACTGGCCATGGCATAAGCATAAAGGAACCTGTTGTATGGCGATGTCGGGTCGCTAAGGCAGAAGACGAAGAGCTTTGCGCAGTCCTCCAGTCCGGCCAGCGCCTCCGATGGTTTCGTCTTAATCCAGAATTCAAGAAACCGCCTCCAGTCCACGCGTATCTTGACCTTGTTGACCAGGTTGAAATACTGGAATATCGACCTGGCTATAAAGCGCAGCAGCGGGTGGGCGAAATGATCGGGGTTTCTGACTACTTTGTTCTTGATCTCGCCGGGGCAGGCCAGGGCTATTAATACTTTGGCCTTTTTTAGCTTGCCGGCTGCCAGGATGGCCGAGAAAGCGCCCATGCTGTGCCCTATCAGGCCCATGCTTTTGTGGTCGACCTCCGGCCGGCCGCGCAGGAAATCCCAGGCGTCTATAACATCGTTCACAATGCTGCCGTCCAGCGTTCCCTCGCTGGCGCCGTGGCCCCGGAAATCAAATGTCAGGGCAACTATGCCCTCCGAGGCCAGGGCCTTTGCGCTGTTCTCGAAGGCTGCGCCTTCGCCGCCGTAGCCGTGGCACATAACTGCGCCGGGGAGGCGATGGTATTTGCTTGCGCCGGACGGCATGAAGAGGGTCCCGCTGAGCTTTACACCGTTGCTGCCGAAGGTCACGGTCCTTTCCGATACTGTGTGCGTTACCGGTTCTTGTATAGCTGTTTTTATATGTATCACTTAATAATCTCCCTTATATACACAGTATACCGGCCGGGCGGGCGCATGCCATCGGATGTAGGGACGGTTTTTAAGGTAAATGAAATTACAGGCGGCCATCCCAACAGGCTATTGGCGGGTCATACTTTTGGGGGATGGCAGACCGGCGGATCGACCTGCAAACAAAAGGGCCGCCGTTTGTAAACGGCGGCCCTTGCATGCCTGTGCGAAAATGCAGGTTAAATCCAGTTAAGGATGCACATGAAAACGATGATCGAGATGATATCGACGGCGCCGATGATGCCGACCGTTATCAGCTTGCTCTTGATGGTCTTCATATCTAACACCCAGTAGCTGACCAGGAAGAAGGGCAGGTAGCCTATCAGCCAGATCAGCCAGGGGGCGCCGAGGCTCCACCAGCTGTATTCCCAGGTCAGTGCGCCCACCCAGTTGAGCAGGCACTCTATGCCCACAGCCAGGATCGCGCCGACCACGGCGAAGATAAGACGGTTGTTTATGCCCAGTATCTTCAGGTTCTTGTCTGAAGGGAGCATCTTGCACATGACGATGCCCATGATGGAGAACATGAAAGTGATCTCGATATTGAGGCCGATCAGCAGCACCAGCGCGCTGCCGTTATCCGGCGTGCCCCAGACCGGTGCGAAGCCGTTGAAATGGAAGACCAGGCCGTTCCAGATCTCGTTGAACCAGTCCATCAGCCAGAAGGCCAGGCCGGCCAGCACCAGGCTCCAGTTCTTCTTTTCGACCTCGTTGGCGTAGACGTACATGACGAGCAGCAGAAGTGGAATGATATGCCACTGGAAGTGGCTGCCGTCCCGCAGTAATGCCAGGGCTTGTTGCGCCGATTCTGCCATTGTTTTCCTCCTCCTTTATATTATTATTGGATTGCTAATATAAACAGTCCATTGTCCGGTCATTTCCCGGATTCGCCCAATCCGATGCGCTTGAATACATTGAACTTTTTCAACAGCATATCGATTGCGACCAGCAGGCATAGCAAAACGAGGTTGTGTACAAAGCCCCAGTAAGGGTTCCAGCCCCACCTGTGGGCCCATTTGCCCGACAGGATGGACATGGCGATGAAAAATGCCAGTGTGCCGGCCGTTGCTATGATGAAAAACAGCAGAATGATTTTTTTGTTATAAAGGGGGCGGTAAAGATACAGCAGACCGATTCCCAGCACAAATGACCATACCAGGAAATCCCAGGGGACTTCGGGTACGGCCGATGATGTAGGGTTATACCAGATGCCGAGGACGCAGATGCCGTACCATTCGATCAGGAAAGCCGGCCAGCACCAGATGAATGCAGTCAGGGCCGCGCTGTAAAAAGTACGCTTGTTTTTTGTCCTCCACCAAAGGATGAGGGCAACGATTATTCCGACGATCATTGCGTAGAGGTATATCTGTGTCAGCGCCATTAAAAACCTCCCATATTAGCGTGTAGCTATGATCAGCAACAACTAAAAATGTTACATTTTACATTTGTCGTGCGTTATCATTCATAAATCGGCATATTATACAAGTACGACTAATTCGATGCAACACGGCACATGAATTCCCCTGTGCATACAGGACCGACAGGCTCGATATATGTTGGCCCGGGTGTTAAGCCGAGAATCCCAGGCGTTTCCTCATATCGATCATCATCTGTTCCAGGTCAACAGCCGCAAGCGGCTGGCTCCTGGCTGCCAGTACCTTGGCCGTTGTCTTCTGAACCGCCAGCGCCCGGGGGTTGATGCCCTTCTGCTTGGCCTCGCTGAGGATCTCCGTGGAAAGCGGGCTGAGTAAGTCGCGCAGCACCTTGAATACATCATCCGCGGTGCCGCCCAGCACGTCCACCACGCCCAGTACCACCCCTCCCGCGTTGGAGATGAAATCCGGCACCGCCATGATGCCCTTCTTGAATATAATAGTCTCGGCCTCGTCGGTCATCGGTATATTGGCGATGCTGGATATGATTTTGGCCTTAACGCTGCCCGCGTTCTTTTTGGTTATTACGTACGGCCGCGCGCCGGGTATGAGGATGTCCACCGGCAGGCTGTAAAGCTCATGGCTCTTGATGCGCTTGGCCTTTTTATATTCGATCACAGCCTTGTCGCCCGCCGTCTTGCGCGCCTCCAGCAGGGCTTTTACGTCCAGGCCGTCCTTGTTGTAAATGGCGCCGTCAACTGTTGAGATCGCCACCACGGAGGCGCCGGACTCGCTGATATAGCGGGCCACGCCTCCCCCTACCTTGCCGAAGCCTTCGATGGCCACCCTTGCGTTTTTGATATTGAGCCCTGCGAACTGGCAGGCTGCCAGGGCGGCCACGACCACACCGTAGCCCGTGGCATGGTCCTCCAGCGGTTCGCCCTCGATCATTTGAGTTGAAAGGCCGGTGAACCTCTTCGGCACCCCCGCCCCTTCGAAGAAAGTTGCCACATCCTCGTTGTCGGTGCCCATGTCCGCGGCCAGTGTGACGCCTGTGCCCAGCAGCGTCTTAACGGCCTTGCCGAATGACAGCATCAGCTCCCTGCGCTGCGGACCGCGGATGCCGGGCTCGGCCCAGATGCCGGCCTTGGCGCCCCCGATAGGGAAGTCGAGTATGGCGAACTTATGGGTCATGGCGCGCGCAAGCTGGAATATTTCCTCAGTGGTTATATCGGGCAGCATGCGTGTGCCCCCCGCCGAGCCGCCTATGGAGACGGTATCGACTACCACGACCCCCCTCAATTCAGTTGCAGGATCGTAAACGTGCAGTACTTTCTCGGGCCCGAGCTGATCTATCGTTGTAACCCACGCTGGCATAGCAACTACCTCCTTTACGCGGTATGGACATTTTTACCACAAACCATATGAGAATGCAACAGACGGCCCGTAATATTTCAACCCGACATCTAAGAGTCTATAGCTTTGAGCACCTGCTTGGCCCTGATGGGAATATCGAGTGTAAAGGTGAGGTCCTCGAGGGCGGCGATCAACGGCTTCAGGTCGTCCCTGTACCGGCTGGTAACGAGATCGTGTAAGACGTGATGCGCCCCTTCCCTTACCTCTTCAGATTCCGGGTTATCTACAATAGCCTGCAGGATCGGCTTGACCGATTTATCTCCTATCCCTATGAGGGCTTCAGCGGCCAGCCAGCGCACATCAAAGAGCTTATCCTGGAGCGCCGCCACCAGCGCATCGATGGATTTTGGGTCCCTGATCTGCCCCAGCGCCTTGGCCGATTCCCATCTCATGGTCTGGCTGCGGTCCTTCAGCGCGCTCACCAGCGCGGCCACCGCCGGCCTGCCGATATCGACCAGGGCCGCCCTGGCCTTGATCCTTGCGACGCCGTCCTTACCGGCTAAAAGGCTCACGAGAGAGCTGATATCGCTTTTATCGGGGGAATCATCCCGGCCGGGTGACCTGGCTGGCTTGTCTTTACTCATATCACGCTCCTGATGATGTATTTTGCGGGCCGGGCGGAAACCTGTACCGGCCAGCTAATGAGTATATTATACGTTGTTATTATGCTGTCAAGTGTTCTGCCCGCAGTTTCGCAGCAACAGTTTTGGGCAATGGCTGGCAGCGCGGGCAGAGGTAGGTGCCCCTCTGGCCTACCACGATGCGGGTCACTGAAGTAGAGCAGCGCGGGCAGGGCCGGCCCCCGCGGTGCGCCACGGCAAATTCCTCGTGCGCCCGCCCTGCCGCCCCGTCGGGGCGGCGGTAATTGCGTATGCTCGCGCCCTGGTTTTGCACGGCCTTTTTCAGCACAGACCTGATCGACCTGTGCAGGGCAGCGATCTCCTGTCGGCTGAGCGAGCCGGCCGGCCGCAGCGGGTGTATCCCGGCATGGAAGAGCGCCTCATCGGCATACATGTTGCCTATGCCTGCGATGCGTTGCTGGTTCAGCAGCGCCGACTTAACGGGCGTTGAGCGGGACCCCATGTATCCGGCCAGGGCAGAGCGGGTGAAGCGGCTGCTCAGAGGCTCGATGCCCAGCCCGCCCACAATATCCGCGGGGTTTGCGGCCAGGCAGAATGTGCCCAACCTCCTCACGTCGGTGTAAACCAGACTTGAGCTGTCGTCAAGGACGAACTCCAGACGCGAGAAAGGCTCGGGCCCGGTGGGGTTCCACAGCAGGGCGCCGGTCATGCGCAGGTGGGCGATCAGGTGCTCTCCCTGCGTAAGGCCGAAGATGATGTATTTACCGCGCCGCGACAGCCTGATTATTTTCAGCCCGATCAGCCTCTGGCAGAACTCCTCCGGCTTGACCTTTTGTACCGGCCTGGTGTCCCTGATCACGATGCCGGCGATGGTACGTCCCACGAGATGTGATCTAAGGCCGTTGACGATGGTCTCGACTTCCGGCAGCTCGGGCATCAGGCCATCTCACCCCAGTTCTGTCCCACCTTGATATCGATTTTGAGCGGCGCCACCAACTGCATGGCGCCGGGCATGATCTCGAGCACCATCTGTTTAATCGTTTCCATCTCGTCCGGCGGAACCTCGAAGACCAGCTCGTCGTGCACCTGCAGCGTCATCATCGTTTTCATCCTGCGCTTCTTCATCTCGCGGTGCAGGTTGACCATGGCGATCTTGATGATATCCGCCGACGTGCCCTGCACCGGCATGTTGATGGCCATGCGCTCGGCGGCCTCCCTGGCCAGCCGGTTGGTCGAGTTTATCTCCGGTATAAAGCGCCGCCGTCCCAGCAGGGTCTGCACGTAGCCCAGGGCCGCAGCCTGCCTCTTGGTGGCCTCCAGGTAGTTTTTGACCCCGGGATAGCGCTTGAAATAGGTGCTGATGAATAGCTCGGCCTCCTCCCTGCTCAGGTCGGTGGCCTGCTGCAGCCCGTAGCCACTCATGCCGTAGATAACGCCGAAGTTGATCGTCTTGGCGGCGCGGCGCATGCGAGGCGTAACCTCGGCGTCCGGCACGCCGAACACCTCCGAGGCCGTATGTGTGTGTATGTCCTCGTCGCGCAGGAATGTGTTGATCAGCTCGCTGTCCTGCGAGAGGTGCGCCAGCGCGCGCAGGTCGATCTGGGAGTAATCCGCCGACAGCAGCAGCCATCCGGGCTGCGCAATAATAGATTGTCGGATCCTTGACCCTATCTCCCCCCTCACCGGCAGGTTCTGCAGGTTGGGTTCGCTGGACGACAGCCGGCCCGTGGTGGTGCCCGTCTGGTTGAAGCTGGTATGCACCCTTCCCGTCCGGGGATTGATCAGCATGGGCAGGGCGTCCGTGTAAGTTGATTTAAGCTTGGAAAGCGTACGGTATTCGAGTATGAATTTGATCACCGGGTGGGCGTCTTTCAGCTCCTCGAGCGTGGCCGCATCGGTGGATAGACCGCTCTGCGTCTTGCGCCTGGCCTGCATCGGCTGAAGCTTGAGCTCGTTGAAGAGCACGCCCGATAGCTGCTGGGGCGAGTTGATGTTGAACTGGTGGCCTACGGCGTCGTAGATATCCTTCTCCAGCCTTTGCATGTCCGCGCCCAGGCTGGAGGACATCTCCATCAGCAGCGCCCTGTCGAGCAGTACCCCGTTCATCTCCATCTCGGCCAGCAGCGGGACCAGGGGCATCTCCACATCGTTGAACAGGCGCCATAATTCCTCGTTGCGCAGCTCCTGCTCCAGCGATTCCTTGAGTCTGAGGGTGATATCGGAGTCGTTGCCTCCCAGTTCCCCCACCTGCTCGATCGAGAGGCGCGCCGGCGATACCTGTTTGGCGCCGCTGCCTGTCAGATCGGACAGCTCACGCGCCTCGATTCCCAGCCTGTTGAACGCCAGCGACTTGAGCTTGAGCGACTTCTCGCCCAGCAGGTAGGCCGCAATCAGCACATCGAAGTTCACGCCGCCCATCTTCAGACCGTTCTGGGTCAGCAGTATGATGTCGAATTTGCCGTCGTAGACGATTTTGGCATAGCGTTCCTGCGTTATGCAGGCGCCCAGCGCCTTGATCGTCGTTTTCAGCGGCAGTTGCTCGACGTGGTCGAGCGACGTGTGCCCGACCGGGATATAGTAGGATTCGCCGCGGGCCGGTGAGATGGCGATCCCAACCAGCCCGGACTGCATGGCATTGTCGCCGCCCGGCGCCACCGCGACTGCGAAAGTCCCGGCGTAGGACAGGCGCAGCGCCAGTTCATCCATTTTTGCCGGGGAATCTACCATCGTGCAGTTGCCCTGTGAAGGTTCCTGCCTGGGAGCGGCCGCCGGCGCAACTCCGATTTCCTCGGGGAGGCGTGACAGCATGGCCGAGAAACCCAGCTCGCGGAAGAGGTCCACCACCTTGTTGCGGTCGTACGAGCTGACCGTGCAGGTGTCCAGATCAAACGGCATCGGCACATCCGTGACAATGGCGGAGAGCTGGCTGTTCTGCAGGGCGGTCTCGTGGTTTTCCTGGAGCAGCTTGCGGATCCTCTCCGGCTCGACCTCATTTATGTGGCTGTATAGATTATCTAAGTCATGGAACTGCTGCAGCAGCTTAACGGCCGTTTTATCTCCGATACCCTTCACTCCGGGTATATTGTCCGAGGCGTCGCCCACCAGTGCCTTGTAGCTGATCAGTTGCTCAGGATCCAGGCCGTATTTCTCCTTAACAGCGGGGGGGTCGTAGACCACCGTGTCGGCGAAGCCGCGCCGCGGTGACATGACGCGCACGCCCGGCTGCACCACCTGCAGCATATCGTTATCGCCGGTGACGATCAGCGTATCTATGCCCTTCGCGACTGCCTGCGCGCTGATAGTGCCGATTATGTCGTCGGCCTCGAAGCCGTCCATCTCAAAGGCAGGCAGGTTGAAGGCTTCGGCGAGCTGGTGTACGCGCTCTATCTGCGTGACCAGCTCAGGCGGCGTTTTGGGGCGCTGTGCCTTGTAATCCTTGGATATCTCGTGCCGGAAGGTGGGGGCGTGGCGGTCGAAGGCGATCGCCCAGTAGTCGGGCTTATTCTCCCGCAACAGCTTGAGCAGTGTGCTGGCGAAGCCCTGGACGGCGTTGACCATCTCCCCCGTCTTCGTGATGGACAGGGGCGGCAGCGCGTGGAATGCGCGGTGCACCAGCGCATTTCCATCGAAGAGAATAAGAAGGGGCTTTTCTTTAGACATCACCCATACCCATCTGCATTACCGCAGACTTCGACTATTATAGCATTAAACTGTGATGCTGAAAGTAATAAAATCTCTAATGCAGGTTGAGTTTAAAATGGATATCGATTCTAGAACAGTTGTAGATATCTTTTGCGAAGTTTATTATCTCACCAAGCTGATTACTCCCAGAATAATAGCGACACCGGATGCAGCGATACCTATAGTTATTAGTAATTTTAAACGATTCAAGACGATAAATGTCTGAGGAAGTTCTTTATTCTTAATTGAAGTAACTATCTCCCCACTATTGTTAACCACCCCTTTAAGATATTCCAATCTTAAAAATGTTTCAGGTAGGTCTTTTTCATTTAACTTCTGTAAAGAAATATCACTTTGTGTGACAATTCCCTCCACGTGGCCCAATTTTGTAATTATCTCAGGTCCATTTATCTCCCGTAGTGTCTTTATAGCATTATAGCTAATCTCACAGATTTCTTTTGTTGTATCGATTAGGGTTATCAATTGCTGTCTTACTGATTCCAAATCCTGCGCCGCAGTATCATAATTCTGGGCTTCTTTCTGCAAGTGTTTCAGAGTTTCCACTAATTTTACCGCAGTTTGCTCTGCATTCAAGAACCTCTCTACTTCATTTTCCATCGTATTTCCCCTCAATTATTTTTTTACGGCAAACTTGTCTATGATAGTTTGACAATCGTTATTTCGGTTCGATAGCAGGAACCACGCAGGTGTGCCGGCATAATTCTTACCAAGTTGCTGGATAATATTTCTAGCAAAATCATCGTACGGGATCTCACGCAATAGATCAATAATTAGCGGCTGTACAGATTCCCTGTTGAATTCGATAACACGATCTAAAGCCCATACAGCAATATCGTACACATCTTCTTGGAGAACAGCGTATTTATTTATTGCAGAAGCGATACCCGCAATAATATTCTGTTTCGCGATAATATTGTTAGCATCATTCGACTGTAGCTCTGACATAGCGCGTAGCATTAACAATATCGGATGATCTGGATAAGACTCAAGATATCTCGCTACCTGCCCACGTAATTCAGATGCGTCATTAGGTGAGATTAAATTGCCGATAAGATCCTTAACAGGTACAAAAGAGATTTCTTTAGCATTGATGATAGTTTCCAAATTTTCTGAGAACCGTGTCCACTCGAGATAACGATTAATACGCTCACGAATTAATCGATCATCCTTTGCATTTGCACACTCGAGCATTTCCAACAGTGCTCTACGTCTTCCGTTTTCAATTACATCATAAATAAATCTGAGCAGAGTGTCGGCCATGGACAATATGAACTCTTCTAAGGGTTGAGCCATATAAATACTTATCTTCTGCGATTCGCTTTCCTTCCTGCTCTGTAAGTACCCGCCCACATAGTTTAAATAGCTGTTTGCTATAAACTGTTTGCCTCCATTTGTTTTCACTATCCTGAATACGTTATTTGCATAATCTATGGTGTAATCATTAATTACACCCAGTATTAATAACCTATGAAGTGCTTTTTCTGTAGCTGATCTTGCATCTTTATTTGTATCAGTCCCTTTGTTATTAATCGCTCGTTTCTTTATCCCAACTGGTATAGTAATTGATATTTTTTCGCTCTTGTGAATGTTCCCCAGTTGCATCAACACATCTTTTATATCCGATTTTTCAGTTTCAATACCACGGAAGGCTCTTATGTGAAAATATAATATGCGGGTGATGTCATCATTATTCTCCCAGGAGACGTCTTTTAATTCTTTTGCTATTTGCTCAACACTTGTGCTCGGGTCCAACAACTTCTCTGTTCTATGTTGATCATCATTTGATACGAGTATAGTACAATAAGCTGTTTGCCTGTCTCTTCCTGCACGGCCGGCTTCTTGATAGAAAGACTCAATAGATCCAGGTAGATTGACGTGTAATGTATATCTGATATTTGGTTTATCTATGCCCATACCAAATGACTTTGTGCATACTAATAAACATAATCTGTTTCGCCTGAACTCATTGGCAACCTTAGTTTTTTTATCATTATAGCGCTCATCTGTATACTGCTTAGGTTGACTTCCGCTATAGAAGTCCGTGTGTATTCCGAGTGACTTATTTATATCAGTCGATACTTCAACCACACCGAATTCGCCACCAACCCATGGGCAGAATATTAGTCCTGCCCAGGTATTCCTCCCCCGCAACTGATAAAGTGAATTTGACGTGATGTTGAAAAACGACGGGATTTTTTTTGTCAGATATGTCTTGAGCACGACTCTTTTTTCAGCGGATGATACTTGTTCCGAGTAAAACAATAACTCTTTTCTGTCGAAGGATTTAGGTGTAATAATTGCGTCGAAGCTTTCTATTTGTAACTCCCTTTGAACATCTTTTAAGACTGACCGTGACGCTGTGCCAGTCAGTGCTAGCAATACTGGTGGTTTGTTATTTGATACGGAAAATTCGCGAGCAGTTCGCCCAATGTTAAGATAGGAAGTGCGGAAATCATGTCCCCACTCTGAAACACAGTGTGCTTCGTCAATAACCACAATTGACACAGGGGTATGGGTTGTAAGCCCTTTTAAAGAATTGCGAAAATCCTCAATCTGCAGTCGCTCTGGTGATATAAAAGTAAATAGATATTCGCCAAATGCAAACATTTCACTTAAAGTCTTACGCTCTGCTGCATCCGAAATACCAGTAATGGATTTGCACCTATCAATTCCTAAATGAGCAAGATTAGCTATCTGATCTTCCATCAAGGAAATTATTGGATCGATAACCAATGTTCTGCCTGGTAATAATAATGATGCGAGTTGGTACACTAGTGATTTACCCCCTCCTGTAGGCAACAAAATGAGCGAATCTTTACCCTGTAGTGCTCTGATAATTGACTGATATTGTCCTTCCCAAAATTCGTTTTTTCTAAATATATAATTTAAAAAGAATCGTAAAGTACGTTCTTCCGGTATACTCTCCATCCAATTCAGAGGCGAAACGGTAAGAAAGGCGTTGGTAATATGCCAGGGGAAATAGATATTCTGTATATAAAAAGTAGTGGATGCTGGCAGAGGGAAACCAGTAAAAGCGATATTTAATGAATTGTTTCCTATTGGTTGTGATTGACACTCTGCAGATATGTAGGATGTGACAACATCATTAATAGTATCGACATTGTACAAGGACATGATTTCCGATATCAGTTCTATAAAATCGTTCACTGCTTCTGATAAAATTACTCTTGATTCGGATGGCGAAAATAACCCCAATTGATCTAAATCACTGCAGATACGCCAATCACTCAATTTCTGAATATCCAGGAACCCGAATACTATAGATTGAAGTAACGTAAATTGTATTTGGTGTGCAATTTTGCAGGACAGTAAATATTTTTCATTCAGAGTTAAGTGCTCTTTACATCCCTCTGTTTGCTCAGATTTAAAAAGCTCTTTGCACATATGGGAAAGCTCATTTAGATTGCTGCTATTCTCAATGTTATCTATATCCCCAGCAGGAACTCTTATTACTCGAAAACCGCCCTTTTCCAATAGTTTATTACGCTCATTATCAATATCTTTACGATTTGTGTGGCCTTGGCCATCGATTTCAACGATAAATTTGATAGCACTGGCAGGATGGAAAATGCCGAAATCAGGTCTTCTTCTGTCAATATGGGTAATATCATCGGTAATCAGGCTGGTCATCTCAATTTGCGGTATTACAAACTGATAATTATCGCTAATTAGCTTGGGAAAAATAGTTTTATAGAACTTTGCCTCTTGTGGGCTATCTAGCCAAAAATCATTAGATTGGTTTTCATATTGAACAGTCGCTGCTAAATAAAGGGACTCAAAATCAGGTTTATAATCGTTTTCTCCAAAGAATAAACACATAAATGTTTTTTCCAGTTTGGGGGAAGTAAGTACCAATTTACCACGGTTCAATATCTTTTCCGCTACGGCTAATACTTGTTGAACAACATCGCTAAACTGAGGTTTTCTTGGAGATTGCGGGAAATCTAGACGCCACTGTGAAAATGCCTTGAGATAATTGGGATCACCACCGTCATAAACAATCTTCTCTATTAATTCGGATGGCAACGCTGCAGACTCAATGAATCTAACTTGGTAACCCGAATATTTTTCCCTGGAAGATAGATTGCGCGGGAATATTACTTGCGTATCACAATCAGGAGTAAGTGAATCAGAATTATTTATTTTGTTAAAGTGAAATTTACTAGTATGCCAGTCTAATCCATTTTTAGTACGGAATTCTTTGCCGCACGTGGTGCAATTAAACGTTCCAAAAGGTATGTCGCCTTTCTCTTTTCCCCGCTTACCCTGCTCTGCATTTTTTTCTTTATTATCTGGGGCATAAGACACAACATGCTTGCATGTCGGATATCTTTGGCATCCATAGAATTGCTTACCTGCGTATGGTCCACTTTTAGCAGTGCGCAAAACCATGATGCTGCCGCATTTGGGACACCGTTGGATTGTTTCCAATTACCACCACACTTATATGTATTACGAAGCCGAATCTTATCATTTTATAACGCATCTATCAAACATACTTCAAATTAGATTAAAATATTATCTGTAATGTAACAGTCGAGCCTACTACTAATTGTATTAGGCAAAAAGCGGGCAGGACTATGAATATAAAGTTCGGGGAGTACAGCATCAGGGAATGGGCGCCGCCGGACGAGGCCGCCCTGGTCAAATACGCCGATAACCGCCGGGTCTGGATCAACCTGGATGACATCTTTCCCCATCCCTATACGGCGGCTGATGCGAGGGCCTGGATAGAGGCCTCTGCCTGGAAGCCCGTGACCAACTTCGCCATCGCCGCCGCGGAGGAGGCTATCGGGGGCATCGGACTCAAGTTACAGAAAGACATATACCGCAGGTCGGCCGAGGTGGGCTACTGGTTGGGTGAGCCCTTCTGGGGCAGGGGCATCGCCACGGCTGCGCTCAAGAGCATCGTCCCCGTTGCCTTTAAGGAATTCGACCTTGTGCGCCTGTACGCCAACGTGTTCGAGTATAACTCCCGGTCGGCGCGCGTCCTGGAGAAGAACGGGTTCAGGCTGGAGGGACGTCTGGTGAAGAACATCACCAAGGACGGCAAGGTCATCGATTCACTGCTGTACGCGCTCACCCGCGATGACCTGTGATCGAGTCGTCCGGCGGCCTCAGCCCTGCCCGGCGTTTTTGCCCGGTACAAAGCGAAGCGAGAGGGAGTTCACGCAATGCCTGGTGTTCCTGGGCGTCAGGCGCTCGCCGCTGAAGACATGGCCTAAATGACCGCCGCAGGCGGCGCAGGTGATCTCGGCCCTCAAGCCGTCCGCGTCGGGCGTGTGTTTGACCCTTCCCGCTATCTCCTGGTCGAAGCTCGGCCAGCCGCAGCCGGAATGAAATTTGTCGGATGACCGGTAAAGCGGAGTATTGCACCTGCGGCAGACGTAGGCGCCGTCCTCGAACAGCATGTCGTATTCACCGCTGAAAGGCGGCTCGGTGCCCTTGCGCAGGATCACCCTCTCCTCGTCCGGGGTCAGCTTGTTGTACTGCATAGCTGGATATCAGACCTCCGCTGCAAATAAGTATAGCCCGCTGAAACCCGGCTACAAAACCCGGGGTGAGAGACTCCCCCCGCGCACTGCCGCATCCCGCCTGTTATAATATAGCAATAGTCTGTAAAGGAGTGACTGCATATTGGCTAAACGGGATATATTATCGGTGGCTGATCTCACACCGGGTGAAGTCGAGCAACTGGTAAAACAGGCAGTTAAATCCAAGAAAGAGTCATGGCCGCAGGCGCTGGCGGGCAAGAACATCGCCCTGCTTTTTGAGAAGCCCTCGCTACGCACCAGGATGAGCTTCGAGCTGGCCGTTCACCAGCTCGGCGGCTACGCCATCTACATGTCCCCCGACGAGGTCGGGCTGGGCAAGCGCGAGTCGGTGCCCGATGTCGCCCACGTGCTCAGCCGCTACGTGCAGGGCGTCGTGTCACGCACCTTCATGCATCACACGCTCGAGACCCTGGCCGAGTATGCCAGCGTACCCGTGATCAACGCGCTTTCAGACTACGAGCATCCCTGCCAGGCGCTGGCCGATCTGACCACCATCTATGAGCGAAAGGGCAAGTTCAAGGGGCTCAACCTGGCCTTTATCGGGGACGGCAACAACGTGGCCAATTCGCTGCTGCTGGCATGTTCCATGGTGGGCATCAACTTTCTCATCGCGTCGCCGCAGGAGTACAGCCTCAAGGATAAGATACTTTTGATCGCCAACAAGTATGCCGAGAAGAGCGACAGCCACATCATGCTGCTCGAGGAGCCTGCCATGGCGGCCAGTGACGCCGACATCGTTTACACAGACGTGTGGACGAGCATGGGGCAGGAAGAGGAGTACGAGCAGCGCTGTATCGCCTTTGCCGGTTACCAGGTCAACGAAAAGCTGATGTCCTATGCCAGGAAGGACGCCATCGTCATGCACCCGCTGCCGGCCCACCACGGTGACGAGGTGGCGGTAGGTATTATCGATAAATACCGCTCAGTCATCTTCGACCAGGCGGAGAACCGCCTGCACCTTCAGCGAACGCTGCTGGCCGAGCTGTATAAATAGGCCCGGCAGGGCGCTGATCTCCGTAGTATTACGTATTAAATAGCCTATTATTATGAATTAGAATGGTTGTGCACACATGAATCCCATAGTCAGCATAGTCGGCCGGCCCAACGTAGGCAAGTCCACGCTGTTTAACCGCATCGCCGGCGCCCCTATAGCCATCGTGGAGGACCTGCCGGGCACCACGCGGGACCGTATTTTCGCGGATGTCGGCATGCTCGATCACGAGGTGACGCTGATAGATACCGGGGGTCTGGAGCCCGCGCCCGGGTCCGAGATGGGCCGCAAGGTGAAGAAGCAGGTGGAGGCCGCCATCGCGGAATCCGATCTGATAATCTTCGTGATTGATACCAGGGACGGCCTGATCGCCGCCGACTCTGAGATAGCCGATAACCTGCGCAGGCTGGGCAAGCCGGTTGTGCTGGCAGCCAACAAGGCTGAGACTGAGAAGCAGAGGAGCTCGGCTGCGGAGTTTTACCAGCTCGGGCTGGGCGTGCCCCTGCCCGTCAGCGCCCACCACGGCCGCGGCATCCACGAGTTGCTGGAAGCTATAGTCGCCAAGCTGCCTCCCCCGGACAAAGCCGAGGAGGGAACGGGCAGGCCCGGGCTGGCTATCGTCGGACGCCCCAACGTGGGCAAGTCCATGCTGGTCAATGCCGTTGCCGGTTCGGACAGGACCATAGTGGACCCCACGGCCGGCACGACCAGGGACGCCACGGACACTGTGGTCAAGTACGGCGACAGGGAAGTCGTGTTGATCGACACTGCAGGCATACGCAAGCGCGGCAAGGCGGGCAGGGGGCTGGAATTTTACGGGCTGGTGCGCAGCCTGCGCGCCATCAACCGCTGCGACGTGGCCATGCTGGTCATGGATGCGACGGAGTTCATCACGGCGCAGGACACGCACGTCGCCGGCTACATCAAGGAAGCCTGCAAGGGCATCGTGCTTGTCATCAACAAGTGGGACCTGGTGGATCCTGAAACGAGGGACGACTACGTGGCTGCCGTGGACAAGCGCATGAAGTTCCTGGCGCACGCCCCCATACTGTTTGTCTCCGCCCTCACCGGCCTGGGCGTGAAAAATATCATCCCGATCGCCATGGAAGCCTGGGATGAGAGGCAGAAGAAGCTGCCGGACGATGTTATCGACGGGTTGGTCAAAGAGGCGGTGGCCGCGCACGCCCCGCCGCCGCGCGGCACCAAAAGGCTGCAGGTGTTCAGGGCCTACCAGGGTGGAGTCAATCCGCCCTCCTTCACCTTCATGGTAAACGACCCGCTGCTGGTGCATTTTTCATATGAACGCTACCTGGAGAACAGGCTGCGACAGACGTTCGGATTCTACGGGACGTCGCTCAAGCTTATATTCCGAAAGGGCTCCAGGAGAACAAGTAAAACCGGAGGAGTAATCTCGTGATACTAGTCTTCAAATACCTCGCCATAGCCGTCGTCGCCTACCTGCTGGGCGCCATCCCATTCGGGCTGATCATCGGCAAGAGAATGGCCGGTGTGGATATCAGGCAGCACGGCAGCGGAAATATAGGCGCCACCAACGTCTTCCGCACGCTGGGGACAAAACCGGGGCTGTTGACCGCGCTGCTCGACCTGGGGAAGGCCGCGCTGGCGGTGTGGCTGAGCATGTTGATCGTCGGCGACGATGTTTTAATAGTGGCCGGCCATGACATTCACGTACAGTCCGCCCAGTGCCTGGCTGCCATCATGGTCATGGTCGGGCATAACTGGTCGGCCTATATCGGGTTCAAAGGCGGGAAAGGGGTGGGTTGCTTCATCGGCGGGCTGCTCGTGATCAACTGGATGGTGGCCCTGGTCGGCCTGGCGGCCGGCGTAACCGTGATCCTGATTACCAGGTATGTCTCGCTGGGTTCGATGCTGGCGTCCCTCTGCGTGCTGCTGGCCATGGTCGTGCTGGCGCTGCTGGCCGTGGTGGCCCCGCTTTACGCGCTTTACGGGCTGGTGGCGGCGGGGCTCATCATCTACCAGCACCGGGCCAATATCACGCGCCTGCAGGCCGGCACCGAGCTAAAGCTGGGCGATAAAGGCGCTAAAGTCGGCCGCTGACGGCCGGAGGGGCTGCGCAGCAAGCGGGCGCATCAGCCCAGGTGCTGAAGCAGGTCTTCGCCGGGGCGTGTGTACTCTGAGGACCTGGGCAGGCTGGCCGACAGTTCCTCGAGAAGTTGGCGCTGGCGGTGGTCCAGTTTTTCGGGCGTAATCAGCCTGGTTATCACCAGTTGATCGCCGCGTCCGCGTGAATTGAGGCGCGGGAATCCTCTTTCCTTGATGCGGAAGACCTTGCCGTGGTGTGTGCCGGGCGGCACCTTGAGGCTGAAAACGCCTTCCATGGTGGGTACATCTACCGTGCAACCCAGCGCGGCCTGCGCGAAATTGAGGGGAAGGGCCATCACCAAATCAGATTGTCGGCGGATGAAGAACTTGTGCGGCTTGATGTCGAAGCGCAGGTAAAGGTCGCCGGGTGAGCCGCCGTAATAGCCGGCTTCGCCCTCGTGCTGCATCCTCATCTGGCTTTCCTCGTCGACTCCGGCCGGTATATTGACATGGAGCTTGCGTTTGATCCTCTCCCTGCCCTTCCCGCGGCATTGCGTGCAGGGGGAGTTTATGATGGTGCCCTGGCCGCTGCAGGTCGGGCAGGTGGAGGTCTGCACGAAGCGTCCGAAGATGCTCTGCGCTGTGCGGCGCACCTGACCCGCGCCGTTGCAGTCCGGGCATTTCTCGGGGTTGGTGCCGGGGCGGCAGCCTATCCCCTTGCAGATCGAGCATAGCTCGACGCGGCTGATATCGATCTCCCTGCTTGTGCCCGCGTAGGCCTCCTCGAAGGTCAGCGACACCCTGAAGCCGATATCCTGTCCCTTGTGCGGGGATCGCCTCTGGGTGGTGGAGGAGGCGCCGCCGAAGAAGGCCTCGAATATATCCCCCAGGCCTCCGAACTCGAAGGAGTCGAAACCCATGCTGTCGCCGCCGTTGCCGGGCGAGCGTCCCGTGCGGTCGTAGTAAGCGCGCTTATTGGCGTCCGAGAGCACCTCGTAGGCCTCGTTGATCTCCTTGAACCTCTCGTCGGCGCCGGGGCTGCCGTTGCGGTCCGGATGGTACTCCATGGCCATCTTGCGGTAGGCCCTTTTCAGTTGCTCGTCCGTGGCGTTGCGCGGTAGTTCCAGTATAGCGTAGTAGTCTTTGGCTGGCGGCATAATTAAAAAACCTCAATTAAACAGTATAAACAAACTGAGTTTGACTAATCAAATTTTAGCTACGGCTCCGCTGGAAAGGGCGGCAAATTTCCACCGGGGGTGCATTGTATTGACATTATTATTCGTCAGGATTAATATAATCTGAATTCAGCGCGAGAATAACAGGGAGGGACAGGCATATGGCAGGTAAAATAGCCGCTCTGGTTCTAATCCTGTCACTAGCGCTGGTGGCGCTGCCGCTGCAGCCGGAACATGGAGTCAGCGCCAACAGCGGTATGCCTGAGGTCTGGGTGGCCCCGCCTCCTGCGGGCGATGACAGCAATCCCGGCGCCGAAGCACAGCCCTTCGCCACCATCCATAAGGGCAGAGACAGTGTGGCTGAGGGCGGCACAATTCACGTTGCCGCAGGTACATATGATGAAAGTACCTGGTTTGACGACAATTTGACCATCGTGGGCGCCGGCGCTCTAACCACTTTCATTAACCATTACCCTGTTGGAGTCAATGAAGCGGTCATTGGAATATCAACTGGAGGTCAACCGAAGCAACTGGCTGTTACGATATCCGGTTTCACTATCCAAAACGGCAATAATCAATTTTTGGATGTACATCGTGGTGGGGGAGTTTTCGTTGGTGGTAATTGTACAGTCTATCTGAATAACTGCTCCGTAGTTAACAATACGGCTGATAACGGCGGTGGTATATCTAATAGCGGCACACTATATTTGAACGACTGCACCATAGGTAACAACGATGCCTCAGGTGGCGGTGGCATATACAATGACGGCCGGCTCATCATGAACCGCTGTGCAGTTAGCGGCAACTCTGCTGTTTATGGTGGTGGCGGCATATACAACATCCCGGGAGTAATTGTAGACAGCGGTACGATGTGGCTGACCAACTGCACCATCAGCGGGAATACGGTGACAACAAACGGTGGCGGTGGCGGCGGTATTTGCGGTCAGAATGATACTATCATACGTCTTGTTAATGTTACCATAGCCAATAATCGGGCGACCGGCACCGGTTCCCACGGAGGAGGGTTTGCCAACATCTCTGACAGCATTCCTGCTGTTGGGAATTATTACTTCAAAAATTGCATCGTATCCGGCAATACGGCAGGGGAAAGCATTTATAATAACGGATACGATACTTATAAAGGAGTCAGGATTCACACGCAGGGACACAATATAGACAGCGAGAATAGCTGTTATTTCAACGACTCCACAGACCAGCGTAATACCGATCCCCTGATCGGCCCGCTGCGGGATAACGGAGGACCAACTTTCACCCAGGCGCTGCTGCACGGCAGCCCGGCCATAGACGCCGGCGAAACTGTGGTTGACTTCAACACCGACCAGCGCGGCGTGCCACGGCCCCAGGGGACAGCCTGGGACATAGGCGCCTACGAGCTGACCCAGGCCTCCGTCGCCACGGCTACGGGCGGCGGGACAGCCTATTTTTCGGTCCTTAGCGGCTATTTTACAAACCTGACCGCGCAGAATGAATCAGCGCTTGCCTGCCCGCCCAGGGAGGATCTCAGCTTCCCGCACGGCCTCTTCTCCTTCACCGTCACAGGAATCACCCCGGGATCATCCGTAACCGTTGTTATCATCCTGCCTGCGAATGTGCCCGCCAATAGCCAGTACTGGAAGTGCATCAACGGGCAATGGGTGGACTGCACCTCGCTGCTGGGCAGCAACGACGGCGACAGCGTCCTGACGCTCACCATCAAAGACGGCGGCCTGGGTGACGCCGACGGGAGGGCAAATGGGTCCATCACCGACCCCGGCGGGCCGGCTTTAGCGGTAACCACACCGCCGGCTGCGCAGATCGCCGTGAGAACACCTCCACAGTCATCCTCGGCATACGTCGCGGCTCCCGTTTCCCAGGCGCCCGTCGGCCTGCCCAATATTTACGTGCAGAACGCCTCGCTGTCTGCCTCCAGGGTGGCGCCGGGCGCAACGTTGACGGTAAATGCCAGCGTGGCCAACCGGAGCACGGTTAACGGCTCAACCACGATCAAACTCTACGTCAACGGGCAGGAGGATTCCAGCCGGGGCGTCAACGTGAACAGCGGCTCGGTCATTCCGGTCACTTTCACCGTAAGCCGCAGCCAGCCGGGCACATATGCTGTCTATGTAAACGGCGCGCAGGCAGGTAGCTTCACGGTAGAGGAGAGCGTTGATTTAAACCTTATCCTGATCATCAGCTGCGCCCTGATCCTCATCGCCCTGGTATTAGGGTTTATCTACATATCAAGGCGTCAGAGATACACCAGTTGAAGCCATAACGGCCGGCCTGATCTCCCATGCAGCAACCATATTCATATGTGGTACTGCCGGGCGGCGCGATTTGTAGCCATTTGACATCGGATGTATGATGTAAAAACCCATGAAAGAGCAGATCAGGCGGGCGCTGGCCGCGCGTGAAAAGAAGGGCATCAGCGATATCGGGCTCACCCCGTCGGCTGTGCTGATTCCGCTGTTTGAGAAGGACGGCAGGCGCCATATCGTGTTCACCAAGAGGACGGGCCACCTCCACCACCACAAGGGGCAGATATCCTTCCCGGGAGGGGGACGTCATGAAGGGGACCGCTCCATACTGGAGACGGCGCTGCGGGAGAGCCGCGAGGAGATAGGGCTGAAAGAGTCCGACGTCGAGATACTGGGCGAGATGGACGACGCCGTTACGATAACCTCCCTCTATCATATAGTTCCCTTCGTCGGGGCCATACCCTATCCGTATGATTTTAAGCTGGACAAGTTCGAAGTCGAAGAGGTCTTCGCCCTGCCGCTGGACGACCTGCTCAACAAGGCTATTAAAAAAGCGGAGAACTATACCTTCGGCGATACCAGGATAGAGATGTATTCTTATGAGTTGAACGGCCGGTTCATCTGGGGCGCCACGGCCTGGATGCTCGGCCAGTTGCTTGAGATCATCGGGCCTTTGAGCGGACTGCACAGTTAGCTCCTGCCCCTATGGTTCCAAGCTTTTTATCCCCTGCCTTGTCTACCTTCGCCATAAATTGTATAAAACCTAATATAATTTGTAAAGTAGTATAATTAATAGTGTTAGAAATACTTGACTAATTTTGACAGAGTTCCGGCGATATCTCTATAATTATGGCCGGGGTGAAAAGATGGCAGGAAAAGATTATTACAGCATACTCGGCATAGCTAAAAATGCCCCCGACAAGGATGTTAAGGCGGCCTACCGCAGGATGGCGCGCAAGTACCATCCGGACGTAAATCCCGGGGACAAGGTTGCGGAAGCCAGGTTCAAGGAGATAAACGAGGCCTTCGAGGTGCTGTCCGACGCGGACAAGCGCAAGAAGTTCGACCAGTACGGGTCGGATTACGAGAATGCGGAGGCGTATGCCCGCGCCCGGCAGCAGTCCCAGCAGCAGTACAGGACCTACGGGCGCGGTGGTGGTGGCGCTCCGTTTACCACTTACGAGACCTCTGACATGGGCGACCTCAACGAGGTTTTCGAGAGCCTGCTCAAAGGTTTCGGCACGGGTGGGGCCAGGGGGGGTGGAAGGCGTGCGACCAGGCGCGGCCAGGACATCGAGCATCCGGTCGAGGTCACGCTGGAGGAGGCGTATAACGGGACCAGGCGTGTGATGGAGCTGCAATCGCAGCAGGCCTGTCCGGCCTGCCAGGGCACGGGGCGCACCAAGGTCGGTGTCTGCCAGACGTGCCGCGGCGCGGGACGGGTGATCAAGCCGCGCCGGCTGGAGGTCAAGATACCAGCGGGTGTCAAGGATGGCTCGAAGGTGCGCATCGCCGGTGAAGGGGAACAGGGCATGGGCGGATCGCCCGGCGACCTCTATCTGATCGTCAAGGTAGCGCCCCACCCCATGTTCAAGCGCGCGGGCGACGACCTGCTGGTGGACGTGCCGGTGTCGCTGGTTGCGGCCGTGTTGGGCGGCGAGGTGCAGGTGCCCACGCTTAAAGGCAGCAAGCTGGCGCTGAGGATACCTCCGGAGACGCAGAACGGCAAGATCTTCAAGCTGGCCAAGCAGGGCATGCCGCGCCTGGGCGACACCAACCGCGGTGATATGCTGGCCAGGATGGCGGTGGTGCTCCCCACCAGCTTAAACGATAAAGAGCGGGCCCTCTTTGAGCAGTTCAGGTCGATGAGGGCCGGTTGATATTGATGTTGAATCTATGAGGTGATAAGATAAAATGCCTCGAGAAATTAATGAGCCCAAGTACGTGATCAGCATCGCAGCCAGGATACTGGGCTGCGAGGTCCATACGCTGCGCTATTATGAGAAGATGGGTGCGGTCAAGCCCTACCGTTCGGGGGGCAATATCCGCTATTATTCTGAGGCCGAGATCGAGCGTCTGCGCCATATCAAGGTGCTGATGGAGGACATGGGCATCAATATGGCCGGCGTCGAGGTTATACTCAGGCTGAGCGAGCGCGTAGCTGAGATGCAGCATACTATTAATAGTCTGGAAGCCGAGCTGTGCAGTTGTGGGAAGGCAGCCCGGGCGAAAAGAAAAACAAAACAGGAGGTTAAGGATGGCTGAGGCCGGGACGGGCCCGAAGCCGGCCGGCTGGCAGATCACCGCCACCACCATATCCTGCGACAGGGTGGGCGACTACGTCACGGTCATGGTGCACCGGGACTGGACGTATTCGTGCACCTGGTGCAGCAGGTATAAGCTGGCGGCGGCGGACAATCCGCAGAAAAGGGTTGACCGCGATATCAGGACCAAGATCGCCGCATGCCGGGGTCCGGATTGCAGCATCGTCCTCGCTTATCGCGATAAGCTGATCGCCGGGGAAACAGCCGTCATTAAATAGACTTATGAGACAGGAAAGATTTACCGAGCAGGCCCAGGAGGTGCTGGGGTCTTCGCAGCAGCTTGTCAGCCGTTTCCGCAACTCCATGTGGGACGTCGAGCACATTTTCCTGGCGCTGCTGGAGCAGCAGAAGGGCCTGGCGGCCGAGATACTCAAGAAGATGAACGTCAACGTGACCGCCATGAAGAAGCGTGTCAGCGATGTTCTGGATAATTACCCCAAGATAGCCGACCAGCCCAAGTCGGCCATCGGCGGCATACAGATCTACCCCACGCCGCGCGTGGCCCAGGTGCTGCAGGCGGCGGTGGGGGAGTCGGACCGGCTCAACGACGAGTACGTGAGTGTGGAGCACCTGCTCATCGCCATCGCCAGCGAGGGCAGCGGAGACGCGGTCAGCATACTCAAGGAGTTCGGCATCGACCAGGAGAAGATCTACCAGGCATTGCTGAGCATACGCGGCAGCCACCGCGCGGACGATCCGCGGGCCGAGAATAAGTACAGGTCGCTGGAAAAGTACGGTCGCGACCTGACCGAGCTGGCGCGCCAGGGCAAGATAGACCCTGTGATCGAGCGCGACGACGAGATCAAGCGCGTCATGCAGGTGCTCATCCGCCGCACCAAGAACAACCCCGTCCTCATCGGTGAGGCCGGCGTGGGCAAGACGGCGGTGGCGGAGGGCCTGGCGCTCAAGATCGTGGCGGGCGACGTGCCCGATTCGCTCAAGGGCCGCAGGGTGATCGCGCTGGATATGGGCGCGCTGGTGGCCGGCAGCAAGTTCCGCGGCGAGTTCGAGGAGAGGCTCAAGGCGGTCATGGACGAGGTAAGGCAGGCCAAAGGCGATGTCATATTATTTATCGACGAGATGCACACCGTGGTGGGAGCGGGGGCGGCCGAGGGCGCCATCGACGCCAGCAACATGCTCAAGCCGGCGCTGGCCCGCGGTGAGCTCCAGTGCGTGGGCGCCACCACGCTTGACGAGTATCGCAAGCATATCGAGCCCGACAAGGCGCTGGAGCGCCGCCTGCAGCCGGTTTTTGTGGGCGAGCCCAGCGTGGAGGCCACCATCCAGATGCTGAAGGGGCTGCGCCCGCGCTACGAGGCGCACCACAAGGTCAAGATCTCCGATTCAGCCATAGAGGCGGCCGTTAAGCTGAGCAAGCGTTATATTACCGAGCGATTTTTGCCGGACAAGGCCATCGACCTGATCGACGAGGCGGCCAGCAAGCTGCGCATCGACATGGAGAGCCTTCCCCCCGAGATAAAGCAGCAGGAGCAGAAGGTTCAACTGCTTACCGAGGAGGAGGCTGCTGCCTCGCAGCGAGCCGAGTACGCGAAGGCGGCTGAGATCAAGGCCGAGCGGATGCGCATTGAGGAAGAGTGTAAAAAGGCCAAGGACAAGTGGATGCAGGAGAAGAAGCTGGACAATGAGGTAGATGATGAGACCATAGCCGAGATGGTGGCCAAGCAGACGGGTGTGCCCGTCTCCACCATGAAGGAGAGCGAGGCTGAGAAGCTGATGCAAATGGAGGACCGCCTGCACGAGCGCATCGTCGACCAGCAGGAGGCCATCGCCGCCGTGTCCGAGGCCGTCAGGCGCGGGCGCGCCGGTCTCAAGGACCCGCGCCGGCCCATCGGGAGCTTCATCTTCCTGGGTCCCACGGGCGTGGGCAAGACCGAGCTGGCCAAGGCGCTGGCGCAGTTTCTCTTCGACGACGAGGATGCCATGATCCGCGTCGATATGTCCGAGTACATGGAGAAGCACACCGTGTCGCGGCTGATCGGCGCTCCCCCCGGGTATATCGGATTTGACGATGCCGGGCAGTTGACCGAGGCCGTGCGCAGGCGTCCCTTCCGCGTGATACTCTTCGACGAGATCGAGAAGGCGCATCCCGATGTCTTCAACATACTGCTGCAGATACTGGAGGACGGACGGCTGACCGACAGCCACGGCCGCACGGTCAACTTCAAGGAGACCGTGGTCATCATGACATCCAACCTGGGCATGCAGGAGTTCCGCAAGCAGGCGCACAGGCTGATAGGCTTTAACGTCCCGCCGGAGAAGCAGGCTAAAGAAGAGAAGGACGAGTGGAACAAGCTCAAGATAGCGCTCGAGGGCGACCTCAAGAAGACCTTCCGTCCCGAGTTCCTCAACAGGATAGACGAGATCATCATCTTCCACCCGCTCAACGAGGCCAACCTCAAGCAGATCATCGACCTGCTGGTGAAGGAAGTCGACAAGCTGCTGGCCGACCGCGGCATCGTGCTCGAGCTGACGGACGAAGCCAAGGAATGGGTCTTCCGCAAGGAATACGATCCCGAGTATGGCGCGCGCCCCCTGAGGCGGGCCATCCAGCGTTACATCGAGAACCCGCTTTCCAGCAAGATCATCTCGGGCGAGGTCAGGGACTGCGACCATGTCAAGGTCTGGGTCGACAAGGATGCGCTGGCGTTCAGCGTGGTCGGCAATGTCGCCGGCGAGTCCGGCGAGGCCGATGAGGACGAGTCGGCGGCCGGTACCAGGAAGAAAAAGAGGGGCAAGGCTTCGAGGTAATTGGGCAACTCCTCCATGGTATTTGGACAGGTACAGCGGCGCCGGTCGGCGCGGGATTACGCGTTGCTGGCGGCCTCGATCGTCCTGACCGTGGCCTTCTGCGTATTGGTAATAGTCTACTGGCAGGAGTTCGTCAGGTTTTCCAAGTACGGTTACATCGGCGTTTTCATCGTCAGTTTTCTGGGCGATGTGACGCTGTTTGTGCCGGTGCCCAACCTTCTCATCGTGTTCACCCTGGGGGGCGTGCTCAACCCGGTGCTGGTCGGCCTGATAGCCGGGGCCGGGGAGGCCACCGGATCTATGGTAGTCTACGTGACCGGTTTAAGCAGCGCGAAGGCCCTTCACGCCCTGGACCATCTCGTGATGGACAGGTTCAGGGCCTGGATCAAGACCAGGGGGGCGATATCGGTATTTATCATGTCGGCCATATTTAATCCGCTCTTTTACCCCTTCACCGCCGTCGCCGGGATGATGCACTTCGGCTGGTGGCGTTTTTTACTGCTCTGCCTGGCCGGCAAATCGCTTAAGAACGTGCTGCTGGCGACGGCCGGGTATTTCGGGGTCAAGACACTGATAGAACTTGTGGGAGGGCATATACAGCTATGACCAGGGCGCCGTCTCCGCGGAGCTGGTACATCGCACTGCTGCTGGCCGTCTTCCTGGGCTGGTTTGGCCTGGACAGGTTTTACATCGGCAGGTACAAGGCCGGCTGGCTCAAGCTGATCACGCTGGGCGGGCTGGGCGTCTGGTGGCTGCTGGATATAATTTTAATAGCCTCGGAGTATCGCAAGGACCGCTGGTACCGTCCGCTGGTGCACGCGTGGTTCCCCAAAAAGCAGAGCGGTGTCAAATGACGGCCAGAGTGCTGATGGTGCAGGGCGCCGCCTCATCCGTGGGCAAGAGCATTATGGTGGCGGCATTGTGCCGCATATTGAAGCAGGACGGATACCGGGTGGCGCCCTTCAAGTCCCAGAACATGGCCCTCAACTCCTTCGTGACTAAAAGTGGCGGTGAGATAGGCCGTGCGCAGGCCGTGCAGGCCGGGGCCGCGGGCATAGAGCCAACGGTCGAGATGAACCCTGTCCTGCTCAAGCCGCAGGCCGACTCCACCTCGCAGGTCATCGTGCTGGGCGTAGCGCAGAGCGTGACGGATGCAGCGGACTATTACAAAGATAACCACAAATTGCTTCCCATCATTGCGGACTCGCTGGCCAAATTGAAAAGAGTCTACGACGTGGTGGTCATCGAGGGCGCGGGCAGCCCGGCCGAGGTCAACCTGATGGACAGGGAGATCGCCAACATGCGCATCGCCGAGCTGGCCGGGTCCCCGGTCATACTGGTTGCGGACATAGACCGCGGGGGAGTCTTCGCCTCCATCGTCGGCACGCTGGCGCTGCTGCCGCTGCGCCAGCGCAGGAGGGTCAAGGGGCTGGTCATCAACAAGTTCCGCGGCGATATATCCCTGCTCAAGCCCGGTGTCGAATTCCTGGAGAAACGCTGCCGCCGTCCCGTGCTGGGCGTTGTCCCCTATATCAGGAACCTGGCGATCGCCCAGGAGGACTCGGTCTATCTGGATGAAAGGCGTTCATATATAAGGCAGGGCTACCCGGACGTCTGTATCATACGCCTGCCGCATATCTCCAACTTCGACGACTTCGACCCGCTGGAAACCCTCTGTAATATGCGTTATGTGGCCTCTGTTGAGAAGCTGGGCGATCCCGATTTAATCATACTGCCGGGCACCAAGGGCACCATCTCCGACCTGCTGTTTCTTCACAAGACCGGGCTGGCGGCGAAGATAATTGAGAAAGCCAAGGCTGGCACACCGGTCTTCGGCATGTGCGGCGGCTATCAGATGCTGGGGTGGAAAATCACCGATCCGGTGAATGCCGAGTCGGAAGTGTCCGAGGCGGATGGTCTGGGACTGCTTGAGATGGAGACCGTATTCGGGGCCGATAAGATCACCTCGCAGGTGGAGGGGAAGGTCGAGGCCGGCAGGGGGTTGCTGGCCGGCATGCAGGGCATCGATGTCGCGGGCTACGAAATACACATGGGCCGCAGCCGCGGGCAGCAGTCCGGTTTTGTGTTCAAAATCACCGAATCCGTCAACACGCCCTCCAGCTACGACGAGGGAGGCATCGACCGTACAGGCATGGTGTTCGGCAGCTACATGCACGGGCTTTTCAACAACGGCGAGTTTACACGTAAAATGGTCCATAATTTGTGTTCGCTGCGCGACCTGCCGCTGCCCGAGGGCGCCGCGCTGGACCGGGATAAGGCCTATGACGAGCTCGCTGCGATCTTCAGACAGAGCCTGGACATAGACGGCCTGTATAAAATCATATTCGGAGGTTCGCATGGCAGAAGCTAAGGTGGATTACGGCAACTGGGTCTCGAAGAAGCTTATTTATTTTCCAGGCCTGCTGGCCGTTGCCTTCCTGGCGCTGAGCTTTTTCTCATATTATTTCCTCATAGTCGCCCTGCCGTTTCTCATCATCACCGCCTATTTCAGCTATGCCAATTACAGGTTCTCGCCGGCCGGTGGGGACATACAGGCGAAGGTACGCGAGTTCGTGTTGGACAGGCTTGAGTGGGACGGGAAAGGGGTGGCGCTGGATATCGGCTGCGGCAACGGCGCCCTTGCGATCGAGCTGGCTAAAAGGTACCCGGGCGCAGAGATTACCGGCATCGACTCCTGGGAGGGCAACTGGGACTATTCACAGGCCTCCTGTGAGAAGAACGCGGCAATCGAGGGCGTGGCTGATAGAACGAAATTTCAGAAAGCCAGCGCGGCGGAGCTGCCCTTTGATGACGGGACATTCGACGCGGCCATCAGCAATTTTGTCTTCCACGAAGTGAAGGATGCGCGCAATAAAAGGGACGTGGTAAAGGAGGCGTTGAGGGTAGTGAAGAAGGGCGGGCATTTCGCATTCCAGGACCTCTTCCCCGTAAAAGGGCTCTACGGGAACATCGACGAGATGCTGGAGGAGATCAAAGGCTGGGGCGTCGATGATGTCAGGTACGTGAACACCAGCAACGCCGACTTCATACCAAAGCCTCTCAAATTGCCCTTTATGGTGGGCTCGATCGGCATTATTTACGGCAGGAAGTGAACGGGCGGGATTTGCCTTTGTCGCCGCTTTTTGATAGATTAATCATCTGTCACGGGGCTGTAGCTCAATTGGGAGAGCGTCTGACTGGCAGTCAGAAGGTAAGGGGTTCGAATCCCCTCAGCTCCACCAGATTCATCCTTCCGCTTTTTGCTAACATCTTTGAAACATTCCCAATATTAGGCTTAAGCACCAATAGAGGTGATATAATCCGATTTAGTGCCAATAAACAATTATGCCTTTATAGATGGCAATAACTTGCATCTGACATTTGTCGGATTGGGAGTGCAGATTAAGTACGATAAATTACTATCGTATTTGAGGAAAAGGCATAATGTAACTGCCGCATACTACTTCATAGGTCGCATATCTCAAAACCAACATATCTACGATACTCTTACGTCGTATGGTTATACCCTGAAATTCAGGGATGTTACCAAAAAAGGAGGTAAGCCGGTTACCTGCCCGGCTTGCGGTAAGTCATTTGAGATCGACAAAGGTAAAACAAAATGCGATTGTGACGCTGATCTTGTGCTACAGGTTATGGACGAGATAAAGAACTATGATAAGGCTATTATCATCACCAGCGATGGCGATTTCGATAACCTGGTTAAGAAGCTAATAACACTGTATAAGCTGGATATGGTTCTGTCCCCGAGTCAGGTCGGCTGCTCTCACCTGCTGAATAGCGCAGCGCTAGGTCGGATTGCCTTTATTGATAAGCTAATAGGTGAGATAGAAAAATATTGAGGGAGAACCTTATGGGACTGAACCCACAAGATGCTCCCTCGTCGTGATGTATTTATTATATAGCCTTTGTCAATGCATTCCAAGTCCTCTTTCACTGGGTGCTGCTAAATGCGGGGGAAGGTCAATAGTATAAAAGTGAATACTGTGCTTTAGCGTTTGCTGCAAACTGCCCTGGAGTATAATTATCCTATCGCCACGAGGTTGAAAAGGAGGAGTTATGTTTGAGGTGTTTATGACCGCGGAGCAGAAGGTTCTCCTGAAAGAAGCACAGGACTTCGTCAAATGGGCACCACGCCAGCTTATTCTGGATATGGATGATGAGAAAATCAAATTCCCCAAGGAATTTATCGAGGAGGCGGGAAGAAGAAACCTGCTCGCGCTGCGGGCGCCCAGGCAATACGGGGGAAGGGCGCTCAAATATGTGGACGAGTTCATCGTCCTGGGTGAGGTGGGTAAACTCGGTGTCCCCCTGGCATGTGTTTTCGGGATTGTCGGACTCATTTCAGACGCTCTGAATGCCTACGGAACGGAAGCGCAAAAACAGAAGTATCTCAAGCCGTTGACGGCAGGAAAGATCTGGGCCGGCGAGGCGCTGACTGAGCCCAGGGGCGGTTCGGACTTCTTCGGCGCAACCACCACGGCCCATAAAGAAGGGAAGCATTACATACTCAACGGCCAGAAACGCTTCGTTGTAGGCGGCGAGGGCGCGGATTTCTTCCTGGTCTATGCCGTGACCAACCCGGGCGGGGGACACAATTCGTTGAGCACCTTAATCGTCGAGAGGGATATGGGTGTTGAAGTAAAGCACGTATACGGCCTGATGGGCAGCCACGGCACCGGAACGGCCAGGATCATATTCAGGGACGTTAAGGTCCCGGAGGAGAACCTGCTGGGTAAGGAGAACAAAGGCTCGGAGATCTTCTACCACATGATGGTGCCGGAAAGGATGGTGGGCTATATCAACGGCTCGCGCGCGCTCCTGGAGATCGCCGCCCGCTACGCCAATAAGAGGAAGGCGTTCGGACAGCCCATAAGAAATTTCGAGGCGGTCAGCTTCAGGATAGCCGAATGCATCACAAAGATAGACGCGGTCAATGCGCTGGCCTACGTGGTGGCGCGAACTGTCGATGACCAGGTCGGCACAGCAGGCTACCGCAGGAGGATGGTATCGGAATTGAAGAGATTTGCAACCCAGTCACAGTGGGAAATCGCCAATGAGACCATGCAGATACTGGGCGGCATCGGGTATACCAGGGTCTTTCCCGTGGAAAGGGCAGTGAGAGAGACCCGACTCCTCCAAATATGGACGGGCACCAACGATATCCAGAACCTGATCATCCAGCATGAATTTTATAAGGAATTGCTGTCCAGGACAGTGGATGAGAGAGATATCGAGGCAGACATCCACCTCAGCAGCGAGGAAGCAGCCGAGGAAAAGGTCTACGAGTAAGCAGGCTGCAGCTCGATCGTGAGAGTGTTCGACAGTTGGTTATATAACTACATGATCTGCTCCCGTTATATACCCTTGCCCATACCCAATGGTATAATTCCTTGTACGCTTGAGATATTCCCACCAACGTGATGCCAGGGTATACTAACCTAAAAATAAATGTTGTGCTGATAGAGCGGGGCAACATGGATTGATTAAGTGAAGGTATAGATAATGATCTTATACAGGAGGTCTGATCATGGCGGTCAGAGATAGTGGAGACAAACTGGGCCTCAAGAAACTCTCGATACAGGAGAAATACGATATATTTACAAAGACGCTGTATATCCGGGGCAAACCTGTTCTTCATGGATCACTTGCCGTGTGTATTGCTGATTCAGTCATGATCAGAGCATTCGGCATGCTGTTCAACTGGGGAAAGATGACAGCGAATAATGGAGAGGAGTATTACCGGCTGACCGGCAATTTTAAACGCATTGGCAACATTGCACGCAAGCTCAAGTTCCTCGGCCCCATCGACCGGTTTCTACTGCGCACGGTAATGCGCATGACCGTGAGCATGCTCGGTAGGCAGAAAATCTTCGGCCTTGATAATGAAAAGACTGACGTCCACACGGCGGCTGTCCGGTACTTCACCGCTACTGACATCTTCGATTTCAGGATCGAGGTGGATGACGTAAAGGAAGACAGTGTAAAGTTCAGGTTCCTTCAGTGCCCCATCGGGTATGTGAACGGCGACGATATGAAAATCTGCATGGCCACTAACAAGTGGGACCGGCAATGCGTACGTATGATGGGTGTGAGGATGCTCATCGAGGATCTCATACCCGAAGGTTCGCCTGCATGCTTAGCCCATATTGTTCCGGAAAAGGAAAAGGTGCCTGATAGGTGGCGTAGGTACCCCCGCTCCACTATCTGATGATCAGCGATATATTCTTGTTAATTGGCATACACGCCCAACAAATACATCCGGGCTGACGCAGCAGAGCCACGCGGCTGATGCGCTTACGCCGGCTGTTTTCTCCTCAAGAGAATTAGCATTCCCACGACCAGTGCAATGAAGATCATGGCAAAGCTGATATAGAGGATGATGTTGGAATCATCCGATTCCACGGTGAAGCTTCCTGCAGATACTCCACCCACATAGACTGCATAGGTGCCCGGCTCGTTGCGGCTGACCGTGAAGGAGAGGGGGGTATTGGAGCCGCTGTTGATTGTGACTCCCTTTCTGGTCTCCTCCTCCCCATTAATATAAACCTTTATTGCGGTCGTGCCATTAACGGTGCTCCTGTTAGCCAGGCTTGCGGTAATGATGACAGGCATCCCCGGCGTAACTTTTGTAGCAGACAGGGAGGCGCTCTGTACCTGGATGTTGGGCAGCTGCACCGGCGACTGCGGCCCTGCAGGCGCTGCAGATGAGCCTCCGCCATATGGGTGGTCGCCGCTGCCTATTGAACCGGAGGCAAAGCTGGCGCTGATCGTATGGTCCGCTGTTACATTGGTAAAGGTATAAGAAGATACCTCGCCGACTGAGCTTCCATCAACCAGCACATCTGCAACCTGGTAGCCGGTATCGGCTGTGATGGTGAAGGTCTGGCTGGCGCCGCTGCTGACCGTCACAACACCGGTCGGCGATATCGACCCGTTTGCACCGGCAGTTGCGGCGATTGTGAAGGTAGACGGCGGTGGCGGGATATACGGGCCGCCTGCTACAAAGATTTGGTCACTACTGGTAGGCGGGTTGACCAGGTTGGTGGCGCCGGAGGTAAAGGCGACAAAGTTGCCGTTACCACTGACGCTGGGAAAAGCGCTGTAGTTGTTGCCCTGTACACCGTTCGCATTCATGCTGATAAGGGTGGTCACGCCGGCCTGCGTGTCACGCACAAACACCTGGACGCCGCTGGTAGCCGGGCTGACGAGGTCAGTGGCCCAGGAATGGAAGGCGATGTAGCGCCCGTCAGCGCTGATGCTTGGGTTGATGCTGCGGTTGTCGCCCTCGGATCCGCTCGTATTAACGCTGACCAGCGTGACGGCGTCGGATTGCCTGTCGTACACAAAGATCTGGATGGTGCCGCTGGTAGCCGGGCTGACCAGGTTGGTGGCGTCGGAGTAGAATGCGACATAGCGGCCGTCGGCGCTGATGCTTGAGTATAAGCTATTGGCGTTTCCCTCGCCTCCGGGACCCTTGCTGGCCAGCCAGTTAGCGCCTGTCTGCCTGTCATGCACAAAAATCTGGCTGTAACTGTTGCTGGTAGGCGGGCTGACCAGGTTGGTCGACCAGGACTCGAAGGAGATGTAGCGCCCGTCAGGGCTGATGCTTGGATTGGAGCTGTAGCCGTCGCACTGGTCGCCGCTTGCATTAACGCTAACCAGGGTGGTGGTGCCTGCCTGCCTGTCACGCACAAAGATCTGATTGCCGCTACTGGCCGGGCTGACCAGATTAGTGGCGGGAGACTGGAAGGCGATGTAGCGCCCATCAGCGCTGAGGCTGGCATTGAAACTGTCATCGTTACCCTGGACACCGCTAGCATTAACACAGGCCAGCGCAGTGGTGCCTGCCTGAGTGTCACGGACAAACACCTGGTTGCCGCTGCTGGCCGGGCTGACCAGGTTGGTGGCAGGAGACTCGAAGCCGATATACCGCCCGTTACCGCTGATGCTTGGATCATAAGAGTTACTGTCCCCATATACGCCGCCTGGGCCGGCGCTGACCAGCGTGGTGGCGCCGGTCTGCCTGTCACGTACAAAAATCTGGCTGTTGCTGGTATCCGGGCTGACGAGGTTGGTGGCAAGGGACTGGAAAGCTATATAGCGGCCGTCAGCGCTGACGCTTGAAGCACCGCTAACGTCGTTGCCCTGCACTCCGCCGGAACTGACACTGACCACTTCCATGCCGGCAAAAGCCAGTACCCCCTGCACACCAAAGGTCAAGACGAGTACAATTGCAGCTAGCAAAAATATCAGTGGTCTTTTCATGCGGTCACCCCTCCCACAGGCGTAAAAAACGCTTGCCATTATAGTAACTATGAAAATGCATTGTCAAACGCAGTGCCGCCATTTCACGATCCCGCTTCCGCAAGGGCCACGGTGTACATCGGAGGCAAGTCCTCAATACCCTTGGGTGCATGTGATAATGTCGATGTATATTCAATAGTAATATTATGCCCGGAACTACTTGCTTCTTTTCAAGCAGAAGCCTAGTATATAGTGAGGTAACGATGTGGGGCTGTCATCCCCACATTATCAACGCAAGGTTTGCTTCAGGTCCCGCAGCACCTTTCTTAAATGAAGTTACCATTTTTCTAAGGAGGCTTGAAATATGGAATTTATTGACCTTATGAGTATATCGCACCGCCATATGGAGATACTGAATCCTTCCACTTCTGAAAAAATCATCAAACTTGGCAAACAACTTAAATTGAAAAAAGGAAACCGGGTCATCGACTTCGGCTGTGGTTGTGCTGAGCCCCTCACTCTCTGGGCTGAGGAGTTCGGTATTACCGGTATCGGCATAGATATTTGCGAGGATTTCTGTGAACGGGCAAAGAAAAAGCTGGACATGAGAGGGTTGTCAGACCGAATCGATATCGTTTGCTCCCCTGCGGCTGACTACGTATTTGAAGAAGGGGTTTTTGATGCGGCAACGTGCATTGGGTCAACGTTTGTTTTTGGCGGCTATCAGCAGACGGTCCAGGCAATGAAGAGGGCCGTCCATCAGAGTGGACGCCTTGGTATCGGCGAAACTCACTGGCTTGGCACTCAGATAAATCCGGAATATGCCCAGAAACAGGCAACAACCCACACAGAAGCCGAACTGGCTAGATTTACCCGGGACGAAGGCTTTGAACTCGAATACATCATCCGTTCCAGCCAGGACGATTGGGACAGGTACATTTCGGATAGCTGGTATGGACTGTTGCGCTGGCTTGAAGAAAATCCCAACCACCCTGACTATGACCAGGTATTTAAGCACTTTCGCACTGACCAGGATGATTATTTACAGTTCCAACGCCAATATATGGGTTGGGCTATGTACTGCCTGGCTCCCATCAAAGCTCATTCGACATAGGAAATCGCAAATTCACTCATTTAATGACAGAGTGGTAACTCTGACTTAAAAGATGGTACACTCCTTAGTTACGGGGGAAAAAGAAACCATCAAATGTCTCTTGAGCAGAGCAAGCATCTACTTAGGACAAAGTTTTATATCCCTGCACAATCTGAAATTATGTTTATGTATGGAATCTGTATTTTCTTTCACCTGATATGGGGCGCTTGTCTTGGGTTTGTAATATCATATTGCCAGCAGCATAAACTGTTCCGCTACAGCGGCGGATGCTACCAATCATGAGGATGGCCGGTCTGAAAAGTCTCTATCTCGCTGAACAGGTTATCGTGCGTGATTTTTGTCCCGTCCCTGGCAGACTTATACGACGCAAGGGTCCGGGCGAAAGTAAGGTATGAGTTTTCCGATTGTCAACGCCCCCTCATGCTTCATATGTAGCGTCTACGTCCTTTCCTTTAACCCGGGCTGCAGCTCCATGAGGAGAGCGTTTGACCGGCCAAACAGAATCAATAGGCCGTATAATCCGGCGTTATTTCGCCTATTTTAACGGGCCGTCCTTCCTGCGCCGAACGGATGGCTGCCAGTGTACACGTTACTGCGTGCATGCCGGCTTCACCTCCATAGCGGGGCTCGCTATCGTTCAGGATGCACTCAATCAGGTGATTAACATGGTTCATGTGCCCCTGCGGATAGTAGTTGATATCCGATTCCCATACCGCGTCGCTGCCTTCGTCGATGCGCAGCCCAATGGTCTCTTTTCCCTCCCGGTGCAGTAAAATGTGCTGCTGTTTGCCGTCCCACAACAGGTTGCTGCCTCCCTCGCCAAGCACCTCGATGGAGCCCCGCTCGCCCAGGATAAGGCTGCTGAAGCCTGTCATATGGTCGTATTTCCCGTTAAGCTTTTCGGCGCGCGCCCATAAGCCCTGCAGGTCGGTATCCTCGTATTTCCAGGTTATAATGGGGATATCTATATCGGGGATGCCGTAAACCTGGTAATCAAGAGGATGTTTATCGGGCATACACTTGGTCGTAGCTGTAACTGCATATACCTCATGTATGGGCACATCCTGCATGAAGTACTCGGCAGCAGAGAATAAATGCACCGCATGGTCAAAAATCCATGAATATTGTCCGCCGCAAGATTTCACGGGGTCCACCCTCCACTCAGGGTCCTTGCTGCTGGGCTCCAGTTTAAGCCCCTTCCTCAGTATCCAGTTCCCGAAACGCTGTCGTATCTGCAGCGGCCGGCCTATCTCCCCTGAATCGATCAGCTCACGGGCTTTAACGTGTGAAGTGAGAAATACATAAGTCTCACCCACCAGCAGCTTTACACCTGCATTGCGAACTGCCTGGCAGGCCTTTATTCCGTCTGAAACGCTGCTGCAGAACGGCTTTTCGCAGTGTATGTGCTTGCCTGCGCCCGCGGCCTGCCGCGTCATGGCGCCGTGCAGGTAGGTGGGTGTGCACAGGTCTATGATGTCGACGTCGCTCTTAAGCAAGTCTTCAAAGGATAAAATCTGTACATCAAGGTTATATTCATTTACGTATTGCCAGGCGCGGCGCGAGTCCGCGTCGCTCACCGCCACCAGCTCGACATTGGGATTAAAAATGTAGCCTGCCAGATGCGCCCTGCCCGCGAGTCCCAAACCGACAATACCTGCCTTTAATATACGTTCTCCCACCATTTACAACATCACCTCGGACCGAAACTCATGAACCTATATTAAATGAAAGCATACACAAATACAATCAGCGGTCCGCCACATTTCCATCGGTAAGCAATTTGTTTATAATCTCTACAGGGCGTTCCGACTTGATCGGGGTGATTTTAACCACTGATCTAATATAAAATTAATGGTGTGAAGGAGCAACGCTGTATGAAAAACTTTCTGCATAAGTTTCTGATTCTCGCTGTATTATTTACCACGGTGAGCACCGTATTTGCGGGATGTACTCCTGAGGTAAAACCTGTACAGCAATCCATCGATCCTCAGGACGCACAACAAATAGCCTATGATGCCACTGTATACGGATTCCCACTGGTTATAATGGACCTGACACGGCAGGCATTCACGGCGGTACCCGCACCCACGGAGAATGGGGCGCCGGTAGGCCAGTTCAGCAATAAGAAAGCATTCCCTGATGCGACATTTACCACCGTAGTCAGGCCCAATGCAGACACGCTCTATTCAACAGCCTGGATTGACACTGCCAAAGAGCCTGTTATCCTGTCAGTGCCGGATTCAAACGGCCGCTACTATATGATTTCCTTGCAGGATTACTGGACGGATGTTTTTGCCTCGCTGGGTTCACGTACTACAGGTACCGGCGCCGGCAATTTTGCTATCACCGGCCCGAAGTGGCGCGGTGAGTTGCCTGAGGGCGTCACAGAGATGAAATCTTTGACGAGGTGGGCGTGGATAATCGGACGTTTCGCCTGCAGCGGCTCTTCAGACTATGATAACGTCCACAAGCTTCAGGACCAACTGAAGCTGACGCCGCTTTCCGCCCGGGGCACCGATTATAAGCCGCCGGCCAATGTCCCGGTTGATCCCAATGTCAATCGCAAGGTCTCTCCTCTGGACCAGTTACTGGCTATGGATGCCCCAACCTATATCGAATATTTCTGCCAGGTGATGGTGGAAAACCCTCCCTATGAAGCCGACGCGCCAATCCTGACCAGAATGCTCAAGATAGGTACCAAGCCGGGCGCAGATTACCAGGCTTATTTTGCAGGGCTGGACGATGATGTTAAATCGGCAATCCAAACCGGCTATCAATCTGCTCTCGCCAAGATTCCTATGGCAAGCCCGGGCGATGAAAAGAACGGGTGGCGGATGGTATACGGCGCCGGCGATTATGGTACGGACTATATGCTTAGAGCAATTATAGATTACCAGGGGCTGGGCGCTAATCTGGACGATGACGCCTTCTATCCATCTTTATGCAGAAGTAGCGACGGGGAATGGTTATCCAGCGATAAGAAATATGTGCTCCATTTTGATAATGACGTGATACCACCGGTAAACGGCTTCTGGTCGCTTTCTATGTATAACGACAAAATACTATTCGCAGCAAACCCGATCAATAGATACAACCTGGGATCATTGAGTGACCCGCCTCTGATAACTAATCCCGACGGTTCAATTGATATTTATATACAGCGCGATGCACCCGACCCTGCCGGAACACCCAACTGGCTGCCCGCGCCTGCCAGTGGCAACTTTTCACTGACATTGCGGCTGTACTGGCCGAAAGAATCGGTGGTGGATAAATCCTGGGCGCCTCCGGCAATACAGATGGGCGGGCAATCAACCCAACCAACGCAGCAGACCATCAGCCCGCAGGACGCACAACAAATAGTCTATGATGCTACAGTGTATGGATTCCCGCTGGTCATAATGGATTTGACACGGCAGGTCTTCACAGCAGTGCCCGGACCCATGGAGAACGGGGCGCCGGTAAATCAATTTGGTAATAAGAAAGAATTCCCTGATGCCACATTTACCGCCGTAGTCAGACCTAACGCAGATACGCTCTATTCAGCAGCCTGGGTGGACACCGCTGACGAGCCTTTTATACTATCGGTGCCGGACACTGGGGGCCGCTATTATATGCTGCCCCTGATGAGTTACTGGACGGATGTTTTTGAGTCGCCGGGTTCTCGCACTACAGGTACCGGCGCCGGCAATTTTGCTATCACCGGCCCGAAGTGGAGCGGTGAGTTGCCTGAGGGCGTCACAGAAATCAAGTCTCCGGGCAGATGGGTCTGGATAATCGGACGCATTGCCTGCAGCGGTTCTGCAGACTACGATAACGTCAACAAGATTCAGGACCAACTGAAGCTGGCGCCGCTTTCCAAATGGGGTACCGATTATGAGCCGCCGGCCAATGTTCCGGTTGATCCTAATGTCAATCGCAAGGTGGCTCCTCTCGATCAGTTGCTGGCTATGGATGCCTCAGCCTATTTTGACAATGTCTGCCGGCTGATGGTGGAAAATCCACCTTATGAAGCCGATGCGCCAATCCTGACAAGAATAGCAGGGATAGGCATCAAGCCGGGCGCAGATTACCAGGCTTATTATTCCGGGCTGGACGACGATGTTAAATCGGCAATCCAGGCCGGCTATCAATCGGCTCTTAAAGATATTCCTCAGGCCAAACTGGGTGATATGAAGAACGACTGGCAAATGGTATATGGCGCCGGTGACTATGGGACGGACTACATGTTCAGAGCGTCTGTAGATTATCAGGGGTTGGGCGCCAACCTGGATGCCGATGCTTTCTACGAGTCATCATTCACGGATGGCGACGGACAGAGATACTCCAGCGATAAGAAATATGTGCTTCATTTCGATAAGGACGAAATACCACCGATAAACGGCTTCTGGTCGCTGTCAATGTATAACGACAAAATGGCATTCGCCGATAATCCCATCAATAGATACAGCCTGGGATCCTTAAGCAATCCCCCGCTGATTAAAAATCCCGATGGCTCACTGGATATTTATATACAGCGCGATGCGCCGGACCCGGCTACACCCAACTGGTTGCCGGCTCCTGCCAGTGGAAACTTCTCTCTGACATTAAGGTTATACTGGCCAAAGGATATTGTGGTAGACAAGGAGTGGGCATCCCCGGCGGTACAACCGGTTGAGTAGGGACCCTGTGGTATTCACTTAGATTGAACCGGCCTGGAAAAGGCAGGACTGCTATAGTTGTAGCAGACGATAGATCATGCGATGACGCGGAAAGACAGGACAAAAGTTCTTCTTTCCGTCCAGTAAGCCCCACCATTGAATCTGAAACAGTACCCTTTTCAGACAGATTTCGAACTCTCCCGTCTGCTGGCTATTGGCGCGAAGGGTTAATCAGGTTCCAGCTAACCATTCGGTCAACATTGACTGCATTTCCTTTGTGATACAATTCACGTAAACAATTATTAGGCGGTGATATCATTGGGCTTGAACTGGTATCTGGTATCGTCACTAATTGTCTGCGGCGCAGGGGTGCTGGGCTTTTCAATTTACCTGGCCTCACGCATTATTGCTGAATTGCCAGATGGTATTGCAAAGGGAGGATGGTATTTTCTTCGTATCCTGATCATACTTTTCGTTGCTGGTTATATTGTTTACTGGATTATCCTTGACGGCAAGGCCGCTTCAGGTAGCTTGATTGTAGGTTCTATATTCCTGGCAGGTGCTATTTTTGTCGTAGTAGTATGCTGGTTGATGCTGAAAACTGTAAAGAACATCAAGCGCATGTCGGAGCTCGAGCGCGAGAATATCACCGATCAACTGCTGGGCATCTATAACCGGCGTTACCTGGACCAGCGGCTCAAAGAAGAGATCGCCCGCGCTAAAAGATATAAATTACCACTGTCATTGCTTATGATGGATATTGACCACTTCAAAAATGTTAACGATACCTACGGTCACCAGGCAGGAGACAAGGTACTGATAAGCATAGGTAAAATACTCCTGGCCAATATGCGGGAGGCCGATTTGTCTGCACGCTATGGCGGAGAGGAGCTAGTCGTAGTATTGCCGCATACAGGAGAAGCCGATGCCCTCATCATGGCTGAAAGACTGCGTCAACTTATTGGTCAAATAAATCATTCCGCGAATTCTGATAATCAGTATTTTCATGTCACCATCAGCATCGGCCTGGCTACAATTGAGGACGTAAAAGCTGATGTAATCGATTTGCTATTATGTGCAGATAAAGCGCTATACAGGGCGAAGCATAATGGCCGAAACCAGGTAGTGATTTATGATCCAAATCTTAAGGACGACCTTAGTTTTACAGCAACCAGATAACTCGCTGTACCTGCAATATGCATTTGCATCCGGATCATTCTAAGTCGGTCATTTTATACTCCTGTAAGTAATTAGGCGGGGCTGAAAAGCCCTACTTTGTAATTCAGGCATAGTTAGCCTTAAGAGCATTGACATCCACGTGACAAATGAATATCATCATGACCACGTCTTGGGTGGGGATTTTCATATGACCGACAGGGAAGCTAACGAAATATCTGCACCGGCCAACCGATTTCTGAATGTATCGTTACAAATCCTGGTGGGGATTGCAGTTATAGGCGGGCTTTACCTGAGCAGCCTATACAGCTACTTGTTATTCCACAGCATCATCGAGATATTTTCCATTATAGTTACGTCGTGTATTTTCCTGATAGCCTGGAATTCACGGCGCTTCATGGACAGCAACTACATGCTCTTTCTGGGCATCAGCTTCCTGTTTATTGCGATTATAGATATCCTGCATACGCTGACCTACAAGGGCATGGCGGTTTTCCCGGGATACGACGCCAACTTGCCGACTCAGTTATGGATTATCATGCGGTATATGTTGGCTATATCTTTTCTCGTGGCGCCAATATTTATAAGAAGAAAGGTAAATGCGCCGCTGGTGTTATTTTTATATAGCGCAGCTACTGTGCTTTTGCTGCTGCTTATTTTTTACTGGGGAATTTTCCCCGCCTGCTATGTGGAAGGTTCTGGATTGACCCCATTCAAAATATACAGTGAGTATATTATTTCACTTATCCTGCTGGGATCTCTTATATACCTCATTTTGGAAAGGAAAGCCTTCGCCCGCCCTATTTTAGGACTTTTGATCGGGTCAATAGTCCTGAGCATAGCAGCTGAAATGGAATTCACAACCTATGCCAGCGTTTACGGTTTCTCCAACATGCTGGGGCACATGCTGATTTTCGTTTCATTTTATTTGATATACAAGGCGCTGATTGAGATAAGTTTAACTAAACCTTATGACTTGATGTTCCGGAACTTGAAAAACAGCGAGAAGAAAAACCGCATTATCCTTGAGCAGATGTATGAATCCTATTTTGAAGTTGACCTGGCAGGAAACTTCACCCTCGTCAATGAATCCACCTGCCTCAACCTCGGGTATCCGCATGAAGAACTGATTGGGAAAAATTATCGCCTTGCAGTACCTGGTGATGATATCAAGCCACTGCTACTTGCTTTCAACGAAGTATACCGAACGGGAGTGCCAAACAAGGGCTTTGAACATAAAATATTGCGCAAGGACGGCAGCGTAATAACGGTGGAATCCTCGATTTCCCTACTAAAAAACGAGCAGGGTGATGTTATCGGTTTTCGGTCTATCAGCCAGAACATCACCGAACGTAAACGGGCAGAAGAAGCTTTATATAAAGAGAAAGAATTTATAAAAAGCTTGGTTGATACAGCACAGACTTCGATAGTAGTACTGGATACGTCGGGGCATATCATTACAATAAACCCTTACCTGGAGCAAATTTCCGGATACCTACTTGAGGAAGTTAAGGGCAAAAACTGGTTTTCCACATTCTTACCTGAAGCTAAACAAACCAAATCACGAGAACTTTTTCTTAATGCTATAGATGATATCCAGACTAAAGGCAATATCGACGAAATCGTTACTAAAGATGGAAGAATTCGCAGTATTGAATGGTATGACAATACACTCAAAGATGCCAATGGTGATATTGTAGGCTTGATCGCTATTGGTCAGGATATCACTGAGCGCAAACAGGCTGAGGAAGCGCTGAGCAGCGCCGAGGAAAAATACCGGTTACTGGTAGAGAATATCAATGATATTTTTTACATACTGGACAGGCAGGGAATTTTCACCTACATCAGCCCGGCGGTTGAACGCGTTACCAGGTACAAGGTGAGCGAGTTAATCGGCACACCTATTTTTCCGCTTATTCACCCGGATGACTTGCCGGGCCTGTTAGACAGTTTCAACCACCTGGTAGCAGGGCAATTGGTGCCATGGGAATTCCGCCTGCTGGATAAAGACGGCAGATCTATATTTGTGCGGTCTTCCAGACAGCTGCTATATAAAGAGGGAAAGGCCATAGGCGTTACAGCCGTGGTGACGGATATTACGGAACGCAAGCTGATGGAGCGAAAGCTCGAGGAAATGGCGACCCATGACTTCCTTACGGGGTTGCCCAACAGGGTGTTGCTGTTCGACCGCTTCACCATAGCGGCTGCGCTGGCTCACCGCAATAAAGCCAGGCTTGCCGTCATGTCGCTGGACCTGGACAAGTTTAAAACCATCAATGATACACTCGGCCACGACGCTGGCGACCAGGTGCTTAAAGCTGTCAGCAAGCAGCTCATGGAAACAATACGTGCCAGCGACACATTGGCCCGTATCGGTGGAGATGAGTTTATCTTGGTGATGATGGAAACCGGCGATATTAAAGATACCGATGCCACAGCCCAAAAAATCCTAGATGCTTTTAAGGAGCCGCTCTCAATCGGCGGCCATCAGCTGCATTTGTCCACCAGCATTGGTATCGCCATCTACCCGGAGGACGCGGAGGACCTGGAAACCCTGATTAAGAAATCCGATGCTGCGATGTATTACTCCAAGGGCCACGGCCGCAACCAGTTCAAGTTCTTTCACGATGGCGATGTCTGGATAAGCGGAGATCATAAGAGCGCCGCCTGATTGTGGTTCAGTTCGATAATGGCGTCAATGGCATATGATTATCAACAAAACGGGCATAGCTTAAGTGCTGAAGCCACGCTTGCTGTTATATGGATACTGCCATGTACTTCGTATATAATAGGTAACCAATGCGACCGATCGTAATACCATTACCGAGGAAGTAGCTTTTTACTCTCAAACAGGAGTTCGGGAACTGTCCAGAATGGCCCACCATCCAGGTAATAATATCACCGCTGATTAGCTTCGATATAATCCACTGAAAGCGAAAAACCACCATTTAGCTACATGATTAGTGTAATTATGACCGTTGAACATACATCCCGATAACCACGTCGTTTTATCGGTATGATTTACCGGTTGCAATTCCATAAATTAGCTGCTGCGGTAATATACGCCCGATAGTTTATTATATGAAAATCTGGGGGGAGGCCAGGACCCCGTTGCTTTGACGTGAGGGTAAGTGATTAGTAAAATATGCACGTTCATATCTACACAGTTTATCGTTTCGATAGTCTAAGAACAATCTTTCCTCCCGGACAGGTATCGTTATAGCTGCACTTTGGACAGAAAAGCCTGTAGAAGAGGAATATGTGAATAAAGGTAAGAATAATATAGGCAATCAGATAATACCAGCCGTATACCAGCAGCCAGTAAGCCGGAAAGAGCAAAGTGATTACAGCTACTGCTGATGCTATTTCAGCGTTGATATTGAAGAAACGCTGGTCAAAAGAACGATTTTTATAAATTCGGGACGATATAAGGTTTCCCAGGTAGACTCCGAAAATTGCTGTGCAAAATCTGCCTCTGTACGGGCAACCAACGCACGCGCCAGCCTGAAAAATGCTGGTTATTATGTACAAAACTATGAATATCGACAATAGATAAACCGAGAAGGTTGCCAGAATATAAGCCGCACCTGCAAAACCCAATATGAACGGTATGAGAGATAGGAAATAGTAACACTTGTCCCTGTTGTTCCACTGGCGGCAGATAACATTTCGAACCATTTAAATTCCTCCCCTGAATGCTTCTCGTACTCTAACATCGTCGATATTAAAGTTCAATCCCCGCGTCTTTACCCCCGCCCTTTTTAATATAGTTGAGGCTGTTTTTATTTTTATACGTTTACCGGTCTCACAGGCTCTTCACAATCGTAAAAAGGTTTACGAGTAAATGCGCGGCAAATTGTCTGAGTTTTAGTAAAGGGATCGAGGCTGTCTACGCCTGGATCCTTTCGAAGAGATAGCTTCCCACTCCCAGTAATATCGCTGTAATCACAACGACCACGAGAAGGTCGAGGCCAATTCCAAAAGTGCTCACGCCGATTAAGGACTGTCTTATACCGTCTACACCATATGTAAGCGGATCAAACCTGGTAATCACTGCCATCGCCTGCGGCAGCCCCTGCAGTGGAAAGAGAGCGCCCGAAAGGAAAAAGATGGGCATTACCAGGAAATTCATGATCAATTGAAACCCCTGCATGTCCTCAAGCGTAGAGGCGATGGCAATTCCGAGAGCGGTAAACAGCAGCGCTACCAGGAAAACAAAGAGGGCCGCAACAGGCAGCATAAACAGATCATTGATTCTGAAACCGACGAGAAGCGACATGACAAAGACGATTATTCCCTGAAATGAAGCCACAGTCGCCCCGCCCAGCGTTTTGCCCAGCATAATATGCCAGCGGGGGACCGGCGCAACCATGGTTTCCTTCAAAAACCCGAACTGCCTGTCCCAGATAAGATCGATACCGGAGAAAACGGCTGTAAACAGCACGCTCATCATGATGATTCCCGGGGCCAGGAATTGAATATAGTCACCCTGGCCGGCCTTCGCGAAGATCGATCCGAAGCCAAATCCGAAGACCAGTAAGAACAAAAGGGGCTGCCCGAGCGAACCTATGATACGGGACGGTGTGCGGAAATATTTTTTAACCTGCCTGAGCCAGAGTATATACATCGTGCTCATCAGCGTCGCCTCCACATTTTCTGTATAGACCTCATTCGATCGGCGCCATTGGCCTGTTCCTCTCTGATGGTAGTTCCGGTGATCGCTATAAACGCCTCCTCAAGTGAACCGGTGTGCGTTTGATTTTCCAGCTCAGCGGAGCTGCCGGTAGCCACAATCCTGCCATGATCTATAATAGCTATTCGGTCAGCGACCTTCTCGGCCTCCGCCATGTAATGGGTCGTAAAAAAGACAGTCATATTCTCCTTTTCACAGATATCTTTTAAGTAACTCCATATATGGTTACGGGTCTGGGGGTCCAAACCGAGGGTGGGCTCATCCAAAAACATGATCCTGGGACGGTGCAGCAGGCCTCTGGCCACTTCCAACCTCCGTTTCATGCCCCCGGAAAAGGTCTTAACCATCTCATTTCTCCGGTCCCATAGCTCCACGAAGCGTAAAAGCTCCTCTATGCGTTTTTCCCGGATGTCTTTAGGCGCCTTGAACAGCACGGCATGATACTGCATATTCTCCAGGGCTGTCAGGTCACTATCAAGGCTGGGGTCCTGAAAAACAATGCCGAAAGACTTCCGCACCGCATCCTTGTTCTTTATGGGGTCATTACCGTTTATCATGAGTTTTCCACCGGTTGGTTTGAGCAGGGTTGTGAGCATTTTTATGGTCGTCGACTTGCCGGCCCCGTTGGGACCCAGGAAGGCAAAAATCTCTCCCTTTTTCACGTCGAATGAGATGTTATCGACGGCCACAAAGTCCTTGAACTTTTTCGTCAACCCTGAAACGGTAATTATGTTTCCATCCTGCCGGCTGAGATTCATTTATCAGGCTCCTTTATGTTCGAAGGGATGTTTGCTTTCTTCAATAGCGCGGTCAACTGAAGTATTTCTTCGTCACTGAGCGAACTGAATACCCGGCTGACAGTTGCAAAGTAGCCCTTCTTAAATTCATTAAATTTACTGCCGGCATAGTCAGTTAGTTTTATACGCAGCAGCCGTCTATCGTTCTGGTCCTCCTCACGCCTCACCAGACCCTTTTCTACCAGCGCATCGATGAACTGGGTCACCGCACCCGAAGTTACACTGAGTATCTCGGCTAAATCCTTTACGGAAACACCGTCCGGTTTGCTTGCGATATAGAACAGTATACGGGCCTGCGGAGGTCCCACTGTGAACCCGGCGAACCGGAATCCGTGACCGGAGTGCATACCCCTCATAACGGCACGCATCTCTGCAAGAAGTGACCTCAACAGCTCCTCTCTTGATTTACTCGTCATTTCCAGGGCCGAAAAATAATAATTACTTTAGTGCCTTATTATTTTAGCCACTAAACCTTTATCATGCAAATGCAGGGCGCCGATCTGGTAGCGCGTTCGTTTCCCGTCCCCTCCCCTCCACTCCCCTGCATACCTGATGGCGCACGCCGGTAAAAAGGGGCTGCCTGCGGTCTCTCGTTCTCTGATAAGGAGATAGGCGATATGTTATACGGCAGCGCCACACGGTTTTTCAACTTAAGGAGCGCTTCAAAATGAGCGTGGAATTCATAGTGAAGCGCCTCAGCGGCCCGAATTTAGTTTTTTATACTGAGCTTCGCTTTTATCTATTATGACTACGCCGCCCCGCTGTGATTTGTTTTTCGACAGGTACATCAGAATCAGGACTATCCCTATGATGGGGACGAGGAAAATAAATATCCAGACCGCATACGCCAGTACCCAGCTTATCAGCTTTAATACTCGTCCTTTTTCACCGGTAACCATAAATTGCTGTTTCATAAGTAAACGTCATAGCAGGGCAGTTTCTCCTTTATGCCCTTGAACTTGAAATCCCTCACAATCGCGTGAAATTTGCCGGGTATGCCGATTATTAACACTCCAGCGGTCGGCATGGCGTGGTGCGTCATGGCCCTTTCTTTCTGTATCAATGCCTTTGTTTCAGAATCATAGATATTCCAGTACGCGACTGTCTTCTTTTTCATGAATGCAGCACCATTAAGAACATCTTAGCACTGCAGCGTGTCGGATACCATTTCCTCGGATAGGGTGATGTGGGCCACGGACGGTCCGATGTACAGCCAGGTCATATTTTCCTGACCATCACTCCTTCCTCAAACCGATTGACGAGTATTACTGCTGCCGCTATAGTAAGAATAGGAGAGAGTAACTATTTACGACGAGATTTATGCGCTTCTTGGATTTGGATTTGGATTTCTTCCTGAACGAAAATGCTTACTGTAGCGAATGTGACAGAGGAAGGCTAGGTTCAGAGTATAAGCCATGGAGTGCCTCTAAGGTACGGCGCTTTCTTGAGGATAGATGCGGCCTTTCGCTGGATGCTCCCGTACAGGGGCGAACGGTAGAAAGTCATGATGGAGTACTCGACTTCTGGCGCACACTCATTGAATCCGGCAGGCTCAAAATACCATTTGAAGTGATACATATAGATGCTCACCCCGACCTGTGGGTAGGGTCCGAGATGTATCTCACATCGGAGTTTCTACATGTTTGCCCGGAACGTGGGCTGGCGATGCTCAAGAAAAAGCACGTTCATTCAGGTAACTACTTAACTTTTGCTATTGCCTATGGATGGGTAGGCTCTCTTGTATGGATTCCTCTCCTCAAGCACTTGAAAGATCTTCCCGAATGGGATGGTGATGCAAGGGCCGGTTTAATACAGCTCAAGAAGAGAAAAGGTGAAAGCTCTTACATCCGAGACTTACCTGTGCTAGAAAAGGAACCCGGTGTTCCCTTCAAGATATTACCCTGGCATGAGTTCAAAACAAATGAAACATTTGACTACATTGCGTTGAGCAAATCGCCAGACTTCACTCCGCCTGAAAGTGACGGATTGATCATCGTCATTGAAGGGTACATGAAACAAATATGATTTAACTTTTATTTCAATATAGTTGAAATTTCGCGAAACTGGAAATGGGCTGCCTATGTTAGTTGTTGTTATGCAACACGGATTGTCTGACAGGTAGTAGTGCGCTCAAGGCCTTCAACTTTATGGAAATGCCCGGTGATAAGCTTGCCTATGGACTCCAGGGAGTCTCCTTCCACCACAGCGATGATATCATAGGGGCCCATCACAACATCCACGGATTTAACGCCGTCAATCTTTTTCAGACCCTTGAGAACTTCCTTGGTCTCACCTATTCTGGTTGTGACCAGTACAAAAGCTACAACCGCCATATCGCCACCTCCTTATTTTCAGACTCAAACCCACGGTGTTATCATTATACGCGGTTAAAGCCGTCCGCGATCTTACACGTAAACATCGTAACAGGGCAGTTTCTCCTTTATGCCCTTGAACTTGAAATCCCGCACAATCGCGTGAAATTTACCGGGCATGCCGATTATTAATACTCCGGCGGTCGGCATAGCATCGTGTGTCAAGGCCTTTTCTTTCTCGATCACCGATCCTGTTTCAGAATCGTAAATATTCCAGTAGGCGACTGTCTTTTTCTTTTTCATAAATACAGAACCATTAAGAACATCTTAGTACTGCACTACGGTTTATGTTAAATAATTGGGGACGAAGATACGCGGCAGTCATGTCTTGAATAAACAGGCTTTGGCGCGGGCAATAAATGCTGCAGGCTGTTCCAAATCTTTCGACAGCTTGAACACAAGGCTGCAACCGGGGAAATCGATGCCGCAATCTATGAATAAGGTTTCCTGTTTCTCAACGATCTCTGTATTCGGGATCCATTTCGAACTCTCTCGCCAGAACTCGATGAGATTCAAATCGGCCACCTTGAGCAGTTCTGATTCATTCATATTTCACCCCAGCCGCTTTAAACTTCCCCAAAGAATAAAGCGTAAGTATATGGCGATGATAGTGTGAAGCCAATTCGCTGTCACCGATCAATGAATTGTAAATGTAACTATAATGGTAAAATCGATATATGTTGATTGAGGTACGCATAGGGCCCGGGAAACGGAAGCTGACGCAGTCTATTCTTCAGATCAACCGGCTAAGTGGGACGCCGATGGATAAGATGCATAGAGTTCCGCATATCTCCCTGTACGGCGGTTTCTCGGCTGACTACAGGCAAGTGGACCGTGTTAAGGAGGTATTGCTGTCCGTCGGCAGGAAATATTCGTTCCTGCCCTACCTCATCGACAGTTTTCGCTGGATAAACGGCAGGCACGGCAGGGTCATTTATTTCAACATCATCCCGTCGCCTGAGTTCCAGAAGTTCCGGCAGGAGCTGGCCCAGCGGCTGCTCCGGATAGTGCCCGAAACCAAGCCTTTTGATAAAGAAGAAGATTTCCTGTTTCATTCCACACTGGCCTATAAGCTGGACAGCAGGGAGTTCGAACGGATATGGTCTTACGTGTGCGCCGACAGGTCGTTAGCAAAGAAATTTTCGACTCATACGGCGGATGCTGAAGATCACCACATGCGGTATTTTTATTTACCGCTGAATGCCTTGAGAGTTACCTTCCTGAACGATCAATCCAAAATAGTCTGTGAGTATGATTTTCTTCAACAGAGGTTGCTTTCCCGATCGGAATCCCTGAGTTCGGACGAATGGGGCAGAACATTGAAGCTGTTCAGGATTGTAAAGGGCATCGAGGGCGCCCGACCCGGGGCTGATAGGACGCCGCCCTATGTTATCAGCGACCTGCACCTGGACCATTTAAATATCATCGAGTATTGCGCGAGGCCCTTTGTTGCCTCAAATGTAGATGAAATGAATAGCGTTCTCGTAGATAACTGGAACAACATCGTCGGCAATGATGACGTTTATTTTCTCGGTGAACTCTCTTTCGGACAGGGCTCGAGATCGGCAGGTTACTGGCTGAGTAGACTGAGAGGAAAGAAGCATTTTATCAGGGGTTGGCATGATGCGGATGCGCGGGATACAGACAAATACAAGGTGGTAAAATGCGGCAGGTACACTTTCCTGCTTACCCATGACCCCGACCGGCTGCCTATCGACTGGACCGGCTGGGTAATACACGGCCACAAGCACAACAACGACATGCAGAACTATTGTTTCATCAATGGTGACAGGAAGACGATCAACGTGAGCGCGGAGCTGGTCAACTACAGGCCAGTGAGCCTCGACTTCCTGGCCTCATTGAAGCTGAACTCTATTAAAAGAATGGACACTATAGACAGCAGCCCGGTGATGAGATAGTTGCAACCTGTTGAATTCATGCAGGGAGCGGAGTCTATACTTTGCCCGATCTTTCTATTATCATCTCCTCGCCCGGCAAATCAGTGGAATTCTATTCAAGTTGTACGCTGAATGGCCTTGCCCGTCACCGGGTCGAAGGCGTACATATTGGCCATGTTGAAGACCACCTCGATATCCTGTCCCGGCCGGGGCACGGCCCGGGCATCCACTCTGGCTAAAAACTGTTTTCCCCCGTTCAGCAGGTAGAGGTAATACTCATGGCCCATCAACTCAGTCACATCCACCCTCGCCCGCACCGGCGCAGCCGTTGTTCCCGGTGGCATGTACTCCGGAACATGGATATGCTCGGGTCGCATGCCCATGATGATTTTCTTCCCTGAATAAGGGAGCAACTCCGATGTCCTCGTCGCAGGCACGCCCGCGCTGAAGCCGTCCGCATCCAGGTACATCCCGTCCCGGTCGTTCCTGACCATAACCTCAAAGAAGTTCATTGCCGGGCTGCCGATAAATCCGGCTATAAACACGCTGTCCGGCCTATCGTAAAGCTCCTGGGGCCGGCCGACCTGTTGCAGAACACCCTCGTTCATCACGGCTATGCGGTCGGCCATGGTCATTGCCTCAACCTGGTCATGCGTGACATAGATGAAGGTGGTCCCCAGTCTCCTGTGCAGCTTGCTCAGCTCGGCGCGGGTCTGGACGCGCAGCTTGGCATCGAGATTGGACAGGGGTTCATCGAAGAGGAAGACAGCCGGATCACGCACTATGGCGCGGCCCAGGGCTACCCGCTGCCGCTGGCCGCCTGATAGCTGCCTCGGCTTGCGCCTGAGCAAATCTTCGATGCCCAGCGTGTGCGCTGCCTCTTTCACGCGGCGCTCTATCTCGGCTTTGGGTACCTTGCGCAGGCTCAGGCCGAAGGCCATGTTGTCATGCACCGACATATGCGGATACAGGGCGTAGGACTGGAAGACCATGGCCACGTCCCTGTCCCTGGGCGGCACGTCGTTGACCATGCGGTCCCCGATAAAGATGTACCCCTCGTCGAGCTCCTCCAGGCCGGAGAGCAGCCGCAGCACGGTGGACTTGCCACAGCCGGAAGGGCCGACCAGGACCAGGAATTCCTTATCGGAGACTTCCAGGCTGAGGTCGTTGACCGCGACCACATCGCCGAAACGCCTGGTTACATGCTCAAAACGTACTTCAGCCATACCTTGCTCTCAAAAAGGCGCCGATCTCACTCTAATCAATTTTACGCCAATTCCCAGTAACTACTTTAACCTTTCACTGCTCCGGTCAGTATGCCCTGCACGAAGTAGCGCTGCAGTGCAAAGAAAATGACCAGCGGCAGTATCATGGAGATGAAAGCCGCCGAGGTCAGCAGTTGCCATTGCGCGCCGTAGGAACTGACCAGGTTGGTGATCGTCACCGTCATCGGCGCTTTGCCCGGGTCCTGCAGAATGACCAGGGCCACCAGGAGGTCGTTCCAGACCCAGAGGAACTGGAAAATGGCCAGGGAGGCGAGAGCCGGCACGGATAACGGCAATACCAACCGGAAGAAGACACGCATATTAGAGGCGCCGTCGAGATAAGCTGATTCAAGGAGCTCCCTGGGCAGCGCCACAAAGAAATTGCGCAGTAGAAAGATGGCGAAGGGCAGGCCATAGGCGGTATGGGCCAGCCAGATAGCGGGGAAAGTGCCGGCTATCTTCAGATCGGTCAACAGCCGCAGTACCGGAATCAAGGTCATCTGGACAGGCACAATCAGCAAAGCAACGACAAGGATGAACAGGATATCCCGCCCGGGGAAACGCATCCAGGCGAAGGCAAAGGCGGCAAATGCGGCCACCAGGATGGGAATAACGGTGCCGGGGATGGCGATAATCAGGCTGTTGATAAAACCGGCCCCCATCCGGCTCTGAGTGATGACCTGTTGATAGTTCTCAAGCGTGAATTCAAAGGGTGGCTGGAATGCTGTCCACCAACCCGAGTTCGCCACCGCCGCGGCATCCCGCAGGGAGCTTGTCAGCAGGCCGAAGGCCGGAGTCATCCAGAGCAGCGCTATGCCGACAAGAAAAAAGTGCAAAGGAAAGCGGGACAAAAGAATTTTTAGCCTGGAGGCAAAATCCTCAAATCCGGCCCGGGGCTTCATCAGCTCTTTCTTCACCGGGTTTCCCCCTGGCTGCGGAAACGGCGGATGGTAATAAATATAATAGGCAGAAGGGCCACCATGAGGATAACCGCCATGGCAGCCGCCCGGCCGAAATCATGGTAATTAAACATCTCCTTGAACATCAGGGTAGCCACGACATCGGTGCCGAAATTACCGGCCGTCATCACCCATACCATATCGAAATTTTTCAGCGCTTGAATGACCAGGGTAGTCGCTACTACCGCGATGGTCGGGCTGAGCATGGGCAGGATAATGCGCCGGAATATCTGCCATTCACTGGCCCCGTCCACCCGGGCAGCCTCTATAACTTCAGTTGAAATTCCCTTCAATCCGGCCGACAGCACTACCATGGCAAAACCGGTCCACATCCAGATTCCAACCGCAATCAGTGCAAAGTTGTTCGTATGAAGCGGCGCCGGCAGCAGCAGGTCGATATAGGGAAGGGGCTGTTGCACCAGCCAGGCCGTGGGGTCCAGGCCGAGGTTGGTGGCAACGGCATTGACCAGGCCGATCTGGGTAAATCCTTCAGGCCGGAAGGTGTACATAAACCGCCAGATTACCGCCGCCGCGACAAAGGAGATGGCCATGGGAATGAAAATAGCTGCCTTGGCTACAGCCTCATAGCGGACACGATTGGTCAACACAGCAAAAATTAAACCGAGGCCGACTGTAAGAACGGTAAAGAAAACCAGCCAAAGGGCATTGTTCAGCAGAGCTGTCTGAGCGGCGCTATTGGTGAAAACGTACTGGTAATTAGCTGCGCCGGCACAGGCGCTGGAATCCCTGTTCATGAAGCTGATAAGAAGGGTATCGATGACGGGATAGATGAGAAACACCGCCATAAACAGGAATGACGGCAATAACCAGAGCCAGGGTATGAGACGTCCGCGCCTGTTAATCGATTTCCCTCCTGGTCCCGAGCGGAGCCATCCTGCCATAGGTCAGGGTAGCCTCACTCGGGTATCAAACCGGCCTGTCCATAGGCCTCAACCGCTCTGGACTCGATATCGGTAAGGCTGCTGTCCAGTTTATCCGGGTTTTGCAGGTAATTCAGCGTCCCTTCCCAGAAAGACTTCTGCACCGCTGATGGCATGCTGTCGTCGGCGTCGAAACGAAAGATGGTGGCCCCGGTCAGCTGCTCGGCGGCCTTGCGGGACAGGGCATCGGGGTAGGCGTCCAGGTCGACCAGTTTGTTCACAGAGGTAAATCCACCCCGCTTGACCCAGATCTCCTGCGCTCCGGCTGAGGTCAGATAGTTCACGAAGGAGCGTGTGGCCGGGGTGTCTTTGAAAACAACCACAATGTCGGCGCCGCCGGTAACCGCTCCGGCATAGCGTGAATCAATGGCAGGGAAGGGGAAGAAAGCATAGTCTTCACCGGCCACCAGACCGGGGTACTGGTCCGCGATAAACTCCTGTGTAAAGGACCCCAGACAGTACATGGCCGCCTTCGGCGGATCCTCAAAGGGTAGATATGACGCATCGATAAAACCCGTGGCCAGAGCACCGATAGCGCCGCCGGGAACATAGCCGGGGGTAAACACTATCCGGCCAAACTTTTCCCAGGCGGATTTAATCCTGGGATCTGTCCAGGGGATTTCATGGTTAATCCACTGGTCGTAGACTTTACCCCCCGACTCATGGAGCAGGATTTCACCGATCCAGTCGGTAGCCGGCCAGCCGCTGGCCTCACCGCTCTCTAATCCTACCGACCACGGATATGCGGGAGTCTTACCTTCGGTAACGATGCGGTCGGAAAAGGCTATTAAATCATCCCAGGTAGCGGGCTCTTTCCAGCCGTTGGCTGCGAATACTCGGGGATTGTACCAGATTGTGCCCTTGCCGGCGGCCTTCATGAAGATGCCGTAAAGCCTGCCATTTACGCTGCCGAGGTCAAGCCACCCCTGCGCGTATTCCCTGCGCATTCTGTTCATATCCAGGAAGGAGTCAAGGGCTATCAGTTTGCCGTCTCCGGCCAGCTCAACCATCTGACCGGGATTGGGCAAAATGACCACATCCGGCGGGTTACCGGCTTCGACCCGCGTCGTTAAAATGGCCATAAGGTCCCTGGTGCCGGTGAACTCCATGACGCCGCCCGTTTTTTCATGCCACGGCGCTACCATGGCCTGAAAGCTGGCCATCTCCTCCCCTCCCCAGACACCGAGCACTTCAACTCTGCCGATCCCTTCCTCAGGCGGTGGGGCAGCGCACCCTGCCGGGATGACAGTGACGAGAAGTACCAACGCTACGCAAAACAGGGACTTTCCACGCGCACTCAGGTCGCACCTCCTCTGGTTCTATTCCGGGCTTTCCACCGTTGGCTTTTTAATGTAATAGCTCCTTCCGACTTTGTCAATTAAATGTGGTGGTATCGCCGGTGAATGGGTTGAACAGGTAGCAGTCTATGATGGCAGCGGATAACCGCTGAATTCACCGGGCCTGCTTTCATCGTCAAAGATGTCTTCGATTTTAACGTTGAAAAGCCTGGCGATCCTGAATGCCAGTGGCATTGTATTGGCATTCAGATGTCATCTTATGCAAACGAAGGGGGGTCGAAGGTCATGAAAAAGGGAAAAAGCGAATCCGCCCTGATTTCAGAGGACGATTTTTCAGCCGTGGGAAGGATACCCTATAAATCGCCCAGCGTTGCAGGAAAAGAGATGGACCTGGAGAAATTCTATAAGAACTTGCAGGCTGTAAGGAAACTCTATACGGATGCGGGTAAGAAGGGGATAAGCTAAATGAGGCAAGGAAGAAAAAGTAGTTCTTTTAGGGCGCTATGCAGTAGACATGGATGTGATTTATACGCTTACTATGCTGCCAGCCCCATAGCCGTGCACGGCTATGGGGCTGGCGGAGGTTGCAGCCAGGTTCAGTTTGTCCGCAGTGCTGTAACCTATTTTCCGAATAGAGTTTTATACAGGGGTACTTCGGGCAGCTTGTGGTCCTTGTACTTTAACTTGATCGCGGATTTGTCAATCTTGCCCACGCTGGTTTTCGGGATCTCTTCCACGAAAAGGATTTGATCAGGCAACCACCAGCCGGGTACACTGGGCTGTATGAATATAAGGATTTCCTCTTCAGTGATATCCCCCTTGTTCGCTGCCTGGGGAACGACAAGTGCCAGCGGTCGTTCACCCCACTTCGGATGAGGTATGCCGACCACAGCCGTCTCAGCTACCTTGGGATGCGCGAAAATATTGGCGCCAAGCTCAATCGTGGAAATGAATTCTCCGCCTGTCTTGATCAGGTCCTTTTTACGATCCATGATGGTCATGTACCCTTCGGCATCAATCGTTATTAAATCGCCGCTGCGGAACCAGCCATCTTTGGTCCACAGAGTTTTAGATTCTTCTTCCATCGCATAGTGATTGCGTAAAACGGAGCCGCCTTTCAGACACAGTTCTCCGATGGTTGTACCGTCCCACGGGATCTCTTTATCCTTGTCATCAAGTCCCTTAACCTGGACCAGCGGAAGCGGCAGCCCCTGCTTTTTCATCAGCTCATAGCGCTCATCTTTTGAGAGTTTAAAGTATGGTTTGGGCCTGCTGGAGGTTCCGTGCGGGCCGTTCATTTCCGTCATGCCGAATACATGCAGCGGTTTAATGCCCATCTCCTCGAAATCTTTCTGCAGAGAGACCGGTGGCGCGGTACCCGCCAAAAATATGCGGTTCAGGCTGCTCAGGTCATATGTAATACCCTTGGCTTTCTGCATTTTCATGAAGTTCAATGCCATAGTCCACACCTCGGGTGTCCCACCTGTACAGGTCACCTTCTCCTGTTGAATCAGTTTCATCACCAGGTCGGGATCAAACATCGGGCCTATGAAGACCTGCTTCATCCCCAGTAGCCATCCGGCGAAGTGATAGAACCAGAAACCGTGATATGAAGGAATTACGTGCAAGATAGTGTCATACTGTGTGAATGCATGAGAATCTGTCTGGCACTGTCCCAGTATCTGGAGATAGCATCCTCTGTGGGAGAAAACACAGGCCTTGGGGGTTCCGGTGGTTCCGGTAGTGCATTGATGGAAAGCTGCTTCATACTCGTTAGTGTCAAATAACGCATCAAGGTCTAGGGTCGATGATGTGGATTTACACAGTTCGGAAAAGGAGTAGACAGGATTCAGTGTGGTCTCGACCTTGTCAGGTATGATGATATAATGCTTGATCGTCTTCAATTGCGGCGCCATCTTCTCAAACAGGGGCACCAGTAACCTGTCGACGATCGCAATGCTATCCTCCATGCGGTTGATGCCTTTCATGATGTAATCGACTGAAAAGCGCGGATTGGTGCTGTTCACAACGCCACCCGCCAACAGGATGGCCATATGGCTCTCGAATACTTCAACTATATTGGTCCCACATACGGTAACCCGGCCCCCTGGTTTCAGCCCCAGGTTCTTTAACGCGTTAGCCATACTGCAGGCCCGCTTATACAGGTCTGCATAGGTATACCTTTGCACGCCCTTATCGTAAGTTTGAAAGACTATCTCCTGTTTCGGGAAATAACGGATACCACGCTCTATGATCTTATACAGATTGAGCTGCCACTCCATAGATGATCCCTGAAATGCCATTTTATTCGCCATGACCTCACGCCTCCTTAATAATCTTAATTTTTTATAGTGACTTCGTCCTGCAACCTCATCTTGAGGACCTCGACGGTGCCCTGCACAAAGTCATCAACCACTTCTTTAGCGCTCCTGATCTTTTTTATCAGGCCTACTCCCTGTCCCGAGCCAACAAAGATCAGCTCTGGCTTGTTCCTCTCAAGCGAGTAAAAGAAATCCCTGACCAGATAGTTTTGATAAGGCATGGGCAGGGTGCGCAGCCCCGCCTTCTCCCAGCTTTCCGTGAACGGGTTGCGCAAAGTGCGCGCTGTTTTACCCGTATAAATTTTGGAGATTCGAGCACTCTCTTCATCGGCTTCCACAAGCTTCTGTTTGCCCAGTTCAGTGATTGGAGACTCGAAGGTGGCCTCGAAGGCGGTGCCTATCCATACTCCAACAGCTCCCATGGCCAGGGCAGCAGCGAGCTGGCTTCCGATCACTATGCCTCCGGCGGCTACTACAGGGACCGGGCTGACGGCGGCAACAATCGCAGGTAATAACGACATGAGCCCGATCCTGCCGGTGTGTCCGCCGGCCTCATGTCCCTGTGCTATTATCAGGTCCGCGCCCATCCTGGCCAGCCTGGCAGCCTGCCTGACGTTGCCCACCAGGCACATTACTTTCATCTCCTTGGCATGAGCTTCGGGGATGATCCAGTCCGGCGTCCCCAGGCCTAGGGCTATTATCTTAATGCCTTCATCGACCACGATCTTCCACTGCTGCATGGCCAGGTCTTCATCGAAAATCTTAACCTCGGGGCCCTTTTCGTGCGGTACCTTGTATTGCTCATACCATCCGTCTATAAAACCGGTTAGATCGGCCGGCAGTTTAGCCTGGATCTCGGATACTGTGCCGTCGATCGCCGGTCCGGCCGGAAATATCAGGTCTACTCCGAATGGTTTCTTGGTCAAGCTTTTGGCGTCTCTGATCTCGTGGCGTAATTGTGCTGCGCTCATGGTTCCACCGCCGATCGTACCCAGGCCTCCGGCGTTGGAAACCGCGGCACACAATTTTCCGGTGGATACCGTGTAATCCCTGATAACGTCACCCATCCCGGCCAATATGATGGGATACTCGATATCAAATAAATCGCATAGTTTGGTTCGCAATAACGCTTTAGTCATAATATTACTTCAACTGGTTATCTTCTCGATTTACTGCTTCCTCCTTATCAGCGAACTTGCTTCGGCCTCCATAGCCGGTTCACCCTTCTGGTTTTTCACGGTCCATTTACAGGTGACGACACCCCTCTCAGGGCTTTTAGTTTCCCGTTTGTTTACTATTTCCTCCTCAAGGTGGATGGTATCCCCGATCCTTGTTGGATTCATGAACTTCAGGCTGGATATACCCAGGAAGGCTATGATGGTATCCTCGGTATCTCGCAGGCTGCCGCCCCTGGCCGTGAGGCCGGAGGCTATCGCCAGTACCAGCAGGCCGTGCGCTATGCGGCCGCCGAATATTTTCTTGGCGTATTCCTCATCGGTGTGAAGCGGGTTCCAGTCCGAAGAGATGCCTGCAAAATTTATGATGTCGGCTGCTTCTACTGTCCTTGCCGGCGTCGTCCAGTGGTCCCCGACATTTATATCCTCAAAATATTTTCCCATTTGATACTTTCTCCTTGACGAATTAATTTGCTTAGGTATTGCCTGCCTGCATATTTTTTATTGTTGATTTCGCTCAGGTCAGCCTGTCTTTGGGTAAGTGCCTCTCTTCCGGGCCGGCATATTCATAGACCATGGCTAGCTGATAGACCAAGCCCATGCCGGTCTTCTCTTTCAACTCCTCATATGTGTGCGCGCATATTCCGGGGAGGTATGACAGTACCGCGATTATGTCGATTATGTCCTCGTCGAAATTCATTTCGCACATGATGGCGGCCATCATGCCATCAACGTTTATCACCAGGTTTTTCTTGCCCAGCTTCTGCAGATATTTTTGATGTATGAGCTCGAAAAGCTTGAGCTTATCCCCGATGAACCCGGTTTGAACTGCGATCTCCCTCAGCCTCGCCGCCCTGATATCCACGTCCTTGAAAAGCGGATGGCCTACGCCCAGCAGCCTTTTCCTGTTGGCAACATAATCGTCAACGATCTTGTCGGCCGCCTGCTCCGGTGACAGGTTTTGCTCCTTCATCATCCTGTAGGCGCCGTTGATGAAGCGCGCCGATTCCTTGGGCGATCCTGTGACGACGCCGATACTCAGGATGCCGGCACAGAGGCCCTTGATCGGATCGGGATTGCCCGCGCATACAATCCTGGCCGGCGGGCTTGCCGCGCTTACCAGTCCGTGATCCGTTATGGCTAAGAGCAGGGCATTCAGCATCCTGGCTGTATTTTTGTCAGGTAGTTCACCCTTAAGGCATAGGTATATCATTTCCCCATAGCTGATATTTCCTATCAGCTCCTCTAACGGGTAACCCCGTACCAGTATCTTTCCCGGGAGAAGGTTGGTTATGCTCGTCTTCAATTTATTTGACGGTAGGGATCCTGTTTCTGCACTGCTCATAAATTACCTCCTGTCGATATATTTTTGAACCACCCGTGACTGTACTAAACGATAGTCAAAGCGATATTTAAATTAGAGCCCCATAAGACCTCCTATTATATTTTTCATAATTTCGGATGCGCCTCCTCCCAGGGTTCCTATCCTGATGTCCCGGTATAGCCTTGAAATGATAAGGTCATCGTCCACAACGGACCCTCCGAAAACCTGGGCGGCACTGCTCACCAGTTCTTGAGCTGCGTCTGTGGCAAATAGCTTTGCCATGTAGCACATCTTTTTTGTAGTGGCGCTCTGCTTTCCCTCCTCGCCCTCGCAGAACATCTCGACGGCCCTGTACATTAGCTGCCTGGCGGCCTCCAGGTTGACCGCTATGTCTACCAATCGATGAGCTATGACCTGGAATCTGGATATCGGCTTGCCGAAGGCATTTCTCTCCCTCGCGTAGAGCACTGCCTCATCCAGCGCGACCTGGGCGGAACCCACCGCTGTTGCAGCCAGCGACAACCTCTCCCTTTCAAAGCCTATCATCTGGTTATAGAAACCCCTGTTTTCTTCGTCCAGGCGGTTCTCCACGGGAACGCGGACATCGTCCAGGTATATCGTCCCGGTATCTCCGCTTCTTAACGCCATTTTCCTGATGGGCACCGCCTTGAATCCCGGCGTAGATGTCTCGACGATCAGCATGGTAAGTCCCCGGTACCCCGAATCAGCCTCTCCGGTCCTGACCAGCATAATTCCGAAGTCGCCTTTCATAGCGTTAGTTGAGAACTGCTTGCTGCCGTTCACGATATAGTGATTACCTGATCTTATCGCCGTAGTCTTGATGGCAGCGACATCGGATCCGCAGTGTGGTTCCGTAACCCAGACCCCTGCCAGTTTCTCTCCTTTTATCGCAGGGGCCAGGTATCGCTCTTTCTGTTCAGCGGTTCCCAACCGTGCAAGATGAGGAAGGGACATATCAGTATGTGCGGTGATGCTGATGGGGATGCCCATACCGGTTGACCGGGCCAGCTCCTCGTGGAAAACCAGGGACATGGTCCAGTCCTCTCCCGCGCCGCCGCAGTCCTCGGGAAATGTGATGCCCAGACACCCCAAATCGCCCAATTTCGGCATCAGCTCTGCCGGAAAATACTCATCCCTTTCCCACTTGCCTATATGCGGGTTGATCTCCGTATCTACAAAACGTTTTACGTTTTTCCTGAAGATCTCGTGTTTCTCACCAAAGATACTCATCTTACCAGCCCTTTTGCTACGCAGGATTTGGATGCGCTGTCCCGTGTAAGTACTGTAGCCCGGTTGCAAATATATACAATGTTTACTAAAATTAAAATAAAGTGAGTGTTAATAAGTATATAAGCCTGATTCTACCTCTACAAACCCATAGTAAACATTGTTTACATTTAGCTAGGTTAGCACATAGTTTATATGCTTGTCAATACCTGATAAGCCATCCTATTGATTTGACAAGATTTTTTAAATATGAATAAACTTAACGGCTAAAAATCAGTCTGTATAAAATATCATTGTTTTTGTATCGGGAATACGAGATGAATCGAACAAAACGCAAGAATCCGCACGGGATAACCAGAGAAAGAATCATTGAAGCTGCCATTTCTGTTTTTAATAACGTTGACTTCACCACGGCTACCATCCGTGATATAGCCAGGGCGTCGGGCATATCTCCAGCGAGCATCTACAAGCATTTCACGAGCAAGGAGGACATGTTAGACGCTATCACCGTGGAGAAGATCAGGCAGATGGATAACGAGCTGCGGAATCACCTCGTCGGTATCAAGGGTGTGATCAATAAAATAAGGAAGATGACCTGGTTTTACCTTGATTTCTATGATCATAACAAGCCCATTGCCTGGACCCTGTATATCAGCACATCGCCCACTATCTGGAAAAAATCGAGGAGGGCATGGGAGACAGCCGTGCTGACCGGCAGATTATTCACGGCCATAATAAAAGAAGGACAGAAATCGGGCGACATCAGCCCGGACTTAAATATCCGCGTGGCGGAAATGATGTATTTCGGCGCGCTGAGACACATATGCATATTTTCATTGCTGGGGACTAAGTCGGAATCGGTCACCTGCATGTCAGATATGGCCGACGATTTGACAGAGATGATCTACGGGGCGATGAAGTCTGCGGATAAAAAGCAGGAAGCGTTCATATGTCCTTACTCTGCAAAAGTATCGAAGATACGCCCTGCCAGAAAGAAAGGCGCCAAATTATAAATTTCATCAGGGTGCTTTGTGTTTAGAACCAGGATCACCGAGAAATTAGGCATTCGCTACCCCATCATTCAGGGTTCTATGCTCTACTTGAGCCTGGCTGATTTTGTCTCGGCGATCAGCAATGCCGGGGCACTGGGAACACTGAACTCGGTATGTCTCGGTACAAAGGAAGAGCTCAAACGCGAAATCAGGAAGACAAAAATGCTGACCGGCAATCCGTTCGCTGTGCAGCTGGTCTATCTTCCGGCGGCAAGGGAAATACCGAACGACCAGTTCATTGAGGCCATAATCGAAGAAGGGGTTAAAATCACTGAGACCGTTGGCCCTGTACAACCGGCGGTCATCAGCCGTCTTCACGAAGCCGGCATCACGTGCCTCCATAAGGCAACTACCGTGAAGCATGCCCTTGCGGCTGAAAGGGCGGGCGCCGATGCTGTAGCTGTGGAGGGACTGGAATGCGCCGGACATGCAGGAATGGGGGATGTCACCTCTCTTATTCTAATTCAGCGGACTATTCAGGAAGTTGAGATACCGGTTGTTGCCGCAGGCGGCTTTGTCGACGGCAAAGGCCTGGTGGCTGCACTTGCCATGGGCGCTGAAGCTATTCTCATGGGCACACGATTTTTCGTGACCAGGGAATGTCCGATACACTCCAACATCAAGGAATTTTGCGTCAAGGCCCGGGAAACAGACACTGCGGTGTGCCTTCGTTCGCTACGCGACCCGGTTAGATACCTGCGAACCGATCTCGTGGAAAAAATACTGTGCATGGAGGCATCAGGAGCAGATCTCAAACAGTTGCTGCCGGTGATAAGTGGCGAAAAGATGAGACAGGCCGTGGAGCAGGGAGACCTTACTAAAGGACCTGTCTCGGTAGGTCAGTGCGTCGGTCTTATACACGATATTCCCACTATTAAGGAACTTGTTGACAGGATAATGAAAGAGGCAGAGGAAGCGCGCCAGCGTCTAAACCGCATGTAATGGACATTCGAGGAATCTGATCTGGAGGTGGGCCGATATGGATATATTTAACAAGCAGATACTGGAGCTTTTCCTGTCGCGCACGGGTAAATCGCGCGCACAGTGTTCAAAGCTCTACGATATCGACGGCCACGAATACGTCGACTTCTTCTGCAGGGCCGGCACGGTATTGCTCGGCCACAGGTCCCCGGTGATCCTGGAGGTGGTCGAATCCGCCCTGATTTCAGAGGACGATTTTTCAGCCGTGGGAAGGATACCCTATAAACCGCCCAGCGTTGCAGGAAAAGAGATGGACCTGGAGAAATTCTATAAGAACTTGCAGGCTGTAAGGAAACTCTATACGGATGCGGGTAAGAAGGGGATAAGCTAAACGAGGCAAGGAAGAAAAAGTAGTTCTGTGCCAGGTTATTTCTTACTGCTCATTTGCTCGAGCAAATAAAATGTGGATATGTGCTGAACTCGCGGTAGCCGATCTTGGGATATACAGGGCTTCCGAATTTGCTTGCCTGGAGCACAACTATCCGTGCGCCCATGTCGATCGCAGCGTTGCTGACTTCCTGTACACAGTATTTGGCCAGTCCCTTGCCGCGAGCTTTCCTGATCGTGCCTACCCAGTAGACTCCGGCTATGCCGTGGCTGAGCATGGCCATGGCGCTGCATGAAGGTTCCCCATCAAAATAGACAGTTGCCAGTATTGAGAACGGACTCAGCACGCGCTCAGCATGTGTGAAATAAGCTTCGCTGACCTCCCGTGGAAATAACAGGTCTAAAAATGATTCTGCTGCAACCGCCCTGAAGTCCTGCAGTTCCCCGGCGCTGTTGACCCAGCGCAGTTCCGCTCCGGCAGGCGCCTGTCCTCCTTTCGCTTTCCCGTCAAGCACCATGCCGAGTGAATCGTCTACCAGGAATATTTTCTGGTCTTTGCAGTATTGAATTATGGCATGGTCACGATGGCCCCGCAGCATGATTGAGAAGCCTCGCTTCCTGCCGGAGAAAAAGGCTTTGGCCCGAGCTACAAATTCTGCCGGCTGTTCGACCGGCTCTTCCGACAGGTTGAACGCCAGGCTGCAACCCGGGAAATCAATGCCGCAATCTATGAATACGGTTTCATGGGTCTCAAGAATCTCCGTATCCGGGATCCATTTCGAACTCTCTCGCCAGAACTCGATCAGATTCAGATCAGCCAACTTGAGCAGTTCTGTTTCGTCACTCAATCCACTTCACCTTCCTGTAAACGCCATCGCAAAACATGTACTCCAGCTTCATAGCGGTCTCATACGCATTCTTCATTTTCAGCCTGTTTTCGTCGGTTGTCGCCCTCATGTATTTCTCGACGAAATCGACAATTTCTTTTGTTTCGCTTTTCTCCCAGGGTTCGTCCCCATATTCGTCGATCCATGCCTGGTATTTGTTACTCTGCACTTTTGCCGACTGCTTCATGTCAACGCCAAGCTGATAATAGATCCGTTGGCAAGGCAGAGTCGCCATTAATCCCACCTCGAATGGTTCGAGCGTCGCGGTCTTGACGAGAAAAGAGTTGTAGAACTCCGTGCTGGGATTGGGTGTCGAGTTTATCAACTCTTCCCTGGTTATATGGTACTTCTCGATATGGGGTTTGTGAATACATTCGATTTCCTCGTCTATTTCCTTAATCATGTTTGCGATGAATTGCATCGCGGTCTCGTCCGGGGCCTTCGCGAGCAGAATGCCGTAAACCCTTTTATAATTTTGAAGAAACTGATAATCCTGGATGATGTAGTCTCTGAATACTTCTTCGTCGAGTTCGCTGCTGAGCAGTTCCTGATTAAAGGGCATGTTCAGGATTTTCTGATAGAACGAATAATTCTCCTCCCAAATTCGCTGCGTAAAACTCTCTGAAGAGCCGAGTTTGCCTGCAACGGTGGTCATGACTTTGATCATCTCATCCCAGCCTTCGTCGGGGTCGGGTTTAGGCCAGGCGCTGGTTTGCACGATGACGATGTGGTGGGTGGGATCGATGTAAATAGCCTGTCCGTAAATGCCCATCGCCATGTAAACGCCGCCGTCGAGCAGCCACCATTGATAGGCATATCCCAGGCTCTCCGAATACTCATCACCGGGGCCGGCGGGCTGGGGAAGTTCCGATGCGCCCTCGGTGGTGGTGGACATGCGGACCCAATCTCCCGATACGATTTCATTGCCGCCTAATCTACCGCCGTTCATCATCATGAGGCCGAAGCGCCCGTAATCCCTGAGCGTAGCGCAAAAGCACACTGCGGCTGGGATTTGGGGTTGTTGTTTACCGCGATAAAAAAAGGCGTCATCCTCCGCGCCGAGTTTGTGCCATAGTTCCTTCTCACAATACTTGTTAAGTGGTATGCCGGTGGCCGCTGCAAGAAGCTGTCCCAGTACCTGAGTGTCGATGCTCTGATACTCGAATCGAGTGCCGGGCGGCTCAATTGATTTGCAGGTGGCCGCCAACTCCATGAAAGTCGGCTTGCCTTGCGACCAGGCCCGCATGTAGCGATGAAAATCGCTATCCGTATCCAAATAGTCTTCGTTCCAGCAAATTCCGGTTGCCATTTGCAGCAGTTGTTTGACGGTCACGTCCTTAAAGCCGCTTTCCGAAAGGCAAGGAAGATAACGCGTGACCGGATCGTCAACGCTTTTGATCTCTCCCTTTGCAATGGCGATGCCGGTCAGTACCGATATGATAGACTTGGCCATCGAATTGGAGATGAAATGGGACTTCGGTCCCGCGTCATAGAAGTATTTTTCGAGCGCTATCTGGTCTTCGTGGAGAACCAAAAAGCCCAGAACATGGCTTCTCTCGAAATACTCGTCGAGGGTGTATCGCTCACCGTGAAATGTGTAGTCCACCGTAAAGATGTCCTTTGTTTCCTTAAGGGGGAAAATGTAATCAGACCTGCGCACCCAATCCAACTGGAGATTCAGTTGATCAATATTGCAGAAGTAGCGGAAGCTGTCGGGCTGGAACATTAAGCTATAATCTTCCGGCGCCGAGTGTGAGGTATTCATCTTGTCGATATCGAGGCGAACCGGGTCCTTGCAACCGACCTGCGCGACAGACAGCAGACACAGGATCATCAATACAAGAGGAACCAATTTCCAGTTTTTCATCGTATGCATCACCTTTGATTGAATGATTTATGCCGCCAATTAAAACTGAAATTCATAATCACCCGCGCAATAGCCTCTTTCGTGCATCTGGCACTTTTCAGGCCGCGGATTAGCGATAAATTTCAGGTCGAGTGATTCCAGCCAGCATTCAATGCGATACATCACACCGCATTCATAGCTCTCTATCACGCCCATCCTTTTCATACCCTTATAGGCAAAACACTCATTTTTCTCCCACTCCCAGTGAAGCACATTTCTGGAAGTAGTACTGAAGTGTAACTTACTGAAGACGGAAGCCGGCAGGATTAATTCCATTCCACAAAGCACGAAGTCTCTGATATCTTCCATTGACTTTAGCTGGTTTTTATTAATGCCGATAATCTGCGTAAGCCTCTGCACTTCAAACGGGACCATTGACTTGATAGCATCTTTATTCAGTTTATTTGCCCTCTCTATACCATACGCGTTGTAAACGCTGTAAAACCACATTCCGTCATGAGTAAGCCAGCCTTTGCCCAGAAGGTCCCTTAGTTCTTCTTTTCCTATTGCATCCAGTGATCTCATTATTAGACCCCTAAAATATGTTTCAATAACCCTGTTGGACAACAAATATCCTGTCAGTAGTTATCAGGGGCTTTCTACCGCTGATTAGACGTAATTATGCAACACGTATTGTCTGACACGTGGTAGTGCGCTCAAGGCCTTCAACTTTATGGAAATGCCCGGTGATAAGCTTGCCTATGGATTCCAGGGACTCTCCTTCCACCACAGCAATGATATCATAGGGGCCCATCACAACATCCACGGATTTAACGCCGTCAATCTTTTTCAGCCCCTTGAGAACTTCCTTAGTCTCACCTATTCTGGTTGTGACCAGTACAAAAGCTACAACCGCCATATCGCCACCTCCTTATTTTCAGACTCAAACCCACAGTTTTATCTTTTTACCCGATTAAGGCCACCCCCGGTCTTACACGTAAACATCGTAACGGGGCCGGTTATTTTTAGTGCCGTTTCAGAATCATAAATATTCCAGTAAGCAACTACCTTCTTCTTTTCCATAAATATGTCACCGTTAAGACCATCTTAGCACTTCACTGCTGTTTATGTTAAATAATTAGGCGTACTATCTCATGTATCGAATAGCTTCAGAACATCTCCTATCAGTATAAATGGTTTAATATTAGAGCCTACATTGTTAATAGTTCCCGCCACGTACAAATCACGATCTTCTGAATAATAGAGGAATGAACCTGTGGAGCCGGAATGGCCCCACAGCGGAGTCAGCCCCATCACTTTGCTCATTATCCAGGGCAGTTGAAAATACATTGTGCCATACCCATATTGCATCGGGAATTCCAGTTTATGCCAGTCGTGCATCGACTCCAGTGTATCCCTTTGAATTATTTTTCCTTCATTTAAGGCTTTGAGGAAAATGATCATCTCTTCTGCCGTAGTAACAATGCCTCCATCGGCCCAGTAGGCCTCATTCGAGCGGGTGCTGGTGATCACCCTGCCCTGATAAAATACGTCGGCAGGGGGGCTTGATGGAGCAACCCGGGGTTCGGAACGGCCTGTCAGCCAGGTATTTTTGAGGCCCAGCGGACGGAAGAAAAAATCCTGATAAACGATGTGAAGCGGTTTTTGGGTTACCTTTTCTATAATCTTCCCCAGCAATTGGAAATTTGTATCCGAATAGGATGCATCCGTACCCGGCGGAAAATGAGGTTCCAGGTCGTCCCTGGCCCTTGCGATAGTCTCGTCCACGGTCCAGGGCCTTTCAGGCTCTTCAAGCAACAACTCAAAAAGATCTTTGCCGTCTTTTGATTTCTCAGTGTAGTAATCTGCTATGCCCGAAGTATGCGATAACAATTGCTTAATGGTAATTTCGCTGGAATAATCTTTCCCCTGATAGACGTGGATGCCTCCGATAAGGTCTGCCGGCAGGTATTTGGACATTGGATCATCTAAAGAGAGCGCTCCCTCTTCATATAATTTCATGATTGCCGCAGCAGTATATAGTTTTGTGACGCTGGAAATATATATAGGAGTGTCTTTGGTCATAGGCGCCTGATCGTCGTGGTTGGCGATTCCGGCTGCGCCCGCCCAGGAGTAAGAGCCATCACCCTTCGTCACAGCCAGGACACAATTCTCAATCGATTGATCTTTTTCTACAAGCTCGGAAACCGCTTGTTGCAGCTTCAGATTTAAATCGCTGGAAGGTAAATTTGAACAATTTAATTCTGTCAGCAATAATCCGGCTGCAACAATAACAATAAACAGGGCTTTTATCGATACTACCTTTGTTCTTTTAGTCGTATCAAAAATCATAATAATTTTTCGCAACTGCTATTTAAGGTTCTGAACAATGGAATGAGCGATCATCGCCCATACCATCGGGTCTCCGCTGGCGCCGTTGTGCACCACGATTGCGTTGTGGCCCGGGCTGATGTATATAATCTGACCACCGGGGCTGCCGGTTGCAGTGTAATCATATGTTCCATCCTGATTGACGATCCCCCACCAGTGATATTTGTAATAGCCCCCCGCATTTTTCCAGGCCTGATCATTCATCCAGGGCCTTTTATCGTTGGGATCGGGTGAAGTTGCCTCTTTAACCCAGCCCTCAGGCAGTATTTGCCTGCCTTCCCACCTGCCGTCGTTCAGGAAAAGACGGCCGAATCTGGCAAAATCGATGGCCCGCGCGTTGAAACCGCTGGCCGCCTGCTCGAATCCATCCTGCTCGCTATCCAAGCTCCAGGACGCGGGATATTCCATTCCGAGCTGTCTCCACAGCTTCTCCTCTGTGTATGCTGATATGGTCTTGTGGCTGGTGCGCTCTATGATCAGCGCTTCTAACAATGGGTAATAGTCGTCGTAGAGGAAATATTCGCCGACTGCTTCCTTGCCCGAGTGTAATTGCAGCACATGTGCCCGTGAATTGGGCATATAGTACATCAATGCTTCATCATAAAAGGGCTGGGCCAGTATGAAAGCGTCTCGCGGCAGCAGGGTAAAAGCGACGCCGGAATTCATCACCAGTAGATCCCTGATGGTCATTGCGTCAAGCCCGCGGCCCTTGAGTTCGGGCAGGTATGTGATCATAGCGTCATCTATGCTGTGTATATAACCATCCTGCACCGCCAGGCCGACAAGCGTTGAAGTGATCGACTTGGCCATGGAGAATGATCTCTGGATCGAGTCGCGCTGGTAGCCGCTCGGGTATTTCTCATACAGGATTGTATCGTCTTTGATTACGATAAAGGCCGTTGAATCGGACTGCGCCAGGTAAGGCTCGAAGTCAATTGTTGTGGCATTGCCCGCCGGATAGGTAAAAGTCACCTTCCCTATCTGCAGTGGCTGCGCGGCTGTCTTGAAATTGAAGATGGGAGGCTGGTTTTCGACGGTACGCGCCGGGAATACCCGCTTGTAGTCCTGGATTGTCGCCTCGTTATAGACCAGCACGCGGTAAGCGTATTCAGGACCGTACATGATAGCGATGGTCGCCAGCAGTCCCAGGAACAACACGACCGGAGCGCCGATGATGACCAGGACTGCAATCAACACGCCCTTTCTTCGCTTTGCAGATAAACCGGACATCGCAGGCCTCCTCTTTATGCATTTGTTCACAACCGGACATGCCCTTCTACTTTACCATCTGCAGCGGCATTTTGTACGACCGGGGCGCCATGCCGTAGTCCCGCGACTCACACAGATTACTTGTATGCGATCATGCGGCAGCCCTGCGGCTATTTCACGTTTATGCTGACCGCCTGCTACTGGGCGCCGTCGCTGCTGGTGGCAACCAGGTTGTAGACGCTGGTCTCAGTGTTGGTACGGGAGACTACTGCGGCAGATGGTTCTTCGCTGAATCGATCATGGCCTGGAAGTTCTCAAATTTGGTGTCCAAGGGTATGGTGCATCCCGTGCTCAGGATGAAACCCGTCTTGCCCTTGCCTACATGATCGATCAGCTTTTCACAGTAGGCCGTCACCTCTTCGGGCGTGCCGATGCTGTTGAGCGAGGCGGGGACATCTCCCATGATGCACATATGGTCTTTAAGTATCTCCTTGGCCTTGAAGATGTCCGTGGTGCTGTCAAACTCGCTGACGCACATTTTCCTGGGCAGGTCGAGGAAGTAGGGCAGGTTGAGCGTCCAGTCCTGGTCGAGATGCATGACAGTAATCATCCCTTCGGCGGCGAACGCGTCTATCATCTTTTTCATATAGCGGAACTCGAAGCGTTCGAATATCTTGAGCGGATAGTAGAAACAGCCGCCCCTTTCCAGTATCAGCTCTACGCCCGGTATGCCGGTCGCACGGGCCGCTTCGATAGCAAATTTAATCAGGTCGTCGACCATGGCATCCATGACGGCCTGGACCTTGTCGGGGATCCGGTAGAGGTCCTGCGTGAACGATACCAGCGACCTCCTGGTGGAGAGGAACATCAGAGGCGACATCACCATGCCGCCGCAAAGCGAGGGGATGTTGCGCGACTTCCATAGTTCCCCTTCGGATTTGTAGCGGTCCATCTGCCTTTTGGTCCAGGCCAGCAAAAGCTCGGGGTCCAATGGGAAAAAGCGGCCGATATTCTTTTCGGCAAAGCCCGTCCAGCCCAGCTTAATCATCTCGTCGTAATCTTCGATTGTAAGCAGCTCTTTCTCTATGAACTGCGGCGATGAATCTTCAGAAATGCCCGGATCCTTACCGGGGTATCTGGTATCGCCGATGACTACCTGCATGACGGCGGAAATGTAGGGTGGTATAGGAAGGCTGTATCCCGGCAGGATCATGGCGTCCCATCCGCCGACGTCATCGAAGGTGTCGACGATGGCCTGGAAACCCCTGCGAGGATGAGCGATGCCCTCGGCCACCGTCATGCCCTTATGCCTGGACGGGAACATCACGTCCATCAGGGGAGCGACAGGGATGCGGTCACACGGCTCCAGCTTGATAGCAGCCCAGGTGCGTTCGGTGGGGGTCATTGTCTCTTTGATCATCTATTTCACCGCCCCGGCCAGTTTCTTGCACAGCTCAACTCCCTCCGGGGCGTCGTCCGTGAAGGCGTCGGCGCCCACGTATTTGCGCACGACTTCGGTGACGATGCCGCCGCCGATGATGACCTTCACCTTATCCCGCAGGCCGGCTGCTTCCAGCGCCTGGACAGTCTGCTTCATGGACTCGAAGGAGGGTGTCAGCAGGCCGGAGATGCCCAGAATGGGCGCCCCTGTTTCCTTCAGCTTGTTGACGAAGACCTCGGGGGCGGCGTCTGTGCCCACATCGAAGATCTCGAAGCCGGCGGCTTTGAGCAGCGTGGCTGCGATATCCTTGCCGATGTTATGGATATCGCCCTTGGCGGTGCCCAGCACCATTTTGGCCACCGTTGTTCCTGATTGGCCGGCTTTTAATTTGGGCTCGAGGACGGCCATGGCCTCTTTAAATATCTCGCCGGACATGATCAGTTCGCCCAGGAAATAATCTTTATCCTTGTAGCGTTGTCCGACGATATCCATGCCCAGGCGGCACTCATCCACTATCGATAGCGGGTCTGCGCCCGAAGCGACTTTGTCCTGCACGATTTTCTTGACCTCGTCTTCCTTGAGGTCCGCTATGGCATTGGCGAGTTCAGTCATGACCCCTCCTGTAATTAGTCATATCAATGGCAAAGGTATTGATTGCAGGCCGGTTTACTTTCGCCACATAAAACCGCCGGCCGCTGTTTCGGGATTGTATAGTGCCGATCGGGCTGTGTCAACATTAGTTATCTAGTAATCATCATCCCTGCGCAGCGGGGGCTTTGATATCGTGGAGCAGCAGCGCCAGGATGAAGGCGACCCCAAAGAGTACGGCAATCGCGGTCATGTTGAACAGGAAAACGATGGGCAGACCGCTTATCTGGCCGCCCAACATTAAAATTCCATTGGATGTAGCCTCCGGCACCGGATGGGTCTTCTCGACCGCATAGGTCAGCCCGACCGGCATGGCCGAGATGAGGAAGAATCCGAAGACAAAACCGCACACGCCTAAAAGCACAATCGATGAGAAATACTGTATAAAAAGGCATAGCGGGACCGCCATACCGGCCGCCATTACCAGGAAGATCTTCCGTTTGTGGTACTTGTCGGACAGTGCAGACAGGACAACCGCCCCACACAGGCCACCGATCACCATCAGCCCGCCGACTATGCCCGTGGCGAGGGCCGAATCGATGTCCAGCGGCCGGTCCTTGAATATATAATCGATCTTGGTCAGGATGGCGTTAAAGGCGCCTACTCCTATTAAAAAGATCCCAAGAAGTAAGAGGAAGTCGCGGTTCTTGAAAAGCGCTTTCAATCCGACAGTCATAGTGACCTTTTTCTCAGCCGCGATGGGATTGGGCGGCACTTTGGGCTTATCCTTCACCAATACGAGATGCAGCGCCATGCCGACCAGGGAGGGGATGCCATACAGCCACAGGATGGTATCTATGCCCTGCCTGACCTCGCCGATGCTCCGGTAATGCGCAAGTATGAAATCAGTTGCGAACATGACGATCGCGAAGCCGACGAACATGGACATGGTCAAAAGTCCCGACGCCAGCGCCTCTTCATTCTGCGGGAACCAGTTCGATGCCACCTTGGTAATGGCATTGAGCAAGAACGGTTGAGCGATGGCACAGCCGATCATGCAGGCTAGCATCCAGCCGTAGTCCGGCGCGAAAATTCGCATGAATCCGCACACTCCTACCAGGACGACGCCGATCCCCACCCCCTTCTTCAGTCCGAGGTTATCGATGCACCAGGCGGCGGGCAGGCAGAAGGGGAGCCAGGCGAGCATGGCCAGTATAGCCAGCAGATCGATGAGGTCGATATTTCCGCCGGTATAGATGGCAGCCGCGTCCCTGGCGATGGGAGCGAAGGTCATCCACATGATCTGGGACATGGCGATGTTGAGCATGAAAACTCCCAGCACCACCCAACGGTAACGGGATACGGACGAATCGACGTTCTGCATTAAACCTCCTTTTAAAGCGAGCAGGTAGATGAACCGGCCGCAGCAGTTTGCCCGCTACCAGAGGCCTGCAGCCAGAGCCACTTTGGAGCGGTCGCTCAGAGTGATCGCGTCTTTGGTGCAGCTGGAACGGCAGATCCCGCAGCCGTAGCACCTGCGCGGGTCGATGGTGACCTTGTTATGCGCGATACTGTAGCCCATGGCCCCGAACTGGCAAGCGCGCATACACTGCCTGCAGCCGTTGCACAGGTCCGGGTCGACCAGGGCGACGTATTCCGCGCGGAATATCACGGGGAAGTTCAGGGTTATAGTGGCCTTCATCGCCATGCAATCGGCGCGGTCACAGTTGCAGAAGCCGCCGATAAAGGGCGTCATGAAGGTCCAGACGGTGTGGCAGCAGCCCTTCTTCTCCAGGTCACGAATATTTTTAGCGGCCTCCTCTTTGGATAATCTCTCGACGCCTGAAGTCGAGGGCCCGGTGAGATACTCCGCGCCCAGGGAGCTTATCATCTGTCCCATCTGCGACTCTCCGTGCGGCGCCATGCTGAATCCATAGCAGAAGCGCTGTTCGCTGCCCACGGTGGCCTGGCGGCAGATGCAGGGCAGCCGGGTAACGGAGTTGACGAAGCCCAGCACGTGGTCGATGTCCTCGATGGGCACAACCTGTCCGTAATGTTTTCTCTTCTGCGCGCCGACGGCGAATGGCATGATTATCGCTCTGATGAAAGACGGGAGGCGGTTGAGCTGCAGGACCATTTTTTCCTCTTCCAGCAGATGCTCGGGGTGCATGAAGAATTCTTTCACGAATTCGCGGCGGCGTATATCGGCCAGCAGGTCCTCAGAGTAGTTGGAGACCTGCATGTACCAGATTTTCCCTTCTCCGTGCTTATGGCAGAATTCGCACATTTCCCCGCCTCCTCGTATCTTTGTGCCGCTATTCTATCACAACCTGTTTGCTTCTATATACACTCCGGGATCATGGTATACTGATTTACTGTGTTTATTATGCTTAAAAAACCGGTCATAGTCCTTACGATCATGGCAATTATCGCCGCCGTGCTGGCGAAGCATAAGGCGCCTATCGACCAGTTGCAGAAGACCATAGTGGGTAAGACGCTGGTGGACCTCGATGCGGAACGCACCGATATCAGGACGCAGGAGACCAATTTCGGCAACCTTGTGGCCGACGCCATGCTGGCAAAGGCTTCGACGGCTACGCCGTTTTTCAGAAAGGGACGAATATCGAGCACCCCGGTTTTGTAGACTACGATGTGGTGAGGGAATATATCGAACGGAATTCGCCGGCCAGCCCCAAAATTGAGGGGCGTATCACAAGTTTACAATAGACTGATAAAGCAGGGTCAAATCTGCTCCGCTATTGAGATAACACATTCATCAGGTTTTGCTTGTTGATTAATTCTAATGATCGATAGTAAGCAGCAGTACACTTTCGGCGGCTATTTCGACTGCCGGGTTGTTGAGTGAGGCGGTCTGCACCTGATGGCTTGAACCGCTGACCTTATATAAAGAGATTTGATTAATCTTGCGCATATCGGCAAAGGCAATGCCTGCTATCAGCGGCTTATCCCCGGGATTTGCTATGAGAAGCGCTGTCTGCCCCGCATCATTTATTCCGGCCAGCGCCCACAGCGCGGTGTTTTGAGGAATACTGACCGCCAGTCGATTAGAATAGCCTGTCATCTTCGACCAGAGTGAAAATGCCGATGCAATGGATTTAGGCCTGCCGTCCGCATAGAACAGGCCGTAAAAAGTTGGCGCCCTGATATCCGTATCCCCGCCGCGGTAGAAGGTGGATACCTCAAGGTCGTTTTGCTGCTGGAGCTCGATCCAGGCTGCGCTCAGAATTGCAGCGCCTTTGCTGCCGGTGCGAAGCGCAATTGATTCAGCGCTGTTGTCTTCGCCGCGCTTCATCTCGGTGTTCCATTCGGTAATGTGTTTGCTTGTCTGTGTGAATCCTCGTGCATCCAGCTCAGTCCGGTAGAACCTGGCGGCCTCGGCATATTGCTGGGGCGTATTGGAATACATGTGCCATGAGAAGAAGTCCAGGGGCGCGTTTTTTTGCCTGACAAAATCCAGGAAATCCTGCGTCCATTTTCTTCCCTGGGGTAAAAAAGCGCCGGCGGGGGTCAACCCCGGCCCGCCTATCTTCAGTTCGGGGAATTCACGTTTAATCGTCAGTGCTGTCTCGCTGTAAAGCTGAAAATATTCCAGCGGAGTGTGAGGCTTTGGCCAGAACTGCGCGTTGTCGGGCTCATTCCAGATCTCAACATAGCGGAAGTCGGTATTGAAGCCGTTCCACTTGCCGGATCGATAATGTCGCAGCACTTCAACCGCCGCCCTGACCCAGTTGGCGCGTTCCCGGGCGTTAGCCGGAGGCGCAGCATCATTCCACGAGTCGCCGAGACGAAAATATGGTTCGAATCCGCCTTCGACAATCGACCTCCAGGCCTGATCGCTGGCGCTAAAATTGTAAGATTGCGCTTTAGCCGGATCAGCAGTCCTGACCGGATACATCGTAGACATATCCAGCGCACCATAGTAATCATGAGTGCGAATCAGGTTCACTCCAACCTGCCGGTAAGCGCCCGTCAGGTCGATGTTAGCGGGGTCGGTCCCTGCCGGCAGCGGGCCTGCGTTGACCCCCAGCAAGGGCTTGATAGCGGAACCGGTTGGTTTATCGATGGTCAATGTGATATCTACCTGCGTTGTCTGTGCTGCCGGCGCCGGCTGTTGTGTGGATGTCGCCGGCGCAACGCAGCCGACCATATTCAGCAGAAATGCGGATGTGATAAGAGCGGCTAATAAACGAATGCGCATCCGGCTTCTCCTTGTTTTCCTACCTGCCTGGTAGCATATCAGTGAAGGGCCGCAATGTCTATGGTACTTTGGTAATACACTTTTCAGTTTTCGTGCTAAAATTAAGCAGGCGTATCTCGATGGACAGAACAAGCGCTGTCGACCTGGTCACACAAGCCCGCAGGGGCTCTCATAACTGTCTGTTCTATCAATCACGGGATGATCTGGTCAACCTGCTGGCCGAATATTTCAAGACGGGCATGGAGAAGGGGGAATCCTGTATCTGGGTTACGGTGGACGGCGGCGTGGAGAAAAAGGCGCGCGAGGCTATCAGTAAGAAATTGACGGGTCCGGGGGCACAGCAGGCAGGGTCACAAATCGAATTCATCCAGTGTACCGACTGGTACCTGCGCGACGGTTCATTCCACCCGGAGCAGGTATTAGGCAACTGGGTCGAGAAGCTTAAACTGGCTATTAACGGCGGTTACCGGGGACTCCGGGTCAGCGGCGACATGGGCTGGCTTGACGCCGCAGACTGGCGGACGCTCATGGGTTACGAGAGCGATGTTAACAGCGTTATCGCCGGGCAGGATTTTATGGCGGTATGCAGCTATCCGCTGGTTAAACTAAACGCTTCGCAGATGATCGATGTGATCGGCCATCACCAGGTGGCTGTGGGTAAGAATAACGGCGGTTGGCACACATTTAAGGCGCTTGCACCCGCTGCAGCAGCGGTAGAAGGGAATATACATACCGCGATAGCCGGAAAACAGGCGGGGGATAGAAGCTCCGCATTTCCCGTTCTATTGCCGGATAATTGCAACGGCTGCGGCGATTGCGTGAGCGTTTGTTCCGGCGGCATTCTGTGCCTGAGCAACAATCGCATCGCCCTGAAAGCGACAGGTGAATGCGACTGGTGTACCTTATGTGAGGCAGTCTGTCTTTCCAACGCTATATTCTGCCCCTTTGAAATCGAGTCAGTTGAATCGTAGAGCACTACTGACAGCGGACACTGCTCAGCAGCAAAAGGACGGTATAGATAGCCGGAAATCCATGATACGTCTATACGCTTTGATGCGTTCCGCCTATCCAGACATCGCCATCGTTGAAGAATTTGAACTGGCTGCGGCCGTGACCCTTGGCATAATACAATGCGGCATCAGATTTCCTCATCAGGGTTTCCATGTCCTGTCCGTCTTCCGGGTAAACTGCGATGCCTATACTGGTGGATATATTTAGCTCACGGCCGTCGATAATGAACGGTTCTTTAAAGGAATCCAGGATCTTTTGTGCAATAGCGGTAGCATCATTAATGTGGTTGGTTTCCAACATTACTAATATAAACTCGTCTCCCCCGACGCGGGCAACCGTATCACTTGCACGTATTAAACTCGTCAACCGCATACCGACACCTTTCAGCACCTGGTCACCTGCGCTGTGGCCGAGTGTATCGTTGACGGGTTTAAACCGATCCAGGTCTAACGACATGACTGCAAGTCTATCGTTTTTCCGGTGAGCCAGAGCCGCTGCCACTGCGAAACGGTCGACCAGCAAGATCCTGTTGGGTAAGCCCGTCAGATAGTCATGCATCGCCATCGCTTCAAGTTTTTGCTCCATTAGCTTGCGTTCGATGATATCGCGCCCCACACAGCGGAATCCAACAGCTTCACCGCTGTCGTTTTTTACAAGGGAAATTGAGGCTTCTATAAACCCGGTACTGCCATCTTTGCGGGTGATTTGACAGCTGAGTCCTTTGTTCGGCTCACCTGTTTTGTATACCGTATTGAAAACCAGAAATACCATGCGAGCATCTTCCTTGGACATAACCAGGCGGAAGCTATTCCCCATTAACTCTTCCCTGGGATAGCCGAGGTGGCAGCATGCCGATTCATTAACGAAGGTAAAGTTGCCTTTGAGGTCTACTTCGAAATACGAATCCTGCATCTCCTGAAGTATAGTTCGGTATCTTTCCTCCGATTTTCTCAAAGCATTTTCAAGCTGTTTGCGATCTGTGATATCGCGCGCAATGCCCTGGACGGCATAAGGTTTTCCATCGCGGTAAATCACGGATGCCTGGGTCTCAAGGTACAAGAATGTGCCGTCCTTGAGCTTAATCCTGTACTCGGTTATTCCTTGTTGAGCGCCGGTTTCTTTCAGTTCCTTCAGAGTTTGCATGGTCTTTGAAGACTGGTCGGTGCCGATCAACGATGTTAGATTAAGACTGAGAATATCTTCCCTTTGATAACCGAATAATTTCAGCAACACATTATTGGCATCTGTAAAATTTCCTTCGAAATCATGGATGTAGACGAGTTCGAGCGAGTGATCGAACAGGGCGCGGTAACGTTCCTCGCTTTGTTTCAGCGCCATCTCAGCCTGTGTGCGTTCCGTAACATCCCTCCGCATACCCCATGCCCGGATTAGATGGCCATTACGTACAACGCCTGTTAAATTGTTGATAAACCAGAGGGTGTTTCCGCTGCTATCGGTTATGCGGGTTCGGAAATTCGCCAGTTGGTATCCGGATCGGATGAAGGCCTGCAGGAATTCCAGGTTGCTGGGATCACCAGGGTCGATAAATTGATTCAGACGTATGCCGGCCAAGTTCCCGGCCCGATCCATGCCGTATAAGCGCGCCATAGCATCGTTACATTCGGCTACACATACGTATTTCATGAATTGTTCGATCTGTTCGCCTTCAGATAGCGCAACGGGTATAGGTTGATCAGCCTCAAATCGCCAGATCCCCTCGGAACTGTTGGTGATGAATGTGCGGTAACGTTCCTCACTGTTGCGCAGCTCTTCTTCCAGTTGCCTGCGCTCGGTGATATCGCGAACTATCGACCTGAAGCCGATAACTTCTCCCATCTCATTTCTTCGAAGATCAGCCGAAGATTCAACAAAAATTAGGCTACCGTTTTTGCGCCGAATTTTGTGAGCAAAACCCTTATGCGGCTCGCCGGTGGTATAAACCTGGTTAAAGACGACAAACAAATTCTTTATATCGTCTTCAGGTGTAGTAAAACGATAACTTTTACCGACCATTTCATCCGTGGAATAGCCGAGATTGCGGCATACGGCATCGTTAACGAAAGTGAAATTGCCGTCAAGATCCATCTCAAAATAGCCATCATACATTTGCTCCATGATCGTCCTGTACCTTTCCTCCGAGTGTAAGAGCGCTTCTTCCAGATGTTTGCGCTCATCGATGTCCATGAAGCTCCCCAGTGTCGCCTTCTGCCCCAGATATTTGATGGAGGAGATCCTTTCCAGAACCCACATTACCTCGCCGCTCTTTTTGATGAACCTGTATTCATAAGACTTCGTCCCTTTCCGGCTCTTTAAATTCCTTATTGCTTTCTTTCTGACTGCCGCCCTGTCTTTAGGGAGTACGAGACTGAGGCACTTCCTGCCGATCAATTCCTCACTTGAATAACCTGTCAGCTGCTCAAAGAACTGGTTTACATAAACAAATTTCTTAGACTGGGCAATATAAACCCCGCTTTCAATACCATGCGCAAGATCTCTGCTCAGAGCTACGTAATCCACCTGTGCGGCCCGGCTCCGCTTACCCCTATTTTGCTTTGAATCCGAAGGCATCTCTATCCCTGCCGCACATTTACCAACCTTAATGCGGGATTTCCCATCCTACATCGCGCGACAAAATCCAAACAGACTTTCCTACCCGATATTATATACTTGTTTTAGTAAATATCAACGCAGGCATCAGGATTTGATGATGTATATTAAGAGGCATTAAGTCGCCAATCCGGTGGACGGGTTGATGCAATAGTAGAAGTTTTATTGCAGCGTATTATTGACCGTATTGATAATATCCGCTGCAACTGCCGCCGCTGCAATGTCCCCAGTTGGGATACATCATTTTTAGATAAGAACTGGGCTTGGGCACGTAGGCGCCCGCAGTGGTGCTATCTGTGATCTCGTACGCCGTCGACCCTTCAGATGTATCTACATACGTTTCGGCATAAGAGTCGGATGTGTCGCTTTGGGTCATGGAAGGAGCTGCGGGGGCGGGAGAGGAAACATGGATCTCAGGCTGTGCCGCCGTTTTCAGCCCGTCTGCCGGTATGCTGTTCGATGCCGCAACGACGGGTGTATGCGAACCCGCGTCGACCGAATTGGTGTAATTCATTATCAGGTTAATGGCGACTATCGAAAGCACTATGATGCTCATCAGCAGGAGGATGGCAGCGGGTGACGACTTCCCAGGGCGATATATATTTTCCGCGTAATAGGCTTCTTTTGGCCAGTTGAGCTTATTGCCGCAACTTGCGCAATTCGAAACTGAGATATCTACCCACGCATGGCAGTGAGGGCAGTTATAGTAATAGGCTGCGTGGCAATTTGCGCAAGACCTCACCCCTGTGACACTCGGTGTGCCACAGTTGTAACAGGCGATTCGATTGTCCCTGCTCACGTTCATCACACACCATTATAGCAACGCAGTTCACATAATATCAAAATGCAGCCATAGGCTATGTGAGTGGATGTCAGCTTGCGAACGAGAGGAGTACGGTCCTTTTAAAACCGGCCGCCGGTCAAAGCCCCATCCCCGCGGCCACTTTTTCCTGATAGTAACCGGTATCGCAGGGGAAAAACCTGGACGCAAGCACGCGCCTGTAGTACAGCCCCACGTCGTGGTCCATGGAAAACCCTATCGCGCCGTGTATCTTGATCCCGTCAAGGGCTGTGTGCTGATATACCTCGTTGGCTTTTACCTTCGCCATCGCGATCTGTACAGCGCAGTCCGCCCCGGCGCTCATCATCCAGGCAGCCTGGTATACGAGGTATTGCAGCCCGTCCACCTGCATCAGCATATCCACCAGCTTGTGCTGTATGACCTGGAAGGCGCCTATGGGCTTGCCGAACTGCTGCCTGTCCCCGGCGTAGGCAACGGTCATCTCGAGCACGGCCCGGCAGGCGCCGCATACCTCTGCGCATTTCAGCAGGGCGGCCTTGTCCAGGATCCGGCTCAGCATGTTTTCTGCAGCGCCCGCCGTTCCCAGCACATCGCCGCCGCCGAGCACCACATTCTTGAACCTGACCTGGCACAGCGTCTCGCCCGTAATAGTAGGGATGACCTCAACCTCGATGCCCGGTTTCTTCATATCCACGATAAAAAGCGTCAGCCCTTTTTCCGGGGCCTTGCCGTCTCTTATGCGTGCAGGCGCCAGCATGAAGTTCGCCACGTTAGCGCAGGGCACCAGCGTTTTTTCACCGGTAAGCGCGTATCCCCCGCCTGCCGGCCGCGCCGATGTCCGGATACTGGCAAACCCGCAGTCGGCAGGGTCCTCGCTGATCGCCAGTGTCCATATCGTTTCACCCCTGGCTATGCGGGGCAGATGACCGGTTTGCTGTTCTTTGCTGCCGTAGTCCATGATAGGCAATGCGGCCAGCGCCACGGTGGAGAAGAAGGGCCCGGGCAAGATATTTCTGCCCATCTCCTCCATCAGGATAACCAGGTCCATAAAACCGGCGCCGCTGCCTTCATACTCCTCGGGCAAAAGCAGCCCCATCCAGCCCAGTTCCGCCATACGTTTCCATGTAGCAGGATCATATCCCCGCCCGTCCTTCTCCAGCTCGCGGGTCCTCGATTTCGGGCACTCCACTGCCAGGAACTCCCTGGCCATGGTCCTCAGCATATCCTGCTGTTCCGTGTAGTTGAAGTTCAAATTTGATATCCTCGCGTCTAATAAGACCTGGGCAGGCCCAGCTTAAACTTGCCGATAATATTCTTCTCGATCTCATCCGTCCCGGCCGCTATGGCCGTTCCCGGGGACAGCAGGTATTGACGCTGTATCAGCCCTTTCAGCCTGGTCAGCCTGGAATGTTGTTCCACCTGGCAGCAGGCCCCCAGGATATCGGTCCCGGCCAGTGCCAGTTGCTCCAGCAGGTGATCGGCAAAGGACTTGTTCCTGGAAGCTTCGTATGTGGGGACCACGCCTTCGCCCAGCTTCCAGGCGATTTCATAGGCAAACATCTTCAGGGTTTCCATCTCCACGGCCAGGTCCGCCAGACGGCGCCTGATTGCAGTATCTCCGGCCATCGACTTGCCGTCGCGTTTGGTATCTCCAACGTATTTAGCCAGCCAGTACAGGATCCGCCGGGCTGTGCCGTAGGACTGGCCGCAGAAGCTGTGCCTTTCATAGGCCAGCGACCTCATAAGCTGGTACCAGCCCCGGTTCTCCTCGCCTACCAGGTTCACCGCCGGCACATGCACATTATCGAAGAAAACCTCATTGAATATATGCACGCCGCTATAATTCAGCAGGGGCTTGACGGTTATGCCGCTGCTCTTCATATCCACAATCAACAGGCTTATACCGTCCTGCGGCTTGCCGCCGTTGGAGTTCGTTTTGACTGCCAGCCAGCACCACCTGGCACGGTGGGCGCAGCTTGTCCAGACCTTCTGGCCGTTGACCAGATATTCATCGCCCTGGCGCACAGCGGACGTCCGGATGCTGGCGAAGTCAGATCCCGCATTAGGCTCGCTGTAACCCGTGCACCAGATGCCATCCGGGCTGCCGGAGGATATCATGGGAAGGTATTTCTGCCTCTGTTCTTCGTTGCCGTACAGCATCAGGGAGGGGCCTACCCACCCCGTGCCGCTCACTCCCATGGAAAGGCCGGGTATCCCCCGGTAGGCGGCCTCCATGGCAAATATCATCTGTTCCAGGTTGGAGGCATCCCGGCCGCCGTACCGCTTCGGCCAGCCCATGACCAGCCATCCACGCTCGGCCAGCTTTTTAGAGATGGAAAGGCTGAAAGCCCAATCCTCGTCGCGGCTTTCCTCGTCAAGGAAATTGACTATCGAGTCGTCCGGTATCTCGCGCTCGGCGAACTCACGTACCTCTCGCCGCAACGCGTCCTCTCTTTGCCCAAGGCTAAAATCCATCGCTGACTCTTAAAAAGACAACTGAAATTGATTATAGATTATGCACATAAAACGACACTGTCAAGGGAAAAATATGTCTTAAAAAGGACATTAATAGCATAAAATAGCCGAATATCTACCATGAAGCGACATACCGAGTATTGATCGGGGGCATGCTTTTGAAAAACGGTTCCGAAAAAAGCAAAAAGGTCACCGCGGAAATTTTTTTTCCACTAGTTCGCCGGCGTCCATAAAGGGCGTCAGAAGGGTGTGTCACCGCCGGATTCGGACATGATATAATGTGATTCATGGACGGGTTGGATAACAGGTTAATAGCGGAGCTGGCGGTCGATGCGCGGCGCAGCAATATCGATCTATCGCGCAAGCTGGGTGTGAGTGAAAAGACCGTGAGGCGGAGGATAACCCGTCTGGTGGAGCAGGGCGTGATCAGCTGGTCGGTGATACCCGATCCGGCCAAGCTGGGATACACCGTGAGGGCATTCATATTGCTTGAGGTGGAGGCGCCCCATGTGGACGACATCACGCAGGCGCTGGCCAGCTGCAGCAACGTGGATTTCGTCGCGCTCTGCACCGGCCCCTTCGACATCCTCTTCGGCGCGTGGTTCGTCTCCTCCGCCAGCATGGCCAAATTCCTCAAAGATTACCTGCCCAAAATCACGGGTGTGCGCAAGAGCCAGACACACGTGGCCCTGCAGGTTACGACGGGCAAAGTCGCCAATCTGGCTGCGCTAAAGGAAGGATCGGAAGAATAGACAGGTTGCGGCTATCGCTCGGTAAGTTACGAGCTGTCTTTGCGTATCTTATTAAAAAAGGCCAATTAACTGAGGTCGGATGTCAATAATGGACACCAAACCTTTCATGCTGCCAGTAATCCGGCGTAGAATCTCTGTGCAAAGGCCGCAGGCGACAGGAATCCGAGTCTGGCCTGACGGCGCTGCCGGTTGTAGAATATCTCGATGTACTCTGTGATGTCTCGAACTGCCTCCTGTCTGGTCCTATAGCGGCGGTGATGTACCAATTCCTGTTTGAGTGTGCCCCAGAAACTCTCCATCGGCGCGTTGTCGAAACAGTTCCCTGTCCCGCTCATAGACACTTTCAGATCGAATTGATCCATGAGCCGCCTGTATTCATAGGAGCAATACTGACTACCACGATCAGAGTGGTGCATCAGATCCTTCCCGGGCTGCTTGGTTGCCACAGCTCTAAATAAAGACTGGCTGATGTCGGCAGCGACAGCGCAATAAGGGTCTGCGATTTTTCCCTTGACCTGAAGGCCGGCAGGCATTACAACGTGATATTGCAGATGGATGATTCTTCAGGGAAAACGCTGGCAAGAAATGTATACAAAGATGCGTTCGTACACCCTCCGCATCCCGAAGGTCATCCCGATCGATTGGACGAGGAGCTCGGAATGCGCCTGTTCGGTCTAAAGAACGATTAAACCAGCCAGCCGCGCTCTCGCCATCTATTCAGTGGTAAGGCAAAGAGAGAGCGTATATGGGTCCCGGGAGTGAACTCATATACGCTCTTTTATTAACGTGAAGTAATTAAGTGCTGTCTTCTATTTGGGGGTGCGTTTCTTTGCCGGTTTTTTCTTTTTTTGCAAGCCCTGTTTGATGTTGTCATGAAGCCAGCCTATTTCCAGCCGGCGGTTACTGACTATATGTGTCTGTAATTGGTTGTCAGGTGTCATTACGGATTCAAGGTGTTCACAGGTTTTTTCAGCGGTTGCCAGCAGCTTGACTGCGTCCTTGAATGAATCGTCCTTCACCCTGCTTTCGATAAACTTGATCTGGTTGAATAAATCCTTGCTTATATCTGCGAACTGATTGACTGCCATGGAGTTACTCCTTCCGTTACGTGGACGCTACATGCAAACAGAGCTTTTCTGAATTTGTAGCTATGTGTATATTTTACTTCACTTAACATAAAATTTCAAATATAACGTGGTATTATTTTCAGCTCTGTGAACTTCTCCCGGCGCCGGCATATTGAATGCAGGGTTACATTGACTATTTGATGGGCAATGTAATAGTCTTATTGCAAGGGGAGGTTGCGAAGAGCAGTATATGAAAATCAGCCATTCAGGCATGCCCATCGAGCGCAACATCGCGATGGAGCTGGTGCGCGTCACGGAAGCTGCCGCCCTGGCCTCGGCGCGTTATCTGGGCAGGGGTGATAAAACCATAGTAGATGCATCGGCGGTGGCGGCCATGCGCTATACTCTGGGCTATGTGCCGATGGATGGGATCGTAATTATCGGTGAGGGGGAAAAAGACCATGCGCCCATGTTATACATAGGTGAGCATATCGGTGACGGCTCGGATCTAAGGGTTGATATCGCGGTGGACCCGGTTGATGGGACCAACCTGGTTGCCAGGGGCCTGCCCGGCGCTATCGCAGTCGTGGCGCTTTCAGCCAGGGGGACGATACACTGGCCCAGGCAATTTGTCTACATGGACAAGATCGTCACCGGTCCTGAGGCCAAAGACTGCATCGATATCAACGCGCCGGTATCGGAAAATCTGAAGAATATAGCCGGAGCCAAGAGAAGAAAGATATCAGAGCTTACCGTCGTGGTTTTGGACAGGCCACGTCATGAGAGGCTGATATCGGAGATCAGAAGCGCCGGCGCCAGGGTTAAGTTGATTTTCGATGGTGATATTGCGGCCAGTATCGATGCAGCTCTGCCGGAAAGGGAGGTTGATGTGCTCATGGGCATCGGGGGCACCCCGGAGGGGGTCCTCTCCGCAGCCGCCATACACTGCATTGGCGGCGCCATTCAATGCAAGGCCTGGATGCGCGATGGCGGGGAGAGAGAGTCAGCCCTGGCTGGTGGGATCGATATCGATAAGGTCTATAAGACGGAGGACCTCATAGACAGCGACGATGTCCTTTTTGCCGCTACCGGCATCAGCAGCGGTGAACTGCTTAAGGGAGTGCGATATTTCAGCGGCGGGGCCCGGACACAGTCCATAGCAATGCGCTGCCGGTCAGGCACCGTTCGCTGGATAGATGCCCAGCACAACTTCGACCGGCTGGACAAACTTAGTTTCTTTGAAGTACATTGAAAGATGTTCAGTCAGGGATAATTAAAAGGAGGAAAGTATAAATGCCACACGCACGGCTAAATACCGCTTATCTTAAAGTCCAGGCAACCTTCCCGGACGAGGAACAGAGCAAGTCCATGGAAAAAGCACTGGCTATCAAGAAAAAGATCGAAGACCTGCTCAAGAAAGAGAAACTTGAAATTTACGAGGTTGTCCTCGAAACTATTCAGAAGAGCCGCTGACTGTGGCTGGGAAATCGATAAAAAGGTGTAGACTGCTGAAGGGTCGATGTTTACACGTTATATCGTGAGGAGGACGGCATGAAGTTACTCAAATTACTGGGCAACTTGTATCTGGCGCTGGGATTGCTCGTGCTGCTGGCGCTGTTTATCCATGACTGCATGGCCAACGATAAGTTCCTTCTGCACTTCGTTGGGATCTTCCTCGTGATTCCTGTGATTATATATAGTATCTGGAGAATGAGCGAGGATTTCGAGGGCTACCTGGAGCAGAATCAGAAGTCCCTGAGCGAACTTTCACAGTTCCGTGAGAGCTTACGGAACAGGGGTAAGCAATACCGCGCTGACATAAATGCTTATTTGGCTTCGGTAAAGTCCGCCTGGTAGTACTGTTTTGCGGCAGGTTCACGGTAAAATTCGGTAGAAACTCCACTTCAGCCCGGCCTCCGGCTATACGTCCGTCGAACACATGCCCCCCCCTGATTTCCCGTCGCTGCTGATGAAATGGGCGTGATAGCCGGGATAGATGATCTCACGCATATATGTGGGGCTGACGGTGATCGCCATGGCGCCATCCACGTTATTGAATTCAAAAGTCGGCTCATTCTGCGTGATTGTTGAATATGAGGTGGACGGGTACGGTTGGGTCAACTTTGTCAGGCTCTTGGCCTTTATGGAGTCAAATGTGCCGGTAACTTTGATGGCATAGAGAATGTTTTGCGTGGGCAATTGGCTGTTTATGTATTGCTGGAGCTCCTGGTAACTCATCGGCCTGTCTATCGCTATGACTTTGTCTGCATTGAAAAACGTCGCCGTCGTATTGGGCATGCGCATACTGTCGTCAGCAGTGTTTAACTTGCCCCCCGGACCTATCCGGTAGTATTTTCCATCCATGGCCACCATCTCGCCGTCAACAGCGGGTGTTTACTATCCGGGGAAGAGCCTTTAGAATTTTATAAATCTGTAATATACTACCCGCGTGGGGATTAAACCCTCTTCCTGGAAACAGGCCATCCTTTACCTTGCCGTCCTTGCTGCAGCTTGCCTGTTTTTCAATTGCGCGCCGTCCGCATCTACTGTGGAGCAGTCAGTTCCTGCTGCGATCGAAAACCAGGCTATTGTATCCGCCGGTACAAAGGTCATCAACGTCGCTGATCTGCCTCCCGAGGGCAGTACCACGCTGGGACTGATCAAGAGCAATGGACCCTTCCCGTATTCCAAGGACGGCACGGTGTTCAGCAACTACGAGGGATTGCTGCCCGACAAACCGGGCGGATATTATCATGAGTACACTGTCATCACGCCAGGCTCGCACGACCGAGGGGCGCGCCGCGTAGTTGCCGGCGGCAGCGGCGAATATTATTATACGGACGATCACTACAGGTCATTCAGGTTGATACAGGAGTAACGCGTGGAAGATTGGGCGACCTTGTTCGGTCCATATTTAAACTCAGGCGTTTACCTGGCAACAAGGGGTGCTGATGCCGATATCAGGAATGCTGCCCGGTCCGCCGGGCTGGAGTTTATACAGGTGGATTTAAAAGGTGTTACGGGTAAAAAAAGCTTCTTCAAGAAAACGGCCGGGACACTCGGCTTTCCTCCGTATTTCGGTATGAACTGGGACGCCTTCAGCGACTGTCTGACAGACATGTCGTGGAGGCCGGCCGCTGGCTACGTTATTCTATTAAACGATTATCGGTCTTTTGCCGCAAAGGCCCCGGCGGATGCTCAGGTGGCCAGGCGGATATTCGATTCATCCGCGCAGTACTGGAAAATGAAGGAAGTGCCTTTTTATATAATTCTACGTGATAAAACACCGTGAGAAAGGAGTTCTATGCTCTTGTCTGCAGTTGCAGTGGTTAAGATGGAGTAGATAAAGCGGCCTACTCTCTCTTCCCTGTTCGTATGATGGTTATTTAAAGCTGCTTAAATACATGCATATGGCGCCGCAGGCAGCAACGTTCAGAGACTCAGCTTTTGCCACGGTCATGGATATCTTAATCCTGTGATCGGATTTCTTGAGTAGCGCATAAGTAAGGCCGGCTGCCTCGTTGCCCAGAGCAAGCACCAGCTTATCCAGTTTGTGCAGCACCGCCGGGCCCTCCGGTCCGTGCAGGTCAGCCGCAACCAGGCTGTAGCCCCGTCTTTTCAGCTTATTCACAAGGTCGTGATAAGCGGCCGTCCTCCTTATCCACAGGGATAGGGCGCTGCCCGCCGTCGATTGCACGCACTTCGGAGAGAAGGGGTCGGCGCATTTTTCCGTCAGTATGGCTCCCGAGTAATCGAAGGCCGCAGCTGTGCGTATCAGAGTGCCGACATTGCCAGGATCCTGGATATCTTCCAGCAGCAGGATCTTGCGGCCGGCCTCCGCGGGCAGGCGGTCTGAGTCTGAGTCGGCCGGCAAACGGACCACGGCGATGATCCCCTGGGATGTCCTGGCCGCACTGATGGCATGCATCTGGATATCTGTGAGCAGCCTCGAGGTGTATTTGCCGCAGATAGAGTGCGGTTTTCCCGTGTAAAGAATCTCTATTATGCTGCCGGGACTGCTCCTGGCAACCTGGTCGATGGCGCGCGGGCTCTCCACCAGGAATGCCCCTGCTGCCAGACGGCCTGTATGGGAAGAGAGGTCCTTGTACCACTTCAGCGGTTTCAGCGGGCTGCTGCTGTAATCCTTCATAAATCCCCTGTTTACCGGTTTTATTATCAGTATCAGGCAGATACGATGTCAATGCATGGCAGTGACACGGTCAATTAAGCGATCTCCGCCTGTTGGCCTGCCAGTGCTTGAAAAATTCTACTGCTGAAGGAATCAGTGAAACAATGATTATGGCCAGTATGAAGATCGAAAAATTCTCTTTGACGAAAGGCAGGTTGCCGAAGAAATAGCCGCACAGTATGCAGATCGCCACCCATAACAGGCCGCCCGTAATATTGTAGATTAGGAACCTGGGGTAGTTCATTTTACCCACACCCGCTACGAAGGGCGTGAATGTTCTTAGTATCGGTGCGAACCTGGCAAGAACTATAGCCGTACCGCCGTATTTTTCGAAGAACGTGTGTGTCCGGTCTATGTATTCCTTTTTGATAAACCTGTAGTCCCTGTTGTAGACCTGTTCCCCGATACGGTTGCCTACAAAATAATTGAAACTGTCGCCCAGCGCAGCGGCCAGCCACATCAACAGGATCAATACCCACAAATTTAACGCTCCCAGGGCCGCAAATCCGCCCACAGCAAAAAGCAACGAATCCCCGGGCAGGAAGGGCACGACTACCAGGCCGGTCTCGCAGAATATGATGAGGAAAAGTATGCCGTAGACAAGAAGGCCGTACTGCTGTATGAGCGCGCCCAGGTAAATATCTATATGAAGTGCGACGTCCGCGGCCTTGAACATGAACTGCACGGCCGCCGAATCCTCAAAGAAAATAACAGCCACAGCGATCGCGGCCAGTAGGATCAGGGCGGCTATAATACAGGCTAGTACCAGCCTGTTGGACAATATCCCGTCAGCTTTTCGAATACTAACGTTCCTTATTCACGATTAATAGAACGGGCCCCCCCTGTAATACCAGGGATTATAAGGATAATAGTAAGGTGTTATATAGGAGTTGTATCCTTCCCTCAAGCCCTTGTTATAGCCGGCGGTTTCGCCCTGCTGGTAGCCCTCGTCCTTGCCCTTGGCATATCCCTCGTCATACCCGGCCTTGTTGCCTCTGTCGTATCCGGATTTATCGCCGGCCTGGAAACCTAGGTCATATCCGATCTTCTGGCCGTTCTCATAGCCCCTGGTGAAACCGGCTTTATCGCCGTCGGCCTTGCCGCTGTCGTAGCCTGATTGAAATCCGCTGCCGTTACCCCACAGGTACCCGCCGAGCAAAGCGGCGGCCAGGACAATGACAATGACTGTAATGGTGAGGCCAAGCACCCATCCGCCAAGGGTCAGCGCAAATTTCCCTGACATGGCACACCTCCTTTTCTTCAGTTGCTGCTCAGGTTTTCAAGACCTCTAAGGCTATTATATTGATCAACCTGCAATTAGATTGTACAACCTTTGCTGTGGACTGTGCATTCCCAACGTGATAATCTAATGATAAAGTTAAGAAGATGGGGGTGTTACATGTTAAAGGCCGGCAAAATATTACTAATCATAGCTGGTTTCCTGCTCATCCTGGATGCCTTCCTTATGGCTGCCCGAATACCCAACCCATTGTTCGGCTGGCCGCTGCCCTGCCCGGTGACACTTGTGGCGCTTGGATTGGGGATATTGCTGACAGTGTTCGGCAGCCAATCCTGCAGTAAGAAGTAAACTGCTCGTGGTTTAAAGTTGTGACAAAGAAAGGAAGGATAGCCATACTTACTGGTGGCGGCGACTGCCCGGGTATAAATGCCGTTATCAGGGCGGTGGCCAAGAAGGCCATTCTGGGATTGGGGCTGGAAGTGGTGGGTATCCTGGATGGTTTTGAAGGGCTGCTGCACAACCGGCACCGCATCCTCCATTTCGACGACGTGTCAGGCATCATCGATCTGGGGGGCACTATACTTGGCGCTTCCAATAAGGCCAATCCATACAGGTGCCCCATGAAAAAAGAGGGGCCGCTGGAATTCGAGGACTTATCACGCACCGCGATCGACCATTTCGAGCGCCTGGAGGCAGACTGCCTGGTGTGCATCGGCGGAGACGGCACCCTGAATATCGCGCACAGGTTTTTTAAAGATGGTGTACCTATAATAGGAGTTCCTAAAACGATCGATAATGACATCAGGGGGACCGATATTACGTTTGGCTTCGATACTGCGGTGTATATAGCCACGGAAGGACTGGACCGGGTGCGCACCACAGCCCAGTCGCACCACCGTGTGATGATAGTGGAGGTCATGGGGCGTAATGCGGGCTGGATCGCCCTGCACGCTGGAGTCGCCAGCGGAGCTGACGTTGTGCTGATTCCCGAGATACCCTATGACCTGGATATCGTCGTGGAGAAAGTGAACGATAGAAACAGGCGGGGGAAGAGGTTTACCATCGTCGTAGTATCGGAGGGCGCCCAGCCCAGGGGTGGGGGCAAAGTTGTGCAGAGGGTTGTGGAAGAAAGCACAGACCCGGTACGATTGGGTGGTATAGGCTTCTTACTGGGATCGCAAATAGAATCTGAAACCGGCGTTGAGACCCGTACCGTCGTGATGGGACACCTGCAGAGGGGTGGTGTACCCACCCCATTCGACAGGGTGCTGGCCACCAGGCTGGGTACAAGGGCCGTTGATATGATGCTGGATCGGTCATACGGGTATATGGTGGGAGTGAGGGGCAATGACCTTGTGGATGTGCCTCTGCAGGAGGTTGCGCGCGGCCAGAGGCGCGTCCCGCCCGATGATCCCCTGATAGGATCAGCCAGGTCGGTAGGTACATGTTTTGGGGATATCAGGGATATTATGCAGGAGGACTGACAGGGCGCGCCTGGTTCCCGCTCAATCATCCGCCGGGGGATATTTTGTAGTTGTTGCAGCCGTTTGAGCGCACGTAATACATGCACTTATCGGCGCAATTTATCAGTGTATCGATATCTCTTCCGTCCTCGGGAAACACAGATGTACCGATGCTGACGGTGACCAGTATTTTATGGCCGTTTACCATGAAATGGTGCCTGAAGGCGTCCACCATCTTGTGGTTTACCTTGTCAACGCTGCTGATGTCGTCGATTTCAGGTATTACCATGGCGAACTCATCACCGCCCACACGCGCCACGGTATCGCTCTTGCGCAGCAGTGCCGTCATACGGTCGGCTGCGGCCTTCAACAGGTTATCTCCTACCGCGTTGCCCATAGTATCGTTGACAGTATTAAAATTATCCAGGTCAAGCGACATTATAGCTACTTTCTTTTTCTTGCGCTGGGCATGTAGTATCGCTATCTGAGTGCGGTCGCGGAAGAGCGTCCTGTTGGGAAGACCGGTCATGGTATCATGTGTGGCCACCAGATGCAGTTCCCGCTCCAGCCGCTTTCGCTCCGACATGTCGCGGATATTGCAGTGGACCACGCGGCTATCGTTAATCGTGCATACGTTGGATTCTATCTCCACATCCAGTCGACGGCCGTTTCTGGTCTCCAGCGGGAAATCTTCATAATGCAGGTGGTCCTGCTTCTTCAGATGGTGCGATGCAGCCCTGCTTTTTTCGGTGTCTATGAAAGCCTCGATGTCCCAGAGGTTTTTCCCCAGCAGCTCTTCGTGGGAATAGCCCAGCATTTTTAGCACGTGGGGGTTGGCGCTCTGGATCTGGCCTGTCTCCGCATCAAGTATCACAATTCCATGCTGCGCACTCTCAAAGAGCTGCTTGTATTGACGCTCGGAACTCCTCAGCTCCTGCTCAATAACTTTGAATTCGCCTTCCAGTACTTTAAGCTGCTTGACCTGCTCACGCAGCTCTTCCAATTCAGTGGCGAGCTGTTTCTTGGTTTTGGCCTCTTCTTCCGGCATAGATACCTCCGTATCTGCTTAAAAGCTGGTCCGCTACGTTGTATTTCGGTCGGATTTCCCCCGGGCGTCCTGTGATTTCAATGTAGTATTTATTAGGTTGTTTGTCAATGTTTAGTGTATAATGCTTGCATAGTTCAAGTTTAGGTTATTACAAGCTTATTATAATCCTTCCGAATTATCACAAGCCTTGGATGGCCCAAACCCCGGCTAAATTTACTAACTTAAGAGGTCATTCATTGAGTTTCGAAAACTTCAATCTTCATCCTAGCGTCATGGATGGTGTGCGGGCGCAGGGTTACACTGAGCCCACTCCAATTCAGATGCAGGCCATCCCACCCATTATGCAGGGGCGCGATATCATAGGGCTGGCTCAGACCGGTACGGGCAAGACGGCAGCATTCGTGCTGCCGGTTCTGGACCGTCTGCTGAAGCTGCCGCACGGACGCATAGGCGCCGCGGTCATCTCGCCGACCCGCGAGCTGGCCGAGCAAACCTGCGAGGCGGTCGATGCGCTGGGACAGGCTACCGGCCTGAGGAGCATCTCCATTTACGGCGGCGTAGGCATGGATCAGCAGATCCGCAGGCTGCGTAGCGGCGTGGATATCATCGTCGCCTGCCCGGGCCGCCTGCTCGATCACATCTGGAAGAGCACTATAGACCTGTCCTTTCTTGAGATGCTGGTTATCGACGAGGCCGACCGCATGTTCGATATGGGTTTCCTGCCCGACATCAGGAGTATATTAAGGTGCCTTGTCAGGCCTCGCCAGACGATGCTTTTCTCCGCCACCATGCCGCCTGATATACGCAGGCTGGTACAGGAGGCTTTGCGTATCCCCGTTACGGTGCAGATCGGGCATTCCGCGCCGGTGGATTCTGTATCCCATAGCATCTATCCCGTGAAACAGCACCTCAAGATAAAGCTGCTGACGGCGGTGCTGCGCAGCTTCGAAACCGATTCGGTGCTGGTCTTCACACGCACCAAGCACCGCGCCGACCGCGTGGCTCTGCAGCTGAAAAGGTCGGGCTTCAGAGCTACGGCTTTGCACGGCGACCTGGCGCAGAACAGGCGCCAGGCGGCGCTGGATGATTTCCGCGCCGGTTCGGTTAAAATATTAGTAGCCACGGATATCGCGGCCCGCGGGATAGACGTCCTGAGCATCTCGCACGTTATCAACGTCGATATGCCGGAGAGCGTAGATGCCTATACACACCGCATCGGACGCACGGGCCGCATCGATCAGAAAGGCGATGCGCTGACATTTGTGACAGCAGCCGATGCCGCACTGGTGAAAGAGATTGAGCAGGTGCTCAAAGCGCCGTTGGAACGACGTAAGTTGCAGGGGTTCGATTATAATGCCCCGGCTCCCGAGATATCCGAAGAGGGGCGCCGCCCGGGTGGGCGCAGCAGACCCCCGGCGCAGCGGACTGCAGGCGCACGTAGAAGATAGTCTTTATTTCTTGCGCCTGCCCACAATGCCGTAGAGCATGATATCCAGAACGGCCGCGTAGATGCGCCCCACCGACATGCCGTGCGACAGCACCAGCGGGCTTTCAGCAATGTAAAGCGTCGCCTCTGAAAGTATCGTCTGCACCAGGTTCCAGTCTGTCTCTGAAGGCGTGATCAAACCTTCCCGCCTGGCTGCGTTGAAGACACGCCTGTATATCTCGCGGATCGAAGCCAGGCGCGCGATCTGGTATTCGGCGAAGATCTCAGGGTAAAGCTGTTTGAGCTCGATAACACGGGTGGAGAGGTCTCCCTTGGGCAGCAGACCCACGGCCTCCTTGATCAGTGCGGCGGATCTCTCCGTATCATAGTCCTTGTGCTTATCGAGGCTGGCCAGCGCCTCGTTGATCACGGCCACCATGTGCATCATGCTGGCCCTCACCAGGTGTCTTTTGTCCTTAAAATAGCGGTACACCGTGGCGCGAGTCAGCGCGCAGCGCGCCGCCACATCCTCGATGGTGGTTTTCTTTATGCCGTGGGCAAGGAAGACGTGCAGGGCCGCCTCGATGATCTTTTCTTTAGTTTGGTTGTATTCAGACATGATATGATATTAACATACCTTGTAACATTTGACTAATGATTTATCAGGAGGTGACAGCTTTGAAAAAGACGTGTATAGATAACGATTTCCTGCTGAAAGCGGGGCCCTACTCGCATATAGTGGAAGCGGGTGGCTTCCTTTTCCTGACGGGCATCGACCCCATGGACCTGGAAAAGGAACTGATTATCACAGATGACATTGTCAGGGCTACTGAGATAGTCATGGAGAACATGAAAAGGTCGCTGGAATCGGTGGGAAGCAGCCTGACCAAAGTGGTAAAAGTGACTGTTTTCCTGCGCGACATGGGCGACTTCGCCAAATTGAACGAGGTGTATGCCAGGTACTTCCCTGTGGACCCACCGGCGCGGACCTGCGTGGCCGTCAAAGAGGTCCCCGGCAATTTCCAACTCAAGGTCGAGGCCATCGCCATCAAGTAGGGCTGCCTACATTTGTTTAAATACTTTGCGCGTTGCCCTTAAGGTGGCAGCTATATCCCTTTGGCTGTGCGCCAGGGTGAGGAAGGCGGCCTCGAACTGTGAAGGCGGCCAGTAAATGCCTTCCTCCAGCATTCCCCTGAAGAAGCGGGCGAAGATAGATGTATCGCAACGGCGGGCCGAGGCATAATCGGTCACGCTCTCGGCGCTGAAGAAAACGGTCAAGAGTGATCCCTCACGCGCGATGGAGAGAGGCAGGCAGGCGTCGCAGGCCGCGGCCGCCAGCCCTTCCTGCAACAGCGCTCCCTTCTCCTCAAGTTGCTGGTATACCGATGGATTGTTGAGTATCTCCAGTGTCGTTATCCCGGCCGTCATGGCCAGCGGGTTACCTGAGAGCGTGCCGGCCTGGTAAACCTTCCCCGACGGCGCCACCATTTGCATAATTTCGCGCCTTCCCCCGTAAGCGCCTACCGGCAGCCCGCCTCCGATGATCTTGCCCAGGCAGGTGAGGTCCGGCCTTATTTTATACAGCGCCTGCGCGCCTCCGTAGACTACTCTAAAACCTGTTATAACCTCATCGAAGATGAGCAGGGCGCCGTGTTCTTTAACCAGTCGGTGAAGGTCGCTGAGAAAGCCCCTGGCGGGATGCACCAGTCCCATATTGGCGGCAATGGGTTCGATTATGACGGCCGCGATACCATCCGGGTATTTGGCAAACAGTCGGCGCACCATCTTCAAATCATTGTAGCCGGCCACCAGCGTATCCCTGGCCGTGCTTGAGGTTACGCCCGGACAATCCGGTATACCCAGCGTGGCCATGCCCGAACCGCCGCTGACCAGAAGGCTGTCGGAGTGCCCGTGATAGCAGCCGGAGAACTTAATGATCCTGTCCCTGCCGGTGAAGGCGCGTGCCAGGCGGATGGCGCTCATTGCTGCTTCGGTCCCTGAGCTGACGAAGCGCACCATCTGCATGGAGGGCATAGCTGCAGAGATCATATCGGCCAGGCGGGTCTCCAGTTCCGTAGCAGCCCCGAAGCTGGTGCCCTTCCTCACCGCATCCGACAAGGCTCTCACCACACGCTGGTCGGCGTGTCCCAATATCAGCGGACCCCAGGAGCCGACATAATCAATATAGCTGTTGCCGTCCGCGTCCCAGATCTTTGAACCTTTGCCCTTAACAATAAAGCGGGGTGTACTTCCAACGGCCACGAAGGCCCTTACGGGGCTGTCCACGCCTCCCGGCAGGCGGCGGCGTGCAAGCTTAAACAATCGTTCCGAATTCCTCGTAGTTCTCATCTCATTTACGCCTGCTCAGCCAGCCAGGCGGCGGCTTCCTTGGCATGGTAGCTGATAATGATTTCGGCCCCGGCCCTTTTTATGGAGCCGAGTATCTCCAGGGTGATCCTTTTATCATCTATCCAGCCGCGCGAGGCGGCGGCCTTGACCATAGCATATTCGCCGCTCACATTATATGCGGCCAGCGGGCAATTGAACCTTTCACGAGCCTTACTGATGACATCCAGGTAAGCCAGCGCCGGCTTGACCATGACGATGTCGGCGCCCTCGTTGATATCCTCTTCTATCTCCCTGAGGGCCTCGCGCACGTTGTGAGGGTCCATCTGGTAGGACCTGCGGTCGCCGAACTGCGGGGTGGAGCCGGCCGCTTCGCGGAAAGGTCCGTAGAAGGCGGAAGCGTACTTGGCTGCGTAAGAGAGGATGGGTATATGGTTAAAGCCGTTGTCATCAAGAGCCTGCCTGATGAATCTTACCCGGCCATCCATCATATCGGACGGGGCCACCATGTCAGCGCCGGATGAAGCGTGTGAGAGCGCCATCCTGGCCAGCAGGGGAAGGGTCCTGTCGTTATCGACATCACCGTTGACTATTACTCCGCAATGGCCGTGGCTGGTGTATTCGCAGAGGCAGATATCGGTCACCACGATCATTTGAGGGGCAGCCTTTTTGATGGTATGTACGGCCTGCTGAACGACGCCCTCGGGATCGAGGGCGGGTGAGCCGGTCTCGTCCTTGCTATTGACCACGCCGAATAACAGCACGGCGGGTATCCTGAGGCGGGACAGTTCATCGATCTCAGCAGCCAGCCTGTCGACGGAGAAATGGAAGATGCCTGGCATGGCCGGGATCTCCTTCTTTATGCCTTTACCTTCAACGATAAAGAGGGGGAAGATAAGGTCGCCCGCGTCCAGCTGGCTTTCCCTCACCAGCGACCTTATTGCAGGGCTCTTTCTCAGGCGGCGCATACGTAAATCTGGAAATAGCGGCATTCAGGCCTCCTTGCGGAAGTAATCTTCCATTGCATCGATCAACCCGGCTATGGTCTGTTCTCTGGCCAGGATGTCCACTTTCAGTCCCGCTTTCCTTGCGGTCGCGGCAGTCTTGGGGCCGATGCAGGCTATTTTGGCACTGATGCGGCCTATCCCGACGCTGCCCAGCCCCGCTAGCAGGTTGGTTACGGTCGATGAGCTGGTGAAAGTAATCACGTCCAGGTTGCCGGGCAGCAGCAGGTTTTTCAATCTGGCCAGCTTTCTGCGGGGCCTGGCGGTATGGTAAACGGCGATATCGTCCACTTGCGCGCCCAGCTTTTTTAGCCCCGCCGTGATTTCATCGTCAGCTATATCGGCGCGGGGTATCAGGAAACGTTTTCCACCGGTGGTTGATTTACTCAAACCTCTGATGAAGCCCTGTCCGGTATATACCCCGGGTATGTAGTCCGCGGTGATGCCGCGTTCGCTGAGGGACCTGGCCGTCATGGGGCCGATTGCGCCTATCTTGAGGCCGGCCAGGGCGCGGGAGTCCAGCTTCAAATCATTCATCCGCCGGAAGAATGCATCGACGCCATTGACGCTGGTGAAGACCACCCAGTCATATTCCTCTAAGCCGGAGATGCCCCTGTCCAGATCCTGTTTTCCAGCGATCGGACGTATCTCGATTGATGAGAAGAGCACGGGCTGCGCGCCGCGTTCGATCAGCAGCCGTTCGAAACTGCCTGCCTGGCTGCTGGCACGCGTGACCAGCACGCGTTTGCCGAAAAGAGGGAAGAGGTCGAACCAGCGCAGGTCCCTGCGCATATCGACGACGCGGCCGATGACGATCACAGCCGGGGCCGTCATCCCTGCCTCGCTGGCTTTTACCGCTATATTCTTCAATGTGCCGGCGATGGTGAACTGCGTGGGCAGCGTGCCGTCCCTGATGACCGCTGCCGGCGTCCCCGGTTTCATGCCGTGTTTGAGCAGCAGAGCCGTGATAAGGGGCAGGTTCTGCATGCCCATCAATATGACCAGCGTGCTGCCTGATTTGGCCAGCATATCCCAGCGGATATGAGAGCTGCGTTTGGTGGGGTCTTCGTGGCCGGTGAGGATGGTTAATGAGGATGCTAGCCCGCGCTGCGTGACAGGTATGCCGGCGTAGGCTGGCACAGCCGAGGCCGAGGTGATGCCAGGTACTACTTCGAAGGGGATGCCTGCAGCCTTCAGCGCTGCGGCCTCTTCGCTTCCCCGACCCAGTAGATAGGGGTCGCCTCCCTTCAGGCGCACTACGATCTTACCGCTGGAGGCCAGTTTTATCAGGAGATGGTTGATATCATCCTGCTCAGCGCAATGGCTGCCGCCCATCTTGCCGGCATAGATTTTGTCCGCCGACGCTGGAGCGTGATCAAGGATACAGTTGCTGACCAAATGATCGTAAACAACGGCATCTGCCCTGGCAAGGCACTCAGCGCCTTTCAGCGTGATTAGACCGGGGTCGCCCGGGCCCGCCCCGACCAGGTAGACCTTTCCCTTCTTCACAGGCATCTTGTATCCTTTATAAGGCCGGCGGCCCCTGCCTTCAGCATTCTGCGGGCAAGGTTTTCACCGGCTTCCTGAGGCGATCCCACTCTGCCCTGGTATGAGTCTTTCATTATTTGGCTGCCCTCCCTGTTTGCCACCATGGCCCTTATATCAAGAATCTCATCATGAACCGTGGCCAGGGCTGCCACGGGTGTGCGGCAGCCGCCCTCTAACGTATGCAGGAAAGCCCGTTCGGCCGTCACCGCCTGCCACGTGGGTAAGTGGTTGAGTGGCTTTATTATCTCCCCGACCCGGCGGTCACCGTCCCTGGCCTCCACAGCCAGTGCGCCCTGACCCACGGCCGGCAGGAAGGATTCCAGTGGCAGGTACGCGGTTATCCTGTCATCCCAGCCCAGCCTGAGTAGCGCTGCGGCGGCGACGATGACGCCTTCCAACTGGCCTGAGCTCACGCGGCGCAGGCGGCTGTCCACGTTGCCGCGTATGCTGTAGATCTGGAAATCAGGGCGAACGCGCCTGAGCTGGGCCGAGCGGCGCAGGCTTCCTGTGCCTATCCTTGATCGGGGCTTTAAATCGGCCAGTGGAGCGCTGGCCACTAATGCGTCGCGGGGGTCCATCCTCTCTGTCACAGCCGCCAGCCGTAATCCCTGTGGCAGCAGGGTTGGCATGTCCTTGAGGCTGTGTACAGCTATGTCTATGCTGTGGTTCAGCAGGGCTTCCTCCAGGGCCTTGACGAATATGCCTGTATCGCCGGCCTTTTCGATGCTGATATCGCGGTTGCGGTCCCCCTCAGTCAAAATCTTGCATATCTCGATCTCAAGTCCGGGATGCGCCTGTTTAACCTCACGGGCTACAGTCTCAGCCTGGATGAGGGCCAGCCTGCTTCCACGAGACCCGATCAAGATTTTATTATTCATAAGTCTTTTACGTCATCCAGCCCGAAAAGCCGGCTGATGGTCTCTGCCCGCTCTGCGCCGCTTCCTGATTTGAGGTACAGGATGGGGTCCCTCAATATCTTGTCCACGATCGACCTGGTGAGCAGATCGATGGATTGCTTCTCCTCCTCCGACAACGACGGCAATTTCTGCAGGGACCTGTGATACTGCGCGGCGCGGATCTTCTCGGCCCTGGCCACAAGGGACTTTATGACCGGGCGGGAGCGGTATCCCTGCCACCACCCCATAAGTATATCAAGCTCTTCCGCTATGATCTTTTTGACGGCGGCCACCTCCGCTTCCCTTTCCTGGCGGTGGTTATCTGCAATGCCGTTGAGATCGTCCATATTGTACAAATGCACGTTGCCGATGCTGCTGACGGCGGGCTCCACGTTGCGTGGCAACGCGATATCGATGATGATCATGGGCAATTGAGGTCGGCTGATCATGGCCTCGCTCACCTGTCTGTGATGCAGCACAGGGTGCGGCGATGCGGCGCAGGCGATAACGATGTCCGCGTGCCGCAGCTCAGCCGCCAGCATATCCGGGCCGACAGGACGTCCGCCGTACTGTCCGGTAATGTGTACGGCGCGCTGCAGCGTGCGGCTGACGACGGCCGTGTCTATAGCGCCCCTGCCGCAGGCCATCCTGAGGGCCAGCCTGCCTGCCTCGCCGGCCCCTATAATGACGATCCTGGACCTGGCTATATCATTCACAACATCCAGGGCTTTGTTAACTGCGATGGAGCTGAGAGAGAGAGGGTTTCTGCTGATGCCCGTTTCGACGCGTGCGCGCCTGCCGGTGCGTATCGCGCTATCAAAGATATGCCGCAACGGCAAGTTGACAGTGCCGGCTTTTTCGGCCGCCGCCAGGGCCTGCCCGGCCTGTCCCAGCACTTCGTATTCCCCGATCACCATGGAGTCAAGGCCGCAGGCCACGTTGAAAAGGTGTTCACAGGCGATCTGGTCGCCCATGACATAGAGATAAGGGGCGGTACCCGGCGGCAGACACATGCTGTTAGTCAGGAAATCAACGCATGCTTTTTTAAGGTCGCTTGCGTGGCTGCCCGTAGCATATAACTCGGTGCGGTTGCAGGTGGAGAGTATGATGCCATGCTGCAAGTGCTGTCTCAGCAGGTGCAGCAACCCGGGCATGCCATCCGGGCCAATGGCAGCCTTTTCCCGCACTTCCAGGGGCGCTGTGCGGTGGTTGATACCAGCGAGGCTAAAGTGCATCGATATGCTCCATCTGTAAAATTATTTGCCGCATTTTCGGAGCCTCTCGAGCAGGGCCTCCACGGCTTCTGCGCTCCTTCCCTTTCTGATGAGCGCGATCATGGAGTCCAAATCAATAGTCTCCTGCCAGTCACCGCTGCTTACCTTCAATCGCTGCCTCTTTACCCGGCGGCGGGCCTCCTCCATCACAATTACCAGTGACGCATATTCTTTACCGAAATCATCTTCCAGTCTGCTGCGGATCTTGCGCGCCAGCGCGGGGCTCTTCCCCGAGGTCGATACTGCTATGGCCAGGCTGCCTCTGCGCATGATGGATGGCACGATGAAATCCGAAAGTACGGGGTCGTCCACAACGTTGACGGGAACCCCCCTCTTTTTTGCTTCTTCTGCTGCACTCAGGTTGACCGCGCGATTGCTGGTGGCCACGATGGCGACATGGATACCCTTAATGTCACCGGGCAGGTAGGCCCTGTGTATAACTTTTATCCTGCCGTCGTCTGCCAGCTTGCTCAGCCCTTTGCAGAGCCGGGGGCTGACGACGGTGACGTCGGCCCCGTGTTCCAGCAGCGAAGTGGCCTTGCGCAACGCTATCCGGCCGCCGCCGGCAACAAGGCATTTCCTGCCCTGCAGGTTTAGAAAGACCGGGTAATATATCGGCATCTCCACCTTAAACCCTGTACAGTATCCTGGTTTTTTTAAATTCTTTTACGCTGAAAAGCACAGCATAATCCTTAAGGCCTGTTCCGGCGGCCATTTTTTCAATTGCCCTCTGGCAGGTTGGCTTATCCCGGCTGTGCACCATAGCGAAGAGATTATAGTGCCAGAGGCGATTGGTCTGCCTTTCATAGCAATGGCTGACATGCCTGCTGGAAGCCAGCATGCGACCGAGGTTATCCACCTGGTCGGAGGGGGCGTCCCAGCAGGTCATGGCATTGGCCCTGTAACCCGCATTGCGGTGGTTGATAGAGGCGCCGTAGCGCCGGATAATGCCCCTGCGCAGCAGGGAACGGCTGTGCCGCAGCAGATTACCTACGTCCATGCCAAGGCTGTGCGCCAGTGACGCAAAAGGGTCGGCACGGAGAGGCAGATCATGTTGAAGTCCGTTTATGATCTCCCTGTCGGCTGGCGATAACCTGGCCCTGCCGGGAAGGCCGGAGCCGTTTGAAATGGGCTGTTCTGCTGAAGTATCATCCCTGCCGCTGAAATCGGTCCTCAGCTTAAATATCCTGGTTGCAGGCAGGGCGATTACAGATGTCGCGCCCGAATTTGCAGAGATGTGGAGTATCTCTGCCTGCAGGTCTACCCCCACCGGAACGGAGAGCGTAACCCATATATTGAATTCATGCTCCCTCTCGTAGCCGTGGCTGATGCCCGGATGGACGCTCAAATATCCTTCAGCGCCTGTCATAAAGTGTTTATCCACCTTCATGGCTACCAGCGTGCTCTGGAACCCCAGTTTTCTGGCGTCAAGTACCGGGCTAATCTGGCGTACGATGCCCTTTTTCTTGAGGTCGACTATTCCCCTGATCACGTCATCGCCCGTCATGCCGAGTTTAATGCCTATGTCCCTGTACGGTTCACTGGAGAGAGGGAAACCGGATTGCAGTATGCTGAGCAGCATGCTCTCGCAGGTGACTGGAGCGGACTCAGGCATTTGCCTGCTCTCCCTCGATACCGGCGGGCTGGTATATGCAATACGGCTCGGCCTCCAGGTAATCTCCTGTCTTTTCATAGGCGCGGGCGCGGCAGCCGCCGCAGATTGATTTATATTCACACATGCCACATTTTCCCTTGATTGCGCTGAGGTCGCGCAGTTTCTTGAAGAGAGGGGAATCGTGCCAGATCTGGCCGAAAGGCTGGTTTCTTATGTTGCCTGCCGCCAGGTCCAGGTAGCCACATCCCTGCACCTGGCCGATGTGGGATATGAAGCAGAAGCCGCTCCCGGCCATGCACCCGCGGCTGATCGAGTTTGCTCCTGCCGGGTGTTGATGTGGGCTGGATGAAGAGCCGGCCGTTGCCGCATCATGCTTACCGCGCTGTTTAAGTATTCGCAGGTAATGTGGCGCATCTGTCGGTTTAAAGAATATCCTGTCTTTTAGTTCAAGTTGCCTGTCGTATATCCAGTTCAGGGCGCTCTCGTATTCCACGGCGCTGAGCTCAACTTCGCTGAGTCCCTTGCCCCTTCCTGTGGGCACCAGGAAAAAGGGATGGAAGGCCACGGCGCCTTCATCCAGCGCCAGTGCCAGCAGATCGTCAAGGTAATCAATATTTAGTTTGGTGAGCGTGCAGTTGACCTGCAGGTCGATGTCGGCCTCGCGGATGTTGCGGATGCCGGCCAGGGCCGCTGCAAAGGCGCCCTGCTGCCCGCGGAACTTGTCCTGCAGTTCGGGTGTGGGGAAATCCAGGCTGACCGAAATACGCGAGAGCCCTGAGGCTTTTAGTCGGGCAGCGATTTGCGGTGTAACAAGCGTTCCGTTGGTGCCCATGACCACGCGCAAACCTTTGGCCCTTGCATACTCAGCTATAGAGAACACATCACTGCGGCTCAGTGGCTCCCCGCCGGTGAGGATGATGATGGGATTACCCACTTCTCTGATCTGGTCGACCAGGCGGAACGATTCTTCCATAGAAAGCTCGCCGTCATACTGGCTGTCGGTGGCGGATGCACGGCAGTGGGCGCAGTGCAGATTACATGCGCGCGTGATCTCCCATGCTACGAGTTGCAGCCGGGGTTGGATAAAACCGGGGTCTGACGCGTGCGGGCTCACTTTATTAAACCTATCTCCCTATCGCTGAGGTAACAGGCGGGGTCCTCCGCCCAGATATCACCGTATACAGCTTCGGCGCGCACGCGCAGGTTGCCGTTGCACAGATCGAGGTACCTGCAGCGGGCGCATCGCCCCTTAAGCAGTGGCTTGCGGTTTTTCAACCCTTTCAATATCGGCTGAGACATGTCCATCCAGATATCGCCGAACTTACGCTTCAAAACGTTGCCCGGAGAATAGTTCCGCCAGAACTGATCGGGGTGCACGTCACCATTATCATCGACAGCCCCAATCCTGATCCCAGAGCTGTTGCCCCCGTTAATCTTGAGCAATTCCAGTATATGCCCGGCATCTTCCCTGTTGTCCTCCTTCGCCCTCAGGTACAGGTATACACCGTCCGCATGGTTGCCCACAGTGAGGACCTCTTTGTGCAGACCACGCCTGTGCATGTCCAGTGTACGTTCACAGATTATGTCCATGACCATGCGTTTTTGAGAGTGGGGAAGGTCCTGCGCTATCAGCTTACTGCCCCGCCCTGAATACGCCAGGTGGTAGAAGCAGACACGGTTGATTTTCTCCTGCTCTATTAACGTGAAGATATCGGGTATTTCAATGTGGTTGTACCTGGTGATGGTAAGCCTGAGGGATACCCTGATGTCCCTGGCAACGCATGCGCGGATACCCTCGAGCGCCTGTCGGTAAGCGCCGTCCCTGCCGCGGAAGCGGTCGTTGGTTGAGCTGGCGCCGTCCAGGCTGATCCCGACCTCGGCGAAACCGGTCTTACTGATCTTATCCGCGGTTTGCTCATCAATGAGCGTTCCGTTAGTGGAGAGGGCCATGCGCAGGCCGAGGTTTGCAGCGTGCCCGGCCAGCTCAAAGAGGTCATCCCTCAGCAGGGGCTCGCCTCCCGAAAAAAGGATAACGGGCACATTGAAATCAGCGAGGTCATCGATAAAGTCCATACCCTGTTTTGTGTTCATGAGGGGCATTCCTGCCTGGCTGCTGGCGCCGGCATAGCAGTGGAGGCAGTGGAGGTTGCATTGCCCGGTGCAGTTCCACACCACCACCGGGCCTGGTTCTGCAACGGCCTTCTCTCCCTGGATGTGCCCTGTATCCCGATAACGAAGGCTGTCGCCCGGGCTTACGGTGCCGCAGAGCAGGCGCGATACAGATATCATGACGGGCTGGCTCCGCTCAGCGTATATTTTTGGTGTGCATCTATCATGGCGACAAGTGTTTCGTCGATCAGGTGGTTGGCCAGAGGTATGGCCTCCGCGATGCGTCCGCCCAGGGCTTCGCGTTTACCCATGATATTTGCTGCTGCCTGCATAATGGGTTCGCGGTGAATGAGGAAAGCTTCCACCGAGGCAGTCAGTGGCATCCCCATCTCGGCCAGCAGGCGGCCGAAGCCCCTGCCGGAATCGCGGGCCGCGGCCAGCGATTCCTCCCTCCTGGAGGGCTGGCTGATATACCTGGCGGTCAGGTTAAGCAACTGGCGGCCCAGTTCGGCAAGCCGCCGCTGGTGCTCCTCACACGGTTGCACGGCCTGTGGGGAGCTGTTAAGGAAGCTGCGCGCTATCTCTCTGTGACGGGGTGTGGTATCTTCAAGCTCACTTACCAGGTCCCTGACGCCGAGCACTCTCTGGCCGGGCCTGGTGAGTTTCCTGAGGTCCGATTTTGAGTAACGCCGGTGCCCGCCCGGTGTCACGAACGCGCTGAGCTTACCCTCGTCCGTCCACTGGCGGAGCGTAGCCTCATTCACACCGAGTATCTGGCTGGCTTCACTTATGCTGATTAAATCCGGGTGCTTCAACTTGGCCTTTCCAGTCGGTATTTTGATGATAGTTTCAGTCGATACAAAAATATACAAAATTCTATAGAAAATTGCAATTTTATATAGAATTCGATGTGTTTATGGGTGATGGTGGTCAAGCCGGGCGGGCTCACCCGCCCGGCTTTGATATCAGGCTTCCATTTGAAGCTCTATCTTCTCTACCTTGGCATAGTCCTTCTTGTAGAAAAAAGAGCCGGCTAAGAAGAGCACTGCGGCAACGATCAGGTAGATAGGCAGGAAGGTCATGGCCGTCTTTATGCCGTAAGTATCAGAGAGGGCCCCGGTTACGATGGGGCCCAGCGATGAGCCGAGCAGGTGCTGGATGATAACTGCCAGGGCGACAGAGGTGGCGCGCAACCCGGCGTGAACCACGTCCTGACAGACGGCGAGCGCAGCAGGGATAAAGCTTGTAATGGCGATGCCTACAAGCAGTAGCATGAGGTACTGGCTAATACCTTCGAGAAGCGAAAACGCCAGGTAGACCAACAGCGCCGCGATCAGAATGGATATGGCGCAAAACAGCATCCTGGCTCTTAAATCTTTCCTGTACCACAGATCGGCCAGGAAGCCGCCCAGCGGCGCCCCGATGATCGCCAGCGCCATGATCGCACTGGCACGTAGGCCGGCCTGGTCTTCAGGGATACCGCCGGCGCGGAAGAAATAGGTGGGCAGCCAGGTGATGATCGAGGTGGTTACGAATACGACAGCGGCGAAGCCAAGGTAGGTGAACCACAGAGTTGGTGTCTGCAGGAACTGCCTGCTGATATCGCGGAAGTTCATTTTTTTCTTGGTTGCGCCCTTGCCTTCGTCCACCGTCTTGACCAGCTCAACGGTTTTGTAGTCCTTGACGAAGAAAAACAGGATGGCCACGACCAGGCCGGGTATGGCTACCAGGCCGAAGGCGTGTTGCCATCCTAGGTTCTTGGCGATTATACCACCCAGAGCGATGCCCACGGCGCTGCCCAGCGGTATGGAAGCGTTCCAGATGCCCAACATGCGGGAACGCTTCTCCTCGGGATATATCCCCGAGATCATGGCGGACCCGCCCGGCGCGTAGCCCGCTTCGCCGATGCCGATGGCCGTCCTGGCGCCGAACAGCGCCTTGAAATTGGGCATAAAGGCGCAGGCCGCCGTGGCGAGGCTCCAGAACACAGCCATCAAACCGATGGTCTTCTTACGGCTCCAGCGGTCGACCAGGATAGATACGGGGAAGGTGAAGATGAGGATGGACCAGTAGACCGCGGAGACCAGCATGCCGCACTCAGCGTCCGATATGCCCCAGTCCCTCTGTATAAAAGGGAAGAGGGACGTGACCACTGTGCGGTCCACGTAATCGAAGAAGTAAAGCAGGAAGAGCAGGACGAATATATACATCCGTGAAGATGAAGATAGCTGGTACCGTTGTGCAGCGGGTTGATTATCCATCACGCTCCTTCATGAAGATATTTACTTTTTCTTGAGATGCAGCAGTTCCCTGGCCTCTTCAACGGTAGCGATTTCGAAATCCAGCTCGCGGGCGATCCTGACCGCTTTTTCAACCAGTTCAGCGTTGGATTTGGCCAGCTCGCCGTGCGAAATATAAATGTTGTCTTCGAGGCCGACCCGGACGCTGTCGGCGCCCAAAAGCATGGCCATTGTGATCATGGGGAACTCGTCCTTTCCGATGCCCAGGGCCTGCCACTTGGCATTGGGGAACATCTTCTTGCCCTCTTCGGAGATATACATAAGCTGTTTGGCCGTAGCGGGCTGGCCGCCTGAAACGCCCAGCGGGTAATCGATGTGGAAAGCCATATTTTTGTCGAACACCCCTTCTTCACACAGCGCCATGGTATTGTAAAGGTGGCTGACGTCCCAGATCTCCAGTTCCATGCCCCAGCCCCGTTCCAGGATGCCCTTGATAATCTTTCTCTGGAAGGGTGGGGTATTGCTGAAAGTGGAAAAACCGTACTTACCGATCGACATATCAAACGTGCCCATATTGAGCGTGAGCATATCCGGTTCGGGTTTGATGTCCAGCAGTGCCAGCTTCTGCTCTTCGGATGCCGGGATGATCTGCCATGTAGTCGTATCAACCCATGCGCCGATGCCGCCACCGGCCTCGATTACAATCGGGCACTTCTCCCGTATACGTGCCACAACGTCGCCCCAGACCTTGATATCAGGAGTGGCCAGCATGTGTATGGGGTCCCTGGCATGGATATGGCACAGGCTCGCTCCCGCGTTATAAGAACGAAGCGCCTCCTCTGCCACCTCTTCAGGTGTGATCGGCAGGTAAGGTGTCCTTTTGCCGAGGTTGGGAAGGTTTGGTGTGTTTTCATGTAGAGTGTTTGAACCGAACGGTGCTACCTGGATGATCAGTTTCTTGGCCATGTGTTGTAGTACCTCCTTAATGCATAAAATGTTATTTAATATAAGCCGTAATGCTCTGGAATTCTTTGAGGTTCTCCAAGGAGGGTTTCCTTTTCCCTTCCTCAATTTCCTTTATCAATTTAGTCACCATCTCGTTGGCAGGCGTTTTCAGCCCTACCTCTTTGCCCTTCCTGACCACGTAGCCGTTGACGAAATCCACTTCGGTCTTGCGTCCTTTTTCGATATCCTGCCACATCGAGGGCTTGGTGGCCTTATGGTTGGCGAACGCGATCTCCATTAATTTGGACGCCTTTTCGAAGTCTTCCCTGTTGCGCACCAGGACGATGGATGGCGACACGCCCATCAGGTCGGCGAACTTGACCCCTGCCTTTATGCCGACGTCATAGGTCTCGGTGATCACAGTGAGCGCTACCTCGCGGGCAGCCTCGTTTTCAATCAGACCGCCATACGTCAGTCCGGCCGTTGTACCAACACCGGTAAGTGAGGCTGTGATGAGGAGCTTGGTCCAGCGGTCCCCGATGATATTGTCGGCAACCTCGGTGGTGAAGGCTTTGGAGAGCAGTGCGGCAGTCTCTTCCACTATTATGCTTTTGCCTGTCGGCCACTGCCCGATAATAAATCCGCCGTCTGTGGTCTGCATGAGCTGGCCGGGGCCCTTATTAGTACTACCCCAGGTTATGCTGCACGCGATGGTGCGTTCAACACCGACGATTTTAGAGATGGTCTCCTCGTTGATGCCGTTTTGCAGCGAGACCACAGGTGCAGTCTTGGACATCACTGGCAGCACTGATTTGAGCGCATTTTCCGTATGCAGACCCTTCACTGCCAGCAGGACGATATCAGCCCATCCTGCGTTGTCCTTGCCGCCGAATTCGGCGGGCAGCATGGCCTTGACCGGGATCAATAGTCGCCTGAAGCCGCTTATCTCCAGGCCGCTGTTCATTCGTTTAACGTGCTCTTTATCGGCGTCCAGCACGATCACGTTCAGGCCCTGCTTTGTCAGCAGCGCTGCGGTGATGCCGCCGATGGCGCCGCCGCCGACCACTAAAATATTATTGAATCCCATGGGTGTGTGTACCTCCTTTTGTCCCCGCGGGACGGTTCATCACAATCTCCAGCAGTTGACGGTCGATCTCCTGCATCGTTTCATCACAGCTGCGCCCGGCGTAATCATAGAATCCCCGGCCGGTCTTCATGCCGAAGTGGCCTGCTTGCACCAGTTCGCGGATGCGGGCGGCGCGCGGGTCGCTGTGGGCGTTGGGATCGAAGCTGATAATAGCCTGCCAGATGAGGTCCAACCCGATCAGGTCCATGGTCTTGAAAGGCCCCATCACGGACAGACGCGGGCCCAGGCCGCGTGTAAAGGCGAAGTCGATCGCCTCCAGGGTGGCCACTCCGCGTCCCAGGAAGTCCAGCGCCGCGGCCATAATGGCCATATTGAACGAGTTGACCAAATAGCCGGGAACGACCTTGTCGCAAATGATGGCCTTTTTGCCGATGAGCTGTACCAGGTTTATGGTATCCGCGAATGTTTTATCCGATGTAGCGCTGCCGCGCGCCACTTCTACTATCGGCATGACTTCCGGAGGATTGATAAAGTGCGCCAGGATGGTCCTGTCCTTGCGTGCGACCTTTTCGGCTATGCTGTCGATTGACAGGGTGGATGAGTTGCTGGAAATTATGGTGTGAGGGGAGCATACCTTTTCCAGGTCGGCGAACACGCGGCTTTTTACAGGTAACTCCTCTTTGACAGCCTCAATGATAAAATCGGCGTTTCCCGCGGCCTCCTCAAGAGATGTCGTTAGCTTGATGGCGGACGTAATGTCCTTCTGGCTGTGGCCGCTTCGGCCGTTCTTATCATTAAACAGACCCGCCATAGACCGGAGGCTGGCCGCAGCGCGCTTGAGCGCAACGGGATCAATGTCTGCCAGCGTAACGGGTAAACCGTGGCGGGCGAAAGATACGGCGATACCCGGGCCCATCACGCCCGCCCCGATAACAGCAATCCGCTTAATTCCGGGCATATTTATTTGGCAACTCCATATCAAAGCCGGGCTACTGAAGCATTGCCGGCTTTACCTTCTTCCTGGCTTTTTGAATGTAGTAGAGGCCCAGTCCCACGATTATGGCGAGCATGAACAGTATTATGGGCCAGGTGACCTTCTGCATCAACAGGAAGACGACCAGCAGCAGCATGAAGATCACATTCATCACGGCGGCGGTGATAGCCGCGAATGATACCAGGCCGGGTTTAAACTTGAATTGCGATTGGCCGAACTCCTTGGGGTGAGTTTTATGCAGTCGTGCGGCCGCGATCAGGACCAGGGTGACCATCCACAGCATACCGAAGTTGAGCATCGCTCCATAGATGCCGATGGTCTCACCGGCCAGCAGGAGTATGATCACGCTCAGCGCCCAGGGCAGTGTCAGTCCCCAGTGAGGCGTGCCCCAGCGCTTGTTGATATCGGCCATAAACCTGGGGAAAAAGCCGTCCTTGGCATAAGACATGGCGTAGCGGCCGGAGATTGTCATCACAGCGTGCACCGTGGAGATACAGGCCATCACGGCGCCACCGATGATGAAATAGTAGAACCAGAATGAATTGGCGCCGAAGATCAGTCTACATGCGGCGCCGAGGTCCTTGGATGCTGCAAGCTGTTCCCAGTTCATGACGCCGATGGCGACAATCTCAACCAGCCAGGTGAGGGCAAAAGCGCCGATTATAGCGATGAGCAGACCTCTAGGTATGGTGACACCGGCTTTTTTCACCTCGTCGCCCAGCTCGATGCCGAACAGCCCGCCGGCCAGCAGCGTGTAGCATATAGCCGCCGCCGCTACCAGGCCCACCGTCTGCCCCAGCGCGGGCGGCATGGCGGGGAATTTCAGGTTACCCGTGAACATGTTCGAGAAGTTGGACCAGTCTATCTGGGGGAAGCCCCCGAAGATGAATGCCAGCAGGGCGGAGATCAGAAGGAATACCATGCCGAACTGCACCCAGGCGGAGGGCTTGATGCCCACGATGTTGATGATATAGAAGAGGGTGATGGTGATAATAGCGATCAGCACAACCCACGATATGCCCAGGCCGGGCACCAGCGCGGGCGCGTCCGGGAACAGCATCATGATGAAGCGGCCGTTGGTGATGGCGAAAAGGGGCAGGCCGCCCAGCGGCATGGCCACCAGCAGCACCATCACGCCCGCCACCGCCATGGGGTAAGAGGCGAGCTTGCCGTATTGATAGCTGGCCGCCGACTTGGGCGCGATGGACGTCAGCAGCATGTACGGTATGATGGCGAGGAATACTGGCAGTGCACAGATGATCTGTGCGATGATGAGCGACGGCCCGGTCAGGCCTGCGGCGACCGTGGTCAGCGTGAACAGGGCGCCGCCGACGTTCAGGCCTATCATGAGGAAGATCAGCAGTATTAACGTGAGCTCCTTTCTGAGGGTACCCTGGGCTGGCTGCGTTGCTTCTGTCATCCCTATCTTCTCCTAACAGTTTTATTTGTATGCGCCAGAATCCGTTGGAATTAAGGCATTATACAATTTCCGCTCCCCCTGTCAACAGGCTATTAGAACCCGCCTGCCGATACACTATCTGTAAATACTGAAAGCCGTCTCGAAAGCAGCACGGCTTTTCTGTATGTCTTTCTCGGTCATTACGCCCGACATGTATACGTGGCCGGGCAGCAGCACCACGCCCGGGTTGCTCAAGAGCAGCGCCAGCCTGATCATAAGGTCGAATTCGAAGACTTCCATCGCCTGGCTCATATCGAACTTACCGTTCAGCCCGAAGTGTACGATGCTGTAGATGGCATGGGCCGAGACGTCCATCTTCAGGCCGGCTGCCACTTCGTTGATGACCTTGGCCAGGTCTGCCGCGCGGGCGATGGAGTTCTGGATGTAGTCACCTTTCTCAAGCTCCTCGATGAAGGCGATGCCGGCCGCCATGGCCAGCGGGTGGGCGCAGAATGAGCCCATGGGAAAGAGCGGTCCGAAATGCTCGGCCCTGGGGTCCAGTGCGCCGACCACCGACATCACATCCTCCCGTCCACCCACCGCCCCGATGGGCATGCCGCCGCCGACCGGTTTGCCCAGGCAGGTGAGGTCGGGCGTTATGCCCAGAGCCTGCTGCGCGCCGCCGATGGCCACCCTGAAGCTGGTAGCCACCTCGTCAAAGGCCAGCAGTACATTGTACTTAGTGGTGAGATCGCGCAACTGCTTCTGGAAGCCCTCGTTGAGAGGCGCTCCTCCAGAGGAAGCTCCCAACGGCTCCAGCACTACAGCCGCCACCTGGTCTTTATTGTCCTGCAGCGCCTTTTCCACGATCCCGATATCGTTGGGCGGCAGGTTGATCAGGTTGTCCCAGTGGTTATTGGGTATGCCCAGTGTAAAGAGGGTGCCGGAGCCGGCCGCCAGCGCATCGTAAGACAGCACGCCGTTCCAGCCGTGATGGTGACCGGCGAACTTGATGATCTTGTTTTTGCCGGTGAAAGCCCGGGCGATCTGGCAGACCAGTTCGGTGGCCTCGTTGCCGGAGTTGACTATTTTGATCTTTTTGATTGAGGGGTAATGCTGCATGACTTTCTGCGCCCACCTGGTGGCCAGTTCCTCGCACATCTCCAGGTGGAAGCCGTATTTATCCAGGGCCTTGTCGATGGCCTTGCGGATGGCCGGCGCCTTGTGGCCGATATAGGAGATGCCCTGGTCGATGAACATGTCGATGTACTCGTTGCCGTCCACATCGTAAAGCTTAGAACCTCTGGCATTGTCGATAAACAGGGGGTAGGGCCTGTGCCAGATCATGTAGGCGGGAGCGCCCATGGGCACTATGTATTTGCTCGATTCCTCGATGAGCTTTTTGGATTTGGGTGTCTTCTTCTCGTAAGCGGCTACAACTTCCCGGTACTTCTCGTCGCTAAGTTTGGGTATGCTCATTTTAACCTCCCCTTCGCCCGCCCGGCCCGCTGGCCTTACAAGCGGCGGACGCCGTATTTTAAAACACCGTGTTACAAAAAACAACATTTTTGTATAAATTGTTTAACCCCGGCTTCGGTGTCCATATTGTACTGCTCTTGTGACTGCGATATACTTACCATAACGAGCAGCATGGGAAGACCGATGGATAAAAGTGTTAAAAAACGGGTAAACTACGGCGCGCAGAAGGTTGGCGAACGCTGGCTGACCGACCTGCTCAAGAAGGTGCAGTCGGGTGACCTGTCCCTGCAGGACGCAGTTAAGCAATTGAGCGTTCTGCCCTACGAGGATATGGTACATGCTAAGCTCGACCACCACCGCAGCCTGCGCACGGGCTTTCCCGAGGTGATCTTTGGACCGGGCAAGACGACGGAGCAGATGGTCGGTATAGCGGTGCGCATGGCGTCGCATTCGGGCAGGGTGCTGATCACACGCGTCGATATCGATGTATTTAGAGCGGTAAGGAAGAGACTGCCGGATGCCGTTTATAATGCGGATGCCCGCGCAATCACCATAGACCGCACAATAAAAAAGGCGGGGAAAGCGGGTATTACTATAGTAACTGGTGGTACAGCAGATATACCCGTGGCCGAGGAGGCGGCTGTCACGGTCGAGCTGATGGGCAACAGGGTTGAGCGCATTTTCGACGTTGGGGTGGCCGGCATCCACCGCCTGTTCGACCACCTGGAGCAGCTCAGGAGCGCTAAAGTAATCATTGCCGTGGCCGGCATGGACGGTGTGCTGCCGGCAGTGCTGGGCGGGCTTGTGACCTGTCCGGTTATAGCTGTACCCACCAGCGTCGGCTACGGGGCCAATTTTAAGGGAGTTGCGCCCTTGCTGACCATGCTCAACAGCTGTGCGCCGGGCGTGGCCGTGGTCAATATCGATGGAGGGTTTAATGCAGGCTATCTGGCCGGCCTGATCAACAGATAAAAATGCGCAAGCTGGGTGTTAAAAGCAGGACAGCCGATAAGGCGAGCCACCTGGAAAACATAATAGGCAGGATGAATTCCGCCATCGTGGCATATTCGGGTGGTGTGGACAGCACATTCCTTTCCGTAACGGCCACGGACATATTGAAGGACAATGCGCTGATGGTGCTGGCCAGGTCGCCACTGATGGAGGCTGAGGAATTCGAGGCGGCCAGGAAGCTGGCTGTTGATCTCAAGCTGAAGCTGATGGAGATAGAGTTCAACCAGCTCGATATACCGGATTTTGCCATCAACACCAGGGATCGTTGCTATCATTGCAAGCTGAACATGCTGGGGATATTAAATGAGGCCGCCCGTGTCAGGCATATTAAATATGTCTGCGACGGCACCAACTACGACGACCTGAGCGATTACCGGCCGGGTCTGATGGCCATCGCTGAACTGGGTGTGCGCAGCCCACTGGCAGAATCGTTTTTAACCAAGAAAGAGATCAGAGCTCTTGCCAGGGCAATCGGGCTGCCGAACTGGCATAAGCCGGCTATGTCCTGCCTGGCCACCAGGATACCGCACCGGACGCCCATCACGCACGAGGTGCTGGAGAAGGTATCCTCGGGCGAGGCCTTTATCAGGGGGTTGGGGATTGAACATGTCAGGCTGAGGCACCATCATGATACAGCCAGGATCGAGGTTGATGAGAAAGGGTTCAAGGAGCTCTTTAAAAAGGGCAACCGGCAGGCTGCTGTCGAGGCGATAAAAAAGCTCGGCTACAATCATGTCACCGTCGATTTGGCGGGCTATCAGATGGGAAGCATGAGCAGGTGATTTAGAGGATTCGGATGGGGAAAACGGCCTATTTCGACCTTTTTGCCGGCTGCAGCGGTGATATGATACTCGGGGCACTGCTGGATGCCGGCCTGTCCCTGACAGAACTTGAGAAGGAACTGGGCAGGCTGCCGCTGATGGGCTACAGAGTTACGGCCGAAAAGGTCAAGCGGGGAGCCTTGAGAGCAACACGGGCACGGGTGATACCCGATGATAAGGTCAAACAGCCCGACCGCTCCTATGGCGATATCGTAGAGCTGGTAGCGGGCAGCCGGCTTTCGGACGAAGTGAAAAAGCGCGCGCTGGATATATTCCGCAACCTGGGTGAGGTCGAGGCTAAAATCCACGGAGTCAAGATGGAGCTGGTGCACTTTCACGAGATCGGGGCCGTGGATTCCATCGTGGATATCGTGGGGGCAGTTATCGGCTTCGACCTGATGGGGATAACGCAATTTTTCGCATCCTCTTTCCCGGCGGCTGTGGGCTCCGTAGAGTGTCGCCACGGCGCCCTGCCGTTGCCGGCGCCGGCAACACTGGAATTAATAGCCTGCAAACAGGCGCCTGTTGTCGGTCCTTGCCATGCGGCCATGAATGGCAGGGAACTGGTAACGCCGACCGGCGCCGCCATCGTGACCACGCTGGCTGATTTCCGCACTCCTCATCTGAACGTGGAAAAGATCGGCTACGGTGCGGGCAGTATGAATGCCGATGAGTATCCCAACGTCATGCGCCTGTGGATAGGGCGGGCGCCCGATCTCGACGGCCACGAGGGTATGGTGCTTCTGGAGACAAACATCGATGATATGAATCCGCAGATCTACGACTATGTAATGGAAAGGCTATTCGCGCAGGGCGCGCTGGATGTCTGGTTTACACATATTCAGATGAAGAAAAACCGTCCCGCCGTTATGCTGAGCGTACTGGCCCCTGGTGATCTTGAATCGAGGCTGGCGGAGACCATCATGCGTGAGACCTCCACGCTGGGGATACGTGTACGCCACGTCTTCCGCCATATCGCCGGCCGCGATATCGTCGAGTTTAAGTCAAGCTACGGAAAGGTCAGTGTCAAGGTCAAGCGCTTCGAGGACGAGATAATCAGTATCGCGCCGGAATACGAAGAATGCAAGAAGATTGCCGCTGAAAAGGCCATCCCGCTGAGGGATGTTTATCGGACGATCGAGGCCGAGTCTCGCAAGCTGATTAAGTAGGAGTTCAACACGGATCAACAAACAACCTCCCGGATGCCGGGGGTGGCTTCGGTCCACGCGATACGGACGTCAATTTCTCTCGGTTTTATTTTATCTTGCCTTTCTAACGGGATTATAGTTAAAATCTCGGCCATGATCACCGCGGTTATGATCACAGATAACACGCTTGAGAAAAGTCCCAGAAATAGTATTAAAAGGAAAATAAAGAGCCTTGCATCCAGTTTATTTATAAGATTTAGAAATGCCCGCTTAAATTGCCTGTTCAGAAAGTGGAGAATAAAAACCAAAATGAGGACTACTTGAAAGATCCCGACAGGTATACCGGAAATCATTACCGGCGATTCAACAGCTTCCCAGAATAATCCCCATGACCAATTTCCGACCACACTTACCGCTAGAATGCCCATCAGCAGGAAAAATAACTCAATATTTTCATTGATCTTTTTAACGAGGAACGGGAGAATTAACGTACCGACTGAGATCAAGACCAATCCCGTCAGCACAAATACGGATATCTCTTGCTGCGCAATCGGCATTCCCGCACCTTAAAACATGCCATGCAGTTAAATGATTTTCTACTGCAATTTACCCGCTGCATGTATCAACAATATCGGCACTGTAGATGCGTGCAGAATCTTTTCCGCTATACTGCCCCAGATCCAGCGGCTTACGCCGGACCTTCCATGTGTGGCCATGATAATCAACTCAATCGAATTCACGATTACGTAATCTATAAGGCTATCAGCTATTTTCCTGGTTAAAACACTGGTTCTCACATCGATTCCCCTTGCTCTCAACCGGTCCGCAAGCTTATTCAAATAATCCTGCGTTGCCGCCTCTTGATTGTGCTGAATCTGCTCAATAGTCTCCTCATCAAATACAACCCCGCCATGGACCGGCGCCTCAAATTGTTCGACGACCATTATCAGGTCGAGTTCAGATATTTCTTTCCTTGCCAGGTCTTCCGCATGCGGTAAGGCAAGCTCAGCCAAATCCGATCCATCCAGCGGCGCCATTATTCTCCTGTACATATCCAACCCCCATACCAGTGAATTTATGACATATACGTCTATAAATATATGGTATCTGACGGATTATCCACGGCTATAAACAGAAGGAGATACTCCTTTACATGACGGGTTATTAAAAAGTTTTGTTTCACATGTTCATGTCCATTCTTACCAAGCCACGCGGCATAGTCTGGATTACTGAGCATCTGTTTAAGCGCATAGGCTGCGCCGTCAACGCTATGGCAGAGAAGCCCTGTTATCTTGTTTCTTACTTGTTGGGGAATCCCCCCCACCTCAGTCGCTACTACCGGTTTACTTTTCCACAGAGCTTCGCTTATGGTCAGGCCAAAACCCTCTTTCAACGATTTCTGGAATACGACGGTGGCGGCTCTCTGCAAAGCGTTTATCTCAAGGTCACTGCCGGGAGGAATGGCAAGTATCTTTATATCCGGATCATTGTTGGCGTTTTCCCTGACTTCTTCCAGCACCCGGGACGACTCCGGATCGTCGGTGGCCGTTCCTCCCGCCAGAACCAGCTGGCAGTCGATACCTTTTCTGACCATCCTGAATGCCTGGATAACGCCAAGCGGGTCCTTTAAATAATCGAAACGGGATATTTGGACCACCATCGGCTTGCCGTTGTCCAGGCCGTATTTATCGAGCACCGACTGAATCTGAGATTGTGATATCTCCCTGTTTTTGTCGCTCAAAGGGTCGATTGACGGTGAAATCATATATTGCCTGACGGGCAACTGCTGCGAAAAATCGGGGGCTGAGAATACCGTAGCATCGTATCCCACTACATATTTTCTTAAGAATTTCCACACGTCTTTATCCGGATGCGAAACATCGATATGGCAACGCCATATCCATTTGCCGCCCAAGGATTCTTTTCTCTCGATCAACATAATCGGCTGCGGATCATGGATATAATATATGGCCGCATTTAAAGCCATACTCCCATTGTTTTTGCGGCTTGTCTCCATGAAGATATCCAGGTCGTCTTTAGTGATGCTTTCATCCCTGCCGTGCAAAGCGTTATGGAATTTTTTAGTGACATTGAAAAATGCTTCGTCACCCCCGATCACGTCCCAGGTGGCATCGACGCCCAGCTGGTTTAAAAGCGGGACCATGCGGGTCAGTATCTCCGCCACCCCACCGCCCGAAAATGTCGAATTAATATTGTGGACCTTCCTCCCCGCAAGGTGTGAGCCCAATATCTTCAGTTCATCGATTATATTTTTCCCTACGATCGGCTGGTATTCCTCTAACTTGGTTTTATACTGGCTGATTGCTGTGTCATTCATAGTATTTCCTACTTAATTCGTTTCTCGATGAGTTGAATGATCACTGACCTTAACCCCTCAATAGTCGTAGTATATGGCACAAGATTGTCGATTTTCTCGGCAAGATCGTCTTCACCAAAAGCGTCCCTGATCCATACGGAAAAGTCACTGGACCGTTTCTGCAGCCTCAGCCTCGACTCAAATACATGGTAGTAAAGGGAATCTATAGTAATCTTGCGAAAAACCTCGACAAACTCGCGCAGGTCGGAGGCGAAGTAAGGGGTTGGCACGATGATGTTGACCGCTTTGACGAAATGAAATTCGCGCTCGGCCTGGGTGAACCGGATATCCGGGTTTTCCGCCATATACTGCTCGATAACCGAGATCAAGGCGGCCTTTAAAGACCCCAGGCTGGTATACTCAAAGGTATCTATATTGGCCAGTTTCTCTGACAGCACAGGATTGTCAAGGGCATCACCGACCCATAAGGCAAAATCATTTGCAGGTTCAGGCGTCAGGAACTGATACTCCTCCAGGAAATGATGTGTGTGGTAATAAACAATTGAATCCGGCGCCGCTTTAAGTATATTGACCAGCGCGATTAAATTTGTTGCTTTCAGCCCGGTAAGTTCCTTGAGATGAAGCCTCGTATAGAAGTGAAACGGCTTTGAAGTTTTTTTTAGCGGGCGGCCGTAATTGACGATCGTTTCCCTGACCAGCTTGCTGTTAGGTATCACAATGGTATTTTGATCGGGTGTCTTGACGATTATGTTCCTCCACCCCATGGCGATAACATATCCTTCATCGTCAGAGCCGATTTTGATAAAATCGCCCTCCTTTATAAGACGGCTTGCTGAAATCTCGAATCCGGAGAAAATATTCAATATCGCATCACGCGAGGCCACGATGATCACCAGCATGGCTATGCCAATCAGCAGTATTAAAGGGGTCACCGGCCAACCCCAAAAGTCAAGCAATATCAATAATCCGACTATAAGAAGAGCCGAACGCACAGCGGTGACCACATATTTTCCAGGCTGTTTAACGTGTTTGATCTCGCTCAGGTAAATACGCAGCAGCCTCTCGCTCAGGATGATAAGAAGCCAGATAATGGAAATTATGAATACGCTTGCAATAACCTTGACTATTAGAATCTTATTTTCTTCCGGTAAGGTGGAGAATGCGACAGCAACATATAAACCGAGCAGAACGAACCAGAAAAAGAAGGGGCCCCGGGTAGTCTGAATCAGCACATCCCGGCCACCCCACCCCGATTTACTTAATTGCCTGTCCAGATGGTTGTACAGGACGCGTCTCGCCCACAAGCCAATGATACAAAATGCCAGAAACAGCGCAGCCGGCACCACTACAAGCAACCAATTTTGTTCAAACCATTCGATCATGTTCTTATCCTACGCAATCTTCAGTACTTCAGCAAGTAAACTACTCACCTCGGATGTATCGTTTAAGTAATATGCGGCAGCGGACTTCTGCCTGTTGTCGCCGACAAATATCGATATCCCTCCCGCGCTGTTGATGGCCTGAAAGGCATCCTCATCCGTTAAATCATCCCCAACATACATGGATAGATACGACCCGCGCACATTTTTCGGCACGAACTTCTCTAGGATCATCTGTACAGCCTTACCTTTGTTCCAGGGGACGGCGGGCCTGACCTCGTGCACTTTTTTACCCGATGAAGTCTTGATCTTGCCCCCCTTTCTGCCAATATTAACAGTATTGTCAAATATGGCCTCGACCTGCTGCAGCTGCTCAGCATCGACCAGCCGGTAATGCACACTGAGGGTCAGGCCTTTATCTTCGACGATTACACCCCTGATCCTGGCCGTCGCCTTCGTTAGAATAAGACCTATAATATGCATCGCCGATTTAATTTCATCGGTCAGGGGATGGATAAACCTTATGCCGGGCCCCTCGATCTCCAGCCCGTGATTTCCTGCGAAAACGATATTGCCCACGCCGACCATCTCCCGTATATCAGAGATCGCCCGGCCGCTTATAATCCCTACAGTTACCCCCGGTCTATGCGTCAGTTTATCAAGCATAACTCCAATTCCGTCAGGCAGGCGAGCAATCTCCGGCCGGTCAACTATCGGTGTCAAGGTGCCGTCATAGTCGAATAAAATCACCTTGTGTTTCGCGGCTTTTAATTGTTTCCAGATGCTGTTCCAATCGTTGAAAAGATATTCCATTGATCCTGAAGCGATTTATTTAATATCAACCATGGCCGAGATAATATCGGCTGCCCAGCGATAGACATTGTTTTCCCGAACTTTATCGCGCAATTTAGTCATCCTCTTTCTACGCTGACCCTCAGGCATCTCTATCGCTGCTTTAATTGTCTCAGCGATATCCGCCACAGCATACGGGTTGACCAGCAGGGCATCCTCCAACTCCCTTGCCGCGCCGGTAAACCGGCTTAATATGAGCACCCCTTCCCCGTCCGCCCTGCTGGATATGAACTCCTTGGCGACTAGGTTCATACCGTCATGCAGGGAGCTGACAATACAAAAACGCGCCAGCCTGTTGAACGCCAACAACGTGACGGGTGATTTATGCTCTTTAACATATATGATAGGCCGCCAGCCGTCAGTCTGATGCTTGTTGTTGATATCGTAGATAAGCCTGTCGATCTCAATGTTCAGTTCCTCATATTTCTTGATCTTCATGCGGCTGGGTTCGCCCAATTGAAAAAAGACTATTTTGTTTTTGTACTTGTATTTCGGGTATTTTGTCAGCAGCGCATCAATAGCCTTTAGCCTTTCGGGTATGCCCTTGGTGTAATCGATCCTGTCCAGGCCGATACCGATTATCTCATCTGTAATGCCGTATTTATTTTTAATAGCCTTCATCTCACTTTCAACTTCCGCCGCCTGACTTTTTTTATTTATGGCCTCGAAATCCACGCTGATGGGGAACGGCTTGACATATGTTGTGTGATTGCCATGGCTGACAGAAAATTTCTCATTATCGATCCTGCATTCCAATGCCCTGTCAACAGTCTCTAGGAAATTATGGCGGTGGTAAGCGATATGAAACCCGAGCAAATCGTTGCCGAGCAATCCATAAAGTATTTCATTTTGCCAGGGACAGACCCTGAATGCTTCCCGGTTAGGCCAGGGTATATGCCAGAACTGGGCTGTAATAGCACGTGGATTCTTGGCCTTGATCAGCCTGGATACCAGAGTCAAATGATAATCTTGAATAAAGACAAAAGCCTTGCGATGGCCGATCTCCTCCAGTACCGCATCTGCAAAAAGCCTGTTGACGTTTTTATAAGTATACCAGTCTTCATCATTAAACTTGGGGCGCTGGAATACTATATGGCAGAGCGGCCACATGGCCTCGTTGGAAAACCCTAAATAATACCTGTCCACTTCCTCGTCGGATAGCCATACACGCTTGAGCTTATAGCTCCTGCTTTCAGGCGGAACAAGCACGATGTTTTTGCTGTCTACGACCTCTTTGTCCGCGCTGCCGTTGCCATGTGCCACCCATGTTCCGCCACATGCTCGCATGACAGGATCAAGGGCAGTTGTCAGGCCGCTGGCCGGCACTGTGCACTCGATTTTATCGCCGGCATATGTATGTATGAAAGGCTCTCTGTTAGAAACTACAACAAATAGATAGCCAGACAGTTTTTCTTTAACCAGCCTATGTAAATCGGCCTGATTCCACATAAAATTTCTCCTCGTCTAATCTATTATCGTATCCATGTCCTTCGTATGCAACTAGAATTCTCAATGTCCTATACAACTCCTACTGGTATATCCTGTAGCTGGACCAGATATTATTAAACCTGCCTTTCAGGTTGAACGAATAGCCGCTGAGGGTCCAGAAATTGATCAGGCACTGGAGCAACGCATAGAAAATGAAAGCTGAATTAGCCGGATCGACATCTTTCCTGCCGCACTCAGTAGCCGCATGCCTGCTAAAAATTCGGGATACGTTATCGATATAATTATTAATGGCATTTACCGTCTCTTTATTGAGCTGCCTATCTCCCATGCTGACTACTTCAGTAAATACCTGAAAAAAGATGCCGCGCCTCTTTACCACATTTGCCACGTGCCTTTTCATCAAAGCGTCAAGGTCAGAGGACTCCACCAGTTCAGCATCCGCCACGTATGACAGATCGTCAATTAATATCCTTTCTGCATAATCTATCAGGAAGTGGTAAATTGCTCGTTTATTGGGGAAGTGCCTGTATATGGCGGCTTCCGACAGGCCTATCTCGAGGGCAAGATTTTTAATGGTGACATGCTCACCTCCTAGCTTGACTATCAGCTTTGCCGCCGCCGATGCTATTTGCTTTTGGCGGAATTCCCTTTTCCCCCTCTTAATTACCATTTTTCACACAAATCGCACGCCACGTAGTGGCCGATCCATTATGTAAGTGATTATTCACTAACATTCTAAACAATTTTCACACCTGTGTCAACCGGGAGTGACTCAGGGAATCGGTTAAGCAGCGACTTATAGTAGTCGATAACCTGACGGCTGATATGCTCCCACCCGTATTTATTAGCTGTCGCCAGACCGTTTTCCATCAGCCTTATGCGCAATTGTTTGTCATGGATCAATGCCAGCAATGCATCAGCTATTGATTGCCTGTCAGTGGCCCGGGCCAACACTCCATCGAATTTGTGCGTTACAACACTTGAATACCCGGCGATATCGGTAGCCACAACCGGCGTGCCGCTGGCCATGGCCTCCAGCAGCACGATTCCGAAGCTCTCCCCTCCCGTCGCCGGCGCACAAAATATGTCTGCGGTCCTGTAGTAATCCGCAAGCATATTAAAAGGCACGAATCCTGTGAAGACAATCTGGTCCGGTATTAACTTTTTCGCGAGAAGTTCATATCTATATCGCAGCTTCAGGCCGGGACCCACCACGATAAGTCGGAATCCGGGGAAATCCCTTTTCACATAAGAGCAGGCATAGATGAGGTCTTCTAATCCTTTGCGTTCCTCTAATCTGCCGACGAACAGTATGTTTAGCTTTCCATCTTTATATTCATGTCGCAGGGGGCCGTCGGGCCTGTAATGGCCGGTATCAATGCCATTTGGTATGACCTTGTATTCAGCAGGCAGATATTTGGAAATATAGCTAAGAGCCGGTTTTGAAACCGCTATTTTCCCATGTAGTTTCTTCCCCAGCCTCCTCACAACGGACTGACCCAGCCAGTAAAGTGCTGAGCTCTCATGGCAGGCATGGAAGGTGCCGACGTTCACCGCCGTCGATTGCGCCAACGCGCTGAGGCCGATCATGGGGATAAATGGTTCGTGCAAATGCACTATGTCAAAGTTCTCCTTGTCGAGCACTCTCTTGACCTGGTACGGAAGCCACGGCGACATGGCGATCCGAGCCGTAGTGCCCCCGTATGGTATGGGCAAAGGCAGTCCCACAGATTTCACATCCTGCTCAAAATACGGCACAACTTTCCCGAATGAGGGCGCAATGACCTTTACATTGTGCCCATATATTTGCAGGTGGTGGGCAAGATGGGTAACGTGATTGATTACGCCGCCCGGATGAGAATAGTCATATGAAGAAAACAGTCCAACTTTCATGTTTATGAAATCCACAAAATACGAATAGACATCCTTTCTCGATACAATACGAACAAATACGGATAATTAATGCTGCCCGCAGTTCAATAAAATCATATTACAAATATGGTAATCGGCGGAAGCTATCGGTATCACCTGACCACATAGATATCGATAGGATCACTTACAATAATCCCGGGATGCCCGTCATTGATAACGATCTGGCCGGTTGCTCTGATCGTTTTGTATTTGTACTTATTTAAAGGATAGCCAAATTTTGTAGCGGAATCAGCCATGATCGTGAGCCAATTGCATTTCAGCGTATATAGACTAAATATAGGCAGTCGCCTCCTGCTAAAATAGCGCTCTGAACTGTATGCCAGCTTGTTATCCTGAGAATCTGTTAGTTAACGTTTACTTATTATTTAATTATATTGTAATACTTCCGTGGATTCAATTAGTCCATCATTGGCAGTATTTTGCCTTGAAATAACTGGGCCGTCCGTATCACGAGGCAGATTTTGTCTGTTGTCCGAGATTTGAAAAAAACCAGGAATAGAACCTCTTGAATTTGGTTTTATCGATAAGGAAAACGAGCAGGGACGTTACAATGATACTGATCAATATAATTGCATACGCAATATTCTGGATAATATCCCCACCCGGCATGCCCTGTTGAAAAGGGATGGACGCCAGGACGGCTGCAGCCAGCCCCCTGGGTATTACGACTGCCAGCATCGATGCATCCAGCACAGGCGTGGATTTTAGAACAGTAGCCCTTACAACAGGCAAACGAATTATGTAAATAATAACAGTCAAAACAAGTCCAACCAGTATCAGCCACCAGTTTGCCAGCTGCAACGAAATACCCATGTACACGAAGAAAAATGTTTTCAGGATAAACACCATCTCGGAAAAAAATGCTTTCTCGGATATATTCAATCCGCTCAGGCCTGCGTTATGGCCGTTATTAAGTTTAGGCAATCTCAATGAACCGATATTTCCCAGCGTGATCCCAAATGCCAGCGCTGCTACCGCCCCGCTGTAACCCAGCCATTCAGCGAGGCCAAAAATAACAAAAACAAACGCTGCAGTGGTAAACTTCGAATTCTGCAAACCGCGCACTTTATTCAGGATGAATGACCAACCAAATGCACTAACGGTGCCCAACATTGCAGCCAGTAAAAACGATGCCAGCAGCCTGCCCACTGTCAGCCCTATATCAAAGTCCATGATATCCCCGATTTTGGCAATTTCAATCAGGCTGATTACAGCTAATACGCTGTATACGTCGGTGATTGATGATTCCAATAGCAGCACGGTCTTTCCCTCATCCTGCATATTTAAATGGCTCAGCATCGGCACAATAATTGCGGATGAAATTGCCCCTGCCACCGAAGCGAGAATAAATGACTTAACAACTCCTAATCCGGTTAGAAAATAGGCGGCCGCACCGACTGCTGCGACAGTTACGGCAAAGGTAACCGTGCTGAGCATCAATGTTTCTTTATAGGTTTTACGTAAAGATGAAATAGACAGACCTGTCCCGGCTTCAAACAGGATTAAGATAAACGTTACTACGGTGAAAATGGGACCCACCGCACCGAAATGTGTGGGTGACGCGATGCCGAAGAGGGGCCCCAGCAGAAGACCGATAATCACCAAAGGCAAGACATCGGGTATCCTGGTGTGCCTGAATATTGCCTCAAATAGATGTGCGGCAAAAATAAGTATGCCGACTAAAGCTATGGCGAGCGCTGCGTCATGCATTAATTGTAATAACCTTTAACCGACAGGGATTTGCTTCTCAGTACGATATTATCGTTTCTATATTTAGAACACGGCTATTTCTATAGCGTCATTGAATTCACATATTCTTTGTCTCAGAAAGCAGGACATTTACCTGCTCCCGATAAGCATCTCAGGTCGGCGCTGACGTAGCTTCTTCCTCGGCCGGTTCTCCGCCGTAAATAATAACACCTAAAGCCGAAATAACTACCGTAGTTATAATGATTGTCATAATTATATCCGGGTAAACGGCAGCATTTATTATACCCGCGGCAACCACCAGCTGTATCAGCACTGCCGCAGACTCTCCTCTGGCTAACATCGTAGTCAATATACCCCTGTTTGAGAATAATGTACGGTTGCCTATCGAAGTAAGAAGCACTGCAAAATATCGTACCAGCAGTAATACCAGTGATATAACAACGCCCAGCACTACTAACATCGGATCTCCAAAGGTGATTATTAAGCCGAGATATATAAAAAAGAAGGTTTTTATGAAGAAATATATCTGAGCAGTAAATCTCCTCATTATTTCAGTAGCTTCAGCGGTGCGTTTTAGTTTAAGCAGTTTACTTACTCCAACGCCATTCCCCAGAATCAAACCGAAAACCAGGGCAAATATAACGCCGCTGCCGTTAATTTGTTCAACGGCATAATATAGAAGTAGCACAACAGCCAGGGTCAAAATATCGTTATACTCTTCTTTTTGCAGCAATGTCAGTATCCAGAGCCAGAATAATCCTGCGATGACTCCCACTGATAGCCCAAGAAGAAATTGTGTAACTATATCTACGCCAACGGTCGATAGCGAAATACCTGCTTCCCCGGCAACAACGGATTCCAATAGTACCAACGCAATCACGATTATAACGGGGCTGTTTAATACAGACTCCAAGATTAAAAGCGACGAAGCCTGTTCAGGCACTCTGGCACGGCATATAAGCGGCATTACTATGGCGGAGCTTGTACCCCCCACGATAGTTCCAAGCAAAATGCTGTTCATCAATTTCCAGTCAAATAAATAATAGGCCAGGGCTGCCACGGCAGCTATGCTGAATGCCACGCCAAATAACACGAGGATTAATGTTCGAGGCGCACTTGACAGAACCCTGGTAAATTCAAATTCTATGCCAGCGTTAAATATAATGACAACTAAAGCTAAGCTGGCAATTAGCTGGGAAAAAGGCGCTATCTGAGCCGGGTCAACCCATTTGAGGACAGGCCCTATCAGGAAACCCAGTGCCAGGAGAATCAGTATGTCAGGAAATCTCGTTTTCTTACAAAGGAAATCCGCCAGGAAACCGATGACAAGTAGAATCCCGATCAACCCGAATACATCTACAACAGACATATACTAATCACCTTGATCCGAAAGTCCTGTTCTCAATGTGCTGAGAATGGCTTTGAACTTATCCTTGGGATCGAAGCTGTAATTGCTTAAGGTCCAGACATTTGATAAACCCTGAACCACGCTGAATATCAAAAAGGCGGTCGCATCTACATCGATATCTCTGCGTAACTTCCCCCTACTGACCTCTTCCTTTAATATGGTTTTTAATTTCTCGATATATCTTTTTATCGTATCATAAATACGCCCGTTTAACTTGTTATCACCAAGACTGATTATTTCCGCTATAACTTGGAATGATATACCGCGCCGCATCTCGATAGACGAGAGATGACGTAATAGGATGGTTTCAAGCACATCGCCATCTCCGTCACCCTCGACGTCCATGTCCAAGATCAGGCTGCTCTCAATATTTTCCACGAGTAAATACAGGATGTCTTTTTTGCTTTTGAAATGCCGGTAAATCGCCGCCTCGCTAAATCCCACTTCCTCGGCAATCCTCCTGACCGTCACGTTTTCGCTGCCGATTTTAATGACCAGCTTCCGGGCCGCATTAACTATTTGCTCTTTACGAGGCAACTTGCTTTTGGAGCTTCTAACCATATCTTTTCACTGCTACCAGAAAATTTCAGACTTTAGATGCTAATAATTGTGGATATTATATACTTTTTAATAATCAGGTAAACAATCAAGTAACTGCTTCCTATGACCTTCCGTGATCCCACTCCCACCCAAGACTTGATAACCAGGAGAAAGCCGGTTCTGTCGGGGCAGCAGTTTCGCACATCCTTATGAGCCGATGGAATTGACCGTTATAAACTTGAAGATTAGAATGCAGACAAGGAGGTGGGTCGTATGAAGAAGAATGAAGGAACAGCGGACCGGGTCATCAGGATAATAGTGGGCATACTTCTTATCGGGTTGAGTGTATATTTTCAGAGCTCCTGGGGTATGTGGGCGATGATAGTGCTGGTCGTCCTTGGATTGATCGCGCTTATAACAGGTATAACAGGGTTTTGTGGCCTATATGCGCTCTGCAAGATAGATACCCTTAAGAAGGGTGAATAGGTGGAAACTGGCCGGGTACAGCTCCTGGCTCAGGTATATCGGAAGAGAAGCATATTTGCGAATGCGCCAGCCTGAACCGGCGATGAATATCAGCAGGCAGGCACAGATGATCAGCAGCAACTCAATAGCTTGCTGATTTTAAACGCAGCCCGTGGGCTTGGGTAGTCCTGCTACCTTGCATGCGCCTTTGGCCAGGCCGCTGGGGAAAAGCTTGTAAATGGTCTTGAGATCGAAACCGGTCTGCTTGATGACCGTCCTGATGGGCGGTGCAATCTCGAACTCAAGGAAGTACTTGCGCAGGTAATCTATCACCTTCCAGTGGTCCTCACTCATAGGATAGGCTTCCTCCGTCTTGGCAATATCTTCGGCCACGGCCTTGTCCCATTTCTCTGGCTCCTGTATGAAGCCATCTTCGTCTATATCGAGTTCCTTTCCGCCAAGTATAACTTTAGGCATGCTCAATTCTCCTGCTGTTTATTTGTCTTTCGAATATTTATCGGGATATTCGTCGAACCTTTCCTTTATCCTCTGGTTATAACTGTCATTTTCTTTTCTGCAGCTTGCCTGGTGGCGGCCAGCCTCACGAAATTACTTGCCCAGGAAGGCACTCCACGAGCATGCAGGTGCATGTACGAGGCGAGGACATTCTTATATATAAAGCCGTCATTCCTGCCGTCGATCCCGTTGCCTCTGGTTACGCAATAGGCGAAGCGCGTCCTGCCCACGTTCAATAGCCTGGAATGGTGAAACTCGTGGCCCTTGAGCAGTGTGCCTGGGGGGAAGAAAGGGTTTCGCCCCGTGACCTTGGCTGATACATAGCCGTGCCCCTGCGGCTTTTTCTCGATTGCCGCGTCGGCCGGTATTACACCGCACATACTGTGGCGCCTTCCCCCGCTGCTTACGGAACGGCAAAGGTACATCAATCCCGCACATTCGGCGTAGACCGGCAACCCGGATTCCACACCTGCGCTGATGTCCCGGCGCAGGCTGGCGTTGGCCTCAAGCTCGGCGGCGTACAGTTCGGGGAAGCCGCCGCCGATATACAGGGCATCAATTGCCGGCAGGTGGTTATCCTTCAGGGAATCGATATATATAAGCTGCGCTCCGTTTTGTTGCAGAGCATCGAGGTTCTCTGGGTAGTAGAAGCTGAAAGCCTTATCTGCCAGGACGCCGATTCTAACCGGCGTGACTGTGGATTGCTTCATCGATAGGCTGCTCGTGACATCGCCAGCAAAGCTAGTCAATCTCACTGAATCATGAGCGTTATCATCATGCTGGGCAGCGCAGCTGTCTTTGATAACACCGGTCAGGGCTTGCCCGCTGCGGGCGATATTCAGTATACGGTCGATATCAGCATACTGTCTGAGGACGCTTCCGATCCGGTCGATGATGGTTGCGGCCTCGGCTTGCTCCTGCAGCGGGACGATGCCGAGATGCTGTTCCCGTATTACGAGACGATCATCCCTGGGTATTGCGCCCAGCACGGGTATACTGCAATGCTGCTCAACTGCCCTTACCACGGTCCGCTCGTGCCTGGAGTTGCCAACGTGGTTCAATATCACGCCAGCGACAGGCGTAGCCGGCTCAAAATCAACATAACCGCGAACCATGGCAGCGGCGCTACGTGTCATGCGGGAGCAATTGATGACCAGTATGATGGGCGCCTGCAGTTCGCGCGCCAACCATGCCGAGCTGCCCTCGCCATTCTCAGAGGCGCTGTCGTAGAGGCCCATGGAGGCCTCGATGAGCGCCAGGTCTACCCCTTCGCAATCCTCATGGAAACCCTTTATCAGCGTAGCATGGTTGAACATGAAAAGGTCGAGGTTGCTGCAGGGGATGCCGGCGGCCGCTGTAAGCCAGGAGGGATCTATATAGTCGGGCCCTTTCTTGAAAGGCTTGACCTTCATACCTCTCTCCCTCAGGGCGGCGCACAGACCTATGGCCACGGCAGTCTTGCCCGAGCGCCCCTGGGGGGCGGCGATCATCAATCGCGCTGTCTGCATGTAATGTTTCCTGCTACTTCTTGAGCTGTATATAGGATGTCCCCAGATAGATGTACTCTATCTTGTTTTCCTTGGCCAGCTCGGCGATAGCCTTGTCCACCAGCGGCTTGTCTACTTCGATCGCGCGTGCCACATCGCGGTTTTTAGCTTTGCTGACCGTGCCCAGGTATTTCAAAACTCTCTCTTTGAGTTCCTCGCTAACTCCATCAGTCATCTTGTCACTCCTTTTACCACCTGAACTGTGTAGTGGTACGGAAGGTATCCACGCCGTGTGTGAAATCATCGATATGGTATTCGGTAAAGGGTATGCCTGTCAGCTTAAAGAAAGTCTCCCAGCCGACGCGGTCTATCCACTCGCCCATTCTCTCGTCGGGGAGCGCATGACTGGCATAGACCTCGACGATGTTTTTAATGGCGCTCACAACCTCAGGCCAGCGGGGCGGGTTATTGGGAATGTATGGGATGGCCAGGCGGGAGAACATGGGTGCGCTGCGGGCATTGGAGACCTTGCCACCCACGTAAATTGCCAGGCCGTCGCCCTCGCTATCGGCAAGCGGCATAGCCGGACAGACCGTGAAGCAGTTGCCGCAGTACATGCATTTCTCCTCGTTGACCACAAGTCCCTTTACGTTTGCGTCAGGGCTCTTGCGTATGGCGCCGGTAGGGCAGGAAGCCAGAGTGGTGGGTATCTCGCAAACAGCGGTAACCTTGCTGTTGTCGACCTTTGGTGGCTTAGTGTGTATGCCCACGATGGCGATGTCGGAGCAGTGCACCGCGCCGCACATGTTGATACAGCAGGCCAGTGCTACCCTCAGCTTGGCCGGCAGCTTCATGCTGGTGAAGTAAGGGTATAACTCATCCATAATGGCCTTGACGACTCCGGAGGCATCGGTGGCCGCGCTGTGGCAATGCACCCAGCCCTGCGTATGTATGATATTGGATATGGACTTGCCCGTACCTCCCACCGGCAGGCCGATTTTTTGAACGGCTGCGATAATGGGTTCAACGTTCTCCTTTTTAGGCGTCATGAATTCGATATTGTAACGGCTGGTGAAGCGCAGCTTGCCGTCGCAGTATTTATCGGCGATATCGCAGATATCGCGTATGAAATCGATGCTGACCAGCCTGCAAGAGCCCGCCCTTACGGTCCAGACTTCATCGCCGCTCTCCGATACATGTCTGAGCACGCCGGGCTTTATTATATCGTGGTACTTCCACTTTCCATAATTTTTCTCGATAACCGCTGGAATCATTTTCTTATAGCTTGGGGGACCGATATCGCTTTTTCCCATTCTATCTCTCCTTCAATATAATTAATCGAAGAATACGTATGGATTCGCCCTGGGCTTATAGACCATTTGGGGAACAGGTTTGAGATCAACGGCGCGCAGGAAGGTTTTGAATCCCATCCTCTCGATCAACTCGGCGACGCGCTCGCGCGTTCGTCCATTCTCATCCCACCAATCCCAGATCTTGCGCAGCAGCTCCTTGGCCTCATCGTAGGGCGGCTCCATTTTCATGAAGGGAACTAGCACCCATGAGAGGTAAGCGCCCTTGATAATGGGGGCCTTGCCGCCTATAAGTATGGTGGCGCCTCTTTCCAACCCGGGCCTCAGTGCTTTGGGCATCTTGTTGATGCAGTGCATGCAGCGCACGCAGTCGGCTGCCCGCAGGCTAAGCTCCTGCTGCTTCTCATCCCAGGCCAGCGCTTTGGTCGGGCATTTGTCAGTGACGATGCCCCTGATATCAAAACCGTTCTTAACGTATTTGCGGACTTCGTCCTGGTCGATGCGCAGCGTATCGCGCCATGTGCCGATGATAGTAAAATCGGCGCGGGCAATGGCGGCCACGCCGTCGTTGGGGCATCCCGAGATCTTGATCTTGAATTTATAAGGCCAACGGGGGCGGTGTATCTCGTCCTGGAACTCCTGGGTGAGGTTGCTGCAAATATCCAGCGTATCGATACAGGAGTACTCGCAGCGGGCGGGGCCAACACAGCAACTGATGGTGCGCAGCGCTGAACCTGAGCCGCCCAGATCGAAGCCTGCCTCGGTCAACTCGTCGAAGCAGGGCTGCAGGTTCTGTGTGTTAGTGCCGAGGAGTATGATGTCTCCCGTAGAGCCGTGGAAGTTGGTCAGGCCGCTGCCGTATTTCTCCCAGATATCGCATATATTGCGCAAAGCCTCGGTTGTATAAAACCACCCGGCCGGCTGGTTGATACGCATGGTGTGGAACATCTCGACAGCGGGGAATTTGTCGGGAACATCCACGTACCTGCCGATAACGCCCGCGCCGTAGCCGGTCACACCTACGATGCCCCCGTGCTTCCAATGAGTGATCTTGTCCTTGAAGGAGAGCTCCTGCACGCCCAGCAGATCTTTGGCTGCAGTGTTCTTCCTGGCAGCCCGCTTGATCTCTTTCACATAGCTGGGCCAGGGCCCGATTTCAAGGTCGTTGATTAAGGGTGTATCTCTGTCTGCCATGTACTGCGCCTCCTGGTTATTTAATCAGATCAAGGTTGATACTAAATAATACTACTTACAGGTATAATCGGGCCTGATCCTTTTCCCGCCCGTTAATAGTTAGATTATACATTATTTGTATAATTTGTAAACTGATATAATTAGGCTGGATATTTCATTTTGGAAGGTCCGAGATTATAATTTGAAGTGGCAATTAAGATGATAGAGGTTAATCGTTCTTTGGCTGAAACTGGTTCTGCCATGACAGTATCGAATAGTTCGTTGGAAGCATTGCCGCGGTTGCAGAAGTTGCGCGAGGATATTCTCATCTCACCCTATCACGTCTGTACGCAGAAAGCTTCACTGCTTACCGCTTATTTTAGCAGAAATACAAACAAAGACCGGTGGGATAAGCTGTTGTCGTCAATCCAATATCGCTTTTACCGTAAGGGCCTGGAAAAGTCGGCTAAATCCATACCTCAAAAGAGGTGGCAGGCAGCCCTCAATAACAAGCTAAATTCAATGCTGTTAAAGAGGCGCAATGTTTCCACAAGTGATTCTGTCCTCCAGTATGCCGGGGCATTCAAATACATACTTGAAAATATGAAATTGAAGGTATATGACGGTGAGCTGATAGCGGGCAATCCGTCTGCCTGGCGGGTAGGCGCCCCCATCCATCCCGACCTGGGCGGCCTGCTCATGCTGCCGGAGATAAGGGGTATATCCAGGCGCAGGCAAAATCCCATGGCCATTGAGCCGGCTCAACTTAAAGAACTGGAGCAGGAGATTTTCCCATTCTGGTTTAATCGTTCAGTGCTGGCGCTGACACCTCTTTTGAGCAACGACCCCGACCTCTTTAATTCGATGCTGGAGGGCAGGTACTTTATACTGACGCAGTTCTCAGGAATTTCGCATGTTACACCGGATCATCCGGCCGTGCTCAGGCTGGGCTTCAACGGTATAGCGCAGGAGATACGGGACAAATTGGAGGAAGCAAAGACGGAGTTAGAAGTATACGTTGCGGACGGGTCTGAAGACCCGTCCCTACACGTAGGGGCGGACCTTAAGGTCCGCCCGGATGCAGATCGGGTGAATAACCCGTCTGCACAAATCACTGAAAAAATCGCCTTCTACGAGGCGGCTCTGGTCTGCGCTGAGGCTGCCGCCGATTACGGTAAGCGATGGAGCAAATTCCTTGAGCAGGAGGCTATTAGATCCAGTGATGAAGTGCGAAAACAGGAGTTGATGCGGCTGTCGGAGGTATTTAACCGCGTGCCTGCGGAGCCGGCGGAGACTTTTTATGAGGCCTTGCAGTGCGTTTTTATCACGCACGTCATGCTGCACTACGAGAACTTTCAGCACGGCATCTCCTTCGGGCGCATGGACCAGTACCTTTATCCTTACTATAAACGCGATATCGAATCCGGCAGGTTGACCCGCGGGCAGGCTGCCGAACTGATGGGCTGTTTTATTGCCAAAGCGGGCGAACTGCTGCCTCTTTTCTTTGACCGCGCCACCGAGTATTTCAGCGGCCTGTCTTCGGCCTCGGGCATAACGCTGGGGGGACGTGTAGCCGATGGCAGCGACGGCGTGAACGGACTATCTTATCTATTCCTGCAGGCTTATGACCAGGTGAGGCTCAGGCAGCCAAACTTTCATGTCAGGGTTAATAAAGATACTCCGGTCGAATTCATGGATCTCTGTTGCGAGGTGCTCAAGAAGGGCGGCGGACTGCCGGCCTTCTTCAATGACGATGAGATACCATCAGCTCTGGAAAAATCAGGCATTGACAGGCAGGATGCTGAGGACTATTCCATAGTTGGTTGCGTGGAATGGGGAGTACCGGGGAAAAGCTTCCCTGCAGCCGGTGCGATTTTCCTGAATATGCCCATGGCTTTGCACCTGGCCTTACATAATGGAGAATATAGCGGCGTGCAATTCGGGCCGCGCACGGGTGAAATAAACCAGCTCAATAACATGGAAACCATTGCATCTGCTTTCAGAGTACAGCTTGAGAATATGATAATGCGTGCCACCTTTGGGAACAATGCAATCGAGCAAACCCACGCCGCTCATCGCCCCACGCCATTCCTGTCCAGCGTAGTGGATGGCTGTTTGGATAAGGGCATTGAGATCAATGCCGGTGGCGCAAAGTACAATTCCACGGGCTGCCAGTGCATAGGCCTGGCCGATACAGTGGATGCCCTGACAGCCATCGAACAAATCGTATTTAAAGAAGGCAGGCTATCTTTGGCGGAACTGGTCAGTGCTGTGGATGCTAATTTTACAGGTTATGCTGAGTTACAGGCGATTATTTTGAATCGAATACCTAAATATGGCGAGAATGAGGAAAGGCCCAACTATTACGCCCGCATGGTATCCGCTATTTACACCGGGCTGGTAACACGATGCGACAACCCGCGCGGAGGTAAATACTACCCCGGGTTCTGGTCCATGACCACGCACCAGGGCTTCGGTGCGCGCACAGGCGCCCTGCCGGGCGGCCGCCTCTCCGGACTTCCTCTGGCCAATGGCATCTCGCCCTGCAATGGACGTGACAGGAACGGCCCGACGGCTTCGATGTCTTCGGCAGCCTGTATAGATAATAACCTGGTCGCCAACGGCTATGCGCTCAACGAGAAGCTTGACCTGGGAATGATCAAAGACCCTTCGCGCAATCGCCTGGTGGAAGCGTTGATTCTCGGTTTCTTCGCCAGCGGTGGAATGCAGGTGCAGTTCAACGTCGTTGATCCTGCCATTCTCATCGATGCAAAGGAGCACCCAGGCCAGTATGTGGGGCTGGTTGTGCGTGTTTCCGGGTACTCGGCGTATTTCAATGACCTGACAGAATCGATGAAGGCCGAGCTGATACAGCGCACAGCGCACGATCTCAATTCGTGCTCGTGTTAGGGCGCCATACATGGCGCAGCAGCCATAGACTATTAGCATATTCGCCGATAATTGCAGAACACACATGCAGCAACTTGAGATTATTGCCTTCGTGACCTCACTGGTGTCCCTGCAGATCGCAGTGGTTTTGTATATATGGGGTTTTATTTCCGCCACGTTGGGCAAGAGGCCGTCTGACAATAATGCGTCGCGCTTCGCCATGCCTGTATTGTTACTGTCCTGGCTTGCACTCACAATTACGTTGATCGCTCATGCTATCCAGGCCGGGCATATCCCCGCCACCGATATGTTCGAATTTTCCATGTCATTCGGCTGGGGCATACTGACGGTTATATTGGTTTTCAGGTGGTGGCACAAGAACGATATGATCAGCGCGGCGGGAGCGCTGGTGACCCTTGCCATGCTTGTTTATGCATTCACCCTGCCTGTCCAGCACCAGCCGTTGCCACCGGCGCTGAGCCAGACCTGGCTGCTTAATCTTCATGTATCCTGCGCCATCATCGCCTATGGTTTATTTGCGCTCGGATTCGTTTGTGGTGTCCTCTATCTCACCAGGCGAAGGTTTGCCGCTCCCATTGTGCCCGCCCCTCAAATCCTCGATAGGCTGGGGTACCGCTCGGCATTAGCCGGCTTCTGCTTCATGACAATCGTTATCGTGGTTGGATCGGCCTGGGCTGAAATCGCCTGGGGCAGCTACTGGTCATGGGACCCCAAGGAGACCGCCGCGCTTGTGACATGGCTCATTTATGGAGGCTACCTGATCATGAGGCTGGCGCTTAAGTGGAGGGACAGCCCCAGCGCATGGTTCCTGGTCATCGGTTTCCTGGCCGTGCTGGTCACATTCTTCGGCAATTACTTTTTCGGCGGTCTGCACAGCTACGCTGCAACATGAAAGCCCGCATGTAACCGGCAAACAGATTTCCCCGCAAACATATATATTGCTACGTCTCTATTCCACTGGCTACCTGGGTATCAGATCGTCTATCTCTGCTACTAACTCAAGCTGGCCCAACTTGTATGTCGGGCATTTCGCCGCTCAAGAGATGTCAGGCATTTGCGCATCGCTGGAATCGTTAGGCTTAGGCAAGGCTGTCCCGCAATTGCTGCAAAAGTTACTCTCCTCTTCAAGCCCGCGATTGGGACATTTTATTTTTATGGTTTACCCCTTTGGTGGTTGGGCTTACACCTTTAGGAAATCATCCATCTTTTTAGTATTGAGGGCATGGGAAGGCGAAAGTTTTAGTATCTTGGCTATTATGAACTCAGTGAACCTTATGAAAGAAATCACATCATCATATACTGAGTCATACTCAGAAGAATGCTTGGCACTATTTTTCGGGTCGACTTCGGGAAAACTCCCAAAGTGGACGAGCCTATTTCTGATTTTTATCCACTTCTCAATTTGCCTTCTATTCTCCTCTGTTATATTGTCCTTTATTTCGGACTTTACAAAAAGGAAAGCTACTTTATCAGACGAGTGTATTCGCCTTAACCTGTCTTCTGGAAGCCATTCATGATTAAGAACCGCAAATAAATGCTCCCATATTATCCAGCAAAGAATAAAGGCTATATCCGGAGAACGACTACGGAAAGCTTGTTGTGCTAAAAATAACAGATATCCCCTCTGGTATTTTTGTTTCCACTCTTCAGTCCCAATCAATTCATATATCTGATTAAGGCATTTTTCGAAACCAATGTTGTAGCCGCTCAAAGGGTCGGTGGGGTCTATAAGTCGTTTCTCGTAAGGAATGGAGGCCCCAAGCACTCCCCCAGAGGGATAAAGCCGCGGGTCTGCTATTATTACCTTGCCGGTATCGTCATCAATTGCGTTATCGACCGCAAAGACATCACGCCTAGTAAAAATGGAGAGGAGGAGCAGGATGTCACTCAGGGCAGTCTCGCTACTGTAAGCCCAGGCGAGAGCTGCCTCTTGTTCGTGTTCAGGGATTTCCACATATGCAGTTACGGCATGTTTTCCCGTATTGGCATGAATCTCAAACTCTGAGTAAGATGTAATTAAGTGTTGCAGGCTGGTTATTCTATTCTGATAGTCATCTACCCTGGTAAACTGATATCCAAAGATGGTCAAGTCAGGACAGTTACGAGAAAATTCTAGGTTGTAAACTTCTTTTCTCATCCCACGAACTACTCCCTCACTCCACCGGCCACCCAGGAATGAGTTCGTCTATCTTTGCCATCCGCCGTATGGTCTCTTTAAGAGCGACCGCCATTTTCTGGTAATGGGTCAGCTCGTCATAGGTCAGTGTCCTACCTTTGCGGTCTTTGAGCCACTTCTGGCAGACCTGGTAGCCGCCGATATGGAAATTCCAGACTTCAGGCGGCACGCCCTCGAAATATTGTTCCTTATTGATGTACACTCTACCAACTCTTTCATCATAGCTTACCTTATCCACTATATTTGAGCCTGCCACAGGGTACTTGGTGATAAGGTTATTCAGTAGGGGTGATTCCATGAGGTGAAGAGATACCAACTCGGTTCCTTTCGCTGCCAGCGACTTGAATAGGGCTCTATCGGAAGTCAGTGGCAGTCGCGGGAAGTCCATCTTGAGGAACTCGGCATAGCGGCTGCGGTAAGTGGGCGAGTGGAAGATGGCATAAGCGTAATTGAAGATATCCTCCGGACCAAAGGTCTGCTCAATGTCGCCTTTGCCATCTTCAACGAATTTTAGACCCAGCTTCTCCGAAACGGCCTTGATGAACTCAGTGTTCAGGTTGGGACGGCGGTGACCAGCCTCAAGCTGCATCTCGCCTGCGGTTGGGTAGAGGTAGAGGGGGACAAGGCTAGTAATATCATAGGCGGACAATGCTTTGTGTCCAATAACGAAGCGTGTGGCGAGAGTATCCCATTGGTCACGAGTCTGACGCGTGATTAGTAACGACAGGTTCTTACCAGCAAGCATATGACGCATGACTTGTTTTACGGTGCGCCAGACTAAAGAGTCATGGTAGAAGATAAGCCTAGTATCGAAAGGGCGGTATAATACGGGCTTGATAAACTGCTCAAGGTTTTTTTCTTGTCTGATAAGTTGCCTTGCATGACTGACATTCCAACCCAGTTTTTGAGGTATTGCTAGTTGTTCACACACAACCGTGTCTGCTTCCTGTGAATCGCGAAACAGTGAAGCTCTTTCAATCAGCGGTTCCGCTTCAAAGTCAATTACGATATCATCTCTAGCTGTAGTCATGCCAACGCCATTGACAGGGAAAATGTCAGTTATTTTCCAGCCCCTCATGTATTCATCTAATTCAGCTTCATCTCTCGGCATGAACAAATAAAATGGACTGGAGGGCTTAAGCTCCTTCCAATCAGACCTGTTGATATCTGTTTCAGCCAGGGCTTGATACTTGCCTTCCCGTATTCCCCATAGTTCGTCATAGTGAACTGTTGCAGGGCTATTCTTGCCCCGTTCTTTAACAAAAATACCAATAGCTACCCCTTGCTGGATATCGAATACATTCTCGTCCTTGCCGCCATCCGGGGCAACCTCTTTTTTCTTGGCGTTGCCGTGCAGGTTCAGGATGTATATATCGGTGAAAGTGCTCATCAGTGACTGCCGCAGGCCTCGGAAGGTGGGGTTATCCAGGTAGGAGTGGTTGGTAATGAAACCCAGGATACCCTGTCCCGTGCGCTCGATGCGCCATTGGCCAAATGCCAGGAATTTAACGTAGTCGTCCTGCAACCACTTGGGGTTCTTTTCACCCAGTGGCTTGCCATCAATGGTCTTGTATCGCTCCACCAGTCGTCTCGCCCAATCACCCTTGTTTGCCGAATGCCCGGAATAAGGCGGATTGCCCAGCACCACCATTATCGGCTCATCCTTCTTCACTCTGGCGGCCGCATTGGCTTCCTCGCTTATCCACCGGGCAAATAGCGTATCTGAGTGTTTAATCGCCTCGTCCAGCGTATTGGTCAGGTATATACCCAGCCGCTGCTCACTCTCGAACTCGTAGCCCGTCTCCTGAAGCAAGAGGCCCAGCTTGAGATGGGCAATCGCGTATGGGGGCATTAGCAGTTCAAAGCCGAAGATGCGGGGTAAGAGCTTTTCCTCTACGTAGTTGTTCCACATGCCCTGCTGGCCTTTACCAGCCGTAGCTTGATAAATCTCGTTTATTATCTTGTAGAGGAAGGTTGCCGTGCCCACCGCCGGGTCCAGGATAAGCGTCTTCTCGTCCGCCAGCCCCTGCGGCTTATTGAAGCTGGTTTTTAAAAGGTAATCTATAGAGCGCACGATGTAGCTGACCACAGGCTCGGGCGTATAGTAAACGCCGCGCATCTCCCGTATCTTCGGATCGTAGGCTTTGAGGAAGGTCTCGTAGAAATGCACCACAGGGTCTTCTTTGCCGGAACGACGTCCGAAGTCTTTAAGTAGGCTATATATATCGGCTTGAGCCAGTAGCTGAGATAAATCGTCAACAAGCCATGCTATGCGGTCATCAAGGTCAGGTCCCGCAATCTGGTTAAAAAGCTTGCGCAGGAAAGGATTGGTTTTCGGCAGGAGATAAGCGGCATTCCGTCGGGTAAAATCCTTATTTTCAGGAGCAGTACAGCGGGCGGCAAACAAGCCGTAGGCAATGGTCTGCGCATACATATCGGCAAAATACTCGATCGACAGGTCAGGGATGAGGTTTTCTCGGAAAGCGGCAAGCTGGCTGTGCAGGCTGCCCTTTTCCGGTTCCTTCTCAAAAGCTTTAATGATGAGATTGCGAATCAGGTGTGCCTGCCGGGCCATACGCTGGGCCAATTCCCTGGGTGTACCCACGCCTGTGGCTTTATGTGCGAGAAAACTATCCAGAAGCTCGGCTACCGCCTGAATGCCGTCTTTATCCCGCTTAATACGGCCTTCTTTTGCGGCTGTACCGAGGCGCGCTGAAAGCCGGCGCTCGCCATTCACGTACCAGCGAAACTCAAGGTAATCGGTCAGGACAAGGTTACTGAGTGAATCGCGATAGCGTTTTAGCTGTTCCGATTTCTCCTCTTCATCGAGGTTCTTGTCGATATCCTTGGCCTCAATATAGCCAATGGTTGCTGAGCCTTTTCTGACGATGAAGTCAGGGGCGCCGCACTCGATATGTTTCGGCTCGTTGGTGGCGGTGATTCCCGTATCCAGGCGCTCAACCAGTGTTTCCAGCGCCGAACGGTGGGTGTGCTCGGTGGCATCACCCTGCGCCAGCTTTTTCTCAATGGCGTTTATATAATGCTGAAATGGCTTCAAATCTTCCGCCAAGGCGCTACACCTCCAAAAAGTCCTGTAACTCCTTACGTTTTTCTACCATTGGCGCCCATCATGCCTTCCATATCAGCTTAACCCTTAAAGCTTTGTACCTAAACCTCAGATACCCTTTGGCGGCATTATACTACATGAACAGCTCACACGAAATAGTGCAAAGCACTATACTGCGGAGAACTTTCCACCAGGGAGGGTTCTATGATACTTGACAATATGATACATTAGATTATAATTAGCACAGTTGATTCCCCTACTTTTTCGTAGGTAGGGCACAAAAGCCGCTCTTTGAGCGGCTTTTGTATTTGAGGATGTAGTTGACGGCTAATGTATACGTAGACGGTTTTAACCTGTATTACGGTTCGCTCGCGCATTCCCGCCATAAATGGCTGAATATAGCCACCATGTGCCATATTCTTTTACCCAGGCTTACTATTAAGCACATTCGGTACTTCACCGCTATTGTCAAACCACTGGATCATGACCCAGGAGCTCCCCTGCGGCAAAAGATATATTTGCGAGCTTTAGAGACAATCCCTAATCTTAAAATAGTGCGGGGTCTATTTGTTGGATGGCCTCGTTTAATGCCCCAATATCCTCTTGCGTATACAGATCTTATTAGCCCCCCGAAGAATCCCCCTCAGAAAGTACAAATATTAAAGCGGGAGGAAAAAGGCTCTGACGTAAATTTGGCCTCATATTTATTAATAGATTGTTTCGATAAGGATTTTGATGAGGCTGTCGTAATATCCAATGATTCAGACCTTGCCACACCCATCGAATTTGTAGTTAGGAAATTTAAAAAATCAGTGATACTCGTGAATCCTGACCGGCATAATCCACCAAGTGGAAAGTTGATAAGCGTGGCCAGTTCGCATATGCCCAAGATAAATAATAGTGTGTTAGAGAGGTCGCAATTCTCTGATACGCTCTCTGATTCCCGCGGAAATTTTACGAAGCCAGCAAGCTGGTAGCGGGTTCGGTTTTTTAAAGCGTTTGTGTCAATATCATCTCTTCATCTAAAACAGCGCCGCGGCATTTCTTAAGGAAAATAAGGGATTATAGGGAATTCCACCGGCCGGACTTTATCTCTGTAACAAACACTGTTAAAAGCGGTGTGCAACTTAAGGATTTCGATTTCTATTTTGATTACGTGGAAGCAAAATTTGCTGCGCTAGAATTCTAAAATCCACGGGGATAGTAAAGTCTCCATTCTTTTGAGTATTCCCTTTCTTTCATCTGATGGGTAAGATAGAAATCATATTTGAAATCAAATTGCTTTAACAACTCGATCTGAGTTTCTTTGTAAACTCCAGCTTTGTGAAGATAAAACCCGATGGCCTGGTGATATGGGTAAATGTAGTTTAATTTTCGTAACAGGGCTGTAAGTTTATTGATCGAAACCCTTCCCTGGGCTTTCCGATATGTATTGAGAACTTCGTATATTCCGCCAGCGTAAAATGGCCTTACAGCTATATCGATCAGCGTCCTTTCAATGTCGGTAACTTGTAATTTTTCATTTTCATCGGTGACAATTTCCATGACCCCCCGCCTGTTGGTAAATTGCCCGTTGACCATACATATTTTGTAATCTTCGAATATAGCAGTATTGCTGGATATCCTGGCAGGGCTTGAAAACGCCCTGTCTATGCCGCTTTGCAACAATACATTATCACTGCGGGCCTTCTCTGATTGTTCAAAGTTGACGTATACAGTTTTGGGGACCTGTTCAGTTAAGTTGTGCAAAAAAGTGGCTGTATAGTGGGTTAAGTAAGAATTATTTTCTAAACTAAGCGCCAGGCTCAAAGTCGACGCATCGCCCCAGGTGAATCTTGTTACCCTCCTTATCGGAAAATCAAAATCAACCTTTTTTATTTTTGTATATAGAAGCATCAGTTTAATGAATTCCCGCGTGGTTAAGCTCACAGGGAGCCGCCAGAACCCCCTGTTTTTTTCAAGTATTATCGAGATATCCAGGTATGCGAATACATTCTTGCCAGAGTTATCAAACTCAGCAATGATGTCCCTTTTTGATATCTGAAAACGTGACTTAGCCATTTATACTCATACATTCTATAATAGGTATATATACCTATTATAGTAATGAAATCAGCAAATGCCAGATACTGTATATTTAGTGTGCATATTATATTTTATTATATAGTATATATACTATATGGTCTTATTTTTAAGTTAAGTACCTGACCAACACCTATTTGGTTTTAGCTATATATGCAGTTGGGGTATAGTTAGTGAGCTATGACTTCATAGATCGGGGAGGATTTGCGTAGGTTAGTGTAGAGGCACGAGCTTCGCCCTGGAGAGTTTGACCAGGTAGATCACCAGAGAGACTGCGGCGTAGAGGAGACCCAGCAGGATCAGGCTGAACTTGCAGGCGGCGCAGTATGCGGCTACCTGCGGGTAGGGGTCAACAGGGCTGCCGTACATCATGGTTATCAGGGCGTAGTTCTCCACGGCATCGAAAATAGCCGCCAGCCACAGCCCCCAGGCCAGCAGCATGCCGAGATTGCGCCACCCGCTTCGTGAGACGACCCCGGCGCCTATCACACAGGCCAAAGCTATGGTAGTTGAATACACGGGCATGTAAAGGTAATCGAAGCCCAGGTTAAAGCATGTCTGTAGCCTGGCCAGGGTATCCCAGGCGCCGATGATTGCAGATGATTTTGCCACGCTGCCGGCCAATTCGAAATCCACTATATTTGGTTTGAAAGGGCCGATCAGGCGGAATACCACGCTGATGCCTATGGTTGCGGCCAGCAGCCATAGAAAGGTCGGCAACCTCTTGCCCTGCGGTATGGTGTTCAGCGGATGGTACATTTCAACAGCTTAATTATCTTCAGCCGGACAGCATTTGTCAACGACTACAAATTTATTGTTTCCCCTGTCTGACACCCAGGACTACCTTGAACAGCAGAGTCAATACCAGCCCGCCCATTGCCCAGACGCCCATTGTTATGAGTATTTCAATCAGGGTAGGCGTGTACTCTGATATCTCGCCTAAAGGCGAGGGGATGAATCCCGGTATGACGAGCCCGAGGCCCTTGTCGATCCAGATGGCGATGAAAACAGCCGCGCAGGCCAGTGCCAGGGTCCCGTGGTTTTTGCGCGACGAAGGTATGACCAGCATAACAATGGCTGTGCAGGCCAACAGGATGGAGGCCCATGTCCAGGGTACGAGGTTGTAATGGTTGTCCAATCCGAACAGCAGGTACTGGAAATGGGCCATAGCCTCGGGCGCCTGGCTATAAAAAACGGTAAAGACTTCCAGAATCAGGAAGAACACGGTTACGATGATGGCGTAGGCTACGATTTTAGCCACACTATCCAGGGCTTGGTTGCCCGGGTCGAAGCCGCCCCATTTTTTCATGGCCAGCGCCAGCAATATTAAAAGGGCGGGGCCGGAGGCGAAGGCTGAGGCCAGGAAACGCGGCGCCAGTAAAGCGGTCAGCCAGAAGAGCCGTGCCGCCAGGCCCGCATAAATGAATGCGGTGACCGTATGAATGCTGATCGCCCATACGATAGATACGATGGCCAGGGGTTTTAGCCAGGCCGGGGGCGCCACCTCTTTATATTCGGCATCCAGCGCCACCCAGCCCATGACAATGTTGAGCAGCAGGTAAACCGTGAGCACGACCACGTCCCAGAAAATAATTGAGCCGGGTGAGGGATAAAGGATAATATTAAAGACCCTGGCGGGCTGTCCAAGATCCACCAGGATGAAGGTAATTGCCACCAGGCAGGCCGCTACGGCCATGAACTCGCCCAAGATTAGTATGCGGCGAAACTCCTTAGTATTGTGCAGGTAATAGGGGATGACCAGCATGACGGCGGAGGCGGCCACGCCTACGAAGAACGTGAAATTGGCGATGTACAGGCCCCAGGAAATGTCCCTGCTCAAGCCGGTTACAGCCAGGCCGATGTCCCACTGTTGAAGATAGGCGGCCAGGCCGGCGGCCATAAATAGGAGCAGGCCGCTTATCAGCAGCCAGTATTTCTTCCCGCCCTTCAGTATGTTTTCAATCAATGTAGATCCTACAGCAAATAGTAGACCTGCGGCCGGGTACCCAGTCCGTCCTTGCGACGCAGGTTGAATTGAGATGATATCAGCTTGTACACTTCAGTGCCCGGTTTCAAGTATCCGAATGTCAGCGCGCCGCTGCTGCAAGCTTCAACGCAGGCAGGCTGCAGCCCTTCGGCCAGCCTTTCTTCGCAGAAATTGCATTTTTCGACCACGCCTTTGGTGCGGGTTGGATAGCTATTCTCTATGGTCTTGATATAAGGGCGCGGATCGCGCCAGTTGAAGCTGCGGGAGCCGTAGGGACAGGCTGCCATGCAATAGCGGCAACCTATACAGCGATGGTAGTCCATCATGACAATTCCATCGTCCCGCTTCCATGTTGCCTGGGTGGGGCACACCTTAACGCAGGGCGGATTGTCACAATGGTTACAAAGCACAAGCACCCTGCGGTCCTGCAGTGGTTCCGCCACCAAGCTGTCTTCCTGATCGGGGAAGGCCTGGTCGTAGCTGACGTCCCACAGCCACTTGATGTCCTCCTTGCGGTTGCCTATGTCCGGGACATTGTGCACCCGGTGGCAGGCAGCTATGCAGTCTGCGCAACCATCTGCGGACTTGCAGGCATTGAGGTTGACTGCCATGACAAGGCGCCCGTCGGAAGCCGGGCCGTTGAGAGCCCTGGCGGCGGAAGGCTTTGAGATAAGGTCGAGGGCAGGTTTGGCAGCCAGGGCAAGCAGGCCGAGCGCTGTGAGTTTGAGGAAAGAACGGCGGTCGATATTCATATTGCTCATTGCGTTCCCTGCAGCGGCGCATTCACCGGTGGCACATTATGACAGTCCCAGCAGTTTGGGGCTGTGCCCGTATAGTTATGGCAGCGGTCGCAGAAATCAGCCTTGCTGGGGTGGCATTTGAGGCAGGTTCCTGTGAGGTTGATATCGAATGTACGGTTATCGCTGGATATGTATAGACTATTGCCCTGCCTCACAGACTGGTCTCGCCACTGCTGCACAAGCTGCATATGGTACTCCCTCATATATTGCGCCGATTCTACACACCGATTCTCGCTGGCCGGCAATACAGGATCTGGACGATAATCGGCTTTACCGCTGGCCGCCATGTACCAGACGGGGAAGCTGGCCAGGCAGAGGAAAATGGCCAGGCCGCCGATTATCTTGCCTTTATCATACACCGTGTTGCCCGCCTTCTGTAGGCGTATTTGCAGTCAGGGGCTCGCCTCTCAAGTCTGTCTCCCTCTTTTTCTCTCCTTGCATGACGAGGGCGTTGCCGAGCAGTTCATGCACTCCCGCCGTCTCAACTCCAGGCGCCCAGTATTCCAGTAGAGGAGGGAATGAAGCCTTGTCGATAGCACAGATGCAGGCCAGCACGTTCACGCCATGCTTTTCCTGGACGTACTTCACAGCGTTGGCACGAGGGTAACCGCCGCGCAGCCGCACCTCCATATTCTCGTCGGGACCGAGTCCGGCCCCGCTTCCGCAGCAGAATGTGCGCTCCCTGATGGTGTTCTCAGGCATCTCATAGAAGTGGTTACATGTATTATTTATTATATAGCGGGGCTCCTCTAACAGTCCCATAGCCCTGGCCGGGTTGCAGGAATCGTGGTAGGTCACTTTCCATTTATCGTTCCGCCCGGGGTCGAGCTTGAGCTTGCCGCTGTGGATAAGGTCTGCCGTAAACTCGCAGATGTGTACCATTTTGGTCGACCTGGCGTTGTCAAATCTGGCGCCGGTTACAGGCGAGACCGGCTCCTCGAGAAATGAGGGAGGACCGTTGAAAGTGTCCATAAACTGGTGGATAACGCGCCACATGTGCCCGCATTCGCCGCCCAGCACCCATTTAACCTTTAACCTCTCGGCTTCAGCGTATATTTTGGCGTTCAGGCTCTTTGCCAGTTCGGCCGAGTGGAAAAAACCGAAGTTCCCGCTCTCCGAGGCATAGGTGCTGAAAGTATAATCAAGTCCGATCTCGTGGAAGAGCATGAGGTAACCCATCAGCGTGTACCAGGCGGGGCTGGCAAAGAAATCGGCGGAAGGCGTGACAAAAAGGATCTCGGCGCCCTTCTTGTTGATGGGAACATCTACATCAATACCTGTAATGGCCTTGATATCATCTTGCGCTGATTCCAGGCTCTGTTTCATAGCGTGCGGCGGAATGCCCAGGTGGTTGCCGGTGCGGAATGAGTTGGAAGCCGGGCTGACCACCCATTCGGAAGTGCAGCCCACCAGGTTCAGCAACTCGCGTCCCAGCATGGTGATCTCGCAGGTGTCAATGCCGTAGGGACAGAAGACGGAGCACCGCCTGCATTCCGAGCACTGGTAGAAGTAGTAATACCACTCCTTCACTACCTTCTCGTCCAGTGACCTGGCGCCGCCCAGCTTTCCCCAGAGCCTGCCTCCAACGGTAAAATACCGCCGATATACCGACCGCAGCAATTCAGCCCTCATCACCGGCATGTTCTTGGGATCACCGGATCCAATGAAATAATGGCACTTGTCCGAGCAGGCGCCGCAACGCACACATATATCAAGATACAATTTCAAGGAACGGTATTTACCCAGGCGATCTTTCATACCTTCTAAAATAATACGTTTGAAATCCGGCGGTAACTTCCAGTCAGCGTCCTGCGGGTTCCACCGGCGCGGGTTGGGCAGGTGTAAACTCTCCTGGCTCTTGAGAGGTGCGGCATAGCAGTAGGAACCTTTGGTAAACTCGACGGACGGGTCCATCCAGTCCCGATGGTGAGGATGGTAGTCGATGCCGGCCATCTCTTCAGGCCTGATTATCTTATCTGCCATCATTGCTCCACAGGCGCATTATTCGTTTCAACGGGGATACCGGACTTAATCATGGGCTGCCTGAATTCGTCCTCGTATTCAGCATAGGTATGCACCCTGACAGGCCTGTTCCAGGGGTTTATATGCCTCACCCTGCGGCTGTCGTTCTTGAGGTTGCGGGTGGGACTGAGCAGTATGCCGGCAGCGTGCATCATCTTGCTGAAAGGGAAGTAGGCTATTAGAGTGCAGCCAAGCAGCAGGTGGATATAGAAAGGAAGGCCGATGCCGGCAGGTACCACAGGCCTGAAGGTGATTACACTTATAGCCAGTTCTTTGACTGCAACCAGATCGACCTTGAATACGGAGCGCATGAGGATGCCGGAGATCACCACCGCCAGTATAAGGGACAGCGCCAGGTAGTCAGAGGCCAGAGAGATATACCTGACCTGTGCGGATACCAGTCGCCTGATAAACAGGTACGTTAGCGCAATAAGTATGATGAAATCCGTGATAAAAAGGGCCGGCAGGGCCAGCTGTAACACACCATCGATTGTAGAAATCAATATTGATGGCAGAAATACCGGCTCGGTGAAAAAGCGCAGGTGACGTATGAGGATTATGAGCAGTGACCAGTGGAAGGCCAGACCACCCAACCAGAGCCAGCGGCTGCCTCCGTAGATCAGCCTGTGCTCACCTGCCTGCTGCATGCTGCTATTGCGGAAGAGCGAACGGAATAAGAATATCTCCAGCAACATGCGCCATGCCACAGCCCAGTTATCAGCGGGGTTTTCGATTTTATCGCTTTTTATCCAGTCGAGGGACAATTCCTGCCCGCACGTGGTCGGAATGTTGAACGGGACCGGCGATTGCGCCCAGCGTATCACCCGATATATGAACCCGCTAATGAAAGCTGCTATTGCGATGTAGGGAAGCACTACGGCGAAGATAAACTGCGATGAGGGAACGACAAAACTGATAGTCGCCAGTGAGACTACGGCGGCAACTGCAAACAGGGGCCAGACTATTTTCATAACGCTTTCATACCTTGCGTATGCTCATTATCCTGGCCTTGAAATCATCGGCCTTTGCTGCTTCCTTAACCGAGAGATCCCGGATTTGGCTCTTCATTTTTGTATAAAGCTCGGTTGAAGTATATGCAAGGAGGTCTATTTTTATTTCAAGCTCATTCAGTTCGTCCTGCAGCCCATATGTTATGGACCCGCCAATTACCTGGCCTCTTAAAACAGTTTTCAAGTCGAGCATAAACGCAACTGCCTGTGAGGGTGTGAAATCCTGCACCGCCCTTATTCTAATAATTTTTTCCAGGCAGTTGTGCAATGTACCGGGGTCATCTCCCCTTATCAGCGCGTCCAGCAGTTGTCCGGCGCTGGTCGAAATAGCGTATCCTACGGGGTTGCTGAACCTGTCGCCACCGCCCAGCAGGAAATTACCCCCTTCAGGCGTATAAGAATCAAATATTCCGCGAAGCCATATCTGTAATATGGCCTCTTTTTTCTGCAGCAGAAGATGTTCCAGGTTCATTTATAATTTTGCCTTTTTAAATAGTATTTCGAGTTCGTTTCCCTTAATAAGGCAGTATATTTTATTATCGCTGCCGATACAAGGTTAGACCTGGACGATCATGCCACTTCCTCAGCGATATCAGCCGTGATTCTCTCGCGCAGGGCTATAAATACATTGTCAGTCAGACGCCGCGGGTAGCTCAGGTTCACAGGATAAATGCTTTTTACTGCGCCGGGGCCGGATTTCATGACTACAACTCTTTCAGCAAGGTAAACTGCCTCTTCCACGCTGTGCGTGACGAAAACAATGGTTTTTCTGTCCACATTCCAGATGCCGAGCAGATCTTTCTGCATAAGGTAGCGTGTCTGAGCATCGAGGGAACCGAAAGGCTCGTCCATCAGCAGCACTTCCGGATCATTGGCCAGAGCCCGTGCGATAGCCACCCGCTGCTTCATACCGCCGGAAAGCTCGGACGGGTACTTGTGGCCGCTGCCTGAAAGTCCAACCAGTTCGATGCAGCGTTCGGCGGTCCGCAGGCGTTCTGCCAGAGGTACTTTTAGCACCTCCGGGCCGAATACCACGTTGCCCGTCACGTCCCTCCAGGGGAACAGCGCGAAATCCTGGAAGACCAGTCCTCTATCCGGACCAGGCGCTATCACCGGCTTCCCGTCGATGTAGATAGCCCCCGAGCTGGCATGTTCAAGGCCGGCAACGAGTTTAAGTAGTGTGGTCTTGCCGCAGCCGGAGGATCCTACCAGGCAAACGAATTCACCGTCGCCTATTGACAGGTTGAAATCGCGCAGGGCTACGGTGGAGGCGCCGCCCCTTTTTTCCATGAAGGTCTTGCTGACGCCGTCGATGATAAGCTTCCGACCGCTCATGCTGCCTTCCAGAAAAGAATTTTATCCTCGAGCTTTTTGAGGCCGATAAACATAAGGTAACCTGCGATGCCGATCATAAGCATGCCTGCCACGGTCTTGGATGCCTCCATAGTGGAGTAATAATACATTATCATGTAACCGAGGCCGGAGTTGGAGCCGGTCAATTCAGCCGCTACAAGGCACATCCATCCTATTCCGATGCCGATTCGCAGGCCCGCCATGATCGAAGGGGCAGCCGATGGTACGCCAACCTTAATCAGTATCTGCCAGGGGCCTGCGCCAAGTGTTTTGGCCACCTCTATCAGCTTGGGCGGAGTGTTCTCCATGCCAAGTACTGTATTGAGCAGGATGGGGAAAAAGGCGCCCAGCCAGATGAGAAAGACCGCCGGCTTAAAGCCAAGTCCAAACCATAGCATGGACAGGGGTATCCATGCCAGGGGCGGGATGGGGCGCAATATCTCAATGACGGGCTCAAGCAGGTCACGCGCATTTCGCCACCAGCCGATGATGATGCCGAGAAAAACACCGGTGACGGCCGCCAGGGCAAAACCGGCGATCACCCTCCACAGGCTGATAAGTGTGTTGCCCATCAGCTCTCCCGCCCATGCCATCCCGGGCGGGCCGGGCGCGGCCAGCAGCTGACCCAGTGCGACGATGACGGAAACGGGAGTGGGGAAAAGCTGAGGCAGATTGGACAGGAGGGCTGCACCCTCCCAGATCAGCAAAAAGAGGACGATCGAAATAAGCCGTAAAGGACGCGTGTCTTCACCTCTGGAGGTATTTGGTATCCACCACCGTATCGACGAACGTGTCTAAATCCGGTACATCACTGGCTGTTATGATGGGCTTGATAGCCCCTTTTTCACCGAGGCTGATGATCTCACTGACGAACCTCTTAATATCGTCCCTGCTAAGAGAATAGGTGTACTTAACACGCCCGAAGGCGTTGTCAATGATGGCGGGATCCAGCCTGGTCCATTTGCCGGCGATGGCTTTGGCCTCGGCTGGATTAGCCTCTATAAAATCAATAGCCCTGCGGTGTGCGCGTATTACGGACGCAACGGTGCTCTCATGGGAACGGACGAAATCACCTCCGGTTACGATCACGCAACAAGGATGACCGGGCCAGATGTCCTTTGATTCTACCAGTACTTTGCCGTACCCGCCCACCACGGACCTGGCCACAAAGGGCTCCCAGACAAAGTACCCGTTAATGCGTCCCGTCTGCAGAGACTGCGGCATGTCCGGGGGTTTGACCGTGCCGGGGAAAAGCTCGATGTCGTTATAACCTAAATTATTGCCTGCCAGCAGCATCCCGAACATCACATATTGGATAGATCCGGGTGCTGGGGTGGCTATCTTTTTCGATTTCAGTTCGGCAACGCTATTGATATCCATGCCGGTTACCAGGCCTGATCCTTCCAGGTTGACGCCTGATACGATGGAAAGCGGGATCTTGCGAGCCGCCGCCAGCATGGCCGGCGCCACACCGACATAGCCCATATCTATCTGGTTGGCTGCCAGCGCATCCATCTCTGCAGGACCGGCATCAAATGGTCCCACCACTTCCACATTCAGCCCCTCCTCAAGAAAAAAACCCCTGTCCTGCGCCACAAAAAACGGCAGATGGTGAAGGTCGCCCAGAAGGTAACCGATACGTACCGTCGAAGGCGCCATAGGTGCGCACCCTGACAGGCTGCCAATCGAGGTGAACACCAGCGACGCCAGGATAAAACTTGTCAGAAGCTTAAATATAAGGTTCATCTAATACCCCTGATTCAGCAAATTATACCAGCAACAAGGCGGTTGATTAAATTATACAATATTTGTATAATTTGTCTAATGCCAGATGTATGGATCAATTGGTTTGGTTTGGTGGTATTGCTGTGATATCATGAGGCCGCCTTTGAATCTGATCAGTAGATTAATCGCGATCTGTCTTAATCATTAAAGGAGGATACCGGTGAGTAATAAAATCATCCAGGCAGATTATTGGGACAGGAAGATAGATATCGAGGTGCCGGAAGAGACGGTGATCGGGGAGATCCCCAATCCTACGGTTCTGCAGGACCCAGAAAAAGCCATACGGGAGGCTATTGCAAAGCCCATCGGCGCTCCTCCCCTGGCCGAACTGGCCAAAAAGGCGCGCAACGGCAAAGTCACTATCGGTTTTGACGACCCTTCGCGGCCCGGGAAGCCAAGGCAGATGATCATCCCCATTCTCATAGAAGAGCTGCTTAAGGCCGGTGTACGGGAGGAAAACATATATCTGCTCTCCGGCAGCGGCAATCACTGCAAATGGACCGCCCCGCAGTTAAGGGCTTACCTGGGCCCGGCCATCTATGACAGGTTTGCCCCGGCCGGCAGTGCCTCGAGGGTGCTAAACCATGATTGCCATGATCCGGAGAACCTTGTATATATGGGCACATCTTCCCTGGGCGATTATGTTGAGTATAACCGGGCGCTGGAAGATTCCGAGCTTTTTATTTATACGGGGACCGTTGTGGTTTCGAACTGGGGTGGCATGACCGGGACCGGTGTCATAATCGGTTTTCCCAGCACGCGCAGCATGACCTCAACACACGGTTTTCCGGTGGTTGGCCATCCTGATTCCTGCCACGCAAATCAGCATACCATGATGTATCGTTCTCACAAGGAAGCAATCATGGCCCAGATTGAAAAATATACCGGAAAGCGCGTATTTTACGTGGATGTTGTCCCCAGCGCCGGGGGAGCCCCGGCGGGTGTATTCGCCGGTTATTCACCCGAGATTAACACGCCCACCTGGAAATTTGCCGAAAGTGTCTATCATATGGAGGTGCCCCAGGCTGATGTGCTTATTTACGGCGTGCCCCGCTACTCGCTGTACGGCGAGACCAGCAATCCACTGATAGCGCTCGCCGCAGCATGTGCCCCCGTACGCATGTGGGTCAACAAGCCCGTGTTGAGGGAGGGTGGAGTAGTCATAGCCCTGGCACACTGCGACGGGACCATAGACGAGAGGTCGCATCCTTCATATGCAGAAATACTCGACCTTTACCGGAACTGTTTTTCCATGCAGGAACTGTCTATTTACCAGGAGGAGTTTATGCACCGCGAGGACCTCATCTTTAAATACAGGCACGCCTATGCATATGCGCCGGTGCACGGCTTCTGGCTGATGTATGAGAGTGAGTATGCGCTAAACCATGCCAATAAAATCATCATGGCCGGCGTGCCGGGCATGGACAATCCCCTGGCGCAGGTGCAGGTCAGCGGTACCGGAGGGCCCGGCTCGGTGCGCGACGTCGGCTGCACGCCTGCCAGGAATTTCGCTGACGCAATGAAAATTGCCGAAAAATTCGTCGGTAAGAATCCCCGGGTCATGGCCTGTCCGTCTTTCTGGACCAGAGTCAGGCCCAGGTTTTACGTAAAGTAAAATAATTTCCAGTCATTATATTAATCAGGAGGCGTAAAATGCGTCTACAATCTTATCAGGGCGAACTTAAGGACCACCTGCAATACCTGGGAATCTGGGACAACCTGGTTGCCGGCAAGCTCAAATGCTTTGTCTGCAAAGTTAAGCTGAGCGCTGACAACTTCGGGCTGGCTTTCCGCAATTTCGAGAAGATAGAGACAACCTGTAACAGGCTTGACTGTATACGTACGGTTACGCACGTATTAAAAGACTGAGCCTTAATAAATTAGGATGCAGGAGAGATAGAATGACAACTTTTTACGATAGCCGAAGGCCATATGACAATTATGATTCAACCACCCGGGAATGGGACGCCATTTTTATCGGCGGCGGAGCTTCAGGAAGGTTCGGTTCCTCGTACTTCCGCGCCATGGGCGGCAATCAGCTTACCATCGAGGCCGACAACCACCTGGGCGGCAAATGCTGCAAGAACGCCTGTGTGCTGCATCACTATCTTTACGAGATAGCCGTTGAGTTGGACAAGGCGCGGATCTGGGATAAAAAGGAATACTGGCCCAAGTTCCCCGGGAAAAACGGGAAAGTCGAAATACTACCCGTCCTGAGAGATTACCATATCGGCCGCGAATATGTATTTGATTTCATGTTCCACCAGAGTAAAGAACAGCTTAAACTTCAGTTCATGTTAAACCAACGGGCCTCGGTGCTTGATCCTCATACTGTATCAGTACAGGGCAAGGGAGAGTTTAAGACAAAGAACATCATTGTAGCGGCTGGCGCCGGGCCCTCTGTTCCACCCGTGCCCGGCGCCAATCTTAAAGGCGTATATACCTATGCGGACTTTCTCGAGCTTGATTACGAGCCGAAAGATGTAGTGGTGGTAGGCGCTTCCAAGAGCGGGCTGCCCTGGGCATGTTTTTTCAACGCTGTCGGTTGTAACACTACCGTAGTCGAGATGATGCCCGCCCTCAGCCAGTTCCCCATTGACGATGATGTGCGGGAATACACGCTACGCATGATGAAACTCAGGGGATTGCCGGTGCTGGACGAAACCACATTGGTCTCCATCAACGGTACCGGCTCGGTCAAGTCGGTGACGGTAAAGGGAAAAGACGGTGTAGAGAAGATGATTAAAGCTGACCTGGTCTACCTGGGAACAGGGTGCACACCTCGCTCGGATATAGTTACGTCGATCGGGGTAAAGACGGGTCCTAAAAAAGAGATAATCATTGACAAGTATATGGCGACCAACACACCCGGGGTATACGCCTGCGGCGATATCACGGGAGGGGTCATGGAGATGTGGAAGGCCAGGCAGGGTGGCATGATGGCGGCCAAGAACATACTTGGCTCACCGGCTGAATTTGAGACTGATCTGTTTGCTGATACGGTGCACACATTCTATGAGACTACCTGGGTCGGAATGACGGAGAAAGAGGCCAGGGAGAAGGTCGGGAAGGTCTTTGTGGTCAGGATGCCGATTCAGGGCTATAAGAACTGGCTGCCCCTGCCTCTGGCTGAGGGAACAATGGAGTATGCCCAACAGTGGCCGGACCTTTCCGGGTTCCAAAAGATTATCTACGATGCCAGGACCCGTAAGTTCCTGGGTGCTCAGCATGTTGGCTACGGGGGCAAGGACTCATTCCAGTACCTGCTTTACATGCTCAAGAAGGGCGCGACCATCGACGAGATAGCCAATCTGACTGAGCTCTTCATCAACCCGACGCATTATATCCAGCTTTCACGGTTGCGCTCGGGTATGGAGAATCTTGTAGACCTGGGTTAGAGCCCGTACATATATACTGAATAAATATGAAGTTTAAAGAGTATACGGGGAAAATTGCCTTTATCGCGGGTGGATCGAGCGGCATAGGTCTGGCCTGTGCAGAATTGCTGGCCGCCAGGGGCGCCGAGGTGGTGATCTTCGCCCGGGGCCAGGAGCAACTTGACAGTGCGTTGCAGGAAATTGAACGGAACAGAGTATTTGAAAAACAGCGTTTCCTGGCTGTCCAGCTTGATGTATCACAACGCGCACAGGCTGAAAATCTGCTTAAAAAGACGGCTGTGGATTTCGGCAGCCCGGACATTCTCATAAATAGCGCCGGCACTTCGTATCCTCAGCGATTCGAAGATATATCCTATGCCAAATTCGATGAAATTGTTCGGGTAAATCTGAACGGGACCTGGAACGTTGTTTCCATCCTGTTGCCTTATATGAAAGAGCGGGGTGGCGCTATTGTTAACGTGTCCTCAGTTGCCGGCTATATCGGGGTTTTCGGCATGACCGCTTACAGCGCGTCCAAATTCGCGGTGATTGGTTTCTCCGAGGCATTAAGGAGTGAATTGAAGCGGTTCAATATCACCGTCTCCGTGCTGTGCCCGCCGGACGTTGATACTCCTATGCTTGCGAGAGCAGAAAAGATCAAGCCTGAGGAAACTAAGGCCATCTCAGCAACGGCCAGGGTCATGAAAGCGGAGGAGGTGGCAAAGGCGGTAATCGATGCTCTGGCAAAGGGGGGGTTCTTGATTCTGCCCAGCTCCAACGTCAGGTTCACATACAATATGAAAAGGCTGTTTCCCTGGCTGGTCGAGTCGATAACTGACAACCAGATAAGTAAGTTCCAGAAAAGGGCTGCCTGATCAGGTGGACGATTTAACTATGCTCTTATCCCCGCAGGTATAATATCTCCAGTCGTATTTTAATAATAAATTATTCACCCAGTCGGATAATATTATCCGCTTTAATGCCGACAGTGCATCCGCGCGTATCAAATACCAGCTTCGAGTTCTTGATGATAGATTTCAGGTCATAACAACTGTGGTCGGCCGCTATCACCACGCAGTCGTAATAGCTCAATACTTTCTTTTCGAGCTTAATTGACCTGAGCCTGTGGTTTGCCTCTTTAATACTTGCTATATAGGGATCATGATAATGGACCGAGGCTTTCTTTTCGATAAGCAGGTCTATCACCCTCAGGGCGGGAGACTCCCTCAGATCCTCGATGTCTTTCTTGTAGGCCACGCCCAGAATGAGTATTTTAGCCCCCTTGACGCTTTTGCTACGGGTGTTGAGAGTATCCACAACCCGCTCCACAATGTATTCAGGCATTGTTTCATTTATTTCAGCAGACAGCTCGATGAACCTGGTGTGAAAAAAGTATTCCCTGGCCTTGCTCGCGAGGTAGTATGGATCAAGTGGAATACAGTGTCCTCCTACACCGGGACCCGGGTAGAACGGCATGTAACCGAAAGGCTTGGTGGATGCGGCCTTGATAACCTCCCAGACGTTGATATTCATTTTTTCGCAAAGCTTGGCAAGTTCGTTTACCAGCGCGATATTAACGCTGCGGAATACGTTCTCGAAGACTTTGTCCATCTCGGCCACTTCCGGCGTGGAAACCTGGAGGACTTTGTCAGATACATGCTGGTACAGTGCAGCAGCGAGCTTGGTAGATGTGGGTTCCATGCCCCCGACAACTTTAGGGGTGTTCCGGATAGTAAATTTCCGGCTGCCCGGGTCGATGCGCTCGGGCGAGAAGGTCAGGAAATAGTCCACACCCACCTTCAGTCCGGTGGATTCCAGTATCGGTAGTACTATCTCCCGGGTGGTGCCGGGGTAGGTTGTGCTCTCCAGGATAACGAGATGTCCCAATCGCAAGAAACGGGCGATATCGTTGGTGGCACTGACGATGTAAGTTAGATCGGGCTCCTTGGTCTTGGTCAGGGGAGTCGGTACACAAATAATGATGGCATCTACCCTGCGCAAGGCCGATTGACTGGTGGCAGCCTTTAACCTCCCGCTGGAAACAGCTTTTTTCAGCCGTGCTGATTCTATATCCAGCAGGTAAGATGTACCCCGGATAATCTTATTGACACGTCCCTTATCCGAGTCAATGCCGGTGACATTAAATCCTGCCTCTGCAAAGGCCAGCGCCAGGGGCAGTCCCACGTATCCCAATCCCACGATACATACATCGGCTGATTTATCACGGATCCTGCTTTCCAGGTTTCTCAGGTCGTTCACGCTTAATTCTGGCCGCGCCATTTTACCCTCACATATGGTAATTCATTTACCATTCAATCAAATTATGCATAGTTTAACCGTGAGGTGAAACCGTGTCAAAAGGGATTGAGAATTGAACCATATAATCACATAAATACCAGCTAGATTAACAATTTCAGGTTACCATAATTGACATATTCAGTTATTTGACTATAATGGAAGCTAAGTGAGTATGCAGCAGCAGAGTCAACCAAAAAACAAGTACTTGTACGTGCTTTCCGATATATCTGATATCGTAGCAAGTTCCCTATCCGACAAGGAGATACTGGACGGTGTCCTCTGGGAGCTTGGGAATGTGATCGATCTTGATGCCTGCTGGGTGCAGAAGTACAGTCCCGTCAATAAGACGCTGATGCTGGTAATACAGCACGGTTTACCCGATGAGATGATCAAGGAACTGGAAGTGGTCGAGGAGGGTACCGGCGTTATAGGAGCAGTTGTACAAACGCGCAAACCGCTTTTCTGTAACGATATTTCTGCTGATGCTAATTACCGATGGGAATCAGCCGCAGAAAATGGATACCTATCGTTTATCGCGTGTCCGGTGATATCGGGAGGGCAGTTGTTGGGCCTTATCGCGGGGTCTTCCACCAGGACAGGGATTTTTACGGTTAACGAGCTTAAACTGATGTCAGCCGTCAGCTCGAGCATTTCGGAAGTATGCGGCAGGGTTAAGTGCGGCCAGGAAGACAGCGAGGCTGCAAGCCAACAGGATGAGATCACGCATACACACCTGTTTTTAAGTGCCCTGAGCCATGAATTGAAGACACCGCTTACCGCGATCATTGCTTCCACAGGCTTATTGATAGAGGAACTGGATAAAAAACAGGAGACTGTATTGCTGAAGCTGGCGCAGAATATATCCCGCAGTGCGGCCAGCCTGCGGAACCGTCTCAATGAGTTGATTAGCCTGTCTAAAAATAAGGATGAGTCATACGGGATCGCAAAGAAGGACTTCGACTTCTCAATGCTGGCCGCTGAGGTCGCTGACCAGGTATTATCGCTGGCCAAAGAGAAGAAGCAGACGCTCAATTTAGAGGTTGCCCCGTATATGAAAATCAATGCGGATGATCAGCGGATCGAGCAGGTGCTGTTGAACCTTTTATCAAATGCAATTAAGTTTACCCCGGAAAACGGACAGATCTTTCTGAGGGCTGAAAAAGATGGGAACAGGCTGGTTGTCAACGTACAGGATACAGGGCCGGGCATAGCAAATGAAGAGAAACGGAAACTATTTGTTCCATATTACCATCCGTCTACTGACAGGTCCGGCATACCCGGGTTAGGATTGGGGTTGGCTATCAGCAAGCAAATCGTAGAGTTACACGGCGGGGCAATTTGGGTTCAGAGCGAGGTTGGCAAGGGCAGCAATTTCTCTTTTTCGCTGCCGTTACATGAAAAATAACAGGGAGCTGCGGCTTTATGCAGGAACCATTAAAAATACTACTTATAGAGGATAATGCCGATATCAGGGAGGTGACCTGCCTGATATTTGAGATGCACATGCCTGAGGCCACGGTCATTCAGGCGGTAAAGGGCGCTGATGGTCTGTCTTTGATGAAGTCTGAGAAGCCCGACCTGGTCATTCTTGACCTTGGACTTCCCGATATGGATGGTATGAAGGTGCTGAAGGAGATACGCGGCCACAGCGATATACCCATCATCATATTAACCATACGAGGTGATGAGACCGACAAGGTGAGGGGACTGGAGATGGGTGCTGACGATTACATGGTCAAGCCTTTTAATCATAATGAGTTGCTTGCGCGTATCAGGGCTGTGCTGAGACACCGCCAGAAAAAGGTAGCCGATAAAAAGCAAGCGGTTACGGCTGGCAAGCCGGTTGAGGTTAAAACTATGCCGTTGGGGAAGAAAGTCAGGGTAGACGTATCCAAAGGGTTGGCGCATAAGAATGGAGGACAGATTAAGCTAACTGCTACCGAGTTGAATTTGTTGAAGTGTCTTACTGCGCACGAGGGCAAGACCATGTCCGGGGAAGATATACTCATCAGGGTCTGGGGCATAGAGTATGCAGATTCTATATTGCACCTGCAGCAATATATACGTCACCTGCGTGAAAAATTAGAGGATAACCCGGACAACCCGGAGATTATCGTTGGAGCGGAGGACGGATATAAAGTTGCGCAAAATGCGATTGAATATATATGAAGTTAAAAATAAAAATAATTAATTTATTCACGTGAGGGAATGGTTATGAGTCAAATTCTCTTTCTTTCAAGTGACCTTGTATTAAAAGAGAAGAATATCGAGATCCTGCAGCAGAGCGGACTTGACGCAATTGGAACGCAGGGATGCCTTGACGGGCTGATGATGATGGACAAGAACAACTTTGACGTCGTAGTGATTGACGACGAGCTGTCGGATGTAAGTGGTTATGAAGCGTGTCTCAAGGTCAGGCAGCAGCAGGGAGCCATGATCGTTCTTCTCGGGACTATCCCGGACTCGGATGCGTGGTCCCGGGTAGAGGAGTTGGGTTTCGATCTTTATTTGCGCAAACCTATCAGCCCCAGGGAGCTGCTGGCGCGTATTAAAGCTCTTTTGAGGCGGCCGGGCGCGGAAAAGGAGGCCGTTGACGCTACGGCCGTGAAGCCGGCATCCTCTCCTCAAGAAGATGTTACACAGGCAAAGGCTAAAGCGAAAGAAATGTATACTCAGACTGCAGCGCCACAACAGGCAGTGCCGGCTCCAGAGCGGATAATAATCAAGCCTCGACCCGAGCCACAGAGGTTTGAAGCTACCCCATAACAGCAGGCGCCACCGGTACAACAGCCATACGTACGACAACAGGAGGCGTCGATTCAGCAGCAGGTAAATGTACAGCCGCCGGTCCCGCCGGCTATGCCTTCAACCCCGCTCAGGCCATTACAGGAAGCACTGGAAAAGCCGGTTGTGATAGCTCCCAGGCAGGCAACCCCTCAAAGGCAGGAACAATCGCCTGTAATAGTGCCTCCGCTTGATCGCGACGCTAAAAAGCAGCCCACCGCGCCCTTTATTATCAATACTCAGGTACAGCAAGTGACTTCCGCGCCCAGAGTACAGGCGCAACCTGCACAGCAGGAGGCTGAGGGCGCCGTCCTCGAGGACCCGCGGGTTATCAAGCTCGTCGATGCGCTGGTGAGTGGCAAGCTTCCCGATATCAACCCTGTTGTCGATTTCGGCTATAAAAATGGGTATGCTTACCCGTCCGTTAGCAGCATGCTTGACACTTCCGAGGTTGAAACCATAAATATACTCGAGTCCCTTGCCAGTAGCGGAATACTGATTAGGGAAACGTATGAAAAATTCTATGTTGATCCTGATGGGCTATTTCAGCTTGTTCCTATCGAAAGGTGCCCCCGCTGTGACTCCTCCAACATAGTCAAAGGACAACTTGTGGAACATTTCTCCTGCGGATATGTAGGACTCGATAGGGATTTTAAACAGGAGAGCCGGTATGTTTGCCCCAAGTGCCGAAAGGATTTGAGATTGATCGGCACAGATTACCGCAATGTTGGCATACATTACAGGTGCCAGGACTGTAGCGAGGTCTTTACCGTGCCGGTTGTGAAATGGCGCAATATGAAGACACGCAAAATATGGACCTCCGAAGAGCTGAAAGAAGTTGAGGCGTATTCATACCAGTTCAGCCCCGATAAGAAGGGCTGGCTGGAATTCCAGCTTAAACCTAAAACCCAGCTTGTAGATTTTCTCAAGCACCAGGGCTACCAGGTTCACGAACTGGCGCAGCTTACGGGCCGCTCCGGTGCGGTGCATACCGTGGATGTGCTTGCCATCAGGGATGATATTATCACCAAGATCAATCTCGGCATAGGTATTCTCGTCGCCCCTTCGGGGGAACCCGAGGTGGGACTTGAGGCGCTTTTCAAGTTCGATACGCGGGCTTATGACATCGGCATAAACTATAAGGTGGTAATAGCTATTCCCAGGCTCGGGCAGGAGGCATTGAATTTCGCCGGCAGGCAGATGATCAGGGCTTTTGAAGCTAAAACTCTGGCAACCGTGGTTGCGGATATCACGCACCTTGACCGTTCGAGTATCGGTATGCAGAGCAGGGTTGAAGCTGGAGTAAACCATGCCGGGTCGGTCTCGGCCAATGCAAGGAGCCTCATTGTGGGGTTCCTACGCAACAGGGGTTATGAAGTGTACGAGCGAGCCCTGATTCTCGGCAAATCAGGTATCGAACATATTTTCGATATTTTTGCCAGGCGCGATGACAAAATCGTGGTACCCACGGTTGCGATAGGCATCGGCAGCGAAACGGGACAGCCGGTTGGCCTGGATGAATTATCAAAGTTTGATGCTGCGGCCTTTGACGCGGGTATCCGCAATAAAGTATTCCTGGGACTGTCGGAGATAAGCATGCAGGCCAAGCAATTTGCCATGCAGCAAAAAATCGACATAATAGAGCAGCAGGACCTGCGCAAATTGACATGATTGACGTTAGCAGGTTAACCGAAATACATTGTGCAGACTGGTTGATAACCGCTGAATGCCGATGAAAAATATCGCAGTTTTTATCGTTGCGGCCCTTTTTCTGATACTGCTTATGGGCATATTTTATTTTATGCCCGCAGAATCAGTTTGGATAGCCCTCGGCGCACTCATCGTCATCCTTGTATTCCATTTTCTATCAAGGCTGGTGAAAGGCAAACAGTCCAGGGAGTCAAAACCAAGCCCCTGGCAGAACCTCACTTCGTTGCTTGTAATATTTGCGATTATCTTCATAATTTTCGTGGCAACACTGTGGGATGTGGTTCCTTCTGCCCTGGTACATGTGCTCCTGGTTTCGTTGATATTCACCATGCTGATCAATTTCCTGACTGTGCCTCTGGCGATTTTCCACAAGTTGAGGGAGAAAAAGGAGATATTCCGGCCGAGCACCTATAAGCCGCGTGTCAGCATCATTGTGCCTGCATACAACGAAGAGAAAGTGCTGGCGAGGACTCTGGAAGCTCTGCTCGAAGCTGAGTATGCCGATAAAGAGATTATAGTGGTCGACGACGGATCCAAGGACAACACATATTCTGTGGCAAGTGAATTCAGCCGGCGTGGTGTTAAGGTGGTACGGCGTCTCAACGGCGGGAAATTCGCCGCGCTGAATACGGGCATCGCTGTTTCCTCTGGTGAAATAATAATGACTGTTGATGCCGACAGCATGGTGGCACGTGCTGCCATAACTGAGATGGTCAGGGGCTTTGAAGATCCCCAGGTGGGGGGTGTGGCGGGGAACCTGAAGGTGTTTAACCGCAATAACTTGTTGACCAAGCTTCAAGCTCTGGAATACATTGTCCAAATTCAGATCGTCAGGAGGGCGTTCGAGAATTTCGGTTCCCTGACTGTCGCCTCAGGTGCTTTCAGCGCTTTTCGCAAGTCAGCGCTCGAGGAGGCGGGATACTATGATCCCGATTACCTGCTCGAAGACTTCGACATGACCATTAAGATGCTTAAGTCGCACCAGATACTGCATGGCAGCAACGAGGCGATCTGTTACACAGAGGCCCCGGAAACCTTCCGAGATGTCTACCGGCAACGGCTGAGCTGGTTCCGCGGCGATTTTCAAAATTTCTGGAAACACAGGGATGCTTTCTTCAACCCCAGGTTTGGAATCATGAATAAGCTCACGTTTCCCTACATGCTTTTATCTATGACACTGGTGCCTTTTGCCAGCCTGGTTGTTGTGGTAACTTCGGTCATAATGCTCATCGACGGCGAATGGATGACCCTGGTGATGGCCTTTGCTCTCTTCGCTGTATTACAATTGCTCTTGTCCATACTTGCTATACTGGTGGCCGATGATGATCTCAAACTGGCGTTATATTCGCCGCTCTTCATTATCGGATATAAGCAGTTCTTGGATTTTACTATGATCAAGGCCATGATAGATATAATCGTGGCCGGTGGCACATACCTCAGGCGTGAGAGGGTCACCCGGATCGGGGACGTACCGCATGCCCAGTTACCTGCTCAGGCAGGTCCTGTGCTTGAACTGCCTGCTAAGTCCGTAAAAGGGGTGGGAAATTGATTATATCCCCGTTTCAATATATCTCAGCTTAAAGCCTGGCAACGCGTGAATAACAGGGAAAGAAACAATTAATGAGCGATATCCTGAAAAAATATGACGGGCAGCGGGTACTGGTAACGGGTGGTGCGGGATTCATAGGGTCTCACCTTGTGGAAAAACTGGTTGACCTGGGCGCCCGTGTCTCTGTTATCGATACCATGCTGTGCGGCAACAAAATAGAACACCTTGAAGGTCATAAGAACCTATCCATCCACCGGCTGGACGTTACAGATATCACGGCTATCGGGCCGCTGTTCAAAGGACAGGATATGGTTTTTCACCTGGCGGCCATGGTGGGAGTGGAAGAGACGCAGGATGAGCCTGTGAAACTGCTGAATGTCGAAGTTGGTGGCACCTCGAATGTCATATCTCTGGCAGCCAAGAACAAAATCAGGCGCTTCATCTCCGCGTCATCATCGGAGGTGTACGGCGATTCTTCTGCCCCCATGGTGGAAGAGGGACCTTTCAACCCCAAATCCACATATGCCTTGACCAAGCTTATGGGTGAACATTACTGCCAGGCCTACTACCAGAAATTCGGTCTCGAATATGCGGCCTTGCGTTATTTCAATGTCTATGGCCCGCGCCAGGATGATCGTTTTGTATTGTCCCGTTTCATCAATAGAGCTTTGAATGGTGAGGAGCTCCGCATATACGGAGACGGGAACCAGACCCGCGATTTTACATATATAGACGATAGCATTCGCATGTCACTTCTGGCCGGGTTGCTGGATGGAGGTGTTAACCAGGAGCTAAACTTCGGCACCGGAAAAGCTGTATCAATCAATACGCTTGCCGATATGGTGCTGACCTCCCTCAAGCTGAAAGGACAGATAAAAACAACGTATGTAAATTACGATCGTCTAAGGTCGTTTGAAATAGAGGTATTTAACCGCGTAGCCGACACCACTAAAGCAGAGACGCTGCTGGGATACAAACCTGTTACCGATTTGAAAGCAGGTTTGCAGAAATGTATTGACTGGTACAAAAATCGGGCGTAACCGCTGATTACGGCTACGTATCGCCGATCTTGTAACGGTACCATTGTTCAAAGGTCATTATCGTTGCGAACGACTTGAACCACTTGATGATAGCATCCAGTTTTTCAAGCTTGACCATGTCCGGCTTACCATCTTTACCAAGAAAACAATCGGGGTGCATCCCTATAGCTGCCACTCCCAGTGCGCTCATGGTGCTGCAGATACTTATCCCGTAGTCGTTGTATTCGATAGATTCACCCCAGGCGTCTATATAAATGCAGTAGTCCTTTTGTTTCATGGGCTTGTCCAGATTGATAACATCGGTCCATTGGCAGTTGTACCAGATGCACATATCGGATGCCGTGGGGATTCTGTACATACCCTTAGCCGGATCGATGTGGCAATTGTAGTCAACCGGATCCAATGACGGACATGGTTCAACCGATTTGTGTACCGAGAATATTTTATAACCGGCATCCTGTATCGCTTTATATCCGAGTTCATCGTAATAATCCGTGGGGACGGTAAAAGATACGGGATTGATGCCGAAGTATTTCAGGAACTTGCATCGCGCTTGAATCAGCTTGAATTTTAATTCTTCATAGGATACCTTGGCTTTTTCCGCCTCAGCCTTTGCAGCGTACACGTTTATGCACGGATTGTCTTCAAGGTGCTCAAGGTATTTTTGACTTATATCCAGTTGATAGTAGGTCCAGTCATAGCCGTGAACACTGATGCCAACCGCATTATCATCAACGTATTTTTTTAACCAGGGGATCTTATATGAATCGGTGCCATCGACATTGGAGACCACCCCGCAATCCAATGGTACCCCGTTTCGCTGGAAAAGCTTTATTATTTCCTGCACCACGTCTTCCCGGTATCCCTTGGCAACATCGTCCAGCCTGAAAATGATTACGGGCCCACCGTTATATGGTGGTAACGGCCGCTTGATACCGACAGAGTCCGCGGGACACCCGGTGATATACTGGTACCAGTTCTCCAGCGTGGTGATAGCTCCAAGCTCGTGGTAGGACTTAACGAGGCTTGATAACTGTAATAGTTTGGCAGGATCCGGCTTATCATTTACGTCCAATACCGATGTTACGGGTAATTCGATAACGGCCACTCCGAGGCTGTTAATGCTCTGTTTGACCGCATCGTACAATTTGGTGGATGTATCGGACTTTTGCGAGAAGTCGATCTTGCCAACTATGGGCAAACGGTAAAGTCCTCCGGCATCCATCTGGCCTGACCATGTCAGCGGTTTAATTGAAGGTGTGAGCACATCCGCATCGCTGTAAGCGATGACCTTGAATCCGCTGTCCTGTAGTGCCCCATAGTTGGCCTCATTGATAGCCGCAGTGGGTAGCAAACAGGTAAAAGTCGGCGAACCGAATATGTATTTAAGCTGATCGCGAGTCAATACAAGGTTGGCTGTAAATGCTGCGTATTCGTCACCGGTTAGTGAGGACTGAGAACCCAGCCACGTAACCGAATTACCGTCAACGCTTGTATCGATGATACCTGCATCTGAGAAATAGGTCAGTTCCCTGGTGTTTTCATTCTGGCCGTAATTCTTGGCTGGGGGTTTTACAGCAACATCGAGGGGCGCATCGTTTTCCGCGAATACGCGGATGATCTGGCTCACAGCATCTGTGGGTACGTCACCATCGATCTGATCGAGGATGAAAATGACAGCGCCGCCTCCCTCGTACGGCAGCGTCTGCATCACTCTTGAGTGTGGTGACGGAATTGACTGTGAAGTTGCCGGTATCACCTCAGGTTGGGCAAGGGGAGCGGTGCAGCCGATAGAAAACAGTAAAACCAGGCATAATAAAAGATTGACCAACTGTAACGCCAATGAGTTCATGTTGTTATCATAAGACCTTGATACCTTCGAAGTCAAAGTGTGGCGTAGAGCGCTCTGGCGGCCTCGATAAGCTTGGGGTCGGTTGTATATTGAAGGCACATCTCTATGTCGGATTTCGCCTGCTCGTAATCACCCATGTTCTTATGTATTATAGCCCGCGTAAAATAGGCCCAGGCAAAATCATATTGAAGCCGTATGGCTTCGTTTATATCGGACAACGCTTTTTCGAACATGCCCTTGCCATTATAAGCCCAGGCACGGTTTGACCAGGCCGCTGACAGCTTGGGGTTTAATGATATGGCAAAGTCGCAATCAGCTATAGCCAGGTCGAATTGCCTTAAATTATTGAAGGCCCAGGCGCGCGTGACGTAAACAATGGCTAATTCGGGACTCAGGTCAATAGCCTTCGTAACGTCGGCGATGGCCAGTCGGTATTCCTCCTTCAAAATATATCCGCGTGCCCGCATGTTATAAGCGAGGGCGGATTTGGGATTCAATTCGATGGCCTTGTTGCAGTCATCCATGCCCATCTGCCACCAGTCTTTAGAGAGATCATAAGGATATTTCTCGAAGTAAGCCCAGGCGCGTTGAGTATATGCAAACGGCAGGTTGGGATTGAGTTTAATAGCGGTATCGCAGTCAGCTATGGCAAGGTCGTAATTACCCCTGGCTATCTGTGCCCAGGCGCGGTTCACGTAGGCAGTGGCAACCCTGGGATCTAAACTGATCGCTGTGTCGCAATCCTCGATAGCCGATTCATACACAGAAAGCTGGTTATATACCCAGGCGCGGTTGACGTATGCCAGCGGCAGCGTGGGGTCGATCTCAATAGCTTTATTGCAGTCAGCCATTGCATCTTCATACTGGCCCATCTCGTTATAGTCCATGGCGCGGAATATATAGGCTATAGCCCTATCCGGCTCAACGGCGATACCATCGGTGCATGCGACTACAGATTCCCGGTACTTGCCCAGGCCATAGAGCGCCCAGCCTTTATTGATGTAGCCCAGGGCAAGCTTTGGATTTAATTCAATGGCCTTTTCCGAGTCGTCCAGCGCCAGCGTATAAAGGCCTTTTTCATTATAGGCGGAGGCGCGCGTGGTATATGCTAATGCGATATCATGTTTTTTATTAAGGGCTTTGCTGCAGTCCGCAATAGCCAGGTCATACTCGCCTATTTGGTTATAGGACAATGCCCTGTTGATATAGAAGAAAGGCTGGTTTGAATCCATGCTGATAGCCTTTGTATACTCGGCGATAGCCTTATCCCACTGCTTTTCGCTGTATAATTCATTTGCTGCTTTATAGCGGTCGATGGGGCGGTCAAAGATAAAGCAGGATAAGGAAAGCGCTGAGATACAGATTAATAGGATAATGCTGGCTGTTTTATTCCAAATGGTATTCATAAACCTTATCCCACACCTGCTATATTAAAAAATGACCTGGTAGATAATTATTTGTATACCTTCCACTTCCACTTAAGTTCCGGCAGCTGCAAGCAATCCATGCTGGTGACATAAATCACCTGTTCTGAGGGTAATATGGTACTCTCAACCACTTTGCCGCTGACGGTGACCTCCGTCATCATCCATTCGTTGTGTTTATTGATTATACGTCCCTGGTGCCAGCAATTCACGGTATCGCTGGCGGTATTTCTGTTGCGGTCGATTATTTCCCAGACAACGTATTTATTCGGGTAGTAGCTCCAGCCCTCGTATAGTGGCTCGGTCGTGATATTGTCGGAGCTGCTCTTAGGCCAGATAATTGCTCCGTCTGCTGTTTTAACGATAACCAGGAATTTGGTAGATATTTCGTAGCGTCCGTCGGATGCCCTTAACGTATATAACGTAATTTCCCGCGGTGATATCGAGACATTTCCGGAATTTCCGCTTACACTCCCGATGGCCGGATCGATTGAAAGTGAAGTAGCGCCGGACACTTTCCAGGAAAGAACGGTATTTTCGCCCAGTTTTATGGTTTTAGGTTGAGCGGTAAAGGACTTAATATCAAGAGATGCCGGGGCGGTTATATTGCCCGTTACAGAAGGATTACCTTCCGGAGGTTTTACCTGTACAGGCAATTCGTCAACAGTACAAGAGACCCCGACCAAGAGGAATAGCGATATTAAAAATGATACTGTCAACGAAGAGTATCGCCGTTCCAACTTAAACAACATATCGAATTAAATTCTGACGATCATTCTTAAAGATACCGATTCAATTATAGCGTCCCTTTGATGTTTTGGGAATAAGCAGGTGTATTTGTAGTTCTTACTTTGAATAAAAAATTGAATCATGCCAAAATAACCTGGCCTTTTTAAAGATATAAATAGGGCATTTAACGAAAAGATATGCCTGAAGACAAAGAAAAAAAGCTGGTTAACCACAGCAAAGCCAAGGAACATTCCATTTTGCTTGGCCTGTTGCTGGGGATATTCGGGCTGATAACCGGCATAATTGCCGCAGTTATAGCCAATTCGCTGACCCTCGAGTCGGAGATTCTTAAAAATATAGGGCTGGTCACCGCCGTGTTTTTGTCCTACCTGAGCATCAGGAAGGTCAACCGCGGCCGTACAGAGGGGTATAACTATGGGTACGGCAAGCTTGAAAGCGTCTCGGGCCTTATCGTGGCAACGGTACTTGTTATATCGCTGATAATCGTGATCGGGCATACCATCGAGAGGTTTCAACACCCGGTGGAACTGCATGCGGGCGGTGTTGACCTTGCCATCGTGTTCTCGGCTGTAGCGCTGTTAACCAGCGCATGGCTGTGGCGGCACGATTACCACCTGACAAAGGAGGAATATTCACCGGTACTGGAATCGCTCTGGCGCATGTACCGCTCTAAAACCGTCGCGTCTATGCTGGTTATAATTTCACTGGCGTTGAGCGCCATATTCAGTGATCAACCCTGGGCAACCTACGTCGACCCGGTCGTCTCCGTTATCATCGGGCTCTTCATCGTCCAGTCCATATACAATATCAGCGCCATGTCTGTCTACGACCTGCTGGACCGTGCCCTGGAAGAGTCTCTCCAGATCGTCATCCTCAGGGAGCTGGCACATTATTTTGACGAATACGAGGCTATTCACGGAATACGTTCAAGGCGGTCAGGAGCCAATGTATATGTTGAGATCTTTTTGGAATTCGACGGCGACAGGAAGATGGCCGAGGTGCAAAAGGTAATAGATGACATCAGGACCGGCCTGGAAAGTAAGATTAACGGCAGCGAGATAATAATCTCACCTGCTACAGCAGACGTAGCATGACGTTTAAGGCGGGTATTATAAAGGAACATTGCGATCAGCAGACGGTGGATAGCAGGCATGGATGACAATACACTGACGATAGAGAGTGCAATCATGGAGGACATACCCAGGATTGTCGAATTTGTGGTTAACTGGTTGCAGAGGAGGGGATTGGATAAGTATGTTTTTGCACTCGAGACGGCTGTTGATGAAGCAAGTACCAACGTGGTAAAGCACGCTTACGGCGGGAAAGGCGGTTTCTACCAGATTTCCTGTGCGCTATCTGGCGCCGATATAATTGTCACTATCAGGGACCATGGTGATAAATTTGACCCTGGATCTGTTCCACTGCCGGAAGTGGGCAGCCAGCTTGATGACCGTAAAGTGGGCGGCCTGGGCATATACATGATGAAGAAGATGATGGACCATGTCGACTATAGCTTCATCGATGGGGAAGGCAACCGGCTGGAGCTGGTAAAGAAAACCTCCGTTTAAGCCTTCTTTATAAAGGCGGGGCTAAGCGATGATGATATCCCGCAGCGCGCGTTTCGGCACATGGTGCACGCCCTCGTTGTCGCGCCAGTATTTCACAACGCCGTCCTGTCCCAGCGCGTCAATCACCACCTGCTCTTTGGGTTTGCCGATGGCGATTACCAGCAGTATCTCGTAACGTGGACTGATATCAAGTGCACGTGCAAGGTCATTCTTGCGTATGGTGGCTATCATGCATCCACCCAGGCCTTTCTCAGTAGCTCCCAGCAGGATGCTCTGGGCAGCGATCCCGTGGTCCCACTCCACATGCTTGATGATCTCCGTATCTCCCAGCATGATGATGTAAGCTGAGGGTCTCTCTCCCTCGGCCGGACCGGGCCAGTCCTTGAGGTAGGCCGCCCACCCGATATGAGCGAAGATTGCGGCGTTTCTGGCCGGTTCATTGGATAATATGTATTTGAGCGGCTGCAGGTTCATGGCGGAGGCAGATAGCCTTCCCAGGTCGACCAGTTCTTTAAGAGTGTCAAGGGAAACCGGGACATCCTGGTGATAACGGCGGTAGCTGCGGTTTTTGAAAACGAGCTCTTTAATTGCCATCTCTGCTTCATCCTTTACATTACGAAGTTGACGACCGGTGTCGCATGGAGGGACCCCGATCTAAGAATTCAGGCGTGTTTCAATGCTACGCCTTCAAGCACGTTGGCGACATCTTCACACATGTCCGTGGCACTTTCCATATGTTCGTATATTTCACGCCATTTAATAATATCCGTGATATCGTTTGAATCCTCAAACAATTCCTTCAGCGCAGTCCGGTATATTTTATCTGCCACGTTTTCCAGCCTGTTTATCTCCACGCAGCTGTTGAGGATTTTCTCAAGGTTGGCGTTGTGGTGCCGCAGGCTGGGCATGACATTCTCTACCTCGGTGGTTATCTGGACTATGATATCTGCCAGTTCACGTGCCCTCTTCCCGGGTTCCTTGACCTTATAGAGCACCATTGTATCGGCCGTCGCCTGGATGAGGTCGGTGACGTCGTCCAGCGAATGCGCCAGCAAACCGATATCCTCCCTGTCAAAAGGTGTTATGAAGGAACGGTTAAGCTGGAACATAATCTCATGGGTAATAGTGTCACCCTGGTGCTCGATTCTATCCATCTCTTCCAGCTTCTGGTCGACGCAGTCCCAGCAATATATCAGGTCCTTGAGGGTTTGGGCTGCTATGACCATATTCTTTGAGCTTACTTCAAAGAGGTCGAAGAACTTGTCTCCGCGGGGCATCAGGTTGAACTTAAACATTTTCGACGCAGCGATTATAACACAGGCATAAAAGTTATTGTTATCGCCCGGAGTTTCCGTGAGAAATCATGGCTTAAAAATGTTGAATCTTCCATTTTTAACGATTTGCACCACGGCGGGATGAACCGGTTCCCTGTCTGCTGTGAAGCTGAAAGAACCCATGGGTGTGGTGAAATTGGATATTCCGGCCAGCGCGTCCCGGATGGCTGCTGGATCGGAGCTGCCGGCGGTGCGTATAGCGTTGGCCAGCAGCCATGTACCTGTATAGGCCTGGGTGGCAAACTGGTCCGGCTTGATTCCAAAGGCTTTTTGATAAGCCGAGATGAATTCCAGGTTGGTCGGGTTGATGCTGGCAATATTCCATGCCGTGCCTGCCATGACTCCCTCAGCATCGCTGCCAGCCTGCTTGATGACGTCCGTTGAGTTGAACCCGTTGCCGCCAATGATAAGGCCGGTATAGCCCAGGGATCGTGCCTGGACTATTATAGACGCGGCTTCCTTGGCCAGAGCAGAAACGAGTATTGCATCGGGCGCCGTTGCCATGATCCTTTCAAGTTGGGGTTTGAAGTCTGTGTCACCGCGGCTGAATGTCTCATCTGCCATGACCTTCAGCCCGTTCTTCGTTACGGCGTCTTTAAAAGCATGGTATCCCGCCACGGTATAGTCATCGTCCTTGCCCCACAGGTAGGCTATTTTAACTACGCGCAGCTGGCTGGCTGCAGCTTTAATGGTGCCTCCGATGACGGTTGACTCGGGGAGGCTGCAGCGGAATATGTAGTCGCCCATTTGAGTTATACCGGGCACTGTATTGCTTACGGCTATCACCGGGATCCTGCAATTCTGTGCCACCGGGTCGGCTTTAAAAGCCTGTGAAGATAACGTGGGGCCTATGATAGCTGATACATTGTCAACTTCGATTAACCTTGTCATGGCAGCAACTGCCGTATCTGCCCCGGGACCGGCATCAGCAATGATCGCCGTGATTTGCCTGCCTGCGCCGAGATAGTTGCTTTCGTTCACCTCGCTTACAGCCAGCTCGACTCCTTTCTTCTGAGCTTGCCCGTAGGACGACGCTATATCGCCGCTCAATCCCAGCAAAGCCCCTATCTTAACCGGCGCCGGCTGGGGTGGTTCTGTTGTTTGCGGCTGCGCAGCAGAACAGGCCGCAAGGATAACAACAACCAGGATAATAGCTGTTCTTAACATAGTGAATGTTATGAGTCGAGGTCGAACGGTTCCTTGCAGTTGCGGCAGCGCCTGGCGCCCCGGAAAGCAGCAGCGCCGCAACGAGGGCAGGTGTAACGTTTCTCTTCCTCCATTATCCATTGTTCGGTGCCGAGTTCCCGCCATCTGGAGATGGATCGCAATATGACCTTCTTGCCGACAGGAACAGGGAAATTGTCGATGAACCGGCAGGGGAATTCGTCACACATATGGCATCCCTCTATCTTTTTATCCTGGCAGCACGATTTAATCGGGCAGGTCTGACAGTATGCAAAGACACGCCGGGAGAGGCATCCGTCGCATACCAGGTCTTCAGGCTTGGCGCCGTAAACCGGCGCCAGCTTCTCCTTAAATTTTTCATTGTTGTCCCTGGTCGCCAGGTAGATTCCGCAGACCCCGCAATACAGGCCGCACGGCGCCGCCAGTTCCTTATTAACGGTCATGATACTAACCCCCCTGTGCTTGATTGTGCTTGATTATACGCTCCGTCAGATGGCTAAAACAAGCGGCCCAAGCACAATTTGTTGATACAGAGGCTCTGTTGTAGAATTGCATGGCAAAAGATCGGCCCGTTCGAACTGAGTAAGGAGGTTATTGAAATGAAATCTACCTGGGGATGTGTTCTGGCTGCCGTAGGTGTGATAGTACTCGGAGCTATAATTATCGCAGTTTCGCTGGTCGGTATATATAACAGCCTGGTGACCAAGTCGCAGGCCATAGATGCGCAGTGGTCGCAGGTTGAGACGCAGTACCAGAGGCGTTACGACCTTATCCCCAACCTGGTCAACTCCGTCAAGGGCATGATGCAGCAGGAGCAGACGGTGTTCCTGGCCATCGCAGATGCGCGCACCAGGTACGGGGCGGCCCAGACGGTCAATGATAAGGCTGCTGCAGCCGGCGAGGTTGAAACGGCGCTGGGACGGCTGCTTGCCGTTATGGAGAATTATCCCGACCTCAAGTCCAGCCAGAACGTTACCCAGCTGATGGACGAGCTGGCGGGGACGGAGAACCGCATCAGTGTGGAGCGCAGGCGATTCAATGACCTGACGCGGGAATATAACACACAGATCAAGACCTTCCCCACCAATATGCTGGCCGGTATGTTCGGGTTCAGTGAAAAACAGTACTTCCAGTCGGTTACCGGCTCTGAAACGGCGCCGAAAGTGGAGTTTTAGTGGGACGTCTGCTGGTTCTCCTTGTACTTACCTGCCTGGCTATGGGGCTGCTGCCTGCGGGCGTTATGCCGGTATCGGCGCAGGATTTCCCTGCCCTGACCGGCTATGTTAACGACGGCGCAGGTCTGCTGTCGCCGCAGGGTAAAGACGAGCTTGAATCGCAGCTGGCCCAACTGGAGAAAGATACCACTGCCCAGGTCTTTGTAGCGACGGTAAAAAGCCTGGAGGGGGACAGCATAGAGGACTATGCCAGCAGGCTTTTCGAGAAGTGGAAGATAGGCCAGAAAGATAAGGACAACGGTGTGCTTTTCCTGGTGGCGCTGGATGATCACAAGATGCGGATAGAGGTTGGTTACGGACTTGAGCCGGTGATCACGGACGGCCGCGCAGGCAGGATACGCGATGACGATGTGATACCGCTGTTTAAAAAGAACGATTACGAAGGGGGCATCAAAGCAGGGGTTGCTTCTATCGAGAAGTATATCAGGGACGGCACGCCTCCCGCTCCGCTCGAGGAAAACCCGGTGAAATCGGTGTTCGGCGACTTTGTCTTCGCGTTTTTCATACTGTCCATCATCACAATCTACTTATCGGGTTTCATGGCTCGCAGCAAGAGCGTCTGGGTGGGAGGGATATGGGGCGCCATAGCCGGTGTGATTATGGGGCTGACCATCGGCGGTATAGCCGCGCTGGTTGTCACGACCCTGATATTTGCCGGGCTTGGCCTGGGGACTGATTTCCTGCTGTCGCGCAATTATCAGAAGCTAAAGGAAGCCGGAAAAGCGACCGATTGGCATAAGACGGGGGGTGGTTTCTGGGGAGGTTTTGGTGGCGGGTCGGGAGGTGGTTTCGGTGGCGGGTTCGGAGGTGGTGGTGGTGGTGGATCCGGAGGAGGGGGCGCCAGCGGCGGCTGGTAGCGCAGAATAAACGGGGGATCTCGTTCAGACCCCGCCCCATATTAAAACATTGTATATTCGGTTTTAATAGGCGCGCGGCAAACCGAGCTTGAATTGCCCGATGACGTTCTTCTGTATCTCCATGGTCCCGGCGGCGCTGAACCACCCCATGTTGACCATGTACAAATTCTGGAAACGCCCGTGTAGCCTTGCCCATTTAGAATCCGGGCTTACCTGGGAATAGGCGCCCAGGATCTCAAGCCCTGTTTTGGCCATGTTGTCTGTCACGATGTTGCAGACCAGCTTGTTCCTGGCAGCCTCGTAGCCAGGCATCTTGCCCGTGCTCATTTTCCACATGATCTCAAGTCCGAAGAGGCGCAGTGTTTCGAGCTCCAGTGCCCGCTCGGCCAGCTTATGGCGCACCACGGGGTCAGCAGACATGGGCCTGCCATTATGGTCGGTATCTTTGGTGAAGTGGACGAGCAATTCCAGCATGCGGCGTACTGTTCCCAGGACGTGTGGAGCTAATGAGAGTCGCTCGATTGCCAGGGCGGGGATCAGCATATAGAAGCCTTTATTTTCTTCGCCGACCAGGTTTGATGCAGGCACTCGAACATTGTCGAAGAAGACCTCGTTGAAACTGTGGATGCCGGATAGATTGACCAGGGGCCTGGTGGTGATTCCCGGGCTCTTCATATCCACGATGATGATGCTCATGCTTTTGTGGATCTTGTTTGAAGTAGGATCGGTTTTACATGCCAGCCAGCACCAGCGCGCGCGGTGGGCGCAACTTGTCCACACTTTCTGTCCATTTATAATATAATCGTCCCCTGACTTGATGGCAGTGGTCTTGATCTTATTGTAGTCGGAGCCCGAATCAGGTTCGCTGTAAGCGGTGCACCAGATCCCATCGGGGTCCCCCGAGGCTATGAGAGGGAGGTACTTCTTTTTCTGCTCCTCGCTGCCGAATAACATGAGGCTGGGACCGTTAATGCCTGTACCGGAGATGCCCATGCTGGTACCGGGAATCTCGTGGTAGCCGGCCTCCTCCAGGTAAACAAATTGTTCCCAGTAAGAAGCGCCCGTGCCGCCATAATGTTCCGGCCAAGTCATGCAAAGCCATTTCTTCTGAGCCAGCTTTTTAGATATGGAGAGTGAAAACTCCCAGTCCTCGTCCGCGCTCTCCTCCTCAAGCATGGCCGTGTTGTATGGTTTCCCCGCCACCTCGGCGACGGCAAATTCTCGTACCTCTTTGCGCAGTTGGTCCGTCTTATCGCCAAGATCGAAATCCATACAACTCCTCCAGTTTGTTATAGCATACCAGGTGTCGGGTTTCCCTAAAAGACATCATATATTGTAGTATAATTTTTATACTATTGATAGAGGCCGGGAAATCATGTAGAGCGGATCATAAATCGCGGGGAAGCGGGCGAATTCCAAGGAAAGAGAGGAGCATAATAATGTCACAGGAACTGGGTAAAGTGGAGAAACCTGAAGCAAGCAGCTTTAAGGAGAGTAGAAAGATCTTGCAGGTGCCACTGGTCTATGCAGGTAAGCACTCACCTGCCGACTATCTCGAACTCCATGAAAAATACTGGCAGCAGGTCAACGAGATGGTGGCAAAGCTCGAAGGTAAACTGGGGCGCGTGACCCTGATCTATCATGAGACGGTTAACGCGGAGGGGGAAGAGGGCTTAAAGATGCTTGAGGGGCTGCATCCCATAAGCCATAGGATGGTAAGTGATCGCTGCAAAGAGTCAGGTTCCCTGAAGTGCATCGAGGTCAGCGAGTTGCTTGAGGAGGTTATGGACTGGGAACGATGCATAATGGTTGGCCTTATCAGCGAAAAAGTGGCCAAGCAAGTATATGAGGCGTATGGCGAGGCCGCCAGGAAACGCTACCAGTTTATCAGTAAGACAATCGACGAGACGCTAAAAGCCGGCGATGTGGCACTGCTTTTCATCCGGGAAGGGCATTTAGTCCAGTTCCCGCAGGATATCGAGGTTTTCATGGTGGCGCCGCCGGCATTGGACGAGATACACCGCTGGGCGCGTGACCGTGCTGTGAAAAGGGAGAAAGAGCAGGCTTAGATTACGATCCTCAGCACTTCTTAAGCGGTACCTTGCCGGCCTCTCTCGGCTTGAGATAGAGTGCATCGGTAGGACAGACCCACATACAGACACCGCAGCCGATGCAGCGTATCTCGTCACGCACCAGCTTGCCGTTTTCTATTTTCAGGGCTTTCATCCAGCAACGGTCGATGCAGGCCTCGCAGGCCGTGCAGTCGTTCTCATTCACGTACACAAGGTACCGAGGGTTTACCATCTGGCTGGGGGCGGGAGCGTTTTTAGCGCCCCTCAGGATAAAGCAGTGGCATCCGCAGCAGTTGCATAGCAGGTTTGTGAATTGTCCCGGGCTGTTGACATAATTATGCACCAACCCGGCTTCCTCGGCTTGATCCAGCTTTTTGAGGGCCTCATCCTTGGATAGCCGTTTGGTGAAACCGCGTTCGATCGAGAATAAAGCCGACTCGCCTAAGACCATACAATTATCCATGGGTTCGGAGCTGGGCTTGCCCAGCAGGTTGCCCTGGTGCCTGCAGACGCAGGTTCCCGCGGCGATATGCTCGGTATCCAGGATCAGTTGTTTCATTTCCTGGTAGGGGATTACGCAGGCAAGCTGCTGAACTTCCTTCCCCACGGGAACTGTTTTACCAGGGGCTGATTTCTCGATTTTAAACGGTTTGCCGGACATGAATTCCCGCTTGACCGCTTTGGAGTAAGTGCTTAATAGAACAGCCCATCTTTTGCTGCGTTCGTCGACAATCCCCTTCATGAGTTGAAATTCGATCAGGCCGGGCACGAAAGGCAATCCCTCGTAAAGTCTTTTACCACCGGCTTCCTTGATATGTATGAGGCCTTTGTCGCCCATGCCCTCGAGCCGGGCTGCAACTTTATCAACGTCCTTGGTTCCGAGATTTTTGGCAATCTCTTCCACAGTCGCATACTCTATGGGCATGGCGCAGGCTATTGCGGCCTCCTCCGGGGTAAACAGGAACTCGACCAGATCGTAGTACTCCTGGCAGATAATAGCAGGTACAGTCGTCCCTCGGGCGTTGAGGGCGCCTGCCAGTTTCTCATAAGCCGGATCAATCATCTCTCACCTCATAAAATACTTTTGCACCAAATAATTTGTGTGCAGTATATTTGCATGCAGTCTATCAAGGCGAGGCGGCGCTTGTCAAGCAATGATTTCTGTTGTGTATGGGTTGGCCGCCGGTATCGGGTATTGCCGGACTATCAAGGTCAAAGGTTGGTGGCTCTGTTAAGGCACTGCTTCCAGCGCGCATTAACCCACTGCTGGAGCTCATCGATCTGTTCTTCAGTTATGGTCTTGAATCTGCCCTGAGATTTGAAGTACTCGCGTACCGGCTGCAGGTTGCCGCCTTTGCGGGCCAGTGATTCGCTGGCGGAAGTTATCCGGAAGATGCCGTCCTCGATCTCGTAGAGGACGACAAGGCCGGTCTCGACCGCCATCTCGCCGAACTTAATGGTATCACTGAACGGGAATAACCAACCCGGCGGGCAGGGCGTGTGAATATGTATGAACCTGGTTCCTTCAATGGTCTTTGCCTTTTTAACTTTCTCGTAAAGGTCCAAGGGGTAGGAGGCTGAACAGGTTGCCACGTAAGGGAGGCCATGCGCTTCCATGATGGCCGTCATGTCTTTCTGGTATTGCTGCTTGCCCAGCACCGGCGTGGTCCCCGACACGGCGCCCAGGGGTGTGGAACCCGAACGCTGGTTGCCGGTATTCATATAACCCTCGTTGTCGTAGCAGATATACATGAAATCATATTGACGCTCTGCTGCGCCGCTCAGTGATTGGATACCGATATCATGCGTGCCGCCGTCCCCGGCGAATGCCAGCACGGTTATCCCTTTCCTGCCCAGCGCCTTGAGCCCGGCCACCAGGCCGGTAGCCGAGGCGCCGGTGGAAGCGAAAGGTGTATTCACGCAGGGCACGTTCACAGCGGTTATGGGATACATCCCGTGCAAGACCGTAGCGCAACTGGCTGGCACAGTGACGATGCACTGCCCCTCGAGCGCTTTCAGGGTGTGTCTGTACGCCAGTGAAAGGGCGCACCCGGGGCATGTGCGGTTGCCCGGTAAGATCCACTCTTTCTCGATCAGGTTAACTGCATTCGCTTTCAATTCAGTTCTCCATTAGATATGGCAGATCCATTCGGGGTAATCCTGATTGATCACCGTTTCCTTAAGGGATGATATTGCTTTTTTTGTTGCTTCGGCAAGCTCGCGGGCCTTAACGTCGCGACCGCCCAGACCGACGATGAAGTTCCTGATGGCGGCGTTAATATACGTGCCGTAAAGCGCCGATTTGATCTCTGAACAGGTTGCGCCTTCCGAGCCGTAGCTGATATTTTTGTCGAAAACCACGATCAAACGTGATTTGCGCAGGGCCTGTACCACGTCCTGCTTGGGGAAGGGGCGGAATACGCGCAGTCCCAGCACCCCCACCTTGATCCCTTCCTCCCTCAGCATGTCAGCCGCCACGATCGCCTCGGAGGCCAGGCTTCCCATAGCCACAATCGTAATCTCGGCATCCTCGTTGCGCTCTTCCCAGAACATACATGAATAATCGCGCCCGAATATATCATTGAACTCTTTTCCCGCCTGCAGGATTGTTTCCCTGGAGTTCTGCAGCGCTTCCTGTAACAGGTATCGGAGCTCCATGTAGCCGTGGCACAGTTTGCCGTCCACACCCACGCGCGGATTGGCCAGCGTAACCAGGTTGTAGTTCTTGGGATTGGCCGGATCGAGCGTAGTGTGAGGCTTATATGGCGGCAGGTAGCGGTCCACATCCACCTGCTCTGGTATATCGACCGGCATCTCGGTGTGGGATAGGATGTATCCATCGTAACATACCATGACGGGCACATAAACGCTTTCTGCTATACGATAAGCCTGTATAACCGTATCCAGAATATCCTGGTTGTTGCGGCAGTATATTTGGATCCAACCCGTATCGCGCTGCGAGATCGAGTCCTGCTGGTCGTTGAGAACATTCCAGGGCGCCCCGATGGCGCGGTTTACGCAGGCCATGACGATGGGCAGGCGTGCGCCGGCGGCCCAGTGCAGCATCTCGTGCATATATGCCAGGCCGTGGGAGCTGGTGGCAGTGAAAGTGCGCGCCCCGACTGTGGAGGCCGAGGTGCAGACCGCCATGGCGCTGTGTTCACTTTCGACCGCCACATACTCTGCCTTGAGCTGGCCTTCCTCAACGTATTGGGAGAGCTGTTCCGTGAGCGGAGTCTGGGGGGTGATCGGGTAGGCGGCAACAACCTGCACACGGCTCATCTTGGCTGCTATGGCAGCGGCCTGGTTGCCGTCGAGTATGTGCATATTAGATTTTCTCTGTACTGCCATCTTATTTTTAACCCAAGTTTTTCTCTTCAGGGATCATGGTTATAGCCTGCACCGGGCAAACTTCTGCACAGATGCCACAGCCCTTGCAGTATTCCAGGTCTATAGTGGGCGGAATAGACTTGGTCACAACTGCTTCGGGGCAATAGAGCCAGCAGAGAAAGCAGGTCGGCTTGTTCAGTTTTGAAGCCGTGCATCTCTTGTCATCGATAACCGGAAGATGGGTGCGCCATTCCCCGGTGCGGCCTGCTTCACCGATGCCGGGCGATGACTCGTCGCAGATATGATTACAATCTCTGGTGCCCATAATATAAAACCCTATTTGCCCACCTTAGTTATCTCGTATGTCTTGTTTATGGCTGCAAGATTGATGTCCACCGTATTGCGTGAAAAACGTTCCCGTATAACCTTTTCCAGCGTCTGTATATCCACAATTTTAGTCGCGCGCACCAGTGCTCCCAGTATGGCCGTGTTGACGATAACCAGTCCCGCCACTATAAGTTCAAGGTCCTGACATACCTTGGTGGCATCGGCGGTGGCGATGTTGAAATCCCCCTTGAGACCGAGTTCCCTGGGTGACAGCGGGGAATTTAATATCAGCCAGCCGTTTTTGACCAGGCCCAGGGTAACATCCGGGTATTTGAGCAGGGTATGGTCGAGCACAACCACTATGGCGGGGCGCTCGACCTGTGATACGACCAGCACAGGTTCGCTGGAGATCCTGGTCGAAGCGCTGACCGGCGCGCCGCGCCTCTCGGCTCCGAAGGACGGCGCGGCAGTAACACCCTTGAAGCCTTTTGCATATGCTGCCTGCGCAATGATCTTGGCAGCTGTGATCGCCCCCTGTCCGCCGCGCCCGTGCCACCTGATTTCGAGCGGTTTATTATCGAGCGAAGATTTCGAAGCCATCAGCGATTTCTCGTCAAGGTTAACAAATACACAACGAAGATATATGTTAAACCTTGCTTAAAGCCCGTGTCAAACGGCGCAAACGTGTAAGAGCCATATAATCCGCTCGACACGGCATAGGTGTGCCCTCTTTTCAGTCCCCGGCCGGGAAAAACCGGGCGTCTATTTTTTATTTACGTCGGGGATAACGCAAATAAGTTTGACGGTCTGGTCTCCCTTGTTGAATATCCCGTGCATCTCATTGGCAGGGATAAAAATGACATGTCCCGGCTTGAGCGGTATTTCCCCATCCTTATGCCTGACCGCTGCCGCTCCTTCCAGTATAAATATCTCGTGCTCCCAATCGTGCTGATGGAAAGGTGTGTTGCTGCCCGGTTCTATCTCGAAGACACGCATTATGAAGTTCGGGGCGCCTTCCCTGGGACCTGCTACGACGTGCATACGCACGCCGGCTGCGGCCTCAACTGCTTCGACTTCCCGGTAATGATGTACTTTCATGACTACCTCCAGTGTTGATACAATCAATTATAGCTCAAATGCAGCCCGCGCCTTGAGATCATCTTCGTGTGTGATAAGATATTTCCTGTGTCTCTTCCAGCCGGGGCAATATTGACCTACCAGGTCCCAGAATCTCTTCGAATGGTTCATATGCTTTAGGTGGGCCAGCTCATGTATGATCACGTAATCGACGATCTCCTCCGGCGCCATTAGCAGCTTCCAGTTCAGTGTCAGGTTGCCTGCGGGGGAGCAGCTGCCCCAGCGCGTCCTCTGACCACGGATAAAGATGGTGTTATACCGCAGCCCCATCATTTCCTGGAAACAATCGGCCTTTTGTTTGAAGACCGCCGCAGCCTGCCGCCTGTACCAGTTCTCCAGTATTCCGGGTACAGGCCGGTTTCTGCTACCGGTTGAGATCACGAGTTTATCGCCGTGCAGCACAGCTGGGCAAGCTGCGGATTTCCCTGTACTTATCACAAGTTCAATTGGCCTGCCCATGAAAACCAGCCGGTCACCCTGTCCGGGCTCCAGGGTGAAAAGCGGCATTTGAGCCGGTTTGCTTGTGGACAGGTGTTTAAGTATCCAGCGCGCCTTTTGCCTGAGAATATCATGGACCTGTTGCTCGGTGTACTTTCTGGGAACAACCACGGTCAGGCCTGTTTCGCTGCGGATCTCCAGCCTGATTCCTCTGGTCCGCTGGCTTTGCTTCAGCCCGTAATCTACAGGTGTTCCGTGGAGGTCGACCTTTCCTTCGCCTATAAGCGTGAGGCGGCGGTTACGTTTGATCGAAGCGTTCATTGAAGATTCATAACCTCTGTTAAAGCGCTTACACAATTATAATTGATTACAGGGTGCGGGTGGGGTACACTTTGAATTCTGTAGAGGACTATTTAGCTATTAAGGAGTTATACGGAGATGAAATGTTTGATACTCGCCAGCGGTTTCGGGACCAGGCTCTACCCGTTAACACTAAACCATGCCAAAGCCCTTTTACCCTATAAAGGCAAACCTATGATCAGCCATATCGTGGACAGGATACCGCCCGGCATCGAGATACTGGTTAATGTGAATATCAAGTTTGAGCAGGATTTCCGGGAATGGAGCGGGAAGCAGCAGCGCGACATAACCATCTGCGTTGAGAACGTGAGGTCAGATGATGAAAAGATGGGCGCCATAGGCTCGCTCAATTACTGGATAAAACAAAAGGACATAAACGAAGACCTGCTGCTTTTCGGCTGCGATAATTATTTTGAGTTCGATCTTGCCAAATTCCTCGCGGCGTATGACGGCCGGCATGTTCTCGTTGCCGTATATGATGTGGGCCATCCCTCCAAAGCTACGCAGTATGGAGTGGTCAGGATCGAAAACAACAGGATTATGGAGCTGGAGGAGAAGCCGGCTATGCCTAAAACCAGCCTGGTAGCCACAGCCTGCTGGATACTGCCGCCGGAAGTGTTTCCTGTTATAAGCGCGTTCTGCGATGCCGCTCAAACCGATAATCTGGGATTCTTTATCAGCCACCTGGTCGGACAGGACGCGGTACATGCCTATCCATTTACAGAGCAGTGGATCGATATAGGCAACCTGGAGATATATCATGCCACTAAATAAAAAAAACGCCTGTTTCACCCGGCCGTTCACGCTTGATGTAAAATAGAGGTTATACAGTGCGACGCAGATAATAGTTCGTTAATCAGGGGGTGCAGCTATGGAAGATGTTGAAAACATGGTGAGGACCACGATCAGCCAGATTGAGAAGGTGCTCAGCAGCAAAACGGTCGTCGGTGAGGCGATTACCGTGGGGGAAACGACGCTTATACCTCTGCTGAGTATGGGCTTTGGTTTCGGCGCTGCCGGAGGGGCGGCGAAAAATGAAGTAAAGCAGAGCGGGGATGGTCTTAAGGGAGGCGCCGGCGGCGCCGGAGGCATGAGGCCTATTGCTATAATCGTGATCGACAAGGAAGGTGTGCGGATAGAGCCCATCAAAAGCAGCGTTGCCGCGGCTATCGAAAAGCTGGGTGAAAAGGTGCCGGGTGTGGTGGAGAAGATCGCTGAAAGGTGGGGTGAACACAAGAAGGAGCAATGACCCTTGGCCCTGCTCATCTGCGTTCTTTCGGTAGTTGCCTTTATATCTCTTCTGCTGGCGCTCCCGCTGGGGATCTGGTTATCGGTAAGCTTTCATGGCGGCGCTGTGTTTGCTGCGCGGATTAAATACTTTTTCGGGCTTTTTTCCTGGGAATTATCAACAGGGCGCAGGGGGATAGACAGGGAGGTCACAAAGGAGGCTGATGGGAAGAGCGATTATGGAATATCCCGTGTTATTGAGGCTGCCCGGGTTAAGGGAGTTGGTGACAAAGCCGGGCTGCTGGCTAAAAATGTAGCCCGGCGGGTGAAGGTGCAGTCAGTGCAGTCGGATTTAGAAGTGAGCCTGGGTGACGATTATTATACGGGCATACTGGCAGGGCTGCTGATACCGTTGGTCTTATATTTGAATCAGAGGTTCACCGGCGCGATCTCGCTTCGTCCGGTCTTTGAAGAGGACCTGTTTCTGGAGGGGGATGTATCCTGTGATCTGCTGGTACGTCCCATACACGTGCTGGCGCCCTGCCTGGCCTTTGCGCTGTCCCCCGAGTTTCGAAAGGCGCGACGGGCAATGGCTGGAGGTCAATGCAAAAAGAGGTAGTCAGATGCGAGGAGAAGCGAGAGATCATGGGGTTGAAGCTGACTCCCGTGGTGAGATCGACTATCACCTGGGTGGAGCTCGGCGAAACCGCCTCATTTTATGCTTCCAGACAGCCTGTCTACCTGCTGATTGAGACTCTCATGGGTGTGCGCGCATGGCGGGCGACCGGGGAGGAGATCACTCTCCAGCAGGCATGCGACGAATGTCCCTCGATCAGGGAAGATCTTGCTGAAAGTTACCCTGCTCTTCCGGCGCAGGGATGTTAGCAATGGCCACGGCGGCCTGCCTCCTGTAGCGAGGCTTTCTCCTGGAGTATTTACGCTGCCCCATGGTCCACAGGGATGTGAAGAACTTGCTGTCGAGCTCGTGTAAAAAGTCGGCGGAATTTATCAGATCGCGGGATGCGGCGTTCTCAAAATAAGCCACTTCCACATGCTTGCCCATATTCTTAACGACCTGCACCGCGTAGTTGAAGTCGGAGTCTCCGCTGACCAGTACGGCCGTATCGTAGGTGTTATTGGCGGCAAAGTACAGCAGGTCGGTAGCCAGCATTACATCTATACCGCGCTCAACCGGAATGCCCTGGGAAAGCTTGGTGGTGCCCAGCCTCAATTCCAGGTAGGGCGTCTTGCGCAGCGTCTCTAAAAACTCCTGCTGCTCGTGGGAACCTTCGGACCGCTGGCTGGACTCCTGCAGAACGTTGTAGTAGTAAGTTCGTATCAGTTGCCTGCTGCCGCAAAGCTTTTTAGTGAATTCTCCAAAGTTGAGATCGAAGCGTTTGAAATTATTTTTCAGGGAATGGTAAAGGTTGCTGCCGTCAATGAATATAGCCACCCTTTCGCTCATTTAATACTCCTCTTGATATTACCCCGCCCCTATAGCAATAACGCGGTGAAATATACATAAAAATAAATTGATGTCTGCAGTTATTATACTTGAATTCTGCGGCGAGTGTATATCAGGGCAGGGACGGCGATGATTTGTCAGTGCTGGACCAGAGCCTCCGTCCGTCTGTAATATACTCGACATTGCCGTGAACGGCTGTGACAAAGATGTTGCTGATCTGCACCCTGGCTGCCAGCCTTTCGAGGGTCTCCTTACTGGGATGGCCGAACCGGTTGTCTGCGCCGGCCGAGATGACCGCGGATACGGGTTTCACTATGGCCAGGAAATCATCCGAGCTCGACCCTTTGCTGCCGTGGTGTGCGACTTTGAGGACATCGCTCTGCAGGTCCGCCCGGTTATCAGCCAGGTATCGTTCGGCCTCCATACCTATATCGGCGCAGAGCAGGAAACTCACTTTCCCGTAGGAAACCCTGATCACGACGGAGTTATTGTTGATGTCATCATCGGTGCCCTTAAATGGTTCGGGTTGGGGGTTCAGTACCGTTAGCAGCACATCGCTGCCGGCGTTTAATTGCATTCCGTGAACCAGGGTACGCAGAGCAACCCGCCTGGATTTTGCAGTTTCAATGATCTCGCTTGGCAAAACGGCGCTGCTGGTGGAGGGAGGAATGCCCATCGAACCTATGTTGTACCGTTTCAGCAGTTCCAGGGAGCCGGCAATATGGTCGGACTGAAACTGTGTGAGGACAAGCATGTCGATCCGCCTGTCCCAGAACGGCAGTTTTTTGCCGAGCTGAATGCAAGCTGAAGCCGGGTCGGGTCCGGAGTCGATCAATATGTTGTGGCCGTCGGGGGTCCTGATCAAGATGCAATCACCCTGGCCCACATCAAGTACGCTGAGGTGAAGCCTTCCGTCCGGGAGCATGGAAATGGCTACTGATACCAGTATATTGCCTGCCAGCAACACGATCAGCGCAGGGTAAATGAGCGGCCCGAGCTTGATTGACTTGAGGGTGCCCGTCATCCGCCATATATTGTGCCCCAGTGATTTCACCAGATTCCAGACCTGCCGCCTGTACCTGATGCATAAGAGCGCCATGCCCAGTGCACAATAGTACACCAGGGCCTGCCACGGCTGTAAAAAGACTTCGCGTATGTAAGCCGCGGGCACTGAACTGAATACCTGCACCACGAGTAAAAAATATGATAAGAACAGCCAGTCGACCCATCCGAAGATCATGCCCAGCGGCTGCCAGGCCAGGCCTGCTGCGGCGGTGAGCAGGGAAGTGACGATTATGCCCGGGAACGATGGCATAGCGAAGAAGGTGGCGGGCGCGCCGACAATTGAAAAAGAATGAAAACTGAGTGCTGTCAGCGGCCAGGTGGCTATTATTGCGGCCAGCGTCGCTCCGAAGCTGATTACGACGATTTCTTTCAGCCATAACATATACCTGCTTTGCCCGGGTGGTCCATGCGGGCTGGTGAATTCAATAAAATAAGGAGTTATCAGCACCAGGCCGAGCATCGAGAAGAAGCTTAGTTGAAAGCTGATATCCCAAATTATACGGGGCTCTACGGCGGTCATAAGTGCGGCTGCCAGCACCAGAGCTGCCAGGCCGTTGCGCTGCCTGCCAAGCAGTTCCGCTGCCAGGAATACGCTTCCCATTATAGCTGCCCTCACCATTGTCGCCGGCATGCCGGTCAATACCGTGTAAATCCAGATAAAGGCCAGCGATATCCAGAAATAAGCCTTGTTTCTCCTGCCGAAGATCCAGATGGACAAAGCGAGGATCATGCCCAGAAGTATGGTCAGGTTCATGCCGGAGATGGCGATGAGGTGAGTGGTGCCGGTCATATAGAAGGATTGCACAAGGTCGAAGGGGAGGCTCCCGCGCAATCCCAGCAGGATCGCCCGGGCCAGCGAGCTCTGCGGTTCGGGCAGGAAAACAGGCAGGCTATTAGACAGGCTGTTGCGCAGACTATAGATCCAGGCCAGCGGCGGAATTCCTTTATCAGTGCCGGTTACGCTTGCGGCCGGGTAATTCATGACCGAATAAATTCCTTTGTTTTCCAGGTAGCCGCGGTAATCGAAATCATCGAACTGCGGCGGAGTTTCCAGCTTGCCGCTCAATTGGAGCATGTCGCCGTATTGAAAAGACCTGTAGAAAGGTAACTTGACCAGCACACCGCCCTTAACAGGGGAAGTGTTATCGGCGACGCTGATATTGCTTGCAGATAATTTAAATTGAACCGAGGATCCTCTGACCTCCGGTTGATCGTCTATGATGCCTTCAAGGACGACGCTGCCTTTTTCATTATAGTACTGCGCCTGTGTGCTGTTCAGCGGATGTTGAGATGACTGGTAGACCAGTGCCCCGCCGGGGAAGGCCAGCAGGCACATGGCCAGTAAGGCCAGTGACCTGCGCCGGCCGGGCATCAGGAATAACAGCGGTATAACCGGCAACGGGAGCGCCAGCAGCCAGGCGGGGAAGGATAATATCGAGCCGGCCAGTATACCGGCCAGCCAGGCGGCGCTGACGTACAACAGGGGCATATCGGATTATTCCCCTATGGACACAAAGCTCCGCACATTATCCAACACGGACTTGCCGAAGCCTTTGATTTTGAGCAGGTCATCCACGCTGCGGAGAGGGCCGTTTTTGACCCGGTAATCGACGATCTGTGCGGCTTTGCCCTCGCCAATGCCGGGCAAAGCCTGCAGCAGCCAGGCATCTGCGCGGTTGAGGTCGACCTTCTGGGGTTGGGAGATTTCACCTTTTGCCGGCACGTGGATTGAGATGGCGTCGATGTCCGCATTGTCGGAGATGCCGGCGGCGGAGACAAGCGCAGTCAATGTATCGCCGGGCTGGGTTGAATAAATGCCGGGGCGGGCCACGCTGCCGCATACGTATACGTCGCCGCTGATATCGGCCTGCCTGGACTCGCTCAGTATTATCTCGGTGGGCTGGAGATCGTACAGGCGGATGCAGAAAAACACTGTGCCGGTGATGAGGCAAACTGCCAGGAATGCTGCTATAATAAGCCACATTTTCTTGCGGATACCCGTCATTGACTTCCCCTCCTCACGTGTATTTAAGGCGTTGGCAGCGGTAGAATTGTAACACATATGGAAAACATCAAAACGATAACAGTGAATAAAAAGGCTTACCATGATTATCATATCCTGGAAAGCTACGAGGCCGGCATAGCGCTAAAAGGCTCGGAGATCAAGTCCATCAGGATGGGCCGGGTCAACATCAGGGACGCCTATGCCAGGCCCGAGAAGGGCGAGCTATGGCTGCATAACTCGCATATCTCCGCTTACCAGGCGGGCGGTTTCGATACGCATGAGCCAGACCGGCGGCGCAAGCTTTTAATGCACCGCAGCCAGATAGCTGAGCTGGAGCAGACGGCCAACCAGAAGGGTTTGACTCTGGTGCCCCTGCGGATATATATTAAGAACGGGATCGCCAAGCTGGAGATAGGTATCGGCAGGGGTAAAAAACAGTACGACAAGCGCGATACTATCGCCAGGCGCGAGACCGAGCGTATAGTGGAGCGGGCTATGAAATCGGGGGCTCGCAAAGCACGTTAACAACCAAATATTTGTGGGGGCGCGTGGCTTCGACAGGGAAGAGCCTACAGTACGGCAGGCCGAGGCGCCATCTACCTCGTAAATCAGGTGGCGAAACACAACTGCCAACGAAGCAGTACCAGTAGCAGCCTAACCAGGCAGCTCGTCCAACCTTTCCTCGTCCCGGTGGGATTGGATTGGGCGACGAAATGCCGGGATGCAACGGTCCCGATGCTGATGAGGACTGGCCAAGATTAATCAGCTGGCCCGCTTGTACTCCGCCTGCAGAGGCTGAGCGGGTGAGTATAAAGAGCAGACTAAGCCTGTAGAAGTGCTGGCAACTTTTTTCTGGACGGGGAGTTCGACCCTCCCTCGCCTCCACCAAGAAATTTGAAGCTAAAATCATAAAGATTTTAGCTTATTTATATCTAACGGGGTCGTGGCGAGGGGTTTTCATACCAAATAGTGTGCGGCATAACCGGCTACTACCGGGCGAGGGCTTTTTCCAGCATGCTTATATTTGGCTCAATTTTGACTAATTTTGAGCGCATTTTTTCAGCTACTTCGAGAACCTTAAGACCCGATCCTGTAGCAACACAAATAACAGTTTCTTTGCTATCTATCACTCCTCTGTTCAAAAGTTTTTTCAACCCTGCGCAAGTACTGGCGGAAGATGGCTCAATAAATATCCCCTCCGTGCTCGCTAATGATTTTTGCGCCGCCAGAATTTCCTTGTCTGTAACTTCAACAGCACAGCCTTTTGATTCTCCAATAGCACTTAGCGACCACGATCCAACAACCGCGCCTATACACAGTGCATCTGCGATGGTCTTAGGCTCAAACTCTTCTATCTCAAAGAATTGCTTATGCCCGTCAAAAGCTTTAACCAGCGGGGCAGCACCTTCTCCTTGAACACCAACCATACGGGGCAGATTCTTTATCAATCCCAACCTATGAAAATCCTTGAACCCTTTCCATATGGCGCCTAAGCTGTCGCCGCTGGCAACCGGCGAAATGACCCAATCTGGCGCTTTCCATTCAAGCTGTTCACAAATCTCATAGGCTATCGTTTTGTGCCCCTCAGTTGAGTAAGGACTGAGAAGTTTAGCTGTGGTAATATTCGACCACCCATACTTATTACAGGCCTCTATAACCAGCATGCCAGCATCAATAAGGGAGCCTCTAACTGAAAATATCTTTGCGCCATACATACTCATCTGAGTTAGCTTGGAGCTAACTGCGAATGCCGGAGTTAAAACAAAGCACGGAATCCCTGCCTTAGCGCTATAAGCTGCTGCGGAACAACCGGCATTACCATCGGAGACAAGTGCAACGGCGCGTGCGCCTTTTTCAAGGGAACGTGTCACCATGACTGTGAAAGCACGATCCTTAAAACTAAAAGTGGGATTTACGGTTTCATTTTTTATATATAGATTCTTGATACCAAGTTCACGTGTGAGGTTATGGCTTTTTATCAAAGGTGTTCCACCCTCACTCAATGAAACAATTTTTGATTCATCTGTAATTGGCAATAATTCCTTATATTTCCAAACGCCTGGTTTTCTACTTTCCAAAGTAGCTCTGTTTATTTTTATACTGATCCTATCGTAGTCGTAAACCGGGTCGAGGAGCCCAAACCCAAGTCCCTTTTTGCTACACACAGTACAATTGGGGTTCAATTCTTCTGCTGAGTATTCTTTTCCACAGTCTATGCATTTTAAATTCTTAACAGGAGACATGCGCAATACCTCCAATGCATCCGTTTCTCTTAGTCCTCTTTATCGATGACGTCTATCCCTTCATATGGTGTCCTGATTGATCTTTCCCCGGATTTAGCAGCACCGGCGCTTAGAATCCAGCCGTTGTTCCCTAGCTATCAATTTAATGATATCACGAACCTTCATTGGAATATAATGTAACCATAAGAATATACCTGTCAAAATCGAGTCGCTTTACTGTTGGATATAATTGCCCTATCATCAATATATAATTTGGTTGAGAAAGGAGTACCGGATGCGCTTATTGCCTTTGCTCTTAATTTTTACAACCGGGGTCCTTTTCCTCAATTGTCTGCCGGCAGATCAGAATCCGCCTGCCAAAGATAATCATGTGCCGGAATCAACACAGGGGATTACATATAGCATGAAAGGTGTAGGTATCGATCTTCCTCAAACGGATTTCGTGGAGATGAAGAATGCGGGGATAGAGATACTGTCGACGGAATGGGGTATGGAGGAGGATGTCGGCAAGGTTAAAAAATTCCTGGATCAGGCCCAGGCTGCCGGGTTAAAGGTCGTGATGGACGGGGGATTCAGTTACACCGCCTGGGGTTTTACTGACGCTGATTGGGATCGTCTGCCCAGGGGCAAGAAGCCGGTGTGGCAAAAAGAACGCGTGCAGAATTGGATCAAGGCCATTAAAGACCATCCGGCCATATATGCCTGGGACATCTGCAACGAATTCGGAGAAAATTTGCCCAGCGGCGCCGGTATGCAGAACTCGGATTGGCCAAAAAGCATGATTACCATACAGCAACTCAGGCAGGCCAGGGCCGATGTGCTCGCCGTAGATAACACCAGGCCTATTCACATAAGAATGTACGAATGGGATTCTGAAGATACGCCGTCTCATATAAAATCCCTGCTTGATGAAAGGATCGCAGATATAATTTCGTTGAACCTTTATTCCAACTATCTGGAAGGTGGCAAGCTCCAGTGGCCTGAGGTAATAAAGGAAGCCGGACCCCGCTGTGTGGCAGCGATAAAACAGGAGGCGCCTCAAACAATAGTCTGGCTGTCTATCGCAGCATTTGAGGATGCAAATATGTTCCAACGGCCGTCGCCGTCAAGTTTGGCCAGGGATATGAAATATGCTGATGAGATCGCTCAGCTCGATGGGATCTCATTTTTTTGCTGGGGACCGGTTAATCAGTGGGATGAGAGCAATAACTGGTACCTGCCCAAAACCGGGTCTGACCTCTGGAGTGTCATCAAAGAGGAAATCGCGAAAACCAGGTAATTCAAATAACAATCCGGCCGTTGATGTTTAGTTGTTTGAAACACATCTAAAAGGGACTTCCATCGAGAGCACGAAGCAGTTCATCTGCCTTCAGCCCAGGACTCTTCCCTGGGGTCGGCGCCTCCCGTCAGCTGGCCTATCTGATGATCTCTGATTATGGCGTCCGCCGCGCCGTATTTATTGTCCCAGGCTTCGCCTATCTCGATCTTATATCCCATCGACTCAAGCTGTCTGCCGACCTTTTTATATAAGGGCAACTCAAGGCCGATAGTACCGGGCTTGTATACGTTCGGGGCAAAGGAATCAGGGAAGTTGAAGGATTGGAAACGCGGCTCATTTATGGCTTCCTGGGGATCCATGCCGAACACCACGACGTTCAGGAACACCTGCACGTTGGTCTGCGTCTGCGTGTCTCCGCCGGGTGTGCCGAAGCTCATAAATAGCTCGCCGTCTTTAAGCGCCATGCAGGCGTTGGGCGTTATGCGGGGCCTTTTGCCCGGCTGGAGCGCGTCCGGGTGCTGCGGATCGAGGCGGAACTGGTTCATGCGGTTGCCCAGTGTAAGCCCCGTGCCCGGAACCATGGGCGTCTGCGGGAAGTCGCTGGGCGTCAATGAGACAGCATTACCATTGGAATCGACTACACAGATATAGCTGGTGTCCTTGCCGAATTGGAGGCCGCTTCCCTCTGAAGCGACTACGTCAGCGGGGCCGGAAAGGCTCGACGGGGCGGCTTCGCCCTGGTATCTCCAGGGGTCGCCGGCTGCGGGCATTACTCCGAAGGCCTTGCCCGGCGTCATCAGCTTCCTTCGTTCCTGCGCGTAGCGGACATCAAGAAGACCCGCGGCGGGCACCTTAACAAATGCGGGATCGCCGAAATAGGCCTCCCTGTCCGCCATAACCAGCTCGATTGTCTGAAGCACGGTATGAACATACTCAGGTGAGTTATGTCCCATGCTCTTAAGGTCTATCCCGTCCAGGATCTGCAGCGCCATGGGTGTCACCGCGCTCTGGTTCCAGGTATCATTGGCGTAAATGGTATAAGGCCCGAAGCGGCCCTGCAGCGGCTTTTCCCAGTGACCGCGGTAGTTTGCCAGGTCTTCGGCGGTGAAGAGCCCGCCTTTTTCCCTGTGGAAGGCTATGATTTTGTCGGCTATCTCTCCCTTGTAGAAGACATCCCGGACTGCCATCAGCCCTGCCTGGCGTGTGCCGCCTATGGCCAGGATATCCTGCTCCGCTTTGGCCATCAGCTCGAAGGTGTCCGCCAGATCCGGCCGGCGGAAGATCTCACTGTGATGAAGGGGCCGCCACCACTGGCCGCCCAGGTATACCTGCGAGTTATATGGCATGAGGATCGTGAAACCCAGCCGCTCGACCAGGCTGAGATTGAGGTTCTTGAGCATGGTATCGTGCACCGGGAAGCCTTCGCGCGCAAGCTTGATGGCAGGGGCGCTTAATTCGGTAAACGATTTCGTTCCGTATTTAGCCAGTATGGAGATTATCACGTCGGGCGAGGCAGGCAGAAGCTGTGACCAGATGTCCATCTTGGGCACGGTCTTCCAGCCGCGCGAGCGGAACAGCTCGATGGTGGCCGTTGCAGGCGCGGTCCCGGCGCCCGTGTAGCTCTCCACTGTCTTCGTCTCCGCATCGTATATCAAGATCGGCGCAACTCCCGGGAAAGAGGCCGCCTCGCCGTATGTTACGTTGAGCGCAAGAAGCGCTGCCACGGCGCCGTCTACGGCGTTGCCGCCGTCCTCCATAACATCCAGTGCAGCCTGTGTGGCCCAGGGTGTGCCGGTCGCCGCCATGAAGTTATATGAGATCGCTGCAGGGCGGTCCATTTTGTGAGTATCGTTAAATGACATAGTCTCCCTCAGTCCTTTGGGCAGTATCAAATAGACGATACCCAGTATGAGAATCAATCCGGCTATGATTGCTCCGGCCCAAACCAGGAACCTGTAAAAACGTCTTTTTTTTCATAAAAATCATACTCACCTGGAATTGTAGTCCTCAAACGGCACATCCCAGCCGGCCAGCAGCGTCTTTATCAATGTGGAAAGACGTGGATGCCCCAGTAGCCCAGGTATGAGAAGAGGATATGTTTGGGCAGTCTTCCCGCTGCCCCTATCAGCAGGAACTTCCATAGTGGATACCTGAGGGCGCCAGCAGCCAGGCCCGCGACGTCAAACAGAGGGTTTGGCAACAGTGCCAGCATAAAAATTGTGAGGCTGCCCCATTTTTTCATCCAGCCCACCACCCTCTCATATGTCCTGTTATCAGGTATTGCCATTCTACCGCTGTATCCCAAAAGGTAGCCGGTGGTCTCGCCAAGGGTGGCGCCCAGGCCGGAGGATATGCCGATCAGGAGCGGATCCCAGGGATTGACCGACAGTGTCCCTATGAGTGAGGTCATGGCAAGCCCCGGTATTGGTATTATCAGCGTTGCGGAAGCGGCGGCCGAGATGACAAATATACCCAGGTATTTAAGTTCCGGATGCCTGGCCAGTTTGACGGCAAATAAAGCTATATTGTCCCGCTGCCAGATTATGATTATGATAAGCGCTATCACCAGCGCCAGTGAACCAAGCTGGAGATATCTGTCCCTGTTCCAGAATCCGGGCTTCGGTTCCGGGTCATCCCCGCGTAATTGTCGCGCCGGTTTTTGATCTTCGTCGCTCATATTTTTGGCAGCAGATCCGCGTATTTTTCGGTGCGGCTCAACCCGGCTTCGGACTGGACCAGCCATGTCATCCAGCAGAGCTCTATGGCCCGGTACCCGGTCGCCGGGGCCAGCCTTTCCACCATCCGGATGAATTCCAGGTCGCCGGCCGGATGTTCGATGCCGGCCATATCAAGTATCTCATAAATCACCTTTTTTACTATCTTGTCCGGCATGACCGTGTCAACGCCGCCCATCATGCGCAGGTACTGGTAGGTGTTGATGCCCACCCCTCTAATGCTTCCCACAGGGTCATGCTCCCATCCATCGAGTTGGGCATGCCGCGCCCAGTGTATCAGCGCATCGCGGTCGCCGATCCCGTGGCAGACCTCCACCGTCAGTAAATGGGCTGCAACCTGGCGGGCAACGTGCCACGAGCGCGCGTTTTTCCATATGGATTTGAAGTCATTCACATCGGCTGCGGCCAGGTCTTCCAAAGATGTGATCTGCCCGGTTTCCACGTATCTCCGGCGGAAGAGCTCGACTTTCGGTACGACCGACTGAAAATAGTTCAGGCCGATGGAGTCGAAGGCGGCATCGATAATCATCAGCAGCGCACTGCCATACCAGCGGGCGCTGGCCAGGCAGCGGGCGCAGTGCTCATGCACCATCGGCGCCCGGCTCATGTAACCGCCGACCGCTTTCTTTAATAATTTACGCCGGTTTTTCACACCTGACTCGTCACCGCCCCGGATAAGATTTTGAATTATAACACGTGGTCAGGCCAGCCTGTTAAAATGACTGATTCACCTGTTGCACAATGATTGTAATATGTTTTATTCTTAGTAAACAAAGGGAAATAAATTCTGCGAGGGGTTATTATGTCTGGACATTCTAAGTGGGCGCAGATAAAAAGGCAAAAGGGTGTGACTGACTCACGAAGGGGGGCCATGTTCACCAAGCTCACGCGCGAAATCATTATTGCTACCAGGCAGGGCGGTGGTAATCCCGAAGGTAATTTCCGTTTGAGGCTGGCCATTCAGAAAGCACGCGACAGCAATATGCCCAAGGACAATATCGAGAATGCCATAAAAAAGGGTAGTGGGGGAGCCGAGGGTACCATTTTTATCGAAATGGTTATGGAAGGGTATGGGCCTGCCGGCGTGGCCATACTGCTCGAAGCTGTGACCGATAACCGCAACCGGACGGTCTCAGAGATCAGGAGCACTTTTGTGAAATACAATGGAAACCTTGGGGAAAATGGCAGCGTCTCCTGGATGTTCGAGAATACGGGTGTCATAACCGTGGATACCACCGGTATTGATCCCGATGAACTGTCGCTCTATGCCATCGACGCCGGCGCCAGGGATGTCAAAGAGGATAAAGCGCTGCTCGAGATATATACCGATCCCAAGGAATTTGAGAATGTAAAACTGGCAGTTGAAAAACGCAAGAAACCTATCTCCGCCGAGGTAACCATGCTGCCCAAGACCACGGTTTCGCTGCCGGAGAAAGAATCCCTGCAGACGGTTAAGTTGCTGGAGAAGCTGGAGGAGCTGGACGATGTTCAACGGGTGTTCTCTAACCTCGATTACAGCGATGCCCTGATCGAGAAACTGAAATCCGAGGCATAGGTTTGCCGGTACTGCCGTAGACTGGCGCATATTAACTTTACCGCGTAAAAGGATTTAATAATTGCGAGTATTGGGCATTGACCCCGGCACGCTCAATATGGGCTACGGGATCGTAGAAGAGCAGGACGGGAACCGCATAGCCATGATCGGCTGCGGGGTCATATCTGCGCCGCAAAAGTTGCCGGTCGAGCAGAGATTGTGTCTTTTATATGAAGGACTGCTCAAGGTTATTGCCGATTTCCATCCTGTTGAGGCGGCCATGGAGGAGCCTTTCGTCGCCGGCAATGCCCGCTCCGCCCTGGCTATCGGCAGGGCACAGGCCGTAGCCATGCTTGCAGCGGCACAGGCAAGATTGCCTGTTTCGCGATACATGCCCACCCAGGTCAAGCAGGTCGTGACCAGCTACGGCAGGAGCGGCAAGGACCAGGTGCGCCAGGTGGTGAAATTGCAGTTGGGGGTCAGCGATCTGCCCGAGGCCAGCGATGCCGCCGATGCGCTGGCTGTGGCCATCTGCCACCTGAACCAGGGACATCTTAGCCGGGTGCTCAAACGGGGATATCAGGAGTGAGTGCATGATCGTTGCAGTAGAAGGGATACTTGTCAGCCGTGGTACAAATACCGTAACTGTTAAGGCCGGGCCGTTCAGCCTGCAGATAAATGTACCCGGATCCATTTTCAACCGGCTGGGGCATACCGGCAGCACGGTTATGCTGCACACGCACCTTCACGTGCGCGAAGATGCTATCTCACTCTACGGTTTTGCTACCGGCCAGGAGTTGGCCTTGTTTGAGCAGTTAATCACAGTCAGCGGTATCGGGCCCAAGGTCGCGCTGGCGCTGTTGACAGCCCTCAGCGCCGATCAGATTATTACCGGTATCATCAGCGGCAACGCCGACCTGCTCAGCCAGGTGCCCGGCATAGGCAAGAAGACAGCCGCGCGTATAATTCTCGACCTGAAGGGCAAGCTGGAGAAGGGGTGGGAAGGCGAGGTAATTGCTGCAGTTACCGATTCCGACAGCGATGCCGTGGCTGCCCTCACCGGGCTGGGGTACTCCATCAGGGAGGCTATGCAGGCGCTGGGCGCTGTAGCGCAGACTGAGGGCATGAGCGTGGAGGACAAGGTCCGCCTGGCGCTTCAACAGTTAGCCAAGAAATAAGCGCTTGTACCGCCCGCACCGGATTGGATATAATTGTGCGCCGCCGCGGGATTTTGCCGCGGCGCCTCCAGGAGGGTGAAAATCCTCCTTCCAGATAGCCCCTCCACTCTTTACACAGGAGGGAGGGGTATTTAAATAAGGGTTTGGTTTTTCGCCGTCTGAACTTATAATTAGATGACGATGCCTCCTTTCAAACTTGTTTCCGACTTTGGTATGACAGGCGACCAGCCGCAGGCCGTTGATGCCCTGGTGAGCGGTGTGGAAGCCGGCTACAGGCGCCAGACACTGCTGGGAGTGACGGGCAGCGGCAAGACCTATACCATGGCCAACGTGGTGGCCAGGATGCAGCGGCCGGCCCTGGTGATGTGCCACAACAAGACGCTGGCCGCCCAGCTCGCCACGGAATTTAAGGAGTTTTTCCCTGAAAACGCCGTGGAGTATTTTGTCAGCTACTATGATTACTACCAGCCCGAGGCTTACATACCCAGGACCGACACCTATATCGAGAAAGATACCGATATTAATGAAGAGATCGACAAGCTGCGCCACGCCGCCACGCGGGCCCTTTTGACCAGGCGCGACGTACTAATCGTGGCCTCGGTATCCTGCATATACTCGCTGGGGGAGCCCGAAGAGTACCAGGGCTTCGTGGTCAGCGTAGCGAAGGGGCAGAAGATCGAGCGCAACAAGCTGGTGCGGCGCTTTGTCGACATGCAGTATGAAAGGAATGACTTCGATTTCCAGCGGGGCAGGTTCCGCATCCGCGGTGATACCGTCGAGATACTCCCCTCGTACGAGGAGATCGCTATCCGCATAGAGTTCTGGGGAGATACGATCGAACGGATCATGGAGATAGACAGCCTCACCGGTGAATTGCTGGCCGAGAAAGAGTCTATGGACATCTTCCCGGCCAAACACTTTGTGATCTCGGCTGACAAACTGGAGCCTGCCATCGCGGATATCAAAGCCGAGATGGCTGAGCGGGTGGAGGAGTTCAACCGGCAGGGCAAGCTAATAGAAGCGGCCCGTATCGAGCAGCGCACCAATTACGATATCGAGATGCTCACGCAGTTGGGCTACTGCAACGGCGTTGAGAATTACTCCCGCCACCTGCAGCGGCGTGCGGCGGGCAGCTCGCCCTGGACACTGATACATTATTTTCCCCAGGATTTTATCCTGTTCGTAGATGAGTCGCACATGACTTTACCCCAGGTGCGAGGCATGTACGGCGGCGACATGAGCCGCAAGAAAACCCTGATTGACTATGGTTTTCGGCTTCCCTCGGCGCTGGATAACCGTCCGCTCAACTTCCCCGAATTCGAGAAGCTGATCAAACAGGCGGTCTACGTGTCGGCCACTCCCGGGCCTTACGAGTACGGGAACAGCCAGCAGGTGGTTGAGCAACTGGTGCGGCCGACAGGCCTGCTGGAGCCGACAATTGAGATCAAGCCGACTAAAGGGCAGATCGACGACCTTATCCACCAAATAAAGACACGCGTGGTCAAAGGTGAGCGCTGCCTGGTAACAACGCTTACCAAGAAGATGGCCGAGGAGCTGGCCGATTACCTCAGGGAGATGGATGTAAAAACGCACTACCTGCACTCGGAGGTCGATACGCTTGAGCGCGTGGAGATACTGCGGGACCTGCGCCTGGGGATTTACGACGTGGTGGTGGGTATAAACCTGCTGCGCGAGGGGCTTGATCTCCCTGAAGTTAGCCTTGTCGCCATACTTGATGCGGACAAGGAAGGCTATTTGCGGTCCAGGGACGCGCTTATCCAGACTATGGGCAGGGCGGCCAGGCATGTCGACGGACACGTGATACTTTATGCCGATAAACTGACCGGATCCATGAGCCGCGCCATAGAAGAGGTGTACCGTCGGCGCAAGATACAGGAAAACTACAATAAGGAACATGGCATAACGCCGCAGGGCATCAAGAAGGCGGTGAAGGACATCACAGAACGCGTCAGGGTGGTGGCGGAGGGGAGGGGTAAATACGATTCCAGCCACGTGCCGGCTGATGAGGTCGCCAGGTTGATAAAGGACTTTGAAGCCCAGATGAAGAAAGCGGCCAGGAACCTCGAGTTCGAGAAAGCCGCCCTGCTGCGCGACAGGATCGTGGAATTGAGAAAGGACGAGGAGCTTTACTCCCCGTTCAGGAAAAAGAAGTAATCGGCGCGCTTTACAGTTATAATACTATAGACCAATAATCTGGCAGGAGGTGAACCTATGCAAAGCACATGGAAGTCAACTACGGCAGGTATCCTGGATATAATTGCCGGTGTATGGGCTTTATGCGTCGTAGTGGTCCTTTTTATAATGGGCGGAATAAGCGGTTATATTCCGAACATCCCGGCCTGGGTGGCTACCGTTCTTTTCAGCATCTCTATCCCCATCATCATACTGGCGGTACTGGCGGTGGCGGGCGGCATAGCAAATATCCTCAAGAAATCATGGGGTTTCGCCCTGGCCGGCTCGATCGCCGCATTCTTCTGCAGCTTCACCTTCTTCTTTTGGGGTTTCGTGCTGGGAGTAGCGGCTATCGTACTGACAACCATGGGCCGAAGCGAGTTCAAATAGACGACTATGAATCTGTAGGGGCGGGTTTTCAAACCCGCCCGCCAAACGGGCGCACCTGAAGGTACACCTCTACACTACTCGCAATAACAGTCCGCCAAACGGGCGCGCATAGAAGGTACGCCCCTACATTTAATATCTTCTAAACCACGTTGACGCTGAGGGGGAATTTGGACATGGCCTCGCAGTTCTTCTCTTTTATGAGGATGGGATTCTCGTAGCGGAAGCCGATGTTCTCCTCGGGGCAGGCGTACTGCACGGCGCAGATCAGCATCTCGTTCTTGCGGTAGACATGCTCTGGGTTGGTCCAGTACTGGAAGGGGCCGTCGTTGAGGCCGATGCGCCATTCGTCGCCCATCATGCCGATGCCGTGCTCGAACCCGGGAACCAGGTAATCCTGGAAACCCCTCTCCTCGGCAAATGCCAGCATCTCGTCCGCCAGCCTGGTGGGGGATATACCTGCTTTGTAGGTGATCAGTACCTGCTTCATGAGGTCTACGAAGTTCTTGGCATGCCATAGCTGTCGCTTGGTGGCCTTGCCCAGGAAATAGTTATGTGAATGGTCGCCCAGGCCGAGTTTGAACATGGCGTGAAGATCCACCATCAGGGGGTCGCCTGCCTTGAGCTTCCTCCTGCTGGCCGGTGTGCAGGCGCCCGCTGCCAGGCCTGACCTGTAGCCGGAGGCGATCTCGTTGCCGCCCGTGAACGACCACTCCCACTCGCTGCCGGCCTTGCGCATGGCGTAAGCCGCCAGGCCGCCCACCTCGGTCTCAGTCATCTTCTGGAAGCCGCCGTCCTTGATGACAGCGTATACAGACTTGTGCCCCACATCGACGATACGTGAAGCCTCGCGGAAGCGATTAATGGTGCCCTCGTCCTTGATAAGAGAGAGTCTGTCTATGATGTCATGGGCATTCTTGAAGGTGGCCTTTGGCAGCGCAGCCTTGAGCATGACGAACTCGAAGAGAGTGAGATGCCCCTCAGGCAGGTAGTTGCCCATGCCGGTCTCCATGCCGATAATGCCCTTTCCACCCTTAAGGTAAGGCTTCATCAGCATGCTCAGAACTGACACCTGATCCTGGCCGCCCATGGGTCCGTAGCCTAGTACGTGGTCCTCGTCCAGCCAGGAATCGTCGGCCACGCGCGCGGCGTCGATGACGAAGGTGACGGCGGTGGGCAGGCCTTCGGGCGGGATAACTACGTAAGTACGCCAGGGACAGAAGGCGTCGAGTATCCATGACATGGTGCGCAGGCGTGAGCCCAGGTAAACGTCGATGCCCTGTTTGGCCATCTCCTTTTGCACGGCCTTGACTCTCTTGGGATTATCAACAAAATAGGGATCATCCTTGGCCAGTTTTTTAATCGGCATTTATATGTCCTCCAGCTCTAATATTCCGTTGGCACGGTGGCGATGATTTCATTCAACCTGTCGACAGTGGGAGACAGGGTCAGGGCCTTGACCAGGTTGCCCTTGAGCAGCATCTTGCCTGACATCAGCGCGGCGCGCGCCTTAAGCTCAGCCCTTGAGATCCTGGCGAAAACTTCGTAATCGGACGTAATGGAGAATTCGGCTTTGGGTGGTTTGCCCTCGACGATAGAGACGTTTTCAACCACCCCGTTCACGAGCTTGTAATAGACGGCCCTGGTTTTGCCGTCCGGGCACTTGTTGTAAACGGTCAGCATAGAGGAGGTGATGTTCTTCATTTTCTCGGGTGTAAGGGTTTTCTTGCACCTCCTGCAGACCTCGTCCGCCCACTCCTTGCTCAGGTACTTGAATTTCTTTTCAGGCATTTGGGACCTCCTTTAAATTATTGCTGCTTTAAAAAGTCTAATATCAGACTGTTGACCTGGTTGGGCACTTCTACCTGGGGGTCATGGCCGATGTCGTTAAGCTGCTTGAATTCAACGTTGGGCAGCGCCTTCTGTATGGCCTGCGCCATCTGAGGTGTGATGTCGTTATCCGCTGTGCCCCAGATCAACAGTATCTTGTGGTCCTGCTTGCCGACCTTTTCGTAATCGGCCGTGTAATCAGCCCATGCATCGCTGCGGGCCGCGGCCAGCGATGCCTTCTCGAAGCCTTTAAACTGGGTCTGGTCATTGAACTGCTTAGCGTACTCTGCAGCTTTGGGCGATTTCTGCATGAGTTGAGCTGCCCGGTCCGACATGACCTTGACGGCTATCAACCGTGTGAGGAACTCTCCCACCACAGGTATCCTCATCAACTTGAAGTTGGTGTCGTTCGCGATCGAGTTGATCATCGGTGCAATCAGCACCAGGTCCTTGACACGGTCGGGGTAGTTGGCCGTAAAGTCCACTGCCAGGGCTCCGCCCATGGAGACGCCCACAAGGTCCACGGGCTGCTTTATCTTGAGCGTGTCCAGCAGGTCGAGAAGCTGCTTGCGATAGAAAGCCTGGCTGTAGTCCCCATCCGGCCTGTCCGAGTAGCCCCTCCCGTACATGTCATAGCGGAGAACCCGGTAGCCGGCCTTGGCAAGTGACTCAGCCTGCGCGTCCCACAGGTACATAGGAATCGTAGCGCCGTGCGCCAGCGCCACCACCTGGCCGTCCTCGGGGCCCGTCAGCTCATAGTGTGTTACGCCTTCAGTCAGTTTGACATATGAACCGCCCTCTTGCGCGCGGGTTGCATCGTCCAGGTCCTTGGTCTCGATGTCCGCCGTGGCATAAAGCGAAAGGGGTGTGATTATAATAAGCAGGATAATGACGCAGATGATAATAGCGTTTCGCCAGCCGTGATACTTATTTGCAGAAGACATGAATCTACCTCCCCTGAATGCGCTTGCGCTAAGTTTATATTCAGACTACTGATCAGTCAAGGTTGCTATCGCCCGGTGGCAGTAACGTAGGGGCGTACCTTCAGGTGCGCCCGATCCGGGCGGGTTTGAAAACCCGCCCCTACAGATTGCTTCGTCGTTCACAACTTGCAATGACAATCCGCACTATTTTATGAATGCCGACAGCCGTTCCAGGCTGTCGGTGATCTCGAAATCGCTGTCGAATTCCAGGTCGAGGCTCTTGTCCAGCGTCAGGCTCTCATTGGCATTGTAAAGTTGCTTGTAGGCTGCGATGGACTGTGCGCTGTTGCCCATGATCTTCTTCGCCATATTCTGCATGGCATCCTCCAACCGGTCTGCCGGGGCCGCCAGGTTGATCAGACCGATACGCTCGGCCTCCTTACCTGTAATGGCCTCGGCCGTAAACGAGAGTTCCCTGGCCTTGAGGTAACCCACCCTGCGCGGCAGGCGTGCGCTCATACCCCAGGTCGGCCGCAGGCCCCACTTGGCATGCGTATCTCCGATCTTGGCATCCTCCGCCGCGATCACGATATCGCAGGCAAGCATGATCTCCACTGCACCCGTGAAGCAGAACCCATTGACCAGGCAGATGACTGCTTTGGGCACAGAGCGTATGGCATTTATCAGCTCCCGGGCCGGCACGTCGAGAAAGTCGCCAACCTTGCCGTTTACCAGCTTCTGGTCTCCCATGGCTTTGAGGTCAACCCCGGCACTGAAAGCCCTGCCGACGCCGGTCAGGACGATGACCCGTACATCCCTGTCTTTGCCTGCTTCTAACACGGCGGCTTTAAGCTCTTTCAGCATGCCGGGAGTGATGGCGTTCATCACCTGCGGGCGGTTGAAGGTGATCCTGCCTATGCCTCCACTGGCCTGGTATGTAATAGTCTCATATGCCATGGTTTTCCTCCTCGATTCAGAATGCCCCGTGCCCCCGGACGCAACGATAGTAATATAACACAATATGCGGGGCTTTGACACAGGGGCGAAGCCCATAAGATAATTGGCCCCGCAGCATATATTGGTGATGCACGCGGAAGCCCCGGTTCCCCGGTAATAAGAGGAGGAAATTAATGACCAGCTTTACTGCGCCGGACTTAAAATATCTTTTCCAGCCTCGTTCGGTGGCCATAGTAGGGGCATCGAAGGACGAGTGGAAATCGGGCGGCATGTTTATCAATAGCATGCTCAAGGACAGCTATGCCGGCACGATCTATCCCGTCAACCGCAGGGAAGACGAGATCATGGGGCTGAAGTGCTTCCCTGACCTGCCATCCATACCCGGCGAGGTCGACCTGGCCGTGCTGGCCGTACCGGCCCATGCGATTCCCGCTGCAATGGAGGACTGCGCACACAAGCGCGTGAAGTTCGCCGTAGTGCATGCCGTGGGCTTCAGCGAGATGGGTGCCGAGGGGAAGGAGGCGGAGAAGAGGATGGTGGCCATCGCCCGCGAAGGTGGTGTGAGGGTGATCGGGCCAAACTGCATGGGCATTTTCACATCGAGGGGACGTGTGAACACGGTCGTTCCTTATGCCAGGATGCCGCTCGACCCCGGCTGTGTGGGTTTTGTGGGCCAGAGCGGTTGGGTAAGCGAGATCATGCTTCGACTGGGCAGCGCCCGGGGGCTCCGCTTCAGCGGCGTCATCAGCATCGGCAACCAGAGCGACCTGACGCTGGAAGATTTCATTGGATACTGGGGTGATGATCCCGACACGAAGGTAATCGCGGCCTATATCGAGGGCTTGAAGAATCCGCAACGTTTTGTGGAGCTTTCACGGGAGATCTGCCCGCATAAGCCCGTCATTATCTGGAAGGGCGGCAGCTCCGATATGGGGGCCAGATCGGCCGCCTCCCATACCGGCTCGATGGCCGGCAGCTACCGGGTTTTCCAGGCCATGTGTGGTCAAACGGGGATAATCCCTGCCTATGGCATGGAGGACATCATCGATCTGGCCGTGGCCTTCAGTTGCCCCGTTCTGCCGCCCGGCAGGGATATAGGGTTGTTGATTGAAGCCGGAGGTGGCGCGGTGGCCTCGTCAGACGCCTGTGCTGGGGAGGGGCTCATCATCAGGCAGTTTCCCGAAGATCTCCAGCGTAAACTGGCGGAATATCTCAAAGACAAGGTGCCGCCGTCCAACAATCGCAAGAACCCGGTTGACCTTATCTGGGCGCCCATCGGCGGGGCCGCCCGGGTGTACGTCGACTGCCTGGAGATGATCATGTCCCACGTGGATGCCTGCCTTGTGATCACATATGCATTCCTGCAGGACGCATGGTTCCGGCAGAAGCTGGTAGAGCTGCGTGACCGTCTCAAGAAGCCCATAGTGCTGATCCCTGCCAACCCGCCCGACCAGTTGGACGGCCTTATCCTGGCAGCTATGGACGGCATACCCACCTATGTTATGCCGGACAATGCCATCCGGTGCATCGGCGCCATGGTTCGCAGAGCGGAGCAGTTGAAAAAGCGATTTTAATAGACTGCCTTAAAGTGCAGCGATGGGAGGATCAAGTATGAAAGAGATAACCAAAAGCGGGCCTTTGCTGGATGAGCAGGGTAACCTGGCCGATTACGGTTGGGCGCGGCAGCCTCTGCTGGATGCCAACCTCGAGAACGTCAATATCTACGCCTTGAAGTTCTTACAGCCGCTGCGCATCAAGCGCTGGCAGTACTTCGGCATTACCACTCCCACGCATTTCTTCTCGTTCACGCTCAGCCACGTCGGCTACCTGGGACCTGTCTTCGCCTACGTGCTGGATTTCAGCACCGGGGAGTACCACGAGCAGACGCTGAGCATTCCCCTGGGCAGTGGCATAGTGCTTCCGCGCAATAGCACCTCAGGCAATTGCCTCTACGAAAAAGGCAGCCTGTACCTCCGTTTCCATACACCAGACGACAGCCGGCGCAGGCTGGAAGTCGACTGGCCCGGCTTCGGCGGGTCCGGGCTGAAGGCTGACGTCAAGATGTTTTTAAAGGAAGGACATGAATCGGTCGTCAATGTGTTTCCTTATGAGAACAGGCGTTTCTTCTATACACGCAAGGTCAATTGCATGCCCGCCGAAGGCGCCATCGAGTACGGGTGGGACGGAGCAGGAGAGGACGGAGCAAAAAAGATCAAATCATACAGCATCGATCCTGATACCTGCCTGGGGACGCTGGACTGGGGTGTGGGTGCGTGGCCTTACCGCTCCTTCTGGATCTGGGCCAGCTTCTCGCAGTTCCTGCCGGACGGAAGAACCATCGGGCTGAACGTCGGCGACGGGATCGGCAATAGCCCGGAATTGAACGATAACGCGATCATTTTGAACGGGAAAGTACATAAGCTGGGGAAGGTGGACTTCAAGTACGATAACAGGGATTTCAAAAAGCCCTGGCTGATGACCTCGCCGGACGGGCGGCTTGACCTGGAGTTCAGACCATTCTTCGAAAGGGTGGCGAAGACTGACGCTGGTGTTTTAGCAAGCGAGGTCCACCAGATGTTCGGCCGCTACAGCGGGACGCTTATCATGGACACGGGAGAAAAGATAGAAATAAATGACCTGATCGGCTGGGCAGAGGAGCACCACGCCCGCTGGTAAAAGTTGCGTCACTGCGGGTATATATCACACCGGTTCAAACTCGAACTGACCGTTTTTGAAGAGATCCAGGCAGGCGTCCACGGCGGCCTCGTCGTATTTAATGCCCCTGTTGCAGGTGATCTCCTCAAGTGCTTTCTCAATGCCCAGTGCCGCGCGGTAAGGCCGGTGTGAGGACATGGCTTCCACCACGTCGGCCACGATCAGTATTTTCGCTTCAGGCAGTATATCGGCGCCCTTCAGGCCATGGGGGTAACCGGATCCGTCCAGCCTTTCGTGGTGCTGATATACAATCTGTGCGACGGGCCCGTTGAAATCTATCTTTTTTAATATATCGTAACTTCCCTGGACGTGGGTCTGGATGATCTGGAACTCTATTGGTCCCAGTTTCCCGGGCTTGCTGAGTATGTCGGACGGCACATATATCTTGCCGATGTCGTGGATGGTTGCCGCCGTATTGAGATAAGTGACCTGCTCATCCGTCAGGTTCATCTTCTTCGCCATGGCGTTTACCAACTGAGCCACGCGTATCTGGTGCCCCGCCGTAAACGGATCTTTCATCTCGACCATCTTGGCTATGGCGACCACGGTGTCGCCCAGGGTCTTTTCCAGTGCCGCCAGGCTCTGCTCCAGCTTTTTCTTAGCATCCCTGCGCTCGGTGATGTCCCTGGCCTCGCCCATGATAGAAACCGGCTTGCTGTTCTCATCCCTGATCAGGCTGAATGTATTTTCCGACCAGAGGGTTGTGCCGTCCTTGCGATAGATCTCAAGTTCTAATTTGCGGACGGGATTGTAATCGGGGTCGGCCATCATCCTGGGGATCTCCTTAAAAAACATTTCGGTTGCTAATCTAAGCGATTCAGGTGCGATTCGTTTTTCAAACGGTAGTTCCATCAACTCTTTGCGAGTAAAGCCGGTATGCTTTTCTGCAGAAGGACTCTGGTAAGTAGGATTAAGGTCCATATCCATGAGCCATATAAAGTCTGTAGTATGTTCTGACAGCAGGCGATACTGCGCCTCGCTCGCCCGAAGAGCAGCGTCTGCTTGTAAGCGCTCGGTAACATCACGGGCAATTCCCCGAAATCCGATTATCTTGCCATCCCCGTTTTGCAAGGGCAAGGCCGAGTTTTCGGTGAATATTAGTTCTCCGTCCTTTCTAATTCGACATACTGGGAACCTTGTGTTGGGCTTTCCCGTCCGGTAGACCTGGTTGAATACCTCGTATACGCGTTGCGCATCATCTTTGGACGTGTAAACCCGATAGTTCATCCCCGTTAGCTCTTCCATGGAATAGCCCAACTGACGACATGTTGCATCATTGAAAAAGGTCAAGTTACCGGCAAGGTCCACTTCATAATAGGCCTCTTCCATTTGCTCTAAAACAGTCCGGTATTTTACTTCCGATTGCCTAAGCGCCTCTTCCGCCAGTTTGCGGTCGGTGATGTCAGTATAATAGTCAAGGGTAGCCGGCCTGCCCTGCCACTCAATCAGGACAGTGGAGATCTCCACCCACCTGATATCGCCGGATTTGTTTATGGCCCTGAATTGATAGACATTTTCAAATACGTCCCCTTTCAGTCTTCTCGCCTCGTGTTCTTTGATGAATTCCTTGTCCTCCGGGTATATGAACTCGGCGACCGACATAGAGATGATTTCTTCATCGCCATAGCCAAGCATTTGTACTAGTTTGGGATTCACCAGTTTGAACATGCCATCCTGCGATACGGCTATACCTTCGCTGGCGTTCATATATAATACGCGGTATTTCTCCTCGCTCTCACGCAGTAATTCATCGGATTTCCTGCGCTCGGTGATGTCCCTGGCCACGACCAGTATAGATACCGGTTTGCCGAGCTTATCCCGGATGATGCTGAACTTGCTTTCCGCCCAAAAGGCTGTACCGTCTTTTTTATAAAACTCCAGATCAAGAGTCAGGATGGGATTGTAATCCGCATCGGCCTGTACCTTAGGCAATTCCTCCAAAAATGCTTCAGCCACCGCTTTGAGCGACTCCGGTGTGAAGTACTGCTCCAGCGACATCTCCATTATCTCCTGTACCGTGAAACCGCTTTGTTTTGCGGATGAGGGACTGCAGTACATAAGCTTGAGGTTCATGTCCAGAAGCCATATCCCATCAACCGTATTGTCTGCCAGCAGGCGGTATTTTGCCTCGCTGTCTTTTAACGCATATTCCATCTGTTTGCGCTCTGTGATATCTACGTAAGCGATCGCCACTCCGAAGTTCTCCAGTGGGATAGGCTCGGCGGTTACGTTGACCCATGTGATCTCACCTCCGCCTTTAACGATACCCATCTCTACATTTTCTATACGGCGGTTTTCCCTCAAAGCGCGTACACTTGAATATTCGTCAACCGGCAGGGGTGTCCCATCCGGGCGAATAATCTGCCATTCTGGAGAATCATATTTACGCTGCAAATGCTTATCAGGCGTGAGGCCCAACAGCCGTTCCGATTCCTTATTAGTGTCGACCGGGTTGCCGTCGGCATCGGTGATGCTGATGCCCAGGGGGAAGGATTCGAAAAGGATCCGGTATTTTTCCAGCGTAATATGTGTTTGTTCCTCAACACGCTTCTCAGTTTTTACCTGCGCAACGCCCTTTTTCCCAACTGGCTTTGCCCTGCTTGTGCCGGCATCTTTTTTCCTAGCCCTGCCTGCCATTCTACGTGTCCTCCAAATACATCTACGGATGTGCGGGATTAATCAATCGTATAATTCAAACATATCACATACTATTGGATTTACACAAATACGACCAACCCTTCTGACCCTGACTGTCCGGATGTAGGGACGGGCCTTCAGGCCTGTCCACTCTTACGGGCGCAGCTGAAGCTACGCCCCTACGTTTTACCTCCTGAATTTGCCTGATACAGCGATGATGTTCAGCGTGAGGCCGAATAGGTTGATTCCCACTGCCAGTGCCCATGATATGATCGAGCTGTATACCTGCGGCTGCGTGAAGATATTGATTATATGCGTGACCACGCCTCCGTAGCCCATTACGATTATTGCGATCCCCATCAGTATCCTGTACAGGGTGATCTTGCGCAAATAGCCCGGGATAAGGAACAACGCGTAGGTTATCATGGAGATGGCGCCCAGAGCCGGTTGCGTGGGCGCCAGCGGCGGCGCTCCGATGGTTGTGAGGTAAAGGCTCAGGCCGTTATAGAGCATGCCGAGGATGAAATAGATGACCTGCAGTAGCAGCAGCGTTGTCAGTTTCATATCTCTTTCTCCGCACTTATTTGGCGATCAGGGTTTCCTGCTGGACTTTAGCCATGTCGGCCGGATAGGTGCGTGCGGCCAGCCAGAGCAGCAGCGCCGCGATGAAGCCCGCTATGGTGGTGATCAGGAAGGCGGTGAGGAGCCCGTCGGCGCCGCCGCCCAGCCTGTCGGAGATGGCGCCCACTACCGAGGGACCCCAGGCGCCGCCGAACATGTAGGAAGCGAATACAGCCATGCCCATGGAGAGGCCCTTATGCGCCGCCGGAACCAAATCCTGAGAGACGGCGTTGAGGGCAGGTGAGCCGATCATCGAGAGGAAGCCGTAGAAGAAGCCCAGGGCTATGCCGATGGGGCCGAACTTGAGTATCACCATGGCGATCAGCACGATGGCAGCCAGTAAGGAGGCCAGCGCGGGTAGGTAGAGCCGGCCCTTGCCGGTCTTCTTCTGCCAGAGGTCGGCTAGCCAGCCGCCCAGCGGGGCGGCGATGATGGCCATCAGGGCCCATCCGCCCACGATCAGTCCGGCCTGGGCCTCGGATATGCCCATCAGGCGCATCATCAGCGCCGGCGCCCAGACCAGCACGGACACCGTCATAAAGCACAGTATGCCATAGCCGAAGAAATACAGGACCAGGCTGCGGATGCGGAACAGCGCTGCGATGGACTTGCCGAAATTAATCCTGGCGCCTGCCGTGCCCGGGCCGGCAGGGGTCTTGTAGTCCCTCATAAAAAAGGCCAGTATGCCAAGGATGACGCCCGGTATGGCAAAGATGTAGAAGGCCCAGCGCCAGCCCATAGCTGCGGAGATGGCCCCGCCTGCGATCATACCGATGGCGGCGCCCAGCGGTATGCCGATATTTAAGATGCCCAGCATGCGGGCTCGTTTTTCCGGCGGGTAGGCTGCGCTGACCATGGCCACGCCGCCGGTCGTGAATCCCGACTCGCCCACGCCCACCAGGCTGCGCGGTATGATAAGCGAGGTAAAGTTTTTAGCAAAGCCGGTCAGGAAGGTGAACAGGCTCCAGAGCAGGGCCATGATGCCGATGGTCCTGTTGCGGCTCCAGCGGTCGACCATGTAGGCCACCGGGAAGGAGAAGATCGCCATGCCCAGGATGAAGATGGTCTGCGCCAGGCCGCACTGGGTATCGGTCAAGCCGAGCTCGATCTTCATGGGCTGCAGTACCACCGAGAAGACCTGCCGGTCGATATAGTTGATGACATACAGCAGGGTGCAGATGACCAGGATATACATGGCGCTGCCGCCGCCTGTTTTGTATTCCAGGGGTTGTGTGTTAACCGGCTCTTTCATATTCATGATCCACTTATTTCTTGAAAAGCAGTTCTTCCAGTTGCTCGGGCGCATGGGTCAATTTTAGGTTGCCGTTCTCGGTTATCAGCACGGTATCGGAATGGCGGTAGCCGCCCTGCCCCTTGAAATAGATGCCCGGCTCGATGCTGACGATCATGCCGGGGGCCAGCTTGCGCTTGTCGCCCAGCGCCAGGAAGGGGTCCTCATGTCCCGTGATTCCGAAGCCGTGTCCCGTGCGGTGGATGATATTCTTTTCGTAGCCGGCGTCGATGAAGACCTGCCGTACCTGTTTATCGATCTCCTCCAGCACCGTGCCCGGCTGCGCCAGCTTGTAGGCCAGCGCGCGCCCTTTCATCATGATATCGAATAGCTTCTTTGCGTGATCAGGCACATACTCCAGGAACAGTGTGCGCTCGATCTCCACGCCGTATCCGTCCACGGTAGCGCCGACGATTGAGCAGGAAGGCCCTCCCTCCTCCATGGCCATGAAGGGTGTGGGGATGATATGCGGGTCGTGGGAGATGGAGGGTGGCCAGACCGCGCCCTGGAACTTGCTGGCCATGAGATTGATGTCGGGCACTTCGATAAGCGCCTTGGCCATCATGGCCTGCACCAGTCCGCTGTAGATGGTGATAATCGGCACGCCCACACGTGTGAGCTCCAGCAGCTTTTTCATGCCTTCGTCCACCACCAGGCAGGCATGTACGGTGCGGCCTATCTCGTAATCGGTCTTGATTACGCGGACCTCCTCGATGATATTGGTCATCACGGTAGTGCCGCGTGTCTCCTTGAGAATGCCGGCCGGCATGGCCGATTCGATGCCGATGCGGTCGCCGTCTTTGAAGAGCGGCCTGTAAACGTTGTACCAGTTCTGTCCCTCTGGCGCCGGGAACTCGTAATAGATGACATAATCCAGGTCGCAGCGCGCCCGGGTCTTGACGTGGGTCGATTCCAGCAGCGGGCAGACCATTTTCAGCGTGCCTTTTTTCGGTATCACAAGTATGAAGGGACGCTCGTGCACAATGTTGGCGAAATTGGTCAGGTAGTAGATATTGGTCGGCGAGAAGGAAACATAATAATCCAGCTTCTGCTTCTCCATCAGCTCGCGCACCTTTTCCAGTCGCGTGCCCAGCTCCTCTTTACTTGGTTTCGCAGTTAACGGCTCAATCTTCACGGTCTGCCTCCTTTAAACGGGGATTTCCCGCTATTATATAGAAATATTTCGGGATGTTAAATGAGCGTATACAGATATTAAATATCGAGTAATCTGATCAATTGAGCCGGAGTCACTATCCGGAGGCTGGATTTCTCCGTCAATGATGAGGCAGAGTGAAAATGCTTGTCACCGGTGACGAAATATTCCGGTTCTGCGCTTACTGCTGCGGCAAATATCGCAGCATCTTCGAAATTCAGGTATTCAGTCCACTTTTTCACCTGGTCAAAGGACGGATTTATCACGATTTCAGGTGGGGAGTTGGTCAGGAATGCGTTTAATGCGGAAACGGCATTGGGTTTCTTTTCCTGCAAGGTGAATACCGTCTCCGCCAGTATCAATCGTGATACTACGACCGTTACCCGCCCGGACGCGTGCAAATACAAGATATTGGCCGGCGTGCCTTTTGGGGAATAAATTCCTGATATCAGGACGTTACTATCGACGAATATGCGGTGATCAGGCTTTCCGGCCATACTCTTTTGCGACCAATTCACGCCTTATCCGCCGCGCCGTTTTAAGCAATTCTTTTTCAGTAACGTCAGATGTCTGAAAAACCCGGTGCAGTTCCTGCAAGGCATTCAGAGCCACAGATTTCTTTGGTTTTGCAACGAGCCTATCCCCTTCAACATTCAGGATAAGCCTGTCGCCAGGCTCTACACCTAATTGCTCGCATAGTTTACGCGGCAAAGTAATCTGGCGCTTATCACGGATTATGATGTCGTTCGATATATTCTTGCTCATTAGCTTTTGATATTGGATGTAAGATGTCATACATCCAACATCAGATATTTTATCACATTCTTAAGAAATTCAACACATTCCTTCAGGAGGCGCTTAATATGGTATATTATTATTCTCTTAGCATACCTTTAATTCAGTAATAGTATGTATTGAATTTGGATTAAGTAATCATGGATAAAAATAAGGTCAGTCCTATCAATTCCCAAATGTTGGTTGACCTGGTATCTATAAAAATGCCTTTTGGAAAATACAAGGACTATATCCTGTGTGATCTGCCTGACCCTTATCTGGTCTGGTTTCACCAGAAAGGTTTCCCTCCGGGAAAAATTGGCGCGCTATTAGCTGCTCTTTATGAAATTAGACTTAATGGATTGGGATATCTCCTGAAGCCAATTAGAAAATATTCGCAGTGAAGTAGAGCAATACGAGATAGAATTACAATATGGGCGTTATAAAGCGTGAGGATATAAAATTGGGCTTGCGGGTCTCAATAGTAATGAAGCCAGACCAGAGGTCCGGGAAACCAACTGAGGGGATAGTCAAAGATATTTTGACAAACTCTTCATTTCACTCCCATGGCATCAAGGTCCGGCTGGAAAGTGGTCAGGTTGGTCGAGTTAAAGAGATAATAAATTGGAGCTGACCTTACCCCTCCCCCGAAGCATGACGGTACAATACTGGCTTAAATATTGTTATAATTCGTGATAGAGTCAATCCGGCCGATTGACAGGCCAATATGCGTACTGTGAAAGAAACGTCCGAAATCATGCGGCGTGTCCATTCCAAGGATACGGCGCCAGACATGCTATTCCGCAAAGCCCTGTGGGCCCATGGTTTTAGATATAAATTATATGATCCCAATCTGCCTGGCAAACCTGACCTGGTATTACCTTCCCGGAAAGTTATTGTTTTTGTTGATGGCGATTTTTGGCATGGTCATCAGTGGCGGTTACGCGGGCTTACGTCGCTCGATGCGCAATTCGCAAATGTAAAGAATAAAAAGTATTGGATCAATAAAATTAATCGTAATATGGATCGGGATTGCCGAAATGCGACAAAACTGCTGTCTGACGGCTGGACGGTTGTGCGTTTTTGGGAGTCCGAGATAAAGACGAACTTGGAGAAGTGTATTAATTTGACGTTGGATGTCATCAACAATGGCCATTTGGATCACAACAATCCGACGGTTACCAATAAGACATTTGCCGAGTTTTTTGCAGGTATAGGCCTGATGAGAATGGGATTGGAGAGACATGGCTGGTCGATTCGTTTTGCAAACGACATAGACCCCCTGAAACATGAGATGTATAAAGACAATTTTAATGAGTCGCACGATACTTTTATACTTGGGGACATTCATGCAATTTCCGCAGATGCGGTTCCATCGGTGACTCTCGCTACGGCTTCTTTTCCATGCAATGACCTATCCCTGGCCGGATCGAGATCTGGATTGCGCGGCAAGCAATCTTCGGCATTTTGGGGATTTGTACGGATTATTTCAGAAATGAAAGAGCGACGTCCCCCAATTGTTTTGATTGAGAATGTTGTTGGATTTCTGACTTCAAATCATGGAAAGGATCTTGAAGATGCGTTAACATCTCTGAATAAACTGGGATATCAGGTTGATGCACTTATATTAGATGCGGCGAATTTTGTCCCGCAGAGCAGACAAAGGCTATTTATAATTGGCGTTCTAGTGCCTAGCGGTAGTATTGAATATCTAAATATAAATGAAAATTATCAGTTTTATGAGAGCAATATAAGGCCAAAAGCGCTGGCAGATTTCGTTTTACTTCACCCGCAAATAACATGGCGTTTACGTAAGTTGCCAAACCAACCATTAAGGAAGATAAGTTTTGAGGACATTATAGAAAATATGGACGACGGATCGAAAGAGTGGTGGAGTACCAGTCGTGTCGATTATCTCTTGAATCAGATGAGCGCCAAACATCGAAAAGTGGTTGAGCAAATGATGAATAACTCCTATTACTCATATGGGACAATATTTAGACGTGTTAGAAAAGGCAAGTCAATGGCGGAATTGCGGACTGATGGATTAGCGGGTTGTTTACGTACCCCTAGGGGTGGGAGTGGGCGACAAATAGTACTCAAAGCTGGAGATGGCAAGTGTTTTGCTAGGTTGCTTAACCCCAGGGAATGTGCGCGTTTAATGGGGGCAGATGACTATGAGGTCGCAGTGCCATTGAACCAAGCGCTATTTGGCTTTGGTGATGCGGTCTGCATACCCGTGATAGAATGGTTAGTGAACTACTATCTGAATCCCCTTGTGAATGAGCTTAGCAGGGGAGTTGTATTGAAGCCGCAGGTTGTGGTGAAAAATGAAAACAAGTAAATCGGATCTGGCATTACAAATATTTTATAAATGGTATAGCGAGTTGCCGGTGCATAGTACCACTGGGGGTCCTGCTAGAGGGACTCTTAGTGGCGCCCTTATAGTGTTGGATAGACTGCAGCAAGAGTTTAAATTAGACTTAGATTCACATCGTACTAAAGGCAAATCTCAGTTGATTGGCCTAAGTGCTGCAGCTGAACGCAATATTTTAGGAAGATTTGGGGAAACGCGACCATTTCTTAAGGAAGGCGGACGAACAAACCGAGGTTTGCCAGGCGATATTGATACAATGCTCAAATCCATTGCTGAAATGCACTTGGACAAACTGACCAAGAAGGAACGCAACGAGGCACTGCAACAATTGCAAGAGTTTTTGGTCAATAAAGTTAGGGATTTTCATAACCGACAAACGCTAAGGCTAGAATATGACCCCTCATTTAGTACATGGCAATTTATCCATAACTTGTTGAACGCAGCGAAGGGCAGAGGTACATTAGGTCAGGTTGCACAGTATTTGGTGGGAGCCAAGCTACAACTGAGATATCCTGATATTAAGGTGGATAATTATTCATATAGTACTGCTGATGATCAACTTAAGAGAGGTGGTGATTTCTTAATTAATGACACCATTTTCCACGTTACTGCAGCCCCAATGCCAGCTGTCTATGAAAAATGCAAATCCAATGTCGGCAATGGATTCAGGGTGTATTTGCTGGTACCAGATCGATTCTTAACTGCTGCCAAAGACAATGCTGAAATGCACTTGTCCGGGAAAATCTTTGTTGGGTCAATTGAAGCATTTGTTGGTCAAAATATCGAAGAGTTATCCGTATTTTCTAGAAATAGGATCATCTCTGAATTCAGACAATTGCTTGAAATATATAATGAAAGAGTAAATGCTGTTGAGTCTGATAAGTCATTGCTCATTACGATTCCTCCGAACCTGTTGAAATGAATCGTGTTTATTACTCTTCCCCCTTCACATCTTTCTCACCCTTCTCTTTCCCAAAGCCCTCCTCCTTCAGCTTATCCATGATTCTGGCCGCCCGCGGGAAGCCGATCTGCAATTTTCTCTGCAAGTAAGAGGCGGAGATGTCCTTTGACTCCAGGGCAAGCTGGCGGGCTGCGTCGAGTAGCTCGTCCTCGGCGGGCTTCTTGCCATCGGCCCCGGCCTGGGCCATCTCCTCGAACTTAACAGCCTGCGCCTCCTGGCGGCGCTGGCTGGCCCAGAAGTTGACCAGCCTCTCGATCTCGGCATCGCCGACCATGGTGCCCTGCAGGCGCTTGGGCTTGGAGGCGTCCTGAGGCATGTACAGCATGTCGCCCCTGCCCAGCAGCTTCTCGGCGCCGGCGGAGTCGATGATGGTGCGGGAATCCACCTGCGAGGTCAGCGCGAAGCTCATGCGCGTGGGGAAGTTGGCCTTGATCAGGCCGGTCACCACGTCCACCGACGGCCTCTGGGTGGCCACGATCAGATGTATGCCGGTGGCGCGCGCAAGCTGCGCCAGGCGGCAGAGGGCGTGCTCGACCTCGTCATACGCGGCCATCATAAGGTCGGCCAGCTCATCGATCACTATAATGATGTAGGGCATGCACTCCGAGGGTTGCCTGTTCTTATTGAATTCCTCGATATTACGCGCCTTGCCCGCTGAAAAACGCTTGTAGCGGATGTCCATCTCGGCGCTCAGCCAGCGCAGGGCCATTACAGCCTTCTCGGTATCCACCACAACGGGCGACACCAGGTGCGGGATGTTGTTGTAGTTGACCAGCTCGACGCGCTTGGGGTCCACCATTACCAAGCGTACGGCGTCGGGCGTATTGTTCATCATAAGACAGCAGATGATGGAGTTGAGGCAGACGCTCTTGCCGCTGCCAGTGGCGCCGGCTATAAGAAGGTGCGGCATTTTAGCCAGGTCGGCCACAATGGTTTCGCCTCCTGCCCCTTTGCCCAGCGCGATGGCCAGGTGGGATTTAGCCAGCATTTTCTGAAATGCGGTGCTCTCCATTACCCCGCGCAGGCCTACCGAGCCGAAGGTGGTGTTGGGCACTTCGATGCCCACCATGGACTTGCCGGGCACGGGCGCCTCAATCCTGATGCTGGGCGCGGCCAGCGCCAGCGCCAGATCGTTGGACAAGGAGTTGATACGCTCAACCTTGACACGCGTGCGGGCGACCTCCTCCTGCCTGGTGGAGACATTGCCGTCGCGATCCTTCTCCCTTACGTCTTTGAATTTGCGGTCCCAGCCGGGCTCGACGCCGAACTGCGTGACCGTGGGTCCGCGGTTAACTTCGATAACTTTAGCTTCAACACCGTAGCTGGCCAGCGCCTCCTCGATGGTCTCTCTGCGCTTCTCAATCTCGCTGTCGCTAATTATGGTCTCGGCGATCTTGTCGAGTATATTTATATTGGGCAGCGACCAGCCGCCAACGGTTATGCCGGAACGCAGCCTGTCCATTACGGCGGTATCGGCAGGAACAGCGGGTTCTTCATGCTGCTCGGCTTTAACAGGCTGCTCTTGTTCCGCCTCCTTGTCGGCGGGCACGGCTTTTTTCTTCGCGTTGGATTCTTTGACAGCTTCAGTGATCTCCCCGACCGCCCCGGCCGTCCCTTTCGCCGTGCGCTTGAAAAGCCTCAGTGTCCACTCGGGCGCCACCAGGAATATGCCCAGTATAACCAGCATCAGGAGGATTAATATCCCTGTAACCAGTGAACCGGTGATGATAGCCTGGCCGATGCGACCGCCCAGCGTAACCTGGGCCAGTATCCCGGAGCCGGACGGGCGCAGGAAGGATAATATTCCCCAGGCGGCCGTCATGAAGGCCGCGGCGGCAATGAAGTAATTCCAGTTGCGCGAAAAAAACGAAGGGCGTCCGATGATGATCAGCAGTCCTATGACGGCTATTATCATGAAGATCACGCCCAGTCCCATCAGCCTGACGATGTTCGCCCCGGCTATGTCAAGGGCTGACGCGATCTCCGAGCCAAGGTCACCCAGAGCCCGCGTGATAAGCGGCCAGAAGACGACTGCAAGGCAGACGGCTATAACGAATACGATGGCGAGCAGCACGGGGGGAGAAAAGAGGAAGGCCAGGAACGCATTGCCGGAGCCTTTGCCGGCTTTCTTCTGCGATGATTTCTGGCTGTTATTACCCCTGCTTTTTCTGGCGGGCATAGTTTTATTCTACTATACATCGATAGCAGTTGTAATTATCATGGGGCGGCGCTTGGTTTTTTCGTAGAAGAACTTGCTCAGGGTTTCCTTGATGCGGGTATGTATGGCGCTCTGCTCCGTGTGGTGTCCCTTGCCCAGCGTGTTGGCCACGAGCTCGCGGCCCTGCTCGATCACGGTTCCGTCATGCTCGGCATCCACGAAGCCGCGGGATACGATGTCCGGCGTGCCGACTAGGCGGCCTTCTTTTTTGTCCAGTGCTACGATGACAACCACGATGCCGTCGCGGGAAAGCAGCTTGCGGTCGCGCAGTATCACGTGCGCATGGCGGCCCAGAACCAGGCCATCCACATAGACGTTGCCGTAGGGCAGCTTGCCGCCTATGCGCCCCTTCTCGCCGTCGATCTCAAGTATATTGCCGTTATCCATGACGAAGATGTTACTCTCCGGTATGCCCAGGCTTTTGGCCAGGCCGGCGTGTATGACGAGGTGGCGGTACTCGCCGTGTATCGGCATGAATAACTTGGGCTTGGCCAGGGTGATGAGCATCTTGAGCTCCTCCTGGCTGCCATGGCCGTGCACATGGACGTTGGAGCGCGAGCCGTAGATAACGTTGGCGCCCTGGCGGAAGAGGTTGTCGATGGTGCGATTGATTAGCGACTCGTTGCCGGGTATGGGTGTGGCGGATATGACCACGGTATCGCCCTGGTGTATACGTATCTCGGGATGGTCGCGGTTGGCGATGCGCACCAGCGCCGAGGTCGGCTCGCCCTGGCTGCCGGTGGTGAGCAGTATGGTCTGACTGTGGCTGTACTTCTTAAGGTCATCTGCAGTGCATAGCACTTGACCCGGGTCGTGCAGGTAGTCGAGTTCCAGCGCCATCTTGACTGTATCGCGCATGCTGCGCCCGACGATGAAGACATGGCGTTTGTGGTGGGTGGCGGCATCTATAACCATCTGGATACGGGATATCAGTGATGAGAAGGTGGCGATGATGACCCGTCCGGGCGCATCGCCGATGATATGGTCCAGGGTCTGGCCGACAATTTTCTCCGAAGGAGTGTAGCCGGGCAGTTCGCTGTAGGTGGAATCGGCCATCAGCAGCAGAACGCCCTCGTTGCCCAGCTTGGCCAGCTTGGAGAGGTCGGTGGGACGGCCGTCCACCGGCGTGTAGTCTATCTTGAAATCGCCGCTGTTGACGATTGCGCCCAGGGGCGTATATATGATCAGTCCCACTGCGTCGGGTATGCTGTGGCAGACCGGGAAAGCCTCGACCTTGAAACTGCCCACCTGGAAGCGTACCCCGGGCGTTATCAGCCTGAGCCGCGCCTTGATCAGGGAGCGGTGCTCCTTGAGCTTGACCGAGATAAGCCCCTGTGTGAGTTTAGTGGCATATATGGGGAGGTCGAGTTGCGGCAGGATGTAGGGGAGGGCGCCGATATGGTCCTCATGTCCGTGCGTGATGACGATGCCGCGCAGCTTGTGCTTGTTCTCGAGCAGGTAGGTTATATCAGGTATGAGAAGGTCGACTCCCAGCATTTCGTCTTCAGGGAACATCATGCCGCAGTCGATGATGAGAATATCTTCGCCGTATTCGACGGCCATCATGTTTTTACCGATCTCGCCGAGGCCGCCGAGGGGGATTATTTTTAACTTGTGACGGGTCATTGCGTTCTAGAAAAGATTGAGCTGGGCGGGCCTGTCTTTTTCTTCCTCCATTTTGCCGGCCTCTGCCAGTACAGCGGGCAATTTGAGCATGTCAGCTTCGATTACCCTGCGTAAGTTGCCCTGGTGAAGGGCGGCCGCCGGGTGATACATGGGAAAATAGATCACGTTGCCTATACGCTTGGCCCGGCCGTGCACCTTGCTGATGCTGTCGCCGGGGAAATATTTGGCCATGGAATAGCGGCCCAGGGTTACGATCACACGTGGCTTGATCAAATCGAGCTGTCTCTCCAGCCACTTGCCGCAGGCCATGATCTCGCCGGGCAGCGGGTCGCGATTCTCGGGTGGCCGGCACTTGATGACGTTGGCGATAAAGACCTGGTTGCGCTTATAGCCGATCATGCCGATTAGCTGATCGAGATACTGTCCCGCCTGGCCTACGAAAGGCCTGCCCGTCTGGTCCTCATGGTAGCCCGGGGCTTCACCGATGAAAAGAAGCCTGGCGTTATCAGGCCCTTCGCCCGGCACTACCCTGGTGCGGTGCCTGGCCAGTTCACAGTTTTTGCAGCGCTCGATTTCCGCGTGTAGTTCAATCAGAGGTGACATCTAGTTCGAATGATAACACAGGCCCTGTCGGCGGTCAATTCATTTCAATATCAAAATGAGGCTGGATGACAGCATCACCAGCAGCACGATGCAGACGATCATGGGTTGTCTTTCCCGCTCGGCGATGAAATGCGCAAACGACAGTACAAGTATGGCTGCCGGCAATAGCAGGATAATGATCAGGCCTGCAGTTATAAAGGAGGCAGGATCGAGCCCGGCCAAACCGGGCGCCAGGGAGGTCACGGGCGTCAGCTCAGCAGTATGGGGTGCGCCGCTGATAAAAAACAATGTGAGCCCGGCTGTAATCAACAGCAGGCTAACTACTATACCTGCGCGCAGGGTCAGGCTGATGCGCCGGTTAAGGCCGTGCAGCTTTTCGTGATGGCTATCAAACTGGCATTCCATATTCTTGTCACCCCAGCATATTAAGCGCCTTGAGAATCATAATGACCGAGGTTACGGCCAGGCAAAACGTGAATGCCCACATCAGCAGGACGCTGCGGGAATGATGCGCCAGGGACGACCCAAGCCTGGCGCCAAGGAATGCGCTGATGATAAGCGGCGCCACTATGTAGGGCACGACATACCCGTTTAATACATAAATAAATGAGCCTGTCATGGTGGTGAAACAGAGCATCACGCTGCTGGTGGCGATAGCGGCTTTGAGCGGCGCCTTCATGAGCTGGTACAGTACCGGGACGTTGACAATACCTCCGCCTATGCCCAGCAGGCTGGAGACGATGCCGGCGAAGAGGCTGGTCACCAGTCCCGTCGCAGGGCGGTGCACCTGGTAGGCTATTTCTTCGTTTACTGACGGATCATAGTAGCAGCCGTCCAGCCAGGCGTGAGGGGCATGCTTCTTTTCATGTATTTCTCTGGCTGCCTCAACCTGCTCAGGTGTGAGCCGGCGCTGCTTCTTAGGCATCATGAGATAGGCGACGTAGACCATCACCGCTCCAAAGATAATAGTCAGAACGGGAGAGGATAATCGGGCTGCCAGAAAAGCCCCGGCCACTGCGCCCGGAATGAGGGTGCAAGAAAGAAGCAGGCCGAGCTTGAGATTGGTCATGTGCAGACGGATGTAGACGCCGGTCGCCGTGCAGGCGTTGATCACGATGGATACCAGGCTGCTGCCGATGGCATACTGGATGGGCAGGCCCAGAGCCAGTGTAAGCACGGGCACAATGATGAAACCGCCGCCCACACCCAGCATAGAGCCCAGAAGGCCGGCACAAAAGCCGGTGCCGGCCAGTATCCAGATATTGACGTCGGCTGGCATAGTGAGAAAAAGGATAGCACTTTCATCATGCCATTGCGAGGTGCTATACTTGCGCGGGAATTTATACAAGAAGGAAAGTGGATGGCGAGAGCAGACGGACGCGAAAATGATGAAATGAGGCCGGTTAAAATAACCCTGGGCTACCAGGATTATCCGGAGGGGTCGGCCCTTATCGAGATAGGCAATACGCGGGTAATATGCGCTGTGAGCGTGGAGGAGAGAGTGCCGCCCTTCCTCAAGGGGCAGGGTAGTGGCTGGGTCACGGCCGAGTATGCCATGCTGCCGCGCGCCACGCACACGCGATCACAGCGCAATCCTGACAGGCAGCAGGGCCGCTCGCAGGAGATCCAGCGGTTGATCGGGCGTAGCCTGCGTTCCGCCGTGGACATGGACTCTTTGGGTGAAAGGACCTTTACCGTGGACTGCGATGTATTGCAGGCCGATGGCGGGACGCGCACTGCAAGCATAACCGGCGCATATGTGGCTCTCTTCGTGGCCATCGCCCGGTTAAGAAAGCAGGGCATCTATAAAGTCATGCCTGTCAGGTGTGCCGTGGCTGCCACCAGTGTGGGAGTGGTTGACAGGCTGAAGCTGCTAGACCTGTGTTATGACGAGGATTTTCGCGCCGGGGTCGATTTCAACGTGGTTATGACGGATAAAGGCGAGTTTGTAGAGCTGCAGGGTACGGCGGAGGGTAAGCCTTTTTCCAAAGATACTATCGATGCCCTGATCGCGCTTGCCGATAAGGGCATAAAGCAGCTTTTTACGGAGCAGAAAAAGGCGCTGGAAGATTTGCGCTAAGGCCTCACCTGTCCATTGCCTTTTATACACCACTTGTAGCTGGTGATCTCTTTAAGCGCCATGGGGCCGCGGGCGTGGAACTTCTGCGTGCTGATGCCGATCTCCGCACCCATACCGAACTGCGCCCCGTCGGTGAAGCGCGTGCTGGCGTTGGCGTAGACACAAGCGGCGTCCACCTCGTTTAAAAAGCGCTGGATCGAATTATTGTCTTCGCTGACGATAGCCTCGGAATGCCCTGAACCGTAGCGGTCGATGTGCTCCAGCGCCGCGTCCAGGGAATCCACGACCATGATTGCCATCACCAGTGCCAGGTACTCCCTGCCCCAATCGTCATCCACGGCGGGCTTGATATTAAGCCCGTCTATAGATTTGAGTATGCCCACCGAGCGGTGGTCGCAATGCATCTCAACGCCGGCCTTTGCAAGCTCTCCGGCCATGATGGGAAGGAATTTAGCTGCGATATCCTTGTGCACCAGCACGCAGTCGAGGGCATTGCATACGGTGGGACGCTGCACCTTGGCATTGTAGGCGATAGCCGAGGCCTTTGCCGTATCCGCTGTCCTGTCCACGTACATGTGGCAGACGCCGATACCGCCGGCCACCACCGCCATGGCGGCATTGTCCCTTACGAATTTGATCAGGGGAGCCCCTCCCCTGGGTATAACGAGGTCGATATACTCTTTCATTTTCAGCATATGATCCACAAGGCCGCGGTCGGGCGATTCAATGAACTGCACCGCTCCCACAGGTATGCCCGCCTTATAAGCGGCTTCCTGCACGGTACCCGCAAGTGCTAGGTTGGAGCGTGCTGACTCCTTGCCGCCGCGCAGTATCACGGCGTTGCCGGCCTTGATGCAGAGCACGGATATGTCAACCGTTACATTGGGTCTGCTCTCATAGATGGCCCCTATTACACCCAGCGGCACGCGCCTTTTGCTCAATAACAGGCCGTTTGGCAGGGTGCGCTCCTCGATTATCTCGCCCACGGGGTCGGGAAGCGCCGCGACGGTTTTTACATCATCCGAGATAGCCTTGATCCGCTTCGCGTCGAGCATCAGCCGATCGAGCATGGCCGAGATCATACCCGAGGCTTCGGCCTCTTTATAGTCCTTCTCATTATTGCGGAGGATGGTGTCCTCCTTATCCAGCAGCGCCTGCGCGATGGCCATCAACGCCTCATTCTTTACCCCAGCCGGTATAAAAGACAGCCGTTTAGAGGCTGCTTTGGCCTGTGCCGCTTTTTCCTGCAATTCGTTTATATCTGCCTGCATGTGAATCCCCCCCTTGATATTTAGACAAGCGCCAGGTTATCACGGTGTACAGCCTCATCACCGTATACGTATCCGAGTATATCCGCTATCGTACCTGACTTCTCGCCCCTGATACGCAGCAGGTCGCCGGAGCTGTAATTGGCTATACCGCTGCCTATCTTTTTACCTCCGCTTTCGAAAATGTCGACCACGTCCCCCCGTTTGAAGCTGCCTTGAACTTCAACTATCCCCGCGGGAAGCAGGCTTTTTTTCTGCCTGCGCAAAGCGGCGGCAGCGCCTTTATCTATGAATAGTCGGCCCATGCAGGATAATCCCGAAAGCAGCCAGCGCTGACGGCTCTCAATCTTGCTGTCGCGAGCTGTAAAAAAAGTCCCGACGCTCTTGCCTGATGCTGCCTCAGTAATTACTCCGGGAAGCGAACCTTTGGCGATAATAACCGGCACTCCGGAAGACGTGGCCAGCCGTGCCGCCTCGATTTTGGTTACCATTCCGCCCGTGCCGCGCGTACTGCCGGCGCTGCCTGCCATCTCATCTATTTTATTATCGATTATATCGACGACCGGTATGAGCTTCGCCCGCGGGTCCTGCTGCGGGTCGGATGTATACAGCCCTTCTACATCGGAAAGAAGCACCAGCAGGTCTGCATCCACGAGATTGGCTACCATGGCTGAGAGGTTGTCATTATCTCCAAACCGCTGCTCTCCCAGTTCGTCGGTGCACACTACATCGTTCTCGTTGACCACGCAGATCACCTTGAGGTCCATCAGCGCCAGCAGTGTGTTGCGCGCATTCAGGTAGTGCGCCCGGTCGGTGAGGTCCGACCGTGTGAGAAGGGCCTGGGCCACGTTTATGCCATGCTCCAGAAAAAGGCCGTAATAGATATTCATCAGCCGGTTTTGTCCCACGGAAGCCATGACTTGCGTAAAAGGTATATCTTTTCGTTTGTTCTTTATGCCCAGCAGATCCCGGCCGGCCGCAACGGCGCCCGATGATACTACGATTATCTCATGCCCATCGTGGTGCAGTTTTGCCGCCTGCCCGGCCAGGTCGGCCATGACTTTCAGATCCAGGCTGCCGCCGCCACCGGTGATCAGATTGGTTCCGAGCTTGATCACGATGCGTTTGTACTGCATGGTGCGTAAATTATATCACAGCAATGAATTTGACTGAGCTTAGGGGTTGGGTTAAATGTCTGTATCCCGTTCGGATTAACAGGTCGGGCGGGCGCCGCCACTTTCCAGTACCGGCCAGTTTCATGACGCTCCGATCAACTTTACAAGGCTGCGAGGCAGGGCTATAATCTTTGCTTGTGTTCGAAATCAACCAGGACCTGATGGGTATACTGACCAGGCTTTCCCCGATCTGCACGGCTCTTGGATGCAAAGCTTATCTGGTAGGGGGCTTTGTGCGCGACTGGCTGGTGGGCAGAGATACGGTAGACCTCGATATCGCAGTCAGTGGCGATTCGCTGGCTATAGCTCAAGAGGCGGCTGAACTTGTAGACGGCCGCTATGTGATGATGGACGAGGAAAATGGCGTGGGCCGCGTGGTGGTGGCCGGCGAGACCGAGCCGTGGCATATAGATATAACGTCATATGCCGGTGATATCGAGCGTGACCTGCTGCGCCGTGATTTCACCGTGAACGCGATGGGGCTTGATCTGGCTGCCTTCGCATCAGCCGAAATATCGCTGCTTGACCCTTCGGGTGGGGAAGAGGACTTAAAAAAGGGCCTGTTAAGGCAGGTCAGCGACAGGGTCTTTGACAATGATCCCTCGAGGCTGATGCGCGCGGTAAGGCTTTCAAGAGAACTGAACCTTGAGATAGAGCCGATTACCGAGGAGACTATACGCTTAAACAGCAAGCTCGTGGAAAAGGTGCCCAGCGAAAAGGTCAGGGAGGAATTGCTCAGGATACTGGCTCTGCCGTTTGCCGGCAACTCCGTACGTTACCTGGATGACCTCGGGTTGCTGTGCAAAATAATGCCTGAGATCGAGGCTATGAAGGGCGTGAAGCAGCCGAAGGAGCATTACTGGGATGTTTTCGATCACTCCATCGAGTCTATAGCTGCCCTTGAATATATACTGAGGGAGAGCGATTGGGTCTATGGAAGAGGGGGCATTCTGGAAGATGTTCCGTGGCAGTCGGAGATCCAGCAGTATTTTAACGGGGATATAGCGGGAGGCGCCAATCGCAGGACTTTGCTGAAGTTAGGCATGCTGCTGCATGATATCGCCAAGCCTGAAGACCGGACCGTTGAGGAAAACGGTCGCATAAGGTTCCTCGGTCACACCAGGGACGGCGCCGTTACAGCCGCAGCCATACTGGGGCGGCTGAGGTTCAGCAACAGCGAGATCCGCTATGTGGAGAAATTGATTTACCACCACCTTCACCCGGCTCAGATGTCCCATGACGGCATGCCTACCCACCGGGCGATATACCGTTTTTTCAGGGACACCGAGGGCGCAGGGATCGATATAATTTACCTGGCGCTGGCGGATTACCTGGCCGTAGCCGGCCCGCGGGTTGATATCGGAGAGTGGCATATGCAGACTGAGCATGTGAGGTATATAATAGGTGTTCATAATAAACAGGAAAGCGAGATTTTGCCGGTCAGGCTGCTGACCGGTGATGATTTAATACATGAGTTCAGGATGCACCCGGGTAAAGATATCGGCAGGCTGCTCAAGCTGGTCAGGGAAGCCCAGGCGGCGGGCGAGATCAGCACCAGGGAAGAGGCCCTGCAATATGTCAGAAATGAGATCGACAGGGGCGCCTGCTGTGCAGCATGAGATATGGGACCTGCCCCGGACTGTGATTAAAACGTTGCTCAGGAGGGAGAATAGATAATTGAAAACAAGTGATATGTTGCTACTTTTGTTTATAGCGATCCTGGTGGGGTTCAGCTTATGGGCCATCACCCCGCTGGACGGTGACCGCTTCGGCCGCCGGGGACTCACACTGGGCCTCGATCTCAAAGGCGGCGCTTACCTTGTCTATGAAGCCGACCTCTCCAAGATGGACCCTTCACAGACGGTCGACCAGGTCATGACCAGCGTCCTCAATAAGATAGAGCGGCGCGCCAACGCATTCGGCGTGAAAGAGCCCATCATCCAGCGGCAGGGCGAGAACCGTATCCTGGTACAGTTGCCCGGCGAGAAAAACGTGGATGAAGCCAAGAAGCTGATCGGGCAGGTCGCTTTGCTGGAATTCAAGGAGACTACCTCGGACATATCCGGGCAACCACAAACGGACGATAAAGGTGAGGTTATCTGGACGATTACCACGGGAACCGGCAGCGATGGACAAATCAAGGAATTAACCGGAAGATACCTCAAGCCCAACTCCAGGGTCGAACTAAAGCCAAATACCAATGAGCCGGAGGTGGCATTCGAGTGGAACGATGAAGGGGCGATACTCTTCGAGCAGATCACCAAGCGCAATATCAATAAACCCCTGGGCATATTCCTGGACGGCCAGCCCATCTCGGCGCCCACGGTACGCGCCGTAATTAAGAGCGCCGGCATCATCGAAGGCATGGATATGAAGGAAGCGCAGAACCTGGCCATCCAGCTTAATTCCGGCTCACTCGATGTGCCCCTGACCGTAATACAGGAGCAGACCGTTGACGCCACACTCGGCTCGGACTCCATAAAAAAGAGTATCGTGGCGGGCGCCATAGGCCTCATCCTGGTAGCCCTTTTCATGATCCTATACTATCGTATGGCGGGTGTCGTAGCGACACTGGCACTGATCATTTACGGCATCATACTGACAGCCATCTTCAAGCTGGTACCGGTCACACTGACGATGGCCGGCATCGCAGCGGCCGTAGTATCGGTCGGTATGGCGGTAGACGCCAATATCCTGATTTTTGAACGTATGAAAGAGGAACTCAGGGCAGGGCGCACGATGGGGGCCGCCGTGGACGCGGGCTTTAACCGCGCCTGGCTGGCCATACGCGACAGCAATGTGACTACATTCATAGCTTGCATTGTGCTCTTCTGGTTCGGAGATACATTCGGTGCTTTCATGGTTAAAGGCTTTGCGCTCACACTTTTCATCGGTGTGGCCCTGAGTATGTTCACTGCCATCACCGTCAGCAGGCTGTTCCTCTCCATAACGGCAAAGGGCGTTAAGAATACCTGGTTATACGGAGTAAAAGCATGATCAACATCGTAGGTAATCGCAAATGGTTTTTCCTCATTTCCATATGCTTGCTTGTGCCGGGAATCATCTCGATGCTGGCATTCGGGTTTAAACTGGGCATCGATTTCACCAGCGGGACCGTTATGACGCTGCGTTTCAGTCAGCCGATCGAGCAGGCCGAGCTCAGACAGCAGATGTCCCAGCTGGGATATAGCGATGCTACGATCCAGAAGACCAGCGAAGGCGATTTCCTCGTCCGTACGAGGGATATCGATTCCGATGAAAAAATAGCCTTGATCGACGGGCTGAAGCAAGGACTGAATATAGATGTGATTATCAGGGACTTCGCCACGGTATCACCTCGGGTGGCCAGCGAGGTGGCGCGCAACGCGGCTATCGCGGTTTTAGTGGCATCTATTTTCATGATACTTTATATCGCTTTTGCCTTCCGCCACATGCCCAGTCCCTTCAAATGGGGCTTCAGCGCTGTTATCGCCCTGCTGCACGATGTACTGATAGTCATGGGTGTTTTTTCAATACTTGGCTGGCTTACCGGCTACCAGGTTGACGCCATGTTCATCGTAGCCATGCTGACTATAGTGGGCTTCGCCATCAACAACACCTGTGTGGTCTACGACCGCATACGCGAAAACGTTCGCAGAGGGATAAGCAAGGATTTCGCGGTAACGGTAAACTCCAGCATCCTGGAGACAACCGCCCGCTGCGTCAATACCAGCCTCGTGGTGATTTTGACCTCCCTTGCGCTGTACCTGTTCGGTGGAGTAACCATACAGCAGTTCATCCTGGCTCTGCTGGTCGGTGTGATGGTCGGCATCTATGACTCCATATTTGTGGCCGGGCCGCTCCTGGTATTGTGGGAAAGGGGTCTTAAAACTGAATCAAGGGCTGCATGATAACGATGATCTATGCTTATCGATTCATGTAGATTATAAGGGGGCTTTATGGATAGGAACCTTTTTATCGGTTTATGGGCATTGATCATGATCCCGCTGGCCACGTTCATGGGCATCGCGGGCATGATTTTAGGCGTTCTGATAATCCTTTTCCTCGGTATGGGACGCAAGGAAGGCTGAATACTCTCTGACGATATCGTGAATGCGGGGCAACTGCCCCGCATTCTTTGATTATGGCAGTTCTAATATCACAGTTTATGGATAGAGCGGATACGGCTAACGAAGTCGCTGAAATCCCGTGGCGAATATGACATGGGTGGTGGTCCCAGGGGATCGTAAACCTCGCCGTGACCCATGAGAAGTTCAAGGGTAGCGGTGACGGAATAAGCCAGCGCCAGGTGATTGTAGCCCCCTTCCAGAGTAAATACCAGCCGGCCGCGGCAGAATTCATCTGTAATAGCCTTGATGATCTTGGTCATGCGCGCAAATCCCATAGTCGTAAGCGTCATATTGGATATCGTGTCCTGCCAGTGGGCATCGTAGCCGGCCGATACCAGCACCAGGTCCGGCTGGAAGCGTCCCGCCATCGGTGCCAGAACCTCGTTGAAAACCCCAAGGTATTCGTTGTCACCCAGCCCGGACTCAAGAGGAACGTTCACCGTATACCCCTCCCCGGCCCCTTTGCCGGTTTCTTCGGCAGCGCCCGTAAAAGGGTACCACGGATACTCGTGGGTGGAAAAATATAGTACCTGTGATTCGCTATAGAAGGTCTCCTGCGTGCCGTTGCCGTGGTGGACATCAAAATCGACTATCAATATTCGCTTGATATCATAGTTGGACAGCGCGAAGCGGGCGGCAATGGCGATGTTGTTAAAAAGGCAGAAACCCATCTGGTGGGAGCGTACGGCATGATGTCCCGGCGGCCTGACAGCGGCAAAAACTCCGTCAGCCTTGTGGTCCATGACCTGCTCAACAGCTGTCATCATTCCGCCGGCAGCGTAGATAGCCGCCTCCCATGACCCGGGGGAGGCGTAGGTATCCGGATCGAGCCAGCCGCCGCCGCTGTCTATCTCGGCTTTCAGGCTCCTGATATATTCCCTGTCGTGTACAGCGGCTATCTCATCGATACTGGCGGGGCGGGGAGATATGTGAACGAGTTGTTCTTTGACCTTTGTCTTTTCAAGTACGGCGTCTATTGCGGTCAGGCGGTCCTTCCCCTCGACGTGGTTGCCCGTCTCATGACGCTGGTAGATCTCACTGCTTACATAGCCGACTGGCATTTGCTTGTAGATTTCCTTGTATATTTCCTTGTATATATATTCTGTATAGAGGTTCTTAAGAAGGTCAACTCTTTAGCTGTGGGCCTCGGCCTATGACCATCACCCCGTGGAAGTAACGGTCGTAAATATCTTTAATAGACTTTCCCCATTCAAAGGAGCCCTTGTTTTTCCTCAGCGCCAGGCTGGCGATTTTGATATTATGCGGGAGTCTGTCGGCACGGTCGGAACACGGCATCAGCTTCACGCAGGGAAAATCGATGCACTCTGAACAAAATTCCAGGCCCTTGCTGTTTGCGCAAATCCAGGTTGCGCACTGCTCCCCTATTACCGGGCAGTAACCGTCTATGGACCTGCAGCCTGTGCACGTGACTTTATCCAGGGATAGGTTCAACATCTCTGAGAGCCTGTGTTTGAGCTTGTCATCCTTGATTGCCAAATTTAGAGGGCAAAGCCCGCAGTGAATACCACACGGCGCTTCCAACGCGTTTTTATCCATCAGTCTCTCCTCTGTAAATCATGTTGCCTCGGGGCATGCTAATTATATAGCTAATGTTCAATTGTTACGAGGTTGAGGCGTGGCACTCCCAGCGGGTCGATGCTGTAGTTCTTTACACGCGGGTTTACCAGTACGTAGCTCTGGTTAAACCAGAGTGGTATGACAGGCGCCTGGTCGACAACGACCTGCTCCGCCTGCTGGTAAAGCCTCATGCGCCTGCCATGATCCTGCTCAACGGCTGCCCTGTCGATCAGGTCGTCCAGTTCCTCGCTGGAGAAACGGCCGTTATTGTATTCTGTGCCCGTATAGAAGAGTGTTTGCAGGAAATTCTGCGGATCCGGATAGTCAGCTATCCAGCCTAACACGTACATCTCATCGGCCTCTTGCTGCAGGTTATAATGAAATGGACCTGGCTCAAGCAGCCTGATCGATACGTCGGCGCCCAGGTTTTTTTCCCAGTCCTGTATGATAGCCCCCAGATAAGGATCGACATCAACTCCCCCGTAGCCAAGGACGGTAATGGTGACAGGAGGAAGGCCTGCGCTATACCTGGATTGGGACAAAAGGTCCCTGGCATGTGCCGGGTCATAACCCGGCCCCTTTAACTCTTTGTTATAGCCGGGCATGCCCGGCGGAATTATGCCGTCCGCCCGGCTGACCATATTCTTCTGTATGATCCTGATGATGCGGTCCTTATCCACAGATTGGCTGAAAGCCTGCCGGACAAGGGGGTCGTCGAAAGGAGGCTTGCCGGTGTTGAACCCGATATATTGCAGGCTGAACTCGGGAAAAACATGAAGCTGATCGAAGAAAGGCCCCATTTTATCCGCGGCGCGGTCGATATGTAATTGGCCTATCTCTGCCACGTCTATCTTGCCCGTTTCATAGAGGGACATGGGTACGCCGTCCAGTAGTTGGAAGGCCACGCGGGCCGCAGGCTTCTTGCCGTAAAAGTACTGGTTGGGCTGCAGTATGATGAGGGAGCCTTCGTTCCACCTGGCCAGCCTGTAAGGCCCGCTGCCGTTGGGTTTGTGCCACCAGTCGCTGCCTGACTTCACATTGTCCCTATCCACTACGAAGGCTGTGGGGTAAGCCAACTTGGACAGGAAATAAGCTTTAGGCGCATCGGCCGTGACTGCCAGCGTGTGATCGTCGATAACGGATACGCCACTGAGGTTTTCAGCTTGGCCCGATAGCACTTCAGCCGAGCCCTCTATATCGTTAAGGTAGGTAGACGCAGTCTGTGATCCGGTGGCCGGCTTGCAGGCCCTTTCCCACGAGTACTTGAAATCGCCGGCTGTGACCGGCCTGCCGTCATGGAAGCGGGCGTCCTTGCGCAGGAAGAAAGTATAGGTTTTACCGTCGGGACTTACCTCCCATCTCTCGGCAAGGTCGGGGACGGGCTCAAGATTCTCGTTGAATTCGACCAGGCCGTTGAAGATATGCATGACATAAAGGTGGGATGACATCTCGCTGGATATGGCCGGGTCAAGGGTGAGTGGTCCAATATCCCACAGGTTCAAGGTCCCGCCCGGGCTTGATTGGACATCGATATCATCAGCTCCCGTCTGCAGCAGGCCACATCCCGCAAGCGCGGATATGGCAAATGCGCCGATGGCAATTATAGCGATTAACTTGAACAGCAATTTTCTTTTCATACTTGACCTCAAAGTAGATTCCTCGATTTCAGGCTGGTATAACCCTTGTCGCTGACGATGATATGGTCGAGGACCGGGATGCCCAGCAATTCGCCTGCCTGCACCAGCCTCTTAGTCAGGTTCAAATCTTCCGAAGACGGCTCAAGGTCGCCTGAAGGGTGATTATGCACGAAGATAACAGAGGCTGCCAGCGACGAGATGGCGTCCTTGAACACCTCGCGCGGGTGGACTATGCTGCTATCCAGGTTGCCAATGGAGATCTGCTTCTTGTTGTTGACCCGGTTGCGGGTATCCAGGCAGAGCACATAGAAATGCTCCCTTTTCTTTCCCCGTAATTTTTCCTGCATGGAGGAAAAAGCTTCCTGTGGCGACTGCACGGGCTTGCCCTTCTCGCCGTAGTCCGGATCCAATAGTCGTCTGCCGATCTCAAAAGCAGCTTTCACTTGAATAGCCCTGGCCTCGCCGATGCCCCGGGACCTGGAAAGCTCCTGGATGGATGCTGCGGCGATGTTATGCAGGTTGCCGAACTCGGACAGCAGTTTTTGAGACGTCATAACAACCGAGTTACCCCGTGTGCCGCTGCCCATGATGCAGGCAAGCAACTCTGCGGTTGAAAGCGCTTCCGCACCCAGCCTCTTGAGGCGCTCCCGCGGCCTGTCCGAGGCCGGCAGGTCGTGCACTGTATAAGTATCCATCTAACCGCCTCCCTTTGTGGTTACGCATGCGGCAGGAGAAAAGTTAAGACCGTCGAGCGCTAGACTTAGCGGCAGCGCGTTCTGAGGGGCAACCTTATCACGGTCAGCAGTAGCCTGCGGCTCGGCCGTCATATATCTAAGCCAGGCATCGTCCAGGCCGCTCAAATCGAAGCCGTAGATCTTTATCAGAGCGTCGTCCACGCTGTAGCCGTCGTTAAGCAATACAAGCAACTGGTTGATCTTATCTTTGCCGTAGTTGTTTATCAGGTACTCGGTCACACTCTGGCTCTGCGCATATGCGTAAAAGGCGCCTTCGGGACTGGCGGGAAAAGGGCTTGAGAGGGAACGCAGGGTGGCTATGCGGCCGTCCTCGATGGACATTTGCAGCGCTTTCCTATCCTCTTTGCTCTGATCGCCCTCCGCGTGCATGGCCAGCCCCTCGTCCAACCACAGCGGCTTTATTGCCCCATAGGGGCTGCCGGTAACCTGTTGGGTCACCAGGTGTCCCAGCTCATGGGCCACGGCTTTTTTCCCCCAGTTGAGGTTATTGGTCGAGATGCCGATGGATATGATATTGTAACCCTTGTAAGCTGCTCCTCCCGTCCATTCATCCGGGGCTACAATGGAGCTTTTAAGGTCGCTGTAATTCGCGTATATATAGATGTAGACCGGCTCGTCAAGGGTCGCGCCGGTATCCCGCTCTAACCGTTCTTTGGCGTCTACCGCAGCCTTGAGCAGGTCTCCGGCAAAGGTACGGCTGCCCTGGTACCAGTAAACGTTGATATTTTGATCGCTGATCTTCTGCCATTTGTAGCGTGTGTCATCGAATGTTATATTTTGTTTAGGCGTGGTCAGCCGGTTGCCCGTGTTGTCCTCGATCACCCACCAGTATGTGACTCTGGCGCCGGGAGGTAGCGTGCCCTTACGCATATCCCAACTCCAGGCGACCTTGACATCTTTAGCCGGCTGAAAATCGGGCCAGGCCTCGGCGTAAGTAGGCACATAGACTTTTTTATCGACTTCGTAGCGGAGCCTGATGCGCGTTATGGGGGCGCTGCTCTCGGCCCTGACGTTGAAGCTGAGAACGTTGGGGAAATCGGCATCTGTGCTCGATTCGAGAAGCTTTATATCACCGGTCTCTGCAGATACTCCGGCCGGGATCAGACAGATCAGCAACAGCAATAAGACAAAACCCAATTTTCTGGTCATTTTTCCTCTCCAACTTTCGATCGTAAATATGCGTTGATAAACTCGTCGATCTCGCCGTCCAGCACGGCTGCCGTGTTGCTGGTTTCATGCTCCGTCCTGTGGTCCTTGACCATCTTGTAGGGATGAAGAACGTAGCTACGTATCTGGTTGCCCCAGCCGGCATCTATGCGTTTTCCCTTGATCTTGGCTTTCTCGGCCTCCCTTTTCTCGATCTCCATCTCAAGCAGGCGCGCATACAGTACCCTCAGGGCGCTCTCCTTGTTCTGGTGCTGCGACCGCTCGCTCTGGCAGCTTACCACCAGGCCCGAGGGGATGTGCGTGATCCTGACCGCGCTGCTGGTTTTTTGCATGTGCTGGCCCCCGGGTCCGCTCGAGCGGAACGTATCCACCCGGATGTCTTCGGGGCTTATCTGGAGATCTGTCCTGGCCTCCGCTTCAGGCATAACCTCAACAAGGGCAAAAGAAGTATGCCGCGCGTGGTCGGCATCGAAGGGAGAAAGGCGAACCAGCCTGTGCACGCCGTGCTCCGACTTCAGGTTCCCGTAGCATAAATTGCCCTTGATCTCTATGGTTGCACTTTTGATGCCGGCCTCGTCCCCGGGCGACATATCCAGGACATCAGACTGAAACTTGTGTCGCTCGCACCAGCGCAAGAACATGCGCATAAGCATCTGCGCCCAGTCCTGGGATTCCGTTCCCCCTGCGCCGGCGTGTATGGCAAGTATGGCGTCCCGGCCGTCGTACGGGCCGTCCAGCATAAGCTGCACCTCGATATCATTGAAATGCGCTTCCATGCGGTCGATCTCCCTGTGAATATCGGCCTTCAGGGACTCGTCATTCTCGGTCAGTGAGATGGAAATGACCTCTTCTACACCCGCCGCTTTATTTGCGATGTCGCGCCACTGTGAGACGGTATCTTTGAGCGCGCCTATCTGGCGCATGACCGACTGTGCTGATTGCTGATCTGACCAGAAGCCGGGATCGGGCGTCCTTGCCTCCAGTTCAAATAGCCGCTTCTCTTTGCCTGCGATGTCAAAGATGCTCCATGATGGCGGAAATCCTGCGCCGCAGCTCTTCAATACGCGTTTTTTCTTCCAGCATTATTTATCCCCGTTGTACCTTTCGTTTGTTATCCGGGTACCCGTAATCGGACAGACTCGATGAACGGCCGGCTGCCATATGTGCCAGGCGGGTAGGCTGCGGCAACCGGAGGCCGCGGCAGCATTCCAGAACCAGAGAGATGGCGCTGTCAAGGTCAATCCTGTGCCCGATTGAAACGTAGACGGGTTTAACAGCGTGTCTGGTTCTGACTGCTGCCCCGATTATTTCATTCCTGTCGCTCAGTAACCTGTAGCTGCCGGCCATATCGGGAAGCCAGTCATGCGTGCCGATCAAACGTGACTTGGCGCACCCTATCGACGGTATGTCCAGCAGCAGTCCGAGGTGAGACGCAATGCCCAGCCTTCTGGGGTGGGCGATGCCCTGGCCGTCAACTATCAGCAGGTCGGCGCGCGATTTTAATCCCTGCAATGCCCTCAAAGCCAGCGGGGCTTCCCTGAATGATAACAGGCCGGGAATATAGGGAAAATCGATCTCGCCCTCCACAACAGATACCTCGCATAGCTCCAGCGATCTATAATCTAATACTACAGCCGCTGCTCGTCCGGCTGTCGAGAAACGAGATATCGAGACATCGATACCTGCTATCAGTCTAATATTCGTGCTGTCCCTGCGGTGGACGACCTCATGTGACAGCCTGGTCTGCAGTTCACGGGCCTGCCTAAAATCAATGTCCCAGGAATGGGATAGGTGAGTTTTCATAAAGCTGATTATAAAGGCTGAATATAGTATATTACAAATAACGCGCGTATATGGACAAAGTTGCAGCGTGAACCTGGTTCAAACTATCAGGCTGCAGTATTCATCATATTTATAGGGCACAACCGGGCAGGGGCGACCGGTAAAAGAAATTGGCAAAGGCGCCATTTTGAAAAATGGCCAGGTTGGCTATAAAATAATTTGCGTTTAAGGCGTTTATTTCGGCGGACTGAATGCCGGGGAGAAGAAAATGAAGTTGATGAGATCTTTGATCAGCATATCAATCATGACCGCGGTTTTATTATGCGCATACGCCGGCTGCAGCCAGGCAGGCAGTGTCAGCCAGCCGGACAAGTCAGCCATCACTGAAGGTGTGATGACCACGTCGGTAAATGACGATTCAAAACCCACCAGCCCTGTCTGTATATCTTTCGCACCTGACACACCGGCCATCTACTGCTCGTTCAAAGTATCCGGCGTTACGTCGGACGATTTGATCAAGGCCAGTTGGTATTATATAAAGGGTGAGGCCGTGGATAAGGAAAACGAACTGCTGGATGAGATATACACCAGCGCCCAGGGTGGGGACCAGGGTTACTACCTGGCCTTTTACAAGCATATGCCGGCAGGAGGCTGGTACAAAGGAAGCTACAAAGTTATTCTCTCCGTGAATAATAGCGATAAGCTATCTGTTCCTTTCGAAATAAAATAACCGGGGCGCTCGTCAAGAAGTCTTTTGTGAGCGGCGCAGCCCGGAGTACTCGGCCAGTGCGGACATAGCCCGGGCGCATTGCTCAGGAGTATCATAGACCGGTATGCCTGCTTCCTTAAGTGTATCCGCAACAGGGTCTTTTTTGGCATCGCTATACCAGCGCACGCAGATGATCGGTTTGCGGTAGATGCGTGGCAGATCGCAGAAACGTTTGGTCCCTTCATCGGTGAGCCTGTTTATGTTATCCAGAATCTCCGGAGGTAGCTTGTCCAGCTTTAAGCCCCATACCAGCGGGTTAATCGGTACGTTGCTGATGACGCCGTCTATGTAGTCCAGTTTTAATAGAGTTTCCACTACATCAGCTTCATCCACAGCGGTGCGATAGCTACCGGCAAAATCGACGGGGTTGGTAGGTGGCGGTGCGTGGGGAGGGAGCATTTTCTTCAGAGTTGAAGAGGTCGCTTGATCCAGTTCCGGTACATCCAGCCCCAGTCTCTGGCATGCATCCGTGGACACGACACCCTGTCCGCCGGTCCCCAGCACACCCATCCTTTTGCCGGGTGGCAGGGGCTGGCCGATAAATGCCACGGCGAGATCAAAAGTATGGAATGACTCCTCCGTGCGTATCAAGCCGAGTTGTCGGCAAGCGCTCTGAAACACTAAATCCGATCCTGCAATAGATGCCGTATGCGACATCGTTGCACGGGCGCCGGCCGGCGAGCTGCCGCCCTTGTAGAGTATGATCGGCTTCTTCTTGAGCGTCTCCCTGCATACGTTAAAGAATCTCCTCCCATCTTTGATGCCCTCAGCGTAAAGGATTATCACCCTGGTTTCGTCATCGTAAGACAGGTATTCGATATAGTCCGCCATGGTGAGGTCAGCCTGGTTGCCGATGCTGATAAACGTGCGGAGGCCGTAGCCCTTGGTACTGGCCATATCTGCCATGTATCCACCGAATGTGCCGCTCTGCGAGATAAAGGCGATCTGACCGGGCTTTGGCGCTTGTTCAAAGGCATTGTTGAGGCAGGCTGCCCCACTCCAAATACCCATACCATTGGGGCCGACGCAACGTATGCCTCCCTTAGCTGCGGTAGCCATCACTTTATCCTGAAGCGACTTCCCTTCAGGGCCTGTTTCGGCAAAGCCGGCAGATATCAATATGGCTCCCCTGACGCCTTTTTCCACGCATTCCTGCATGATAACAGGCACATGGACGGCCTGAACGGTAATCACGGCCAGGTCTACCGGTCCGGGTATATCTTTGACGGAGCGGTACGAGGGGAGGCCTAATATTGTGCCGCCCTGGGGATTAACGGGGTATATATGGCCCCTGTAGCCGGTGCGCAGCGGTCGCTCAACCATCATGTAGCCCCACTTGGTGATGTTGTCTGAGGCGCCGATAATGGCCATTGACCTCGGCTTGAAGATGTAGTCGAGCTCTACAGTTTCGGGCAAGATAAAGCCTCCGGTTCGAAGTGTCAGGGGGGATTATAAACCATATCACCGCCGGATTTCATGCAGGAACCTGTGCCGGGCACGAGTGCATGCGATCGGTGTAATATGCGATATTGTTGACAGGTACGTATGCTTCATGCATAATAACCTGTAAAAAAATAAAGGACTACAGGTAGACTGATATCATGGTTAAAATCAGGTTAAGAAGAACGGGCGCCAGGCATAAGCCCACGTACAGGATAGTGGTGACCGACAGCCAGTCGCCGCGCGAAGGCGCTTTTATCGAAGTCATAGGGAATTATAATCCTCTTACTGATCCAGAGACTGTAAATATTGATGAGGCAAAGGCCCTGGCATGGCTGGAAAAAGGCGCCCAGCCAACCGATACTGCATACAGGCTGCTGGCTAAAACCGGCGTGATGGGAAAATTTACTGCGGCGCATCCTACCAGGAAATTCAAGCAGGCAGTACAGAAGACTACTCAGAAGGTGAAGAAGAAGTCCAAATCTACAACTGAGGTGAAGGCATAATGAAGGAGTTAGTCGAATATATTGCCCGGTGTATTGTGAGCGCGCCCGATGATGTCAAGGTAACGCAGGAGACTGACGCGGGCGGCGTGGTCATCAAGCTGGAGGTCAATGCCGAGGATAAGGGCCGGGTGATTGGCAAGCAGGGAAGGGTTGCTGAAGCCATGCGCACCCTTTTGCGCGTGGTTGCCACCAAAGCAGGTACAAGGGTCAGGCTCGAGATAATCTAAATAACAGGGTAATAAAAAAGCCAATATCGACCGGACGATCGATATTGGCTTATGTTATTTTTATTAGGCTGCAATCTGTCCGCCGGGTTTGTAGCCTGGCATTCTGCGGCGCTTTTCGGCAACGCGCACGCGGGCGATGGAGCGCCTGAGGGCTGCTTCTGCCCTCGACTGGTCAACCTCAGGACTCAGGCCTTTCAACCGTTCTTCGGCTCTCTGCTTGGCCGCGGTTGCGCGCTCGAGATCGATCTCGTCGCTTCTCTCGCAGACGTCAGCCAGCACGATTACTTTTTCCGGCATGACCTCCATAAAACCGCCTGAGATAACCATGTATTGCTCATCGCCGTCTTTGCGGATAACGAGTTCGCCCGGGGCAAGCATGGTGATGAGTGGGGCATGCTTGGGAAGTACGGTCATCTGCCCCTCGGTACCCTCGGCAATGATGGTAGTGACATCGCCCGAAAAGACCTGGCGCTCGGCAGTGACAATCTCTAACTTAATAGTCGGCATAATTACGCCCCTAATTTCTGTGCTTTCTCTGCAGCTTCTTCAATGGTCCCGACCATTACAAATGCCGATTCCGGCAGGTGGTCCCATTTGCCTTCGAGTATCTCTTTGAAACCGCGGACCGTTTCCTTAATCGATACATATTTGCCGGGTATGCCGGTGAACGGCTCTGCCACGAACATGGGCTGGGTGAGGAACCTCTGTATGCGGCGCGCGCGGTTGACCGTCACCTTGTCCTCTTCGCTCAGTTCTTCCATGCCCAGAATGGCGATAACGTCCTGCAGGTCCTTATAGCGCTGCAGCACCTTCTGTATGCCGCGGGCAGCCTGGTAGTGGTCTTCTCCCACAACCTGCGGGTCGAGGATACGCGAGGTGGAGGCCAGGGGGTCTACCGCGGGGTAGAAGCCCTGTGCCGCGATGGCACGCTCAAGCGACACCACACCGTCGAGGTGGCCGAAGGTTGTAACGATGCCCGGGTCGGTGTAGTCATCGGCCGGCACGTAAATAGCCTGGAATGAGGTGATCGAACCTTTCTTGGTGGAAGTGATGCGGTCTTCCATTTCGGCCACATCAGTGCCCAGGGTCGGCTGATAGCCCACGGCTGAAGGCATGCGGCCGAGCAGGGCCGATACTTCCATGTTGGCAAGGATATGACGGTATATATTATCTATGAAAAGGAGCACATCCAGCCCTTCATGATCCCGGAAGTGCTCTGCAAATGTTACGCCGGTCAGCGCCACGCGGGCACGGACGCCGGGAGGCTCGTTCATCTGGCCGAAGACCATGATGGTCTTTTCGATGACCCCCGATTCCTTCATTTCACGCCAGAGGTCATTGCCCTCCCTCGATCTCTCTCCCACGCCTGCAAATACCGAGAAACCGCCGTGCGCCGTGGCGATATTGTGGATGAGCTCCTGGATGATGACCGTCTTGCCCACCCCGGCGCCGCCGTAGGCTCCGATCTTACCTCCACGGGTGAAGGGTGTGATAAGGTCGATGACCTTTATGCCCGTTTCAAGCATCTGGATGGTGGTTTCCTGCTCCGCCAGGCTGGGGGGGTCGCGGTGAATCGGTAATTTATCCTTGGTTTTTACCTCTCCGAGCCTGTCCAGTGGATCTCCGAACACGTTGAACAGGCGGCCGAGGGTGGCCTTGCCGACCGGTACCGAGATGGGAGCGCCGGTATCGACAGCCACTGCACCCCTCTGAAGGCCTTCCGTGGGGCAGAGGGACAGGCATCGGACCCAGTTATTGCCGATATGCTGTACCGTCTCCAGCACGATCCTCTCGCCATCCTGCATAATTTCGAGGGCATTATAAATCGCAGGCAACTCTTCCTGGGGGAATTCTATATCAACTACTGTGCCGATTACCTGTATTACTTTTCCTTTTGCCAAATTGCACCTCCTATTTGAGACCTTCAACGCCTGCGACGATATCGAGCAGGTCCTTGGTGATCATCTCCTGACGGGCCTTATTCAAGGTCAGCGTGAGATCGGCGATTACATCATAGGCATTGTCCGTGGCGTTGCGCATAGCCATCATCCGCGCCGACTGTTCGCTGGCAATTGATTCAAGTATAGAGTGATACACCTGCATTTCGACGAACCTTGGCAGCAACTCGCCGAGGACATGCATAGCGTTGGGTTCGAAAATATATTCCGGGCTGACACTCTTGGGTAACTGTGCCGGTTCCACCGGCAGTAAAAGTTCCAGTGTGGGCTTCTGGATCATCAGGTTGACGAACCTGGAATAGGCAATATAAACGCGGTCATAGAGCCCCTTGGTATAATCATCTATCACTATCTGCGATATGGCTATGGTATCTGCCATCTTGGGCCGGTCACCCAGTTTGGTGAACTCGGCACGAATCTCACGCATCGATCGGCGCATGAAATCGCGGCCTTTTGAACCCACTGCAATAACCGTGACAGGAACCTTTTGATCGAGAATAAAATTACCTACCAGCCGGTTCAAGTTGGTGTTCAAGCCGCCGCACAGGCCCCTGTCGGTGGTTATGTGGACGATGCCGATTTTGTTTACGGGGCGTGCTACCAACAACGGATGGACAGCTCCTCCGGCGGCAGCCTGGGCGGACAGGTCGGCGATGATGTGCATGATCTTGTCACTGTAAGGCCTGCCTGCGATTGCCATATCCTGGGCCTTTTTCATTTTGGCAGTGGCGATCATCTCCATGGCACGGGTTATCTTTGCCGTGTTCTGGACACTGCGGATCCGCCGTCTAAGTATTTTTGGACTTACCATTTAGTCGCCTCAATAAGCAGAGCTCTGCTTAAATTCTGCTATGGCCTTTTTGAGTTCTGCCTCAGTTTCCGGTTTTAATACCTTTTCCGTGGCAATTTTATTGCCGACTTCAGGATGGTTATTGACCATGAATTTATAGAACGCGTTTTCGAAGGCCGAAACCTTGTCAACCGGGACATCGTCGATATATCCATTGGTGACTGCAAACAGTATCATCACCTCATTTTCCAACGAAAGCGGCGCGTACTGAGGCTGTTTGAGTATCTCAACCATGCGCTTGCCGCGTTCGAGCTGCGCCAGCGTGCCCTTATCAAGGTCCGAGGCGCCGAACTGGGCGAAAGTAGCCAGTTCCGCGTACTGTGCCATATCGAGCCTCAGCTTGCCGGCCACCTGCCTCATGGCCTTGGTTTGCGCATTGCCGCCCACGCGTGACACGGAGAGGCCGACGTTGAGCGCAGGGCGTACACCAGCGTTGAACATGTCGGTCTCAAGCAGGATCTGTCCGTCTGTGATGGAGATGACATTGGTCGGGATGTACGCCGACATGTCGCCAGCCTGGATCTCGATTACCGGCAGCGCTGTAAGCGAGCCTCCGCCCAACTCTGCGGAGAGTTTGGCGGCCCGTTCAAGCAGCCTGCTGTGAAGGTAGAAAACATCGCCTGGATAAGCTTCGCGGCCGGGTGGACGGCGGAGGATGAGCGAAACCTGGCGGTAAGCCCAGGCATGTTTTGAAAGGTCGTCGTATATAATGAGGGCGTCCTTGCCCTGCTCCATGAACTCCTCACCGATGGCACAGCCCGCATATGCTGAAAGATATTGCATTGACGCGGGATCTGACGAAGTGGCAACCACCACGACGGTGTGTTCCATGGCGCCATATTTTCTGAGTGTCTCAACGATGTTGGCAACCTTGGCCGTCTTCTGGCCGATTGCCACGTAGATACATATAAGGTCTTTGCCTTTTTGAGCGATAATGGTGTCGATGGCAACTGCGGATTTACCGATAGAGCGGTCGCCGATTATCAGCTCACGCTGCCCGCGGCCGATGGGTACCAGAGCGTCAACACACTTGATGCCGGTGTGTACGGAAATGTTGACCGGCTGCCTGTCAACTACGTTGGGGGCGATACGTTCGACAGGCCGGGACTTGCTTGTCTTGATCGGACCAAGGCCATCGAGGGGCTGACCGAGCGTGTTGACCACGCGGCCGATGAGCTCGTTGCCGACCGGCACTTCAACCACGCGGCCGGTGCAGTGAACCTCGTCTCCTTCCTTAATATGGCTGAATTCACCAAGGATCACGGCGGCCACGTTGTCTTCCTCCAGGTTAAGAGCCAGCCCCATGATGCCGTTGGGGAATGCCAGCAGCTCATTGTTTCTAGCTTTGCGAAGGCCTTGTATACGGGCAACACCGTCGCCGACCTCCACCACGGTTCCAACGTCTACCATGGTGGCAGTAGCACCGAAGCGCTCGATTTGCTCCTTGATCACCGATACTATATCTTTGTCCTGGGATTTCAATCTGCTCACCCCCTTAAAGGTTGTTTATTTCGTAGCTTCTACAAGGTCTTTCCTTAACAGATCCAGCCTGTTACGTATACTCCCATCTATCAGGGTATCTTCTATACGGGCTACAATGCCGCCAAGTATGGATGGATTGACCCTGAGCTTAACAGTAACCTTCCTGCCGGTTATCTTTTCCAGTTGGCCGGTTATCTTCTGCTTATCCGTTTCATCTAACGGGACAGCGGTCGTGACCACGGCGTGTTTAATGCCGCGCTGCTCATCCAGCAGATTGTCATATTCGTCTGCTATCTGTTCCGTGTTTTTAATCCTGCCTTTCAATATCAGCAGGTAGCACAGGTTGAGAACAAGCTCATTTGGCGTGTTAAGCTTCTGCTTGATCAGTTCAGCTTTAAGGTTGAATGGAACCTTGGGATGATCTATCAGATCCACGATCTCCCTATCCTTCATCAGGTCAGAGAGCTTGCGGAGCTCTTTTTTCCATTCGTCCAGGTTGTTCTTCGCCTGTGCGATCTCAAAGATCGCTTGAGCGTAGCGCCTGGCAGAAATCGTCGAAATCATTTATCTATCCTGCTCAATTCTGTTTAAACGTATTGCTCTGGTCCAGGACCTCATTGATAAGTTTGCGGTGTTTCGGCGCGTCAAGGGACTCCTTGATTACCTTTTCGGCGGCAAGGATGGTGAGGTTGGAGAACTCGGATCGCAACTCTGCGATGGATTTATCGCGTTCGAGCTTTATTTCATCCCTGGCCTTATTCACGATTATGTTTGCTTCCTTGCGTGCACCGTCTTTGGCCTCTTCCTTGATCTTTTCGGCTATCTGGGAGGCCTGGGCAATGATGACCTGCCCTTCTTTACGTGCAGCTTCGACAGCTAGCTTGACCTGTTCTTCGCTGCGGCTCGTCTGCTCCTTTATCTTCTCCGCCTGTTCAAGGCTCTCCTTTATTTTGGCGGCCCGCTCATCCAGCATTTTGAGCACCGGCTTGTATAGGATTGCCGTGAGCAGCCCAAAGAGGACAAGGAAGTTGATCAGAAATGCAACCAGCAGTTGCCAATTTACTCCGATACTTTCCATATTTACCTCAAAGTTCCAATCCTGTATTTTCTCAACGCAACGCCGGCTGTTGTTGCCGGCGCCGGGAAGGTCCCCAATCGAAATTGGCCCTTCCTTAGCAGCAACAGGTATTAGACGACCATGGCAAGCAGGATAGCGACGATCAGAGCATAGATGCCGACCGCCTCAGTCAGAGCGCCGATCAGGATCATGTTGGTCAGGAGTACGCCCCTGGCTTCGGGATTGCGGCCCAGCGCCTGCATGGCTCCCAAACCGATCAGTCCAAGGCCAATGCCCGGCCCGAGCATTCCCAGACCTGCAGCGAGTCCGGCGCCCAGCATTTTCATAGTTTCAGCGTCCATCTAGATCCCTCCTTTTACTTGAGTACAAAATTAATTGTGTTCAGCACCCTCTTCGTGGTGCGAGGTTACTGCCATTACACCGAATACAAGTGTCAAACCGGCGAAAATCATAGCCTGCAGGAAACCGACAAGGGTCTCGAGCCCGTAAAAGGGCACAGGCGCTATGAAGGCTACTAAAAATGTCATAACGCCGAGCAGGATCTCGCCGGCCGTCATGTTCCCAAATAGACGAAAGGTGAAACTGACGATCCTGATGAAGTGGCTCAAAATTTCCAGTAGACCGACATAGATATTGATGAAGCCAAATAGAAATCCGCTCAGGAAAGATTTCCAGTTGCCCTTGAAGAGATCAGCGAATGCCTTGCCCAGGGAACTGAACTGGAAGAACGAATCCAGGTACTTGAACGGTCCAATCCTGGAAAAGCCCAGGTATTCAATGAACAGGAAAGATACAATCGCTATGGAAAGCGTCAGGTTGATATCCGTGTTGGCGGCCCGCAGGAAAGGGACAGTAATAGCATAGGTATGCGAACCCTCTGTTATATGTTCAACCGGACCCCAGGTGCCCCATAAAGGCACCAGTGCCAGCAATGCGTTGGTTACCACGTATAAAAATATGGTGGTGACGATTGGCAAAAAGATGCGGACGTGCTTGGGACCGGCGACACCCTCGATGGCATTATGGATGCCGTCGACAACCACCTCGGCAAAGCTTTGCAGCCTGCCGGGTATAACCTTCATTTTCCTGGTGGCGAAGAAGAATAACGCACAGAGCAAAATGATGGTGATCCATGAAGAGATAAGGGTATTGGTGATCTTGAAGTCACCCATGTGGAACATTGCTTCCGATGGAAGTACAACATGGAGCTTACTGATCTGCAGTTCCCTGGGCACGTCAATATTAAATAGCTTGCTGCCAAGGGGACCCATCACAAACGAGGTCAGGAAGAGTGCCAGGAGGACTATGCCAAGGATAACCATTAATCGGCTGGAGCAACCAAGTTTACTCACTGTCCTGCTCCTTTATCGAGTTCTTTTTTGCATCCATTTTCTTTTGCTCGTCTATAAACTGTCGCAGCATGCGGAAAAGTCCATATCCGGCTGCCGATGTCCCAAGTACTAACCCAATTAACGTGCATAGTGGCCGGCTGTTCAATCGCTCTGGAGCATCCAACCACAAGCCAAGGGCTGTTGGCAGTATCAGGCTTAACGCTACATACCAACCGACATTGAAGAGAAACCAAAATCCTCTGAGTAGCTGTCTTTTGTCTGGTTTCAGTTCGCTGTCTTTTTTTATCACAGGCATTATAACAAGCCTATATTTCAATCGTCAACGGAAAATCCATTGATTTTTGGCAACATAGCATACGCCTTAGTAACTACGCATTTTAAGAAGTTGCAGCGATTACTATAGTAAATATTGGTGGGGTATAACTTATTGCAGGTGCTCAATGATCAGGACTTCTTTTTGCCGAAATCGTCCAGATCAAGAGTGTTAATAAAATCGTAAATAGCCGGGTATTTCATTAATTCCTGCTCGTTAATTCCCTCGGCATTCACGGTGCCGTCCCCGGCCGGCCTGGGCTGAGCTGTGATTTTGCCGGATTCGCCATCCAGAATTATACCGGCCTTATCAAGAACGGATTCCTCTGCGTAAATGGGCGCGGTCACCCTGACCGCCAGCGCAATGGCATCGCTGGGACGGGAATCAAGCTTCATCTTGGTGAGCAGCCATCGTTTATTATGCTCGTCGTAAAACACCTCGAATACCCAGCCCTCCCCGCCGTCAATTTCCATAAAGTGTTTTTTTCCGTCCTGCCACCTATTCACAATAGTGGATTTAAATTCATGGCCCTGCCATATAAGTGATAATTTGGCATCCCTCTCCATGTCCTGTAAACGGCTGTGGCCTGAGCGTGCCTCAAGCTCAACAACCGGAGGGCCCTCGTTGAATTCAAACACTATCTGCGCATAAAAAGTATCAGAGCGCAGGTCATTAACCACGATCTTCGAGATGTTGGTCCCGGACAGCGATTTAAGGGCAAAAAAAGTGTTCTTTAAAAGGTCATGTGTCATAGGACGCGAAACATCCACGTTCTGCAGCTTCATAGATATGGCATCAGCCTCCGCCGGGCCTATCCAGATCGGCAGGTAGCGGTCCGTCTGCCTTTCTTTGAGTATGACCACATGCTGGTAATTCATCAGGCTGACACGTATACTGTCGATTTGCATCTCTTTCATCAGAAACCTCCTGAGCAACGTTGCTCAGTTAGCGTTGATTGTAGCTCAAGACCCTTGGGGTGTCAATTGCAATAAGTGCATATACGAAATACAATGTTGTCTATTAAATTGCCGGTCATGTTCAGGGTTGTGATGCTCAGGGTTCTTCTTTGTTATCCTGCGAAGTATTTATTAAAATAATGAGGATTGTAATGGGGATAGGTACGAATTGAAAGCGCTTTTGCAGCGGGTAATCTCGGCAGCTGTGACGGTTGAAGGCAGGGTAACCGGGCAGATCGGGCAGGGTTTTCTTATATTGCTTGGAGTAGCCGTGGATGATAGCGAGAAGGATGCGGATTACCTGGCCGAAAAAGTTGTCAACCTCCGGATTTTCAGTGATGACAATAGTAAATTCAACTTGTCCGCATTGCAAATAGGGGCCGGGTTGCTGGTGATAAGCCAGTTTACGCTGATGGCTGATACGAGGAAAGGGCGCCGTCCAAGCTTCACCGCGGCAGCGCCGCCGGAGCTGGCGGAAACACTGTACAAGTATTTTGTCAGGCGCATCTCGGAAACCGGATTGAAAGTTGAAACCGGCATATTCGGGGCACATATGCTGGTCAGCATTGTCAACGACGGCCCCGTTACCATTATGCTGGACAGCAAAGATAAGCTGGCATGACTGGCCACGGGTTACCTGCTCCAGGTAGCAAAAGACGATGATTTTACACTGAGGATAAATCCGGCGGTCAATAACGCAACATCGATCGATGCTGTTACAGGCGAAATGCAAATTGATATGGATGCTACTAATATGACGAGTCCGGCTGTCTGGATTGCGCCCGGTGCTCTGCCGGAAGCGGGAGCTATATACTGGTGGCGCATTTGTGTATACCGTAGCGCGACCAGCCAGTTAGCCTGGACTGACTGGTCTGAGGCGCGCAGCTTCACCGTCAAGGCGGGATTCATCGTCAACACCCCGTACTACGGCGTACAGTTGCTGGCCCCCAACAACGGCTGCATCGGCTGCAGGGTACAGCCGGCATCCTTCTCATGGAGCCCCTGGAAAGAGACTACTAAATACCAGTTCGACCTCGCCACGGATCCTGAGTTCAAGAGCCTGGTTGTAACCGCCGCCGCCGCCACCACCGGTTATGAATACAGCGGCACGCTGAACTACAGCGCCAATTACTTCTGGCGTGTGAAGGCACTGGAAGTCAACGGCCAGAACATCCCGAGCGATTGGTCCGCCACCTTCAGCATGCAGACCGAGCCCGCTCCGGCGCCGCCGGGAGCGCCTCCGGCTGAGCCTGCAACCCCGCTGTGGGTCTGGGTCATCATCGCCATCGGCGCCATCCTCGTGATCGTCACCCTCGTCCTCATCATGCGGATAGGTAAAAAATAGTAAAAAAAGGAAGTGGGATTCATTTAACAGGTCTGATCGCGTGCGGTTGTATATATCGGCCGGATATTGGGATAATGAAACGGGTTTAAATTAGGCTGACAGCTTCATGCTGATGTCCAGTGCCTCGGCAGAATGTGTCAGGGCCCCCACGGAAATCCAGTCCACCCCGGTTTCGGCAATGGCACGTATGTTGTCCAGATTGACTCCGCCGGAAGCTTCCAGGATTACTTTATGGGCGACCAGTACTACTGCTTTACGCATATCATCCAGGCTCATGTTATCCAGCATGACAACATCGGCGCCCGCCTGCGCAGCCTCCGAAGCCTCGAGAGGATTAGAGGTTTCTATCTCGATTTTAATGTTACGCGGTGTTTTATTTCTCGCCTGGCGGACGATTTCGGCAATACTCAGGCCTTGCCGACGTAGAATGGCTATATGGTTGTCTTTGATAAGCACCATATCCCCCAGACTCATGCGGTGGTTGCTGCCGCCGCCAACGGATACTGCATACTTTTCCAGCACGCGCAGTCCGGGCAGGGTTTTGCGCGTATCCAGTATTCTGACAGGGAGTCCCCGGACTGCATCAACATATATAGAAGTTTGAGTTGCTATACCGCTCAGGTGCTGAAGAAAATTTAAGGCTGTGCGCTCGCCTTTTAAAATGCTTTGCACATCACCCTCAATCGCCGCAACAACATCTCCCGGTTTAACCTGGCGCCCATCTTTAAGCAGGACGGAAAACTTCAGGAACGGATCGATCTTGAAAAATACCAGCCTGGGTATGTCAATGCCCGCCAGTATGCCGTGCATCTTGACTATAAATCTCGCCTTGCCTTGTATGTGGGGAGGTATTAGCCTGTCGGACGTAACATCACCACCTGCTAGATCTTCATCCAGCGCCCGGTCGATGAGGTCTTCCAATGCAGGGAGATAGTCGTCTAGTTGCATCGATATTTAAGCATCCCGTCCGGCTAAATACGTGCAATATCCATAATTTATGGGTCCTGACCTGGTTATTTCACAGGGGAAATTGCTGCAATCGAAGCAAAGTGCAACCCCTCTGTTAAAAGCACAGGTGGCTACTTTACAGAATTTATTGTCCTTTGGCGCACAACCTTGAATGCCACTGGGGCAATTACTCTTTTGCATACGAGGACATTTCTCGCAGGCAATTCCGCATACACCTATTTTCATGTTATGAACTGTCATCAGGCAGTTGAATTATAGTGGCTTCAACCTTTAAATAAAAGGCAGACCATATGTGCATCATCCGGGCAAAGATACGGCTGACCGGCGTGTGTTTAAGGGTTCAGCAGGTAAATCGAGAAATTTAGAACAGTGGCATAGCTGACCCACAGTATATAAGGTATGAGAAGGAATGATGCTATTTTGGAAATGCGGTAAAAGTTGATCATAGTTAACAGGATCGCCGTCCACAAGGGGACTATTACGACAATGCCCCAGAGCGGTGACTTCCACCCGAAGAAAGCGTAAGACCACAGCATGTTGAGTGCGAGTTGGATGAAGAAAATGATAAGTCCTTCCCTGACCTGGAATTCTTTTATGCCTTTGCGCCAGACAAGGAACGCAGATACGCCCATGAGGATGTAGAGCAGGAACCATACAGGGGCAAACAACCAGTTGGGTGGTGTAAAGAATGGCTTCTGCAACAGTGCGTACCAGTTGGGTATGGCAGTTCGTGTAAAAAGAGATCCGATTAACCCGGCGCCAAAGCAGGCGGCCAGGCTTAGCAGCAGCTTGACGGCATCGATTAGTCTTCTCGCTCTCATAGATTTTCAGGCCAGTGCTGGTGAATCGCGCCGGCGCGCTCAGGTAAAATCCGCGCCCCGTGGAAATAATATACCAATAAGCTTCCTGACTCAAATTACTAAAGCAGCCGGCATAAATCAGGTCTTAGCCGCTGGCGCTGCAGATGCATCATGGCCTAGATGGCATTTTAACAGCCGTCCATCTGGAACAGGGTGATAAGCGGCAGTCATACGTTTGGTTGACTCCAAATTGCTGTGCTAAAATCCCCGTTGGACTGTGCCACTAAAGGCCGGTCTGGGAATCATTTGCACATGAACCTTTATCATTTAAGTCGGTTGCTTCGGAGCTTGCCTGAATATGAACAGCTGTTAAATGACCTGCGGGGAAAACAGAAGGTACAGATAAAACTGTGTTTACCCGACCAGTCCCTGCCCTTCGTGGCGGCTGCCATTTACAGCTGTCTGGGCAGGACGGTGTTGCTAGTTACAGCGCACGCTGAGACGGCAAGGCGATGTTTTGAACAGGTAAAGCTGTGGCTGCCTGATTCGGACCCTCCGCAGTTTTTCCCGGAAATAGATCTGCTGGGGAGTGATCTCTCAGTGGATCCTGTGGCCAATTCAGAACGGCTAAAGGTAATGTCACTGCTGTCCGGGTATAAAACCGTGGCTGAAAAGGATGAATCCCCTACCTTTATTATGTGTTGCGCTGCCTCGCTGATCAGTAGATCCATGGGCCCGGTCACATACAAAGCGGGCTGTCTCGAGATTAAAAATGGGATGAGCATGAACCAATCTGCGATGATTAAACGAATGCAGTCGGCGGGGTACACATTTGAGGACGTAGTGGAGATACCCGGCGCCTTCAGCAAAAGGGGTGGCATTGTCGATGTATTTCCCTGCGGCTATGATTCGCCTGCCAGGATCGAATTTTTCGGAAACGAAATAGAAAGCCTGCGGTTATACGACCCGAGATCACAAAGAACTACGACACAGGTACCGACACTGGTTGTGCCGCCCGCAGTGGAGCGATCAGTCGGCGAAAATGCAAATTTACTGGATTACCTGCCGGATGACGCTATTTTGCTGTTGGACAATGTCCAGCAGATTGAATCAGAAGTGGGGCGTATCGCGGCTGAAGCATCCAGCCTTGGCCTATCAGGTACTGATGGCAGCGATGTATCCGGTTCGGATGGTCGTTTTTTAAGCTGGCAAGATATTGAAAACAAGATAAGTGGCCAGAGCAAGATTATTGAATTGAGTCCCTGGAATGAGGCTGAAGACTGGGACACCCGCCTTTATCACCTTCCTATCAAAGGCGCCCCTGATTTCTCTGCCAGGTTTTCGGCTTTTTTGGACAGATTGCCTGAATTGAGGAAAGAAGGCAGCAGAGTTTTGATCGTCAGCCAGCAGGCGGAAAGGATAAGAGAACTCCTGCAAGAGGTTGATATCAGCATAGATACTTTGAAAGCAATTAATGACTTGCCGCCGCTCAATTCAATAACCCTGGTCCAGGGTTCGCTGGACGGAGGATGGCAACTTGACGATGATTTATTGCTGCTCACAGATGTCGAACTTTTCAAAAACTTAAAGAGACGACGTTTTAGCAAAACCAGGCCTGTAAGACATCACCTCTTTCTTAACGATATCAGCACCGGGGATGCTGTGGTACATGTAGAGCATGGTATCGGGCGTTTTGCCGGTATCACCAGGAAAATCAGCGCGGGTGTGGAGAGGGAATACTTGATGCTGGAATATGCGTGTGGCGATATGCTTTACGTACCAGTGGACCAGGTCGATAGGGTGAGCCTCTATATAGGAGGCAGTGAGAAGACGCCGTCGCTGAGCCGGCTGGGCTCGCAGGAATGGAGCCGGGCGCAACAAAGGGTGAGGGAGTCGGTAGCAGATATAGCCGCCGAGCTTATCGATCTATATGCCAGCCGGGCTGTCGGTGGGGGCATCAAGTTTTCCGGGGATACCCTCTGGCAAAAGGAATTGGAAGCTTCTTTCCCATATATCGAGACTCCAGACCAGATGGAAGCGATTGAGGCAGTTAAATCAGACATGGAGTCGGTACGGCCTATGGATCGGCTGGTTTGCGGCGATGTGGGTTATGGCAAAACTGAAATTGCCCTGCGCGCCTCATTCAAGGCGGTCATGGACAGCAAGCAGGTGGCCATAATGGTTCCGACCACGATTTTGGCTCAGCAACATATGAATACTTTCAGCGACAGGTTAAAGGCATTTCCGGTGAAAGTTGCAGTATTGAGCCGCTTTTGTTCACCCGGGGAACAGGCAGGTGTCATATCAGGTTTGGCAGATGGGACGGTGGATATATGCATCGGTACGCACAGGATGATTCAAAAGGACGTGCTATTTAAAGACCTCGGACTGGTGATAATCGATGAAGAACAGCGTTTTGGCGTGGTCCACAAGGAGCATTTCAAGAAGATGAGACAGTGGGTTGACGTGCTTACGCTGAGCGCTACCCCCATACCCCGAACGATGCATATGGCGCTTTCGGGTATCAGGGATATGAGCACCATCGAGACGCCGCCTGAAAGCCGGCTGCCTGTAATTACATATGTGGGTGAATACAATGACAGGCTGATTCGGGAAGCCCTGCTGCGTGAACTGGAGCGTGACGGTCAGGTGTTTATCGTTCATAACAGGGTCCACAGCATAGGCGAGCTGGCATCTAAGGTGGCCAGCATGGTGCCGGAGGCCAGGATATCAGTTGCGCATGGACAATTGGAAGAGGATAAGCTCGAGGAAATCATGTCTGACTTTATGCTGGGCAAAAGCGATGTGCTGGTAACAACCACAATCATTGAGTCGGGTCTGGATATGCCGAACGTCAATACCCTGATCGTAGATAATGCAGATAAGATGGGATTGACCCAGCTTTACCAGCTGCGTGGAAGGGTGGGGCGTGGCGCAAATTCAGCTTATGCTTACTTTCTGTTTAATTCGGGTAAAAGCTTAACCGGCCAGGCCCCTGAGCGTCTGAAGGTAATTGCGCGGGCTACTGAGCTGGGAGCAGGCTATGCCATAGCTATGAAGGATCTCGAAATAAGGGGTGCGGGCAACCTGCTGGGTGTGGAACAGAGTGGGAATATAGCTGCCGTGGGATTCAGCTATTACGGTCAGTTGCTTGAGGAGGCGGTCGAAGAGATCAGAGCCCGGCGCGAGGGACGCACGTTGCATAAGAAGGTGGCGCCCGCCAGCGTTTCCATTGATCTGAAGATACCCGCTTTCATCCCTGATACCTTTATTGGTGATGCCAGGACGAGGTTTAATGTCTATCACAGGCTGGCCAGGATGGCCGCTTTGGATGAAATATATGACATAAGTGAAGAACTTGTTGACAGGTTTGGCAGTATGCCGGAAGAGGTTACCAATTTATTGTATGTAGTGGAGTTGAAGCAATCAGCTATCAGTGCGGGGGTTGAGTCGATTGTTCGCAGTGGTGACACTATAGTGATAGCCTTCGATGAAAATAACCGGATTGATTCGGATAGGGTCAGCGCTTTGAAAAACGGGGCTATCAGGAGGGGTGACAGGCAGATCAAGATTGATACTGCGCTGTTGGAGCAGGGGTGGAGGAAGCTACTGAAAGAATTGATCGTGGAATTGGCTTGCGGGGATAAATCGACAAACGCGCAAAGAGGCTCTTAATCCTCGACACCTGCCTCTTGCAGGTAGTCCATTATATCCTGTATCGTGACCAGGCCATCGGCATCTTTCCCAGGTATTTCAAACCTATTTCCCGGTTTGCTGAATTTGTCTTCGATTGTAGTAAAAAATTCGGCCAGGTCATCCGGGTCCATATTAAGATCATCGATAAATGAAGCGGACGGCTCTATGGAAGTCGAATCGACGCCCAATTCATCAACGAGGATTTTCTTGATTTTATCGAATAGCTTTGTCATCTGATATCCCGGGTCAATTATACGATGTGGGATGCTTATCAATCAATTTGATTTTTTCGTTCTTTTTCTGTTGACATAATAGCGCCAAGCACCCCATTTATAAATTTGGGGGAAGCGTCGGCGCCGAAATTTTTGGCAAGTTCCACCGCTTCGTTAATAGCCACCTTAAACGGTGTTTTATTGTCTATAATGATCTCGTAGAGCGCTATCCTTAAGATATTTCGATCCATGGGGGCAAGCTGATCAACGGGGAATGCCGTTGCAAAGCGCTTAATGGTGTCGTTTAGCTGCTCCCGGTTATCGAGTACCCCGTGTACCAGTTCACCGGCAAAGCCGGCGCCATCACTGCTCAGCGCTTTCATCTTGATTGTACGTTCAAGGATGGAGTCAGGGCTGTTAGCTGCAAATTCCAATTCATAAAGTGTTTGCAGTGCGACAACCCTGGCAAGATGCCTGAGACCTGTGGGCATAGAATCACCGGAAGAAATTAACTTTAGCGCGATGATTCTTGATTTAGAACCTTCCGCCTTTCCGCCACTTTATTATTTCACTAGCTTTCTCAGCGTTGCTGAGGTTGAAGGTGAGTGCACCAGGGCTTATCAATTTAATGTATTTGGTCAGGATATCGCCCGGCCCCACTTCAAAGAACGTGGTTATACCTCGGGCAAGCATGGTCTCCACCGTTTGCTGCCACTTTATGCAATGAACTATCTGGCTTATCAGTTCTTCCTTAAGGGCTTCAAGCGAGTTCATTGGCTGCGCCGTTACATTGGATACAATGGGTACTATCGGCGGCTCATAGTTGAATTGCGATACTGCGTTTATCATGCCATCGAGAGCAGGTTCCATTAATGAAGAATAAAAGCCGCCGCTGACTTTGACGGGCTGCATACGTTTGGCTCCTTTCACCTGTGCCAGCCTCCTGGCCTTGGCCAATTTATGCTCATCTCCGCTTATGACCATGTTGTCGGGCGCATTGATATTGGACAGCTCAACTCCGGTCGTAAGGCATACGCCCTCGACGATGTCCCGGTCGAGGTCCATAATTTGCAGCATACCACCCGGCTTGCGGCGGCCGGCCTCATTCATCAGCCGTCCGCGCTCACGTATCAGGCGAACAGCATCGCCCAATTTCATTACACCGGATGCCACCATGGCTGCATATTCACCACACCCGTGTCCTGCCACCAGTGTGGGCTTAGGAAGCGATCCGTCGCTGATCTCTTCCCCGGCCTTGAGGCAGGCAATGCTCACGGTCATTATGGCTGCCTGGGCATTCATAGTCTGTGCCAGATCTTCTTCAGGACCTTCAAAACAAAGCCTTGATAGCGGAAAACCGAGCGCTTTATCTACCTCGTCGAATACTTCCCTGGCGGAATCGTAGTGGACGTAAAAGTCAAGCCCCATCCCGACCTGTCGGGATTCCTGACCTGGAAACACGTAGGCCACTTTTACATCTTCTACCATCTAATTACCTCCTTGATTTACCGAGTCAGCTTGCCAGCAACATTTTATTTGCGCTTCTTTTTCGCGCTTTTAATCTCCAGTACTTCCCTGCCATCGTAAGTACCGCATGCCGGGCACACTTGATGAGGCAGCTTTGTGCTGTGGCAGCGGGAACACTCGACAAATGCTGTAGGTGTCTTAGCAAGGTGACTGCGCCTTTTCCCCTGGCGCGCTTTGGGGTATTTTTTCTTAGGAAGTGGTGCCATTTAGATTTTGCTCTCCTTTTTTTTCTGTGCTAATTTATCCCACCTGTGGTCAGATGGCCGGGTGGTATGACCGCAATCGCCATGGGCTAACTCCTGGCCGCAGACAGGGCAGATGCCCGGGCAATCCGGCCTGCACAGCAACCTGGTCGGTGTCGCCATGACTATATACTGTCTGATTGCTTCGCTTAAGTCAAGGATATGATTGTCGGCAATCGTAAATTCTTCAGGTGGCGGGTGAAGGTGAATACCTGAAGTGATATCGATAACCGGGAAAAACTCCTCCTCCATTATAAACGAAATCTGTTCTTTTGCTTCTCTCAGACAGCGGGAACAGGGACCCTTGACATCGGCGAAAAACTTACCGGCAGCCAGAATACCTTGGCTGGTACGGATCAGTTCGATACGACCTTTAATATGGCTCTCGTCATTTTCGCCGGCAAGCTGGTCAATCTCATAATTTCGCTTCGCTCCAACCGGCTCCTTGAGGAGCTGGGCGACATTAATTTGCATGGCAATAGATACAACCACGAATTCGGCTCATTATAAGAAGAGATACGTGTAATGTCAAGCTAAAGAACGTAAGCCGGGCTGCATGCCGTATTACTGGCTTCGCCAAGTGCCCCACATATCTATACCCGTCATATTCAATAGACAGCAGGCGCAGTCGGTTAACATAAGATTGTATATGCCTTGACTGAGCTTAATAAAAGGATTTAAACTGTCTAAGGCTGGGGTGATAGCGTCAAATACTTCCTTAGGGACGAGTTAGTGTATGCTGCCGGTTATTGAAGCTGTTGATCGCCTTTGCTCCAGGGAATACAGATCAATCTTCCAATATCGCCGCTGAAGAGCTTGTTTAATTAGACCGCGGGCGTGTTTGAAAAGGGGCTGCCCGCGGTTAATTAATCTGGATAATGTTAAACTGTTCCGGCAAAAGAACTTGAGAAGGAGTAAGACACGGGACATGAAAGTTGTATTTATTGAAGACGTTTCAACCAAAGAAAAGAAAGGTGATATTAAAGAGGTATCTGACGGGTACGCGAGGAACTACCTTTTGCCGAGGGGATTGGCGTTACCTGCAAGTGCCGGTGCTGTAAAGGCAGCTGAGAAAATATCCCAGGAGCGGGAGAGGAAGCGCGTGCGGCTGCATGACGAGTATATTGAGCTTGCCAGGCAGATCGAAGGAAAAGAGCTGCGTTTCAAGGGCAAAGCCAGTTCCAAGGGCACTCTGCATGGGTCTATCACATCTGCTGATATAGCAGACAAATTATCCAACCTTGTTAATATTGACATCGACAAGAAAAAAATAGTCATGAAAAATTCGCTGCACAACATCGGCGAATATGAGGTCGAAGTGATTTTCTCCAGGGATGCCGCAGCCAAGATCATGGTCATAATTGAGAGGGAAACAGCCTGAAGCTATGAGAGAAACCCTGCCACCTTATGATCTGGATGCCGAAGAAGCAGTGCTCGGCTCGCTGCTGATTGACAGTGAGTCTATTACAGAGATAGATACAATAGTTGGGGCCGAGGATTTTTTCAGCGAGCAAAACCAGTTCGTATTCGGTGCGTGTCGCAACCTGTTCCAGCGTGACGAGGCCATTAACCAGATTACAGTGGCACAGGAGCTCGTCAGACTTGGGAAGCTGGATGAATCAGGGGGAGCTGCATACCTCAGTCATCTGGTGTCAATGGTTCCGACCTCCCTGCATGTGCGGCACTATGCGCAAATAGTGTACCGGCTCGCTACCATGCGTCGCCTCATCAGCGCGGCCGGGCAGATCGAGTCAATTGGATACAAGGCCGACCCTGACGTGGACCTCTCTCTGACACGGGCGGAGGACATCATCTTCAAGCTCAGGACTAGGCAGGGGCGAGGCGAATTCATTCCCATCCAGGATGCGCTCAACCGCTATTTTGAAGAGGCTGCGAATAAAACCATCTATGACAAGGATATCCAGAGTATACGTACAGGTTTTAAGGCCATTGACAACGCCCTGGGTGGGTTGCAGCGTTCCGAGCTGGTTATTCTCGCTGCAAGGACCAGCATCGGCAAGACAAGCTTGGCCCTTAATATCGTCCGCAATGCAGCCGTTAACCAAAAGGCCTGTATAGCACTTTTCAGTCTCGAGATGTCACGGCGCGAGATAATCCAGAGGTTACTGTCGAGTGAAGCCAATATAGAGTCGCAGCATTTCAGGAAAGGACGTTTTTCGGATCTCGAGGAACGCCTGCTTCAACGCGATATAATCCCCAGGCTGGCGGAGACATCCATATATATCGATGATACACCCAACATGCGTATCAGCGAGGTGCGTAGCAAGGCCAAGAGGCTTCATCTCAAGCATAATGTTGACATGGTCGTACTTGATTACATCCAGTTATTGAGGGGTGATTCCAGGAGCGATAACAGGGTGCAGGAGATGACCGAGATAACCCAATCGCTGAAAGCGCTTGCGCGTGAGCTGGATACGCCCGTGCTGGCATTATCGCAGCTCAGCCGCAATATTGAGCACCGCCAGGAAGGTAAAAGGTTGAAACAACAGGTCAAACCCCAGCTCTCGGACCTGCGTGACAGCGGCAGTATTGAACAGGATGCAGACGTAGTGATGTTCATTCATCGCTTGGATAAGATATATCCCAATGAAGAAGATTGGATCCGTGAGTTCGGGGAGGATGCGCCCTACCCCAAGGGCATCGCCTGGATAATTATTGCCAAGAACCGCAACGGGCCCACGGGTGAAGTCTCCCTCAGGTTCATACAGGAAACTACCAAGTTCGATAACTTTGACAGCAGTGTGGTTGAGGTGGGTACTCTATATTAATAAGGTATAAGGGATATGACTGACGTAAATTTCAAGGGGTTCCCGCCGAGGGTAGAGGTCACGCCTTTGCCCAACGTGTTTTTCAGTGAGGTGCTGGAGATAATAAATAGTCTCCTTGAATTAAAAGCAGTCATGCAAATATTCTTCCTGCTCAGCCGAAGGAGGGGTTATCCCAGGTTTGTAAGCTTCAGTGAATTAAGCAGGAACGTTGTAATTGAGAGGGAGTTACACACAATGCAGGGCGATGCAGATGCGCTGTTGAGAAGCGCCCTTGAATCAGCTGTAAAGCACGGAATCTTATTGCATATACCCATAGATATGGGCGGAAAATCAGACGATGTCTACTTCATTAATAACGAAGCCGAGAAGGATACTATCGGCAAAATAATGAGTGGAACCTTGAAGATACGAAGTGTGCAGATCAGAACCCTGGAGGAGCCGGCGAGTGAGCAACCCCGCGATATTTACAGCCTCTATGAGCGCAATATCGGCATGCTCACGCCTATCCTGGCCGAGGAACTGCAGGAAGCGGAGCACCGCTACCCGCCGGAATGGATCCAGGACGCTTTTCGCGAAGCAGTGAGGGCCAATGTAAGAAACTGGAAATATATAAACGGCATATTAAAGCGCTGGGAGAGAGAAGGAAAAAAAGATGGAAAACCTGTCGGAGATTCTCAAAAAGAAGGAGATCCCGATAAATACATCCGCGGAAAATATGGCCACATGGTCCGGCGATAGCCAGGTGGAGCCCGGGTCCGTCAATCAACAGGCAGAAACCTGTCCGGTGTGCAGGGGAACTCGCTTCGTTCATCCGATGTTGCCCTCCGGGGAATCCGATTATTCGCGGTTGATACCATGCGCATGCTCCAGGGGTGACATCGATAATAGAAGGATGGCACGGCTGCAGGCTATAAGTAATCTGGGCAACCTTTCGAAGCTGACTTTCAGCAGTCTATCGCCCTTAGGGCGAAGCGGCGATCCGGTTTCGCAAAAACTCTTTCAACTCGCCCTTGACGAAATCCGCAAGTTTGCAGAAAACCCGCAGGGGTGGATTATACTGGCTGGCCCCGTAGGTAGCGGTAAAACACACCTGGCCTGTGCAGTCGCCAACTGCCGTATAAGCATGGGACATTCCGCATTCTACATCACGGCCGCGGAGTTGATTGATCACCTCAGGTCGACCTACAGCCCCACCAGTGAAGTTGAATATGATGAACTGTTTGAGCAGATAAGGAACAGCCCCCTGCTGATACTTGATAATCTTAATTATTCTGCAACAACCGCGTGGTCTAAGGATAAACTCGAACAACTGCTGGAGCACCGCTTCAATGGTAGGTTGCCCACGCTGATAACTACAGGCATGTCGGTTGAAGAGTTCAGCGCTGATTATGCCGGTCATATGAATGACCCTGATGTCAGTAAGATTCTGATTCTGAAAAAAGAGTCATCCAGCCTGCAGAGTCTTGACAGCCTTGATCTAGAACTGCTGAAAAATATGAGGTTTAAAAATTTCGATAGTAAACGTTTGAGCCTGCAGGAGGAAGTCAGACAAAACCTGGAGCAGGCCTACAATATCGCCCGGGAGTTTGCCCGGGCTCCGCAGGGCTGGCTTATTTACCAGGGTTTGAATGGTTGCGGCAAGACACACCTTTCGGCGGCTATAGCCAATGAGCTGCGTGAATCGGGGAAAGACGTTCTCTTTATCGTGGTGCCGGACCTGCTGGACCACCTGCGCGCATCGTTTGGGCCTGAAAGCCGGGTATCTTATGATGCTTTATTCGAAAAAGTAAAAAAGATACCTGTACTGGTGCTTGATGATTTCGGAGAGCATTCGGCCACTTCTTGGGCCCAGGAGAAGCTATACCAGTTGATAAACTACCGTTATAACGCCCGCCTGGCTACGGTTATAACCACCTGCCTCAATCTTGATGAGATTGAAAATCGGGTCAGTTCGCGTATGGTTGACCCCAGCATTAGCATGGTGTGGAACATAATTGCCCCCGACTACAGGGGCGATATTAAAACAACGAGGGCGGGTCGGGCCCGGCCCAGGGCCAAAAGTTAGCCAGGTTCAGCGAATTCATTGAAGCTGCCTGATTTTCCTGATAAAATATTTTCTGACGCGAAAGTGGAAAGTACTGTAGTAAATCAACCCGTATTAGTCTTAAACGAGAACTACCTCCCTCTGAACATTTGCAGGGTGCGGCGGGCAGTTGTGTTGGTGCTGATCGGAAAGGCCGAGGTGGTGGAGAATGGGCGTGGGTATTTTTTCGCAAGTTCCGGCAGTTACGAGATCCCATCCGTTATCAGGCTGGTTTACCTGGTGCGTAAACAGGCACATCCGCGCAAGATGACCAAACTGGAGATATTCAACCGGGACAAATACACCTGCCAGTACTGTGGTAGGGAGGGAAGAGAATTGACGCTGGACCATGTTATGCCCAGGCGCTTAAATGGCCAGCATACATGGGAAAACATCGTGGCAGCGTGTATCCCATGTAACAGGAAGAAAGCTGGCAGGACACCTGCTGAAGCCGGGATGCCGCTATTAAGGACTCCGCGTGCACCCGGCAACATAGGTTTTTATGTGCCGTTGCAGTATTTGAGTGCCAGGTCGGAGTGGGAGAAATATTTACCGCATAGAAGGTGACAGCGCGGGCATCATGGCTTCTTGGTATTGACGATGACAGCCTCGGCGTTTGGGACTTCGATAGTCATGCTTGTTTCCAGTTGAACCATCAAGGTTTCCTTAATGACATTTCGGCCTACAATCCTGCCCTTACCCATCTTTGTGATGATATCCTGTCCCATCTCGGGTAGCTTTCCTCTCATGTTGTGGTATTGCTCGTATTCATAACCCAGGCAGCACAGAAGCCGGCCGCAAAGACCGGACGTTTTCATTGGATTAAGGGCAATATCCTGCTCCTTGGCCATTTTTATTGATACGGGCATGAATTCGCTTAGAAAAGAGACACAACAGAGTTGACAGCCGCATTTCCCAACGCCGCCTATCAGTTTGGCCTCGTCTCTGGCGCCCACTTGCCGAAGTTCGACATGCGTCCTCAGTTCATGGCTGAGCTTGCGCACAAGCTCACGGAAGTCAACCCTTTTCTCGGAGTAGAAAAATATGATCAGATGGCTCCCGTCCAGATTGTATTGCGAGTAGATTACCTTCATAGGAAGGTTAAGGTTCCCGATAAGCTCCTTGGATTTGGTCAGCGCTTTCTTAGCGCGGTCCCTTTGAAATTGAGCCTGGGATATATCCTCAGGTGTTGCTATACGTATTACGGGTTTGAAAGGCTCAGCGTTTTCGGCGGGCGTTACTTCCTTGACACCGATGATCACCTTGCCTATTTCAATCCCGCGGTTTGTTTCGACTACGACAAGGTCATTCACTTTGAGCTCAAACCCGGCGGCATCAAAGGAATAAATCTTCCCCGCCTGCACAAACCTGATTCCTACAACATTAGCCATCAGTTATTTGCACCAGCTGAATTTATTGCGTAATCGGCCCTTTTCTCTTTTTTAGGCATGTCCAGCATGATTACCTCGAAGAGAAGATGCAGGTTGGCATTATGCGACAGGTTTAGCAGCATCCTGTTTAGACTGTTGATAAACTCTTTTATCTCAAGAATTGTCAGCGTATTTGCCCACAATTTGATGTCGTTGATTTTATCCAGGTTAGTAACAGCATCTTCACAATTATATTTTAGCAGCATTACGTCGCGACACCACGAAAGCCAGAGTTTGATCATCTCTTCCACGCCGTTCCTGTCGGAGGGTAACCGCTGGATATATGATAATCTGTCGGACCAAGATCTGGTCAAGAGTGAGGCGAATTCCCCCAGCCGCAGGTCCCTGTTTTGCAGGTAGCTGTCGTCATTGAGGGCGGATATAGCCCAGCCCAGGCAGCCCCCCGAAAGCCTCGACAACAGTTTTATTTTATCTGAATTGACGCTATCATATTTTTGCAGCTGGCTCTCTATCTCAGCCACAGCTACCGGTTTCAGATCAAACCGCCGGCACCTTGATACCACTGTCGGCAAAAGCGCGTTTTCCCGGGATGTAAGCAATAAAATAATTACATGTTGCGGCGGCTCTTCTAATGTTTTAAGCAGGCAATTGGCAGCTTCCGCTGACATCAGGTCTGCATCATCGATGATATAGACCTTGAAGTTTCCTTCGTAAGGAGGTAAATTAGAACTTCTCTGCAGCAATTCCCTCACCATATCGATACCGATCTCGGTGGCCTTCCGCCTGTCCTTCTGCTCCCGGCCGGCGTATTTGTCGATGACGATTACGTCGGGGTATTTTCCCTGCTGGATTCGCTGGCAAGCCCGGCACGATCCGCAGGGAGGTGTACCGTCGCCGCAGTTAAGGGCGCTGGCCAGGTCCAGAGCGAGCGTCATTTTCCCGATATGAGGTGGGCCTACCAGCAGGTATGCATGGGCCAGGGAGTGCCTCGCTATCGAGTCCCTGAGAAAACCGATGATACGGTCCTGGCCGGCTGTCCGCCACATTTAGGATTTTCCCGGAATGTCATATTTCATAAGGTCGGAATACTTCTGCCTTCGGTTGGTATCCGCGGTTATTGGAAATAATTCGAGCCTCTTTGAGGACATTTTAATCCCCTGAATGTAATTTCGATTAATATATAAAAGGTATTATACACCAATGCATGTTAAGACTGTCATCCTTTATAAATTGAGGCGAGTAGGCCGCTGTTGTTCTTCAGTATAACAAAATAAATCAGTATATTTGACAGGTGTTGCGATAACTGCTATATTATAAATTTGCTATTATGCCATTTCTACTGAGGGCACCGATTTTTTGTCCCGTGTAAATATTCCAGTTTATATCGTCTTATATTTAATTTGACCGACCAATTCGCAGACGACCGGTAACTAACTTAGGACAGGAGAAAATATGTCTATTTCTATCGCCGCAGAGAATAATAGCCTGCCTGTTGTCAAGAGTAAAAATTATGCCCGCCTGCCCCAGGTGCTTGAAATGCCGAACCTGATTCGGGTGCAGCTCGATTCTTTCAGATGGTTTATGGAGGGAGGTATCAAAGACCTGTTGCAGGAAGTGTCTCCTATAAGGGATTTCACAGGCGGTAAGATGGAGCTTTCCTTTACAGGTTATGAATTTCGCCCCCCTACGCACGATGTTGCCCTGTGCCGCGAGAGGGACATGAGCTATCAATCGAACCTTTATGTTCGTGCAAACCTGCTGATTAAAGAGACAGGCGAAATCAAGGAGCAGGAAGTGTTCCTGGGCGAGATACCCCTCATGACGGAGAACGGCACCTTTATCATCAGTGGTGCGGAAAGGGTGGTGGTCAACCAGTTGATCCGTTCTCCCGGCGTGTATTTCACCATGGTGACCGAGGATAGCGGGCGGCGGCTTTGCAATGCCAAGCTGATCCCTGAACATGGCGCCTGGCTCGAGTTTGAAACTTCCGGCAAAGATGTGATTTGGGCTAAGATCGATGGTCGGCGAAAAATAGGTGTAACAACTTTGCTGCGCGCCATCAGCGGAGAAGGTGACCCCGAGGATGCGCTTGACTGCAATACTGATGAAGAGTTATTGGAGTTATTCAAGGCTGATGACGATAACCCCGAGCATAGGTATATCTCGTCTACAATTGACAAGGAACCGGAGTCGATAAGGACCAAAAAGGAATCGCTCATTGATATATATAAGAAATTGCGCCCCGGGGAACCGCCTGATGGCGAGAGCGCCAAAAGTCTAATAATCAACATGTTTTTCCATCCCCGGCGGTATGATCTCGGGAGAATCGGCAGGTTCAAACTCAACAAAAGGCTTGAATATGATGAGCTTGGTTACAATGTGACGTCGCGCGCTCTCAAACCGCGTGACCTGGTGGAGATTATTAGAAAGATCATTCAAATAAATAATGAAAAGATTGTGCCCGATGATATCGATCACCTGGGCAACCGGCGTGTGAGGACGACAGGACATCTGATACAGAACCAGTTCAGGGTTGGCCTTATCCGGCTGGAGCGCACGATCAAGGAGAGGATGAGCCTGCAGAGCGATGACCCCACCCCCACTAACCTTATTAATAATAGGCCCATCATCGCCTCCATGAGAGAATTTTTCGGTGGCTCGCAACTCTCGCAGTTCATGGACCAGACCAATCCCCTGGCTGAGCTTACCCACAAGCGCAGGCTATCGGCTATGGGCCCGGGCGGCCTCTCCCGCGAGCGTGCCGGCTTCGATGTGCGTGATGTGCACCACTCCCATTACGGCAAGATATGTCCTATCGAGACGCCGGAGGGTCCCAATATCGGCCTTATCGGTTCTCTGGCTACATATGCACGCATAGACAGCCTGGGCTTTATCGAGACTCCCTATCGTAAGGTTTACCGGGAATTGAGCAATACCTCTGGGAAGCTGGTCGGCAGGACTTTGACGCAGGATGTGCGCGACACTAAGAAAAAACTCGTGGCAGCCGCAGGCACACTGGTTGACGAGTCGCTTGCCAAAAAGATTGCCGCCATCCCGTCCTGCAGCATCAAGATTGTGCCCTATGTATCTGATAAAATCGAATACTTTACGGCCGACAGGGAAACTAACAGGTGTATAGCGCAGGCCAACGCCCCGCTCAACACCAGGGATGAATTCAAAGAAGACCGAGTAGGCGCTATCCAAAGCGGTAAATATGTAACGGAACCGCCTGAGAAAATCGATTACATGGACGTTTCCCCCAAGCAAGTGTTCAGCGTCACCACGGCCCTCATCCCCTTCCTTGAACATGACGATGCCAACCGTGCCCTGATGGGTTCGAATATGCAACGGCAGGGTGTACCGCTGGTCAAGCCCGAAGCTCCCCTCATCGGTACCGGCATGGAGAGCGAGGTGGCCAAGTACAGCGGGCAGGTGATATATGCTGCGGAAAAAGGTGAGGTGGTGTTCGTTGACAGCAAAAAGATAATAATCAAGAGCGACGGCAGGAAGAGGGATTATCACCTGACCAAGTTTTATCGAACCAATCAGGGAACGTGTATTAACCAGCACCCGGTGGTCAGGCGGGGGGACACCGTCATGCCCGGGCAGGTTATAGCTGACGGGGCGGCCACTCAGAACGGAGAACTGGCTCTGGGCCAGAACGTGCTATGCGCATTCATGACGTGGAGAGGCTACAACTTTGAAGATGCCATCATCATCAGCGAGAGGCTGGTTAAACAGGATAAATTCACATCCATTCATATCGAGAAATACGAGGTTGAGGCGCGCGAGACGAAGCTGGGCAAGGAAGAGATCACCAAAGATATCTCCAACGTCGGGGAGGAGAGCCTGAGGGATCTGGATGAGTTCGGTGTCATCCGGGTGGGCGCCGAGGTCGGGCCCGGCGATATCCTCGTGGGCAAGATTACACCCAAAGGTGAAACTGAGCTGACGGCAGAGGAGAAGCTACTGAGGGCCATATTTGGTGAGAAAGCACGTGAAGTGAAAGATACTTCTCTACGGGTACCCCATGGCGAGGGTGGTAAAGTAATCGAGGTTACGGAGTTCAACAGTGACAATCATGCCGACCTTCCGGCAAACGTAATCAAGCTGGTCAGAGTCTGGATCGCCCAGCGCCGCAAGATATCGGTAGGAGACAAGATGGCCGGCCGGCACGGTAACAAGGGTGTCATCTCGATTATATTGCCGGAAGAGGATATGCCTTTTATGCCGGACGGAAGGCCCATAGATATTGTTCTCAATCCTATCGGCGTACCATCAAGGATGAATATCGGCCAGATACTGGAAACACACCTGGGCCTGGCCGCCGACATCTTCGGTGAGAGGGTGATCAACCCGATCTTTGATGGTGCGGATACGGTGGATGTTGAGGATGCTTTGGGCAAAGCCTGGATAGCGCACAAGGCGCGGGAAGAAGGCGTTATTAACCAGGACCGTCTCGATGATGAAGGCCTTGCCCGGGTAAAGAAATGGCTGGGCGAGCATGTCATAAATGCCGATAAGGTATTCGACGAAAGCGGCAAATACCGTGGTGAAGCCAGGCGAGTTAGCCTGATACTCTGGCTGGAAAAGGAGGTCGGAGGTGATGGAGCTGTATCCAGAAATATAAGCAATGAGGAGCTGGACGAAAGAGTGGAGGCGGTATACCTCGAAAAGAAGATTGTACCTCCCACGTTCGGCAAGATCCAGTTGCGTGACGGTAAGACCGGCGAGCTTTTCGACCAGCCCATCACGGTGGGCATAATCTATATGATGAAACTGATCCATCTGGTTGATGACAAGGTGCATGCCAGGTCGACAGGCCCCTATTCTCTGATCACACAGCAGCCGCTGGGCGGAAAGGCGCAGTTCGGCGGGCAGCGCTTCGGTGAGATGGAGGTATGGGCGCTCGAGGCTTACGGCGCCAGCCATACCCTGCAGGAGCTGCTGACGGTCAAATCGGATGATGTCCAGGGAAGGGCCAAGGCGTACGAGGCATTGGTCAAGGGAGAGGACGTGCTCCAGCCGGGAGTGCCGGAGTCATTCAAAGTTCTCTTCATGGAGCTGCGCAGCCTTGGTCTGGCGGTAGAGTTACTAAATGAGGAGGACCAGAGCATCAACCTGTTCGAAGATAAAAAGAAGATGGGCGGGCTGCCCAAAGCTTTAAGATAGGGGATAGAAAGTGTTCGAAATAAACGATTTTAACGCAATACGAATCTCTCTGGCGTCGCCGACACAGATCGAGGATTGGTCATATGGCGAAGTGACCGAACCGGAAACAATCAATTACCGCACGCTCAAGCCGGAGAAGGACGGGCTCTTTTGCGAGAGGATTTTCGGCCCGGTCAAGAACTACGAGTGCTATTGCGGCAAGTATAAGAAGATACGATACCGCGGTGTTACCTGCGAGAGGTGCGGCGTTACCGTGGAGCACTCCAAGGTCCGCCGCGAACGCATGGGACATATCACACTGGCCGCCCCGGTAGCCCACATCTGGTTTGCCAAAGGTGTCCCCAGCCGGCTGGCACTCCTGTTGGATATTTCGCCGCGTAACCTTGAGCGTGTGCTCTATTTCGCCCAGTATGTGATCATCTCGCGCAACGAGGAAGCCTGCCGGCAAAAGCTGGATGCCTATTATTCTCATAAGAAACAGGAATTGCTCAATTCCCTGGCAGAGCTTGAGGGCAGCGGCAAGCCCGAGCAGGCTGACACCGATAGTCAGGCCGAGAGAAAGAGCGCCATTGAAGAGAAGCTGGCCGACCTGGAGAACGACAACAGGATCAATGGTACCGAGATCAAAAAGTTGCATTTACAGGTTTTAAGTGAAAACGAGTACCAGCAATACAGGGAAAAATATGGTGATGCTTTCGAGGTTGGTATGGGTGCGGAGGCTATACTAAATATATTGAGGAACATGAGCCTGGAAGAGCTCCGACAGCAACTGGTCAAAGACATCAGACAAAGCGAGGGTCAGAAACATAAGAAATTGAGCAAGCGGTTGCGTATCGTGGAAGCCTTCTGGCGCAGCGGCAATAAGCCGGAGTGGATGATCTTTACGGTCTTGCCGGTGTTGCCCCCAGAGTTGCGTCCTATAGTACAGCTCGACGGCGGCAGGTTTGCCACCAGCGACCTCAATGACCTCTACAGGAGGGTAATCAACCGCAACAACCGCCTCAAGAAACTGATGGAACTGGGAGCGCCCGAGATCATTGTGCGCAACGAAAAAAGGATGTTGCAGGAAGCGGTGGACGCCCTTATCGACAACGGCAGGAGGGGAAGGTTGCCCAGCGCTGCCAGCACACGCAAACTAAAATCGCTCTCAGATATGCTGCGCGGCAAGCAGGGAAGGTTCCGCCAGAACCTGCTTGGCAAACGCGTAGATTACAGCGGACGCTCTGTGATCGTGGTCGGGCCTGAACTCAAGCTGCACCAGTGTGGCCTGCCCAAGCACATGGCGTTGGAGCTCTTTAAGCCCTTTGTCATGCGGAGGCTTATAGAACAGGGGTTCGCCCATAATATCAAGAGTGCTAGAAGGCAGGTTGAACGGGCCAGGGCTGAAGTCTGGGATATATTGGCGGAAGTGATTAAGGAGCGCCCGGTGATGTTGAACCGTGCGCCTACGCTTCACAGGTTGAGTATTCAGGCATTCGAGCCTACGTTGATAGAAGGCAGCGCTATCCAGTTACATCCTCTGGTATGCTCTGCCTTCAACGCGGATTTCGATGGAGACCAGATGGCAGTACACGTACCGCTGTCCAGGTCGGCCGTACGCGAAGCGCGTGAGCAAATGCTGAGCGTTCACAATATGCTGCTGCCCAGCTCAGGTGAGCCTGTAATGACCCCTACGCTGGATATGGTGCTGGGATGCTATTACCTTACAAATATTAAGCCTCCGACCGGGAAAAATCTGAAGATCTTCGGGAGCCCCTCTGAAGCTATTCTCGCCTATGAGATGTTCAAGATCACGGGCGATAGCTCTTTCCCGGAACTGCACGAGGAGATACTGATCAGGATCAGGGGATCAGAATATGTAGCGGAGGAAGAAAAGGTCGACGTGGTCGAGGCGGTCGAGGCGGTCGAGGCTGTCGAAGCGGTCGAAGCGGTCGAAGCGATAATATCCTCGCAGTTCAAGGAGATGAGGTTGCCCGCACCGGACAGCAGAACATTTAAGACCAGTGTGGGCCGCATCATATTCAACCAGATATTGCCCGATGAATTGCGGCAGCATGAGCCCTACAACGGATTATGCAATTTTGCCACCAGCAAGGGTGATTTGAGGCGCCTTGTATCAGAATGTTTCCGCTGGTGCGGACGTGAAAAAACTGTGCGCATGCTGGATGAACTCAAACGCCTGGGATTCGAATACACGACAAAATCGGGTACCACCATATCGGCCAGGGATATCGAAGTTCCCAAGGTCAAGCAGAAGCTGATGAGCAGGGGAGATGAGGACATCGCCATCCTGCATAGCCAGTACAACAAGGGCCTCATTACCGAGGAAGAATACGAAGAGCAGGCTATTGATGTATGGACGCGCACGACTAACCAGATAGAGGAAGAGATCAAGAAATCCCTGGACAGGTATGGCGGTGTCTACATGATGGCCAATTCGGGAGCCAAGGGTAACATATCGCAGATCAGGCAAATGGCGGGCATGAGGGGACTCATGACCGACCCCTCCGGACGCATCATACCATTCCCCATCAAGGCGAGCTTCAGAGAAGGGCTATCTGTGATGGAATACTTCATGTCCACCCACGGGGCACGTAAGGGACTGGCCGATACAGCTCTCAGGACATCGGATGCCGGTTACCTGACCCGCCGCCTCATAGATGTGGCGCAGGATTTGATTATTTTAGAAGACGATTGTGGGTACTCAGGTGAGGGGCTCGTGTTCTCAACCCTCTACAGTGAAAAGGAGAAAGGACTACTGCCGTCATTTGAAGAGCGGATCAAGGGACGCCTGGCTGCCAGGGACATCGTGGATACCAAGACCGGAGAGATCGTAGTGCCAAAGAACGAGATGATCGATGAGGGCAAGATAAAGCAGATCGTCCAGGCCGAGATTAAAGAGGTAAGCATAAGGTCGCCGCTCAACTGCAATTCTAAGCGCGGTGTCTGCCGCCACTGTTACGGGCGCGACCTTTCCTCTACTGAACTGGTTAAGATAGGAACGGCCGTAGGGATTATCTCGGCTCAAAGTATCGGTGAACCCGGTACGCAGCTTACACTGCGTACCTTCCATACAGGCGGCGTGGTGGGCATGGACATCACCACTGGTTTGCCGCGTGTGGAAGAGCTTTTTGAGGCCAGGGTCCCCAAGGGTAAGGCTATCTTGACAGAGATAGACGGAACTGTGAACCTGAATGAGGTTGTCGAGGAGGGCATTCTTAAGAGACGCGAGATCATCATCACGCATGTTGAAAAATATCCCATTGAATACGATATTCCTGCCGGCTACAAGGTTACGGCAGAGAACAACGCGTATGTCAGAGGGGGCGACATCCTGGCCGAGCCTGATGCCTCGCTGGTTAAATCAGGCGAGCAGGGGCTCAAACCTTTGCTTGCGCGGGTAGATGGCGTGACCATGGTCGGGGACGGTAAAATCATCTTGACCTACGAGGAAAAAGATGAGCGTAAATACGATGACATACCGGTGACCGCGCACATACTGGTCCGGCAGGGTGATTACGTGCGTGCGGGAGACAAGCTTATCGAGGGCGTCAAGGACCCCCAGGACATCCTCCATATCAACGGCCGGCAGGAAGTGCTGCGTTACCTGATAGACGAAGTGCAGAAAGTGTACCGCTCACAGGGCGTGAATATAAACGACAAACACATTGAGACCATTGTCAGGCAGATGCTGAGGAGGGTCAGGGTGGAGTTCTCGGGCGATACCAACCTTCTGGTGGGTGACCTGGTAGACAGGCTCGATTTCGAGAACATCAACGCCATGATGGAAGCTGAAGGCGGTGACCAGGCTGTGGCGCGGCCGGTGCTGCTGGGCATTACCAGGGCATCGCTCAACACCGACAGCTGGCTGGCAGCGGCCTCATTCCAGGAGACGACAAGAGTGCTGGCTGAAGCGGCCATCTGGGGCAAGACCGACAGGCTCCACGGGCTCAAGGAAAACGTCATCATCGGTAAGCTGATACCCTCTACCATAACCCTTACACAAAAGCTGGGTAAGCCGGTCAACAGGTTGCTGGAGGATAGTTCTGAGGTATTTGCCGAGCCGATCAGCAACTTCGTTAATCCCCTGGCTGTTGACGATGTTGAAGTTGTTGACGATGTTGAAGTTGTTGAAGCTGTTGAAGCTGAAGAGGCTGTTGAGAGCCAGGTCGAGCAAGAATAAGTCGCCTTATAACAATCGCATAGCGCAGATTAGCGTGGCCCTGTCTTAAGAGGCAGGGCCACTATATTTGTGGCGCTAAATTACAGCATTTGTCAGCCGGACCGTATGCTATAATGCTACCAAACAAGTTAGGTGTACCTGGAATGCAGGAAGAGGAATCACCGCGAATAGTATCAGGCAAGCTGGGACCGGACGATACCACTGTGGATGTCAACCTGCGCCCTAAAAAGCTGAATGATTTCATCGGTCAACAGAAGGTCAAGGACAACCTCGATATCGGGATAAAGGCTGCACAGAAGCGCGGTGAGGCCATAGACCACATTTTACTTTACGGGCCCCCCGGGCTGGGTAAAACGACTCTGGCCTTCATTATCGCCGGGGAGATGGGTGTCAATATCAAGGTCAGCTCGGGCCCGGCGATCGAGCGTCCCGGCGACCTGGCCGCCATACTCACCAACCTGCAGAAAGGCGACGTGCTTTTTATCGACGAAGTGCACAGGTTGAGCAGGATTGTGGAGGAGATACTCTACCCTGCCATGGAAGATTATGCGCTGGATATTATCTTGGGTAAAGGACCGGGGTCCAGGAGTCTGCGGCTCAATCTGCCCCGCTTTACACTCATCGGCGCCACAACCCGCTATGCCGCCATGAGCTCTCCCTTAAGGGACAGGTTTGGCTCGGTACACAGGCTGGACTTTTACGATGTTGATGCGATCGGCTTGATAATAAAGCGTTCGGCTCGCATATTCAAGCTGAAGATCGATGACGGGAGCATAGAGTTAATCGCCTGCCGCGCCCGCGGCACTCCGCGCGTGGCCAATCGCCTGCTCAAACGCATCCGCGACTATGCCCAGGTCAAGGCCAACGGTGTGGTTACGCAGGATATCACCATGGAGGCCATGGGTAAACTTGAAGTGGACCAACTCGGACTGGATGAGATCGACCGCAAGGTAATGAGGACCATCATACAGAAATTTGACGGCGGCCCCGTCGGCCTGGATACAATTGCGGCCTCCATCAGCGAGGAATCCGATACTATCGAAGGTGTTTATGAGCCGTACCTGCTGCAACTGGGATTCCTGGAGAGGACGCCCAGGGGGCGCATGGCCACCCGCCTTGCCTATGAGCACCTCGGCATAGCTTACAAGAGGGGACATACGCCACAGGGTTCGCTCTGGTAAAGAGGTGGCCTGAACCGGCCGGAATTTGACAGGGCTATTGAATTTCGATAAACTACTATTCATTAAAAGTCCTCTGGTGGTCAGAGCGAGGCGGAACCACCCGTTCCCATCCCGAACACGGAAGTGAAACGCTTCAGCGCAGACGATACTGAGGGAGGGATTCCTTGGGAAAATATGCCACTGCCAGGGACTTTTTTTATTGTCCTTTTTTCTTCACAGCCGGCTCTCTACAGCTTCATTTGAAGCTGTTGTTCTTTGACTTGCCTCATACTACAACATATAATTCATAGTACACAGCCTATCAAGGTTACATCAGGATCGCATTTTTCGAGGTTACTATGGCCAGTAGATTTGAGAAATTTTCGGAGCGTGCCCGCCGGGCGCTTACACGTGCCCAGGAGGAAGCTCAGCATTTCGGGCACAGCTATATCGATACCGAGCATATATTGCTGGGATTGATCGCAGAGGAGGACAGCGTGGCCAGCCAGGTGCTGAATAACATGGGCGTGGCAACCAGCAAGGTGAGGTCTGCAGTCGAATTCATTGTGGGAAGGGGCGGACGCCCCAACACCAACGAGGTAGGCCTTACACCGAGGGCCAAGAAGGTCATCGAGCTGGCTGTTGACGAGGCAAGGCGACTCAACCACAGCTATATCGGCACCGAACACCTGTTGCTGGGGCTGCTCAAAGAGCGGGAAGGGTCTGCAGCAGGTGTGCTCGAGAGCCTGGGAGTTACATTTGATAAGGTGCTGGCCGAGGTGAACAAGCTGGTGAATGCAGCGGGTGGGCAGGCCAGGGCGGTCACCAAGGAGGGGGCCAGGACTCCCATACTTGACCAACTCGGCGTAGACCTGACCAACCTGGCGCGCATGGGTAAGCTGGACAATATCGTCGGCAGGGAAAAGGAATGCGAGCGCATTATCCAGATCCTCAGCCGCCGCACCAAGAATAATCCTGCCCTTATCGGTGAGCCGGGTGTGGGGAAATCAGCCATCGTGACCAAGCTGGCTCAGCAGATCATAACCGGTGATATCCCTGAGCCCCTTAGGAACAAGAGGCTGGTGACCCTGGATATTGGATCGCTGGTAGCCGGCACCAAGTATCGAGGTGAATTTGAAGAGCGGCTGAAAAAAGTCCTTGATGAGATCAAGGGCGCTGGCAACTGTATCGTCTTCATAGACGAGTTGCACACCATCGTCGGGGCGGGCGCGGCTGAGGGCGCGGTGGATGCCTCCAATATACTAAAGCCGTCGCTGTCAAGGGGTGAGATACAATTTATCGGCGCCACCACCCTGGACGAGTATCGTAAATATATCGAAAAAGATGCCGGCCTGGAAAGGCGGTTCCAGCCTGTTACGGTAACCGAACCCAGCGTAGAGCAAACTGTAGAGATTTTGAGAGGCATCAAGCACCATTACGAAGATTACCACAAGCTGATTATCCACGACGAGGCGCTGAGCGCAGCCGCCTCCATGGCATCGCGGTATATCTCAGACCGGTTCCTGCCGGACAAGGCCATAGACATTATGGATGAGGCTGCATCACGTGTCAGGATTAAGAAAGGGGTGGTCCCCATCGGCATAGCCGAGGCGCAGAAGGCACTGGAGATCGTCAGGCGCGATAAGGACAATGCCATCGGTTCGCAGCAATACGAGATGGCAGCCGAATTGCGGGACCGCGAGGTACAGCTGCAGGCCAAGATCAAGAACATGGAGCAGGAATGGCAGGACACGCAGAAGAAGGAGACACCTATCGTTACCAAGGACGATATAGCAGAGGTAGTGGGCATGTGGACCGGCATACCTGTTATCAGCCTTACCATGGACGAGTCGGAAAGGCTGCTCAAGATGGAGGAGTCGATTCACCAGGATATCGTGGGGCAGGATGAGGCCATCATCACCATCGCCAAGGCTGTCCGCCGCGCCCGGGCCGGGCTCAAGGAAGCCAGGCGGCCAATGGGCTGCTTCATATTCCTGGGCCCCACCGGCGTGGGCAAGACAGCGCTGGTCAAGGCATTGGCCAAGTTCATGTTCAAGAGCGAAGATGCCATGGTCAGGCTGGACATGTCGGAGTTCATGGAGCAGCATAACGTGGCCCGCCTGGTGGGTGCACCCCCGGGATATATTGGCTACGAAGAGGGGGGACAACTGACAGAAGCGGTGCGGCGCAATCCTTATTGCGTGATCCTACTCGACGAGATCGAGAAAGCACATAAAAATGTTTATGATATCCTGCTGCAGATCATGGATGACGGCCACCTGACCGACGCCAAGGGCAGGAGGGTGGATTTCCGCAGTACCATACTTGTCATGACATCGAATGTAGGCGCTGAGGAGATTAAGAAAAACAAGGGGCTGGGCTTCAGCGTCCACTCTGATGAAATCAAGAGCAGGCAGGCCGTCTACGAACATATGAAAGATATCGTTATGCGCGAGATGAAAAAGGTCTTCAGGCCTGAATTCCTTAATCGTATCGATGCCTCTGTAGTTTTTCATGCGCTCAATAAGGAACACATCCGCCTCATAGTCGATCTCATGCTTCGGGAGGTGGTCAACTCCATGCGGGAAAAACAGATAATCCTTGATGTATCCGACGCTGCCAAGGAATTCATAGCGGAGAAGGGATACGATCCTGATTTCGGGGCCCGGCCGCTGCGGCGCGTCATTCAGCAGGAAGTTGAGGACCGGCTGTCGGATAGTGTTCTGCAGGGTAAATACGAGGCCGGCGCAAAGGTGCTGGTTGACTATGATGGCACCGAGATAGTCATCCGGAAGCTTGAAAAAGCCGTGGCGCCAGCTGCAGAGAGCAAATTGCTGGCGGGCGAAGGGAACCACCTGCTGGGCAGCAACAACCCGTAAGCAACGCGAAAAATCAATCGAATCATACGAGGGCGTGATCGGTCGTACGGATCGGGATCGCGCCCTCAGTCTTTCTACCGGCTGATTTAAGAAAGTTATCACTATTTTTGTTATCATTTGCTGGGCTAAAGATCAAACGGGATAGAGAAAAAGGTTGGAAAAGCAGAAGGTAAAGAAAGTATTTATCTGCCAGAGTTGCGGTAGGGAAAGCCCCAAGTGGGAGGGGCGCTGCCCGGGTTGCCAGGAATGGAACTGCCTGGTCGAGACCACGGTTGCGACAGGCAAACATGCAATCGAAAGCAAGCCGGATACTGCGGGGCGCCTGTTGGAGCTGGTGAAGCTGAAGCGCGACGACTATTCCCGCATCAGCCTCACGATCGGCGAATTGGATCGTGTGCTGGGAGGAGGATTGGTCGCTGGATCTGTGGTGCTGGTCAGCGGCGACCCCGGCATAGGCAAGTCAACGCTGCTGTTGCAGGTGTCGGACGCAGTCACTAAAAACAGGGAAGGCCAGGTTGTGTACGTATCGGGGGAAGAATCGTCACAGCAACTCAGGATGCGTGCGGAGAGGCTGGGCGTCAGGGGTGGTGGGCTGTACGTCTATCCTGAGACTAATATGGAAAATATAATGGCAGGATTGGAATCGATGCAACCATCCCTGGTGGTGGTAGATTCGGTTCAGACCGTCTACCTGGAGGATATCAACGGCGCGCCGGGTAGTATCAACCAGATCAGGGAGTGCACGCTTCGTCTATTGAGGTGGTCTAAAAAGACCGGTGTGCCGGTCTTTATCTCGGGACACGTGACCAAGGACGGATCTATCGCGGGGCCTAAAGCCCTTGAACATATCGTGGATGTCGTGCTCAGCCTGGAGGGGGAGTCATTCAACAGCTACCGCATCTTGAGGAGCACCAAGAACAGGTTCGGCTCCACCAATGAGGTCGGAGTATTCGAAATGGGCAGCGCCGGTCTGGTTGAAGTTGCCAATCCATCTCAGTTTTTCCTGGAATCGTACGTGAACGGCGCCATCGGCGCCGCGGTCGTGCCGACACTAGAAGGCAGCCGTCCCCTGCTGGTGGAGATACAGGCCTTGACCAGTGCCGCTGCCTATGGCCCGCCCAGGCGGATCAGCAACGGCGTCGATTTCAACAGGCTTTTATTGATATGCGCCGTCCTGACCAGGCGTGCCAATGTTGGGTTGTATAACCAGGATGTCATTGTTAACGTTACAGGCGGCATCAGAATATCCGAACCGGCAGCCGACCTGGGCATTGCCATGGCCATTGCCTCCAGCTTCAGGGATGCCAGGTCTATACCGGGGACTGTGGCGGTGGGTGAGATAGGACTGAGTGGGGAGCTCCGGTCCGTCCCGCAGATGGACAGGAGGATCTCGGAGGCCGCCAGGCTGGGCTTCACAAGGTGTATTATACCGGCCGCTGTCAAAAAGCCGTTTGACGGTTCTGACGGCCTGCAGGTAATCAGGGCAGGCAACTTAGCGGAAGCACTGCGGGCGGGACTTGAGAAAACGGCTAAGAAAAAGGACGTAGATGAGCAGTAAAACTGCCGGGGTGACCGCCATAGTGGTGGGCGCCGGCAGTGGCAGCAGGATGGGCGAGAGTAAGGCGTTTCTGGATCTGACCGGGAAGCCGCTCATCGCCTGGCCCGTTGAAGTCCTTCAATGCAATAAAAATGTTAAAGAGATCGTACTGGTTTTACATAATAGTAACCTGGATGAAGGCAAAAGGCTTGCTGAAAAAATGGGATGGACAAAAGTCAGGCATATATGTGTGGGAGGTGTACTGCGGCAAGATTCGGTAAAGAAAGGTTTGGACACCGTCCGTGGCTGTGAGCTGGTGCTGGTGCACGATGCCGTCCGCCCTTTTCTCACCGATAAGCTGATAGACGAAGGCATACAGGCTGCCCGGTCCACGGGATCGGCAGCCGCGGCTGTACCGGTCAAGGATACGGTTAAGCAGGTGGATGAAAACCACATCGTGACCGCGACGCTGCCGCGCAGCCGGCTGATGGCTGTTCAGACGCCACAGGTCTTTCGATATAAAATATTGAAAGAGGCATACGGTTCGCTGGAAGGCGAGGTCACGGATGATGCCTCCGCCGTCGAGCGAATCGGCTTTAAAGTGAAGCTGTACGCGGGGGATTATGCGAATATTAAAATCACCACCCGGGAAGACCTGGCACTGGCGGAAATAATCGCAAAGCGAAGGTGATATTATGAGAGCAGGTATAGGTTACGATGTTCATCCACTGGCGCCGGGACGCACCCTGGTGTTGGGAGGGGTCGATGTGCCGTTCCAAAAAGGGCTGGACGGCTATAGCGACGCCGATGTTCTGGTTCATGCCATCATGGATGCTCTTCTGGGCGCTGCCGGATTAAAGGATATCGGGCATCAATTCCCCTCCGGTGATCCGTTGTACAAGGACGTCTCCAGCGTCCATATGCTGGAGCACGTGGGGCGCAAGGTGGCTTCGGCCGGTTACGTTATTAAAAACATCGATAGCCAGCTGATTGCACAGGAACCAAGGGTGGCCCCGTATATCGACCAGATGAGGCGCAATATCGCGCTGGCTCTGCGAATAGAGGAGGATCAGGTGATGGTCAAGGCCACTACAACGGACGGCCTGGGATTTGTTGGCAGGGGTGAAGGGATGGCCGCCTACGCCGTGGCCATGCTCGAGGAATAATTTTACTTGATACGAGGTGACTCATGAAGATATTCAATACTCTATCAGGGCAAAAGGAGGACTTCACGCCCGCGGGCGACGAGGTAAAGATGTACGTATGCGGTGTGACCGTTTATGATCTCTGCCACTTCGGTCACGCGCTCTGTTACGTATCCTTCGATGTAGTCAGGCGCTACCTCGAATATCGGGGATACAGGGTTAAGTACGTGCAGAATTTCACCGATATCGACGATAAGATCATCAACCGCGCCAGGGAAAGAGGCATTGCATGGAAGGACCTTGTGGAAAAATACATAGTCGAGTATTTTACCGATACCGATGCCCTGAATATCAAGAGGGCAACCATCTACCCGCGGGCTACTGAGGAGATACCGCGAATTCTCGAGGTGATCAGGGTGCTGCTTGAAAAAGGGCATGCCTATCAATCCGATGGCAGCGTATATTTCCGGGTCAAGAGCTTCCCTGAGTATGGCAAGCTTACGCACCAGAGCGCTGATGATATGCGCGTTACTGCGACGGCTGAAGCGGAAAAAAAAGAGGACCCGCTTGATTTCGCCCTCTGGAAGGCGGTCAAGCCGGGTGAGCCTTCCTGGCCCAGCCCCTGGGGTGACGGCCGGCCGGGCTGGCACATCGAATGTACTGCCATGTCCACCGGCCACCTCGGCAATTCGCTGGATATACACGGGGGCGGGCAGGATCTGATATTCCCGCATCACGAGAACGAGATAGCCCAGTCAGAATGCTACACAGGCGTTGTACCCTTCGTGCGCACCTGGATGCATAACGGGTTTTTGCAGCTCGGCACTGACAAGATGAGCAAGTCGCTGGGAAACCTCGTCACAATTAAAGAGGCGCTGGCGCGCAATAGCTCCGACGCAATCCGGCTCTTTATTATCAGCTCCTATTACAGGATGCCGCTCAAGTACAGCACAGAGGCGCTTGACGCGGCCGAAAACGGCCTTGATCGCCTGCGGCAGGCCCTCAAGGCCGAGGGTAAACCGGGTGGAGCTATGCTTGATGCCGCGCCTTTCACTGCCCGCTTTGTCGAATACATGGATGACGATTTCAACGCGCCGCAGGCGGTGGCAGCCATGTTCGACCTCGTACGTGAAATCAACCGCGGCAACGAGAAAGGGCTTGACATCCGGGATGCGCAAAACACTCTGAGGGAGCTGGCAGGTGTAATAGGCTTTACTCTGCAGGAGAGTAAAAAACTATCGGCCCAGGAAGAGAAAGAGATAGAGGCTCTTATAGCCGCACGCAACGAATACCGCAAGGCCAAAGAATGGAAGCTGGCCGATGAAGTGCGCGAACGGCTGTCAAAGATGGGCGTTGCCATCGAGGATACTGCGAAGGGCACTGTCTGGAAAGTAGCCAGGTGATTCAGCGCGAAGTCTGGTTGAGCAGTTTTATGGTATCACCCACGTGTGCCCCAAGGATCGAGGCCGCGCTGCCGTCCCTGAAAGACAGCTCGAGGTAGTCGTTACTGCCTATCAGGGCCATCAGTCCGCTGCCCTGTGAATAGTACCGGCTGGTGTTATCGATGCGCTGGTTCCTGACCCCGACCGCGGCCCCTCCCGGGGGTATGTCCCGGCTGCGAAGATCGGTTATCAGGTTGCCGAAGCGATCGATGTGTATAATGTGGCCGACTGTTTGTCCCGAAGCATCTTTGAAAGGGACGGGGATGGGAAAAACTGTGAGGCGGTCTAATTTCTCACCGAAATCCGTAATAGGAATATCCAGCGAAAGGTGTGCGGCCACCGGGGCAAATATGTCGCGCCCGTGGAAAGTGGCACTCACCGGATGCCTCCAGTACTCCTTTGCAGTGAGCGAGACTGCTTCGCACCCCTCCGGCACGGCCCGGCTGCTCGCTTGGTCTGCCGCGGAGAGGTGGTGCGCCCCCTGCGAGTCGGCTATTTCGTGGAGCACGTAGCTCAGAATGCCGTTGTCGGGCGTAACGAAGCAGGCGGACGGTGTTTTCAGGATAACTGCCCTGCGGTGGCTGCCCACGCCCGGGTCTACCACCACGATGTGAATGCTGCCCTCGGGGAAATAGCGCCAGGAAGTGTGTATGAGGAATGAGGCTTCTCGTATGAATTGGGGTTCCACCGAATGGGAGATATCGACCATGCTTGCCTGCGGATTAATACCGAGGATGACACCCTTCATGCTTGCGACGTAACCGTCGCCGGTGCCGAAGTCGGTCGTCAGCGTGATGACACGCGACATGCCGTTATGCCTCCCTGCTAAGCCGAGCTAACCCTGACTATCACAATAGAAAGGATTATGAACAGTACTGACAGAACAATGGTGACCTGGAAGAGGGTTTTCTCTACGCCGCGCTTGGTCCGGTACACTCCGTCCGCCTGGCCGAAAATACCTCCCAGGCCGCCGCCCTTGACCTGCAGGGCCAGGACGATAATAAGCGCGACCGCAAGTACAATCTGTGCAATGGTCAAATATATGGGCATGCTAGTTTCCTCCGAGTTTATCAACGATTATCGGCCTGACAACCGCAGGGTTAGCCTTCCCTCTGGAAGCTTTCATGACCTGCCCGATAAGGAAAGTCAAAGAGGCTTCTTTTCCGGCCCTGTAGTCGGCTACGGCCTTCTCGTTATCTGCAATAACCTTGTCTATTATTATAGCAAGTTCACCGCTGTCGCTGATTTGAACCAGACCTTTCTCCGCGACAATAGAGGCTGCGGACTTGCCGGACTCGAACATCTCTTCAAAGACTGCCTTGGCCAGCGGCCCGCTTAAAGTCCCTTTTTCAACCAGTTCGAGCATTTCCACCAGTTGTCCGGGCTGTACACGGCTGTCACCGATCTGCCTGTTAGTCGAGTTGAACAGGCGGGTGAAATCGCCCAGCATCCAGTTGCCTATGGTCTTGGCTTTTTTGCTGATGTCCTTTTCTCCCGTAGCTGATACTATAGCCAGGCAATCCTCAAAATAGGCGGCCATGGCCTTGTTTTCGGTCAGCAGGCCGGCGTCGTAAGGGGTCAGGTTGTATTGTCTGACGAACCGGTCGAATCTAGCTTCCGGCAACTCAGGAAGCGATGCCCGGATCTTTTCCACCTGCTGGCGGCTGAAAGACAGGGGAGGCAGGTCCGGCTCAGGGAAATACCTGTAATCGTGGGCATATTCCTTGCTGCGCTGGCTGACTGTAATGCCCTTATCGTCCACCCAACCCCTGGTCTCCTGGGCTATTTTGCCTCCTGTACCCACTACTTCCCGCTGTCTCCTCTCCTCACATTCGAGAGCGCGGTAAACGGCGCGGAAGCTGTTCATATTCTTGACTTCAACCTTGCCCAGATATTCCTTGGTCCCAACAGGACGGATGCTGATGTTGGCATCACAGCGGAAGCTCCCCTCCTCCATGTTGCCCGTTGATACACCCAGGTACTGAAGGATGGTCCGAAGCTTAACCAGGTAAAGCCGCGCTTCTTCGGGTGAGCTCATATCTGGCTCGCTGACTATCTCCATCAGCGGCATGCCGGCGCGGTTGACATCCACCAGGCTGTAGCTTACGCCCTCGGGGGAAGTGCGGTGCACCAGCTTGGCCACATCCTCTTCGAGGTGAACACGCGTGATGCCTATGTTCTTTTTCTTGCCTTCAATATCAATCCCCAGGTACCCCTTGACGCTCATGGGCAGGTCGTACTGCGATATCTGGTAGCCCTTCATCAAGTCGGGATAGGGATAGTTCTTGCGGTCGAATTTGGCATGCTCCGGAATGGAGCAGTTAAGCGCCAGGGCAGTCATAATGGTGAATTCCACAGCCCTCCGGTTAATAGTAGGGAGAACGCCCGGCATTCCCATGCACACCGGGCAGACATGCGTATTGGGAGGGTCGCTGGCATAGTTGGCGCTGCATGCGCAGTACATCTTGCTGCTTGTCAGCAGCTGCGCATGGACCTCTAAACCGATGACCGTCTCGTAGTTCACAGCGGTTGATAGTATAGCAGCATCGTACCGAAGCTTCAAACCGTTGACATTTGGATATAAAAGTTATATAAATACGACAATTATATCTTATGAATATTTCACAAAACATAACTATTTCCCTCGCGAGCAGGGAAGATCGGCTGGAAAGTATCAGCGAAAATATCCTTCTGCTATTGCCGCAGTTATATAGGACATTGCTCAGGGTGAGCCATGGGAAGACCATGAAGAACCCTTTAAACATGCAGTTGCGCATGCTGATCATGCTTACACATGCCGGCATGATGCAGCCTTCAGATATTGGAATCCGCATGGGCATCTCTAAGCCTAATGTATCCGCTCTGACAGATAAGCTGATCGTACTGGGATACGTAGAGCGCAGGCCTGACGATAAGGACAGGCGGGTCGTACATATAGCGATAACAGCGAGGGGGCGGAAGTTTTTGGCAAACCGTCTCCAGCTTGTTAGGAAAGGCATAAAGTATAACCTGTCAGTGCTGGGGCCCGACGACCTGGAAAGTTTATACGAGGCACTGGACACGTTCAAAAGGATCATATCCAAGGTGGACCAGGCTTAATTATGAAACCGCAAATACTTAGAATATCCTCAGGAGTAAAACCGGTATGAACAAGAGATTTTTTTCCGGGTTGACTGCTATTGTTTTAGCAACGGCGATTATTTTCGCAGGCTGCAACGGGTCGCCGGCGCCGGGGCAACTGTCTGTAGCCCGTGTTCAGAAGGGCGACATGGAAGTGAAAGTCAGCGCCGATGGCACTATCGAGATGCCGTCCGCGGTCAACCTTTACTTTGATACCACCATGTTCACTCCTCCCTACAGCGGACGGATAAAAGCCGTGTATGTGCAGAAAGGCGATATGGTCAGGGCCGGCACGACACTGGCCAAGCTGGACGATACCACTCAGAGGCTGGCCGTGGAAGCGGCGCAATACGTTCTGGAACTGGCCATCAACAACGTGGTGCAGACCGTATGCTGTGGCGTCAACCGCTCGCCGGGATTTTACTGTGACGCCGTGGCATTTATGCGGTTTGAGTTCGCCCAGAAGGAACTGGAGAAGGCGCGTGTCCTCTTGCAAACGGGCTATTACGAAGACGCTGCCAGGCAGGTAGCTCTGGCTAAATACGATCTTGAAGGGGCGAAAATATTTTACAGCGACCCCGCTTACCGCCATGTCAGGCTGGACCTGATAGACATAACGCAGTCTGGCTACACCGACTACGATATTGACCTGGCCATCGGGAAGCTGTCGGCCGAGATAGACAACCTGACGGCGCTGCAGTCCTTATTCAAAGACGGGAACTACACCGGCGCTGCTGATGCCATACAGTCGATGCTGACCGAGATGGGCGATACCCACAGCGTGGTCAAGAGATTGAACCACCTGCCGCAGAATTCCATCTATCCCGATACCTGTACCGGGTACACGGTGGTCAGCGAGATACTGATCTCGCTGGACCTGTTAGATACTCTTACGCAGGAGAAGGAGTTCGACGCGTTAAAGTTCGCCGAAACGCTGGCAACGGTCAAACATGATATGGAATTGAGCGAAAAGATCCTGGATGAGAATGTCTCCACCTACCGCGCCGGACTCAATCTCAAGACGCAGCGAGACTACAATATCGCTATCCAGACGGCTATTATAAATCTGCAGCGTGCCAAGCAGGCCCTGCTTAAGACCGAACTGCTGGCGCCCTTCGATGGCCGGGTTACAGATATCAACCTGCGTGCCGGGGATATGATAACCCAGAGGTACGCGGTGACGGGCATGCCGATCGATTCATACGTGATCCAGCTGGCCAACGTCGATTCCGTCCGTATGACCGGACTCATGGATGAGATCGACATCGCCAGGGTAGCCGGTAAGCCGCTGGCTGAACTGAAGCCGGTGATACTGGTGGATGCCTTCCCCGGCCGTCAGTTCAATGGCCGCGTTACTTTTATCTCGCCCTTCGGTCCTGCGCAGTCCAACAGCATACAGTACTACGGTACAGCGCAGACCACATTGCCGACATACAAAATCGAGATAGCGCTGGACCCCGCGGAGACCGCTTACCTGACAGGCGGGATGACGGCAGAGGCAGAGATAGCGGTGGAGGCTCGCATCGGTGTGCTGACGGTGCCCAACAGCGCCATAAGCGGGAAGAACGGGAACTACACGGTGCGCGTGCTCAAAGACGAGGAAACGCACTTGACGGAGCAACGCCCGGTCAAGATAGGGCTGCAAAACAAAACCTGTACTGAAATAAGCTCTGGCCTGGACGAAGGGGAGATGGTGGTATTGGAGAAGGCAGCCGTCCCGGCCAATGCGCTACGTAAGTAAGGTATGAAGCATATATATCAAGCCGGTCCAAATTCAAACGGAGGCAACAACTATGGCTGCTAAGTTATCTGAGAGAGTGAAATCAGGCCTTTCCACCACGCGGGGGAAGGTGATATTCATAGTCGCCCTGGTGGTGGTGCTGGGTGGCCTCGTCGCCCTTGGTTATCTTGTTTACCAGAGCTATAAGTACGTCAGCACCGATAACGCGCGCATCAGCGCTCCGCTTATCGCAGTGCCGGCGCTGGCCCCCAGCCAGATCATCAGCCTGGATGTCGACCTGGGCAGCTACGTCGAGAAGGGACAGAGGATCGCCGTCATGGGCGTGCCGCGCCCGGACAGCCCGGCCGACAGGCAGGGCCTCAAGGAAATACCGCTGGGCCGGGCCAGCCTGGATGCCCCGGTAAGCGGATACGTGGCCGCGGTCTGGTCGTATCCCGGGCAGGTGGTATCCGCCGGCGCCTCCATAGTCACACTTTATGACGCTTCCAACACCTGGGTAATGGCCAACATCTCCGAGGCCGACCTGCACCGGGTTCAGCCCGGCCAGGAGGTTGAAATAAAATGCGATAGTCTGGGTGGCGTCAGGCTTACGGGAAAGGTGGACGGCATCGCTGCCGCGACCGCCGCGACCTTCTCGCTCATGCCTCAGAACAACACCACGAGCAATTTTATCAAGGTGGCGCAGGTGGTGCCGATCAAGATATCGGTGGACAACCCGGCCAACTACGTGCTCATACCCGGAACGTCGGTCGAGGTTAAAATAACGACCAGATAAAAGAGTCGGCAGATGCCCAACACGAGCGAATCACGCGTCCTGGCGGTTGCCATCATCGGCACATTCATGGTGATACTGGACCAGACCATCATGAATGTGGCCCTGCCGCACATCATGGCGGTCTTCAACGAGACAGCCGACCGCGCCCAGCTCGTGGTCTCCGCCTACCTCATGGCTACAGCCATATCCACGCCGGCGGCGGCCTTCCTGGCCCAGCGCTTCGGCATAAAAAAGGTCTACCTTTTCAGCCAGGCGGGTTTCCTGGTCGGCTCCATATTGTGCGGCATGGCCTGGGATACGGGATCGCTGATTACTTTCAGGGTGATGCAGGGGCTGGCAGGCGGCCTGCTCAACCCGCTGGCCATGACATTTCTCTTCTTGAATGTGCCTCCAGAGGACCGAGGCACAGCCATGGCCATTTTCGGCATACCCATGATGCTGGCCCCCGCCATCGGTCCCACGCTGGGCGGCTACATAGTCGACTACTGGAGCTGGCGTATGGTCTTCTATGTGAACGTGCCTGTGGTACTAATAGCCATTGCCATGGGCATCTCCTGGATAGAGGAGACGCCGACCTCCGATACCGGCTTTGATGTCAAGGGTTTCTTCCTGGCGGCAGTCGGGTTCAGCTCAATCCTTTACGCCTTTTCCTACGCGCCAACCTGGCACTGGGATGATTGGCGCATCGTAACCCTGCTGATGGTGGGCTGTGCCTGCATTCTGGCATGGATCATAGTCGAGCTGCGCGTCAAGCGGCCGCTGCTCGACCTGCACATGTTTAAAACCGGCGGTTTCTCGCTCGGCATCGGCCTGACATTCGTCACCACCATCGGTCTGTTCTCGCTGGTGTTCCTGCTGCCGCTGTTCCTGCAGAACCTGCGCGGCTTCTCAGCGTTGGCCAGCGGGCTGATGGTACTGCCCTCGGTTATCGGCTCCATGATATCCATGCCCTTCGCAGGCCGGCTTTACGATAGGATCGGCCCGCGCTTTCCGACTGTGTTGGGCCTGGTCATCACCGGTGTCACCTCCCTCTGGATGCAGGTGCTGGATATCACCACGCCCGACGATACCCTGCGGCTCATCCTATTCGTCAGGGGTATTGGTGTGGGCTTTGCCATGATGCCCGTTATGACCTACGTCCTCGCCTCCGTCCCGCAGCGCATGACGGCCCAGGCCTCGGCCCTGCTGAACGTGTCGAGGACCATCTTCGCCTCTCTTGGCATAGCTATCTTCGCCACCATGCTGGATACCTTCCAGAAGACTAACCTTTCGATGATGGTGCAGACCATTACCCCGGACTCGGTTATCGCACTGCAGATGCTGTCGCAGTTGCAGGTTTACTTTATGCAGGCGGGGATGACGCTGCAGGTGGCCCAGCAGGCGGCCGTCAACCTGCTGTTCCAGTACGTGAATTTAAGGGCCAGCGTCATGGCCTTCGAGATGGATTACGTGATCAGCGCCCTGGTGGTCCTGGCCGGCGTCATCCCGGCCATGTTCCTGCCGTTCGGCCGGATCAAGAAGAACAACGGGCCTGCCATTACGATGGAGTAAAGCCGCCTAAATCCACTTTTTTCGGTGGAAGTAGAGCAGCATGCCTCCCGCCACCGCGGCCATCAGTAAAAGCACGCCCGGATAACCCCATTCGGAGTTCAATTCCGGCATGTTGCGAAAGTTCATGCCATAGAGTCCCACGATGAAGGTAAGCGGTATGAATATGGTGGCCACCACGGTCAGCACCTTCATCACTTCGTTGGTCTTGTTGCTCATGCTCGACAGGTAGATATCGATCAAGCCGCTTACCATATCGCGCGTGTTTTCGATCAGGTCCATGGCCTCGAAGATGCGGTCGTAGACGTCGCGGAAATATGCCACAGTCTCGTCCTTGATCAACGGCGAATTCTTTTTCGACAGGTCGCTCAGTATCTCCCTGGCCGGCCAGATGTACTGTCTTAGCTGCATCATGTTTTTCTTGATGCCCTGAATGGAATTCAATGTGTTGCGTGTGGGATTGGCCACCAGCTCATCTTCCTTTTCCTCTATCTGGTCGCCGAAGCTCTCGACGGTATTGAAATAGTTATCCACGATGGTGTCGATGATGCGGCAGGCCAGGAAGTCGGGGCCCATCTTGCGTACGACCGAATCGGCGATCTTTATTTCATCGCGCAGTTCCCCGAAAAAATCCCCCGGGCTTTCCTGGAAGGTTACAAGGTAGTTCTTCCCGAATACGATGCTGAGCTGTTCCGCGATGATCGAATCATTGGTTCTGTCGAATTCAAGCATCTTGAGTATCAGGAGCAGGTAATGCCCGAAATCCTCCTGCTTTACCCTGTGTCCCGTGTTGGCGATATCCTGGATGGTCAGCTCGTGCAGGTTGAAGATGCTCCCGATCGATTGCAGAAGCGCAGAATCAGTGACCTTGTCGACGTTGATCCAGGTGACGCCGGCTTTTTCCCTGCACGCTTCGCAGTCTTCGATGGATGCATCGATCTTGATCTGGTAATCAGTTTTATCGTAGTAGATGACGCTGATTGCGGAAGCGTTTGGTTCACTCATAAGTATCCGTCCCGATTCAATGTGTTTTACCCCTTGCCATCGAGGCAAATATACCACCAATGCAGAGCGCCGTAAAGACGGCGAAGGCCGTCTGCAGGCTTTGGACATACTGCGGGTACACTTCAGGTGTGACCTGTACGCGCCCCATGAAAAGGGATATCAGCAGCATGGCGATGCCCAGGCTGAACATCTGGCCGGTCAGGCGCATCGTGGCCAGGGTGGCCGACGCCACACCCAGCGATTTCTTGTCCACCGAGCTCATAACGGCATTGATGTTGGGTGAGGAGAAGAGGGCAAAGCCGGCGCCCAGCAGTATCAAGCATACTATGATGTACCACAGGGCTGTTTCAATACCGATGAATACCAGCAGCAGCAGCCCGGCGGCCGTCAACGCCATGCCCGTAGAGGCCAGTAGACGGGGCTCGATCCTGTCGGAAAGACGTCCTGCAAGCGGTGAAAAGACGGCCTGGACAACCGGCATGGCTACCAGCGCTATACCGGCGTTGCCCGGTGTCAATCCCCTTATATACTGCAGATACAGGCTGAGCAGGAAACCGACCGCGAAGGTTGCGCTGTAGTTGATGAATGCGGCGAGGTTTGAGAAGGCGAAGACCTGGTTGCTGCGGAAGAGGGAGATATCCAGCACAGGGCTTGCTGTTAAAGACTCCCATTTTACGAAGGCCGTCAGCACGGCCAGTCCGGCCGTCAGAGAAAGGAAGCCGTACCACGCCGGCAGTTCAGAGAGACCGTACATGACGGCGACCAGGCCTATGCCGTAGATGACGGAGCCTGCCAGGTCGAACGTCTCGCCGCGCGCCTCCGCCCACTCGGATTTAAGCTTCCACAGGGTAAAAATCAGCAGAACTGCGCACAGGATTGTATTGAGCCAGAAAAGGCTGCGCCATCCGAGATATTGCGTTATCAGTCCGCCCAGGAAGGGCCCCAGTGAAAGCCCCAGATAGGTGACGGCGATATTGATGCCCATGGCCTTTCCCCGCTCGCCGGGCGGGTAGACAGAGGAGATGATGGCCGTGATCGTTCCGAAGATCATGGCCCCGCCGATACCCTGTATTACACGTGCGGCTATGAGGATATCCGGCGACCATGACAGCGCGGCGATGATCGAGGCGGCGCCGAAGATTGCCCCGCCGTAGATGAAGACCTTTTTTCTGCCTTTGATGTCGGCGATGCGGCCCATCGGGATGAGAAAAACTGCCGCGGAGAGGATGAACGATGTTGCAATCCAGCTCAATGTGATGGCGTCGACCGGGTACTCCATGCCGATGGACGGCAGTGCGATGTTCACTGACGCTGACATAAAGGGTGTGAGGAAGGCCGCGATGGAGGTCACCAGGAGGACTGCTGCCCTGGGACTTTGGCCGGACGTGTCAGATTTTATAATTGTGCTCTCCGGCCATCATTCTATTTGAAAGCGGGCTACCTGAGGCTGTTTCAGCAGTTCCCACCTGCCGCGTACACCCTGGCACAGAGCTCCGAGCTCGATGTGCAGCATGGCTATGCCGCAGTCCAGCCGCTTGGCCACGGTGAATTCGGGTCCGCGTTCTTTCACATAAACTGCGATATCTCGTTCCTCTATGCGAAAACCCCAGGGCTGGCGGTTTACGGCCGATGGCGCCAGGCGGGCTGCTTCGACCGCAGAGCGTGCCCATCCCGGCCAGGAAGCTTCCGGCAATCCGCTGACCATGGAAAGCAGGGGCTTGCGCTGGTGGTTGGACCCGAAACCGCTTAATACCTTCTCCTCGAATGACCATTGCTCCCTGGTATAGCCCACGGGCGATACACAGATCAGCCTCTCTTGTTTCTCAAGTTTAATCATGGCCCTGACCGCTTTAGCGTTATACGTGAGCGCCACCCAGCAGGTGCCCAGGCCGAGCGAAGTGGCCTCGAGTATAGCGGTCTCACCCGTATAGCCCATTTTCTCCTGCATGTTGGGATCGGAAGTATCGCCTATGAAGGCTAAAAAAGCCGGAGCGCCTTTGATATTGCTGTAAAAACCGAGCGCATTGGCGAAGATATCGTCAGGCGGCTTGTCGATGAACTCCACACGCACGCCGCTGTAGGGCCTGAATCCGCTGCATACATCATGGAGCCTCTTGCGGCTTTCTGCTCCTATGGGCTTGTCCTTATCGTAGTTGCGGCGAGAGCATCTGGCGTTGATGGCCGGGTACCACCCGGGCGATATTTCTATCATAACTTGACCCCCATTATATTAGGTTTCCCTGTAGTGGGCATACCTTCAGGTGCGCCTGTTATGCGGACGGGTTTAAAAACCCGTCGCCACGGCGTTTCTCAAAAATCCTCGCCAGTAGAATGCTCAACAAGTACAACACGATCAATGGCAGGGCTATCAGCGTCTGGTTGACAGGGTCGAGGGTGGGAGTGATGACTGCACCCAGCACAAAGGCCAGTATGACAGCCCATTTCCACTGGGCTGCCATCCATTTCGAGGACAGTATGCCCAGCCTGGCCAGAAGGGTGGTGATAACGGGAGTTTCGAATACCAGGCCGATGGCCAGCAGCAGCCTGGAAACCAGCGAGATGTAGTTGCCTATCCTGATCTGGGGAGTGGCTATGCCTGCGCCGAAGCTCAGCAGGAACTGCATGGCGGGTGGGATGAGCACGAAGTAGCCGAAGAGCACACCGCCGGAAAACATCAGGATGATGAATGGCAGGATGATCCAGACGTACTTCCTTTCCCCCGGTGTGAGTGCCGGCGATACAAAGACTATTAGTTCGTAGACCAATACCGGCATGGCGATGATGATGCCGCCGATCAGGCACACCTGCATGTAGGTGCCCAGCATCTCGGTCACCTCTACGAAGATCAGGTTGATATCGCCGGCCGGCCGGATGAGTATGGCGAAAAGCTGGTCGGCGAAGGCGAATGCGATAAGGATGCCGGCGGCTATGGCTGCCAGGCAGACGATCAGCCGCCTCCGTAATTCCTCGAGATGTGTTGAGATGCCTTTCAAATCAGAGGAGCTCATTTGATACAGGTTTAAGGCGGGACCTGGCGGGAGGGCTTGTCCCCGTCGCCCGGCCGTCCCGGTTTTTCTCCTTCCAGTTCTTTAGATAGGCTGTTTTGTATATCCGAGGCGTCTTTCGACAGTTTGCGCATGACCTGGCCGGCCGTCTTGCTTAGGTTCACTATGCGTTTGGGCCCGAATAGTACAAAGGCTATTAAAAGGACGAAAATTATCTCCGGCAGGCCGATCCCAAAAAAGTCCATGGCTTACAACTGCTTCACAGGAATAGTTGAAATGGAAATTATAAAGATTGTGCGTTTGAGCTGTCTTTGTCCTTGCCTGCGGCATCGGTCTTGTCGGCCCCGGACCCCTGGTCTTTTCCATCTTCGCCCGAAGCGCCTTTGCGGAAGTTGCGTATAGCTTTTCCCAGGGCGTCTCCGATCTGGGGCAGCCGGGTGGCGCCGAAAACCATCAAGACTATCAGGAGGACAAGTAACAGCTCAGGTATGCCGAAACTGCGAAACATAGCTCACTTCCTGTTAATATCAGTCGTATCTATACAAAGGATACGTACGGGTAATTTCTAACACAAATACCCTGCTTAGTCAAAGATGTCGATCGTATCCTCAGGCGGTGACTCGGATGGCCGCCTCACCGGCCACGGGGCATTTGTATTCGCACAGTCCGCAGCCGATGCAGCGACCGGCCAGCACTGTTGGGCGCTGCAGTGTTATTTTGCTGCCGTCCTCCTTTTTTACTTCGGTTGTACTCAGCAGTATGGCTTTGCGGGGAACCGGGCACATCTCCTCGCAGACGCTGCAGGGCGTATTCTGCGCCCAGGGCAGGCAGCGACTGCGGTCGATGAATGCCCTGCCTATAATCGTGACCTTCTTCCTGGCCAGGCTAAGCGCCGGTATGGCTGCCACGGGGCAGGCCTGGCCGCAGGCGTTGCAGGAGTACTGGCAGAAGCCGCTGCGCATGACCAGCAGCGGGGTCCAGAGCAGTTCGCCCCCCGCCTCCAGACGCGAGGGCTGTATCGCGCCGGTCGGGCAGGCCTTGATGCACTCGCCGCAGCGTATGCATTTGGCCGTCATGTCCTCCTCGTTGGCCCCGGGCGGGCGGATAATGTACGGATTGGGCCGTCTGCTGAAGGGGTTGAGCTTGAAGAGCACGGCCAGGAGGACGCCCGCGCCCAGTCCCAGGAAAAGCTGGCGGCGCACCGGGTCGTAGCTGTTGAGCTTCGCCGGCGCGTACACGGCGCCGAAATCGCTGGTCGAGCAGGGGCAGGAGTCCATGCATTTCAGGCACATGATACACTCGCCCGGATCGCTGGAGCAGTCTTTATCCCTGCGTATGGTGCCGGTGGGGCAGGCGTTTTCGCACAGCTTGCATTTGATGCAGCTATCGTTGACGCGCCGGCGCACCAGGCTGATCTTGCTGATAAGTCCGTAGAAAGCTCCCAGCGGGCATAGGTAGCGGCACCAGAACCTCTCGGCGACGAGGTTCAACAATATGATGCCCGCGAATATAGCGGCGAAAAGCCAGCCGTCCGGGTAACTTAGCTGAGTGGTCGGTAGCAGCAATGATCTAATAGTCGTATCGAAGCGCGTCAGCGGCTCATGGAGAGCAGGTACATTGTTGAGTGCAGACTCCGCGGCATTGATTGCGAAGTCGAGGCCGGGCCACACAGCGGTGGCGAAGGTACGCACCATGATAGTAAGAGGGTCGAATATCAGTAGCGTCAGGTTGGATAACACGGCTGCGGCTATTACGGCGATGAGGATGATGTATTTAGCGGACCTCCAGCCGTCGGCGATCTTAATTTTCCTGCTGCGCCATTTATTGAAGGGAAACCATTCAATCACAGTGCCCAGCGGGCAGAGCCAGCCGCACCAGGCCCTGCCGAAGACTAGCGATAGTGCCACCATTGTCAGTGAGATGGCTAAGAGTGGCTGGATACTCCTGCTGGCTATGATATTGGCCAGCGCTGCCAGAGGATCGAGGCGCATCAGCAGAGGAAGCGCGCCTGAGAAAAGAGCCAGGAAGCCGAGGAAGGCGATCACCTGCACGGACGTGCGTAAGTTAAGCCAGCTCCGCGTGTTCCAGCCGGCCGGTTTCTTTTTATTAGCTGCCAAGCGTGATTTCCTTGACGTCCAGCTTGCTGAGGTCGTTGCTGCCCAGGCCCATGCCGGCGGCTATCTTTATATGTGGTATATCGTCGGGCTGGAGTCCGAAGAGCGAGGTGGCATAGCTGTCCACCGCCACGATATCTGTCCCGGCGATAACAGTGTCCGGCTTTTCGACGTCCTTGAGGTTGCCCCCCGTGGGGCCGTTGGCCGTCAGGATACGGATTGCGTCGATGATGGTCAGCGTCGGCCTGACGCGGCTGGCCAGGTCGGCGATGCGCTGGTGGAGGTTGAGATGAAAAAGCTGGGCGGAGTTGATGGCGCCCATCAGGTTTTTCATGCCCAGTGTGAGCAGCGACGATCCATGCTGCTTGGCAATGGGCATATTGATGAGGACGTCGGCCTTGAGGATGTCCTCGTAGATGTCCCACTTCTTGATGTCCCTGCCCAGCGGTATATCGGTGGAGGCGTAATTGAAGCGGGACATCAACTCGATCTCGCCGCCCGCATTCTCCACCTGTTCCCTGATCCCGCTGTTTATAAAGCCCGATTCAGCCGTCCCGCTGAAGGGCTTGTCCATTACGCGCACCCTGCCCGCGCCGGCCTCCAGGCAAAGCTTAACCACGGCGGCCACCAGCCAGGGATTGGTGGTGGCGGCGTACTCGTAGGTCCGCATGGCCGGGCCGATATTGGGCTTAATGATGACGTTGTCGCCCTTTTTAACGAAGCGTTTCATGCCGCCCAGCAGTTCAATGGCCTTGCGCGCCAGGTCCTCCGGATCGCCGCCGCGCACAACAGCGATGTCCGGGTATTTGGCGGACGATGCTTCAGGCTCGTTCTTTTCCGGAATTGCCGGCGCAGGTATGGTGGCTGGAACCACCTGAGGCGCAGCGCAGGCGCTGACAAACCTTGCAGCGAGTAATGCGCCGATACCTGCAAGGGCGAACCTGAGAAAATCGCGGCGGGTGAATTCTGCCATAAATATCAGGTATAAGGAATTATAGGAAGAGGGTGACGGCGAGTCAAAGCTACGTTTTACCCAAAGCGCATATCATGTAACGCCTGTTGTTGAATTAGTTGTGCCGATTACATATAATCCAGGCCTAAAGACGAGGAGGTGATAGCGAATGGCAAAGCTGAACGAGGAGATGAAGGCCCTCATTGCAGGACAGCAGGCTTACGTGGGGACTGCCAGTCCGGAGGGCAAGCCGAACATCGCTCTGAAGGGCAGCACCAAGGTACTGGACGATGAGCATATTTCCTTTTACGAGATGTCCGGGGGAAGGACCTGGCAGAACGTGCAGAAGAACCCCTGGGTGGTGATTGTGGTGGCCGACCGCGGCAAGATGCAGGGCTACAGGTTTGAGGGGACGGCTGAGATCGTATCGGACGGGCCGATGTACGACGATGCTAAAAAGCTGGCCGAGGCCATGAAAATCCCCGTACCGCCCAAGGCCGCGGTCAAGGTTAAGATAGAGGAGATATACAACCTGGGAAAGGGCGGGATGAAAGTATCCTGACCGGCAACCGGAATAAAAGGAAGGAGGCTACAAAATGGCAGTTGATTATCCGGTTAGTCTAAAAGTCGAATACCCGGAACGCAATCTGAACCGGCTGATAACATTCTTCCGCATCTTCACGGTAATACCCATTTTGATCATACTTTACCTGCTGATGGGGAGCAGCTTCCAGACCGGGTCCAAGGAAGCGGGTACGATCGTCTCCGGCATTGGCCTGATCTTTCTCCCGCTGATATTGATGCTGCTGTTTCGCAGGAAGTATCCGAAATGGTGGTATGACTGGAACCTTAACTTTGCTAAGTTCAGCTACAGGGTAGCATCCTACTTTTACCTGATGACCGACGTTTATCCATCCACCGACGAGGAACAGAACGTTCAACTGGAAATGGCGTACCCGGACGCGACCAGGCTTAACCGCTGGCTGCCGCTGGTCAAGTGGTTTCTGGCCATACCTCATATTATCGTGCTGTGCTTCCTGGGCATCGCCGCCCTGGTGGTGATCATTATCGCCTGGTTTGCCATCCTTTTCACGGGCAAATACCCAAAGGGCCTATTCGATTTCGTGCTGGGTGTGATGAGGTGGGGCTTCAGGGTCATGTGCTATGCCATGATCATGATAACCGATAAGTACCCGCCATTCGCCCTGGACACATAGAAATATATGGCAGTCGAAACGGCCTCGCGCACGGAACGCTTCCAGCGCATAAAAAAGGAGCTGCTGGGTAGCAGAGTGCACCTTTGCCCGGAGAGGGCCTACCTGGTGACGGACTTCTTCAAGCACCACGATGACCCATCGAAACCCATGATAATCCGGCGTGCCATGGCGACCCGATATATCCTGCAGAATAAGTCAGTGAGGATATATCCTGATGAGCTGATTGTGGGGAACATGGGCAGCTATCGTATCTCTGCACTCATGCAGCCGGAGCTCAGCGGAGTCTTTTTTGCTGCGGATATACCGCGTATCGATAAGAGGAAAACAACGCCGTTGCTGATGCCCTGGAAGGACCGGCTCAGGATCATGTTCGACGTCATCCCTTACTGGCTTTTCAGGAACATGCCGTTCAGGGCCTTCTTTCCACATATAGGCAAGCTCATGCAGTACGCGGCTGAACAGCTCAAAGCCACTTATTATCTTATCAATGAAGCCGGAGGTATAGGGCATTTCCTGCCCAATTACGAGAAGATGCTCAGACTGGGCGTGAAAGGATATCTGGAATCGATGGAAGGTAGAGGCGGTGACCTTCATAGCGCGGCCGCTATAGTTTGCGAGGGTATGCTTACCTATGCTAGCCGGGTTGCCGATGAGGCTGGGTGGATGGTATCCGCCGAACAGGACCCCGTCAGGCGCAGGGAGCTGCAGGAAATAGCCACTGGTTGCCGTCGGGCGCCGCAGAACCCGGCCGCAACTTTTCAGGAAGCTTTGCAGTCTTTGTGGCTCACTCACATGGCTGTCTGCCTGGAGAGCATTAACTCGGCGGTCTCCTTTGGCCGCATGGACCAGATTTTATACCCTTATTACAGGCGGGACCTTGAGGCAGGTCTTATCACGAGGGAGGAGGCCAGAGAGTTGCTGCTGTGCTTCTCGGCCAAGGCTGCCGAACACGTATTCCTGCTGTCAGAAAGCGTCAGCCAGTACCACGGAGGGTATCTGGTGGTGCAGGCTGCCGTCGTCGGCGGTATGGACAGGGACGGCGCGGATGCAACCAATGAATTGACCTACCTGATGCTCGACGTGATGGAGGAGGCCGGCCTGCGCGACCCCAATTACCATGCGCGGTTGCACAGCGGGTCCCCCGAAGCATACCTGCACAGGTTGATCGAGGTGGCCAAGAAGGGCAACGGCGTGCCGGCTGTATTCAGCGATGAAGCGGCCATCAAATCGCTTGTCGCCAACGGTTTCCCTCTTGAGGAGGCCAGGAACTACGCGATCGTGGGTTGCGTGGAGCTGGCATTGCCCGGCAGGAGCTTTTTCTCCACCGATGCCGCCCTGATGAACCTCCCGATTTGCCTCGAGATGGCGCTCAACCGGGGACGTCAATTCGGCAGCGGCAAGCGACGGGGCGCTTCAACGGCGGATCCTCGCAAGTTCGCATCGATTAGAGAGGTTGTGGATGCTTTTTCCGTGCAGGTTAACTACATAGTTGGCCGTCTGGTGGACGATATACAGGTCGTGGAGCGCGGCAATCGTGACTACCATCCCACTCCTTTTTCATCCATGCTGGTGGACGGCTGCATCGAGTCGGGAAAAGACATCAGCGGGGGGGGCGCCCTGTTTAACTCAAGCGGAATCCAGGGAGTCGGGCTGGCAGACGTGGCCGATTCTCTGGCGGCGCTGGATGAGCTTGTCTTCCGCAGAAAAAAGTACACTATGGCGAAGGTTTGCGACGCGCTCAGGCATGATTTCCGCTCCAGCCCGGGCCTGCAGGCGGAGCTGGCTGCTGCGCCCAAGTACGGCAACGATCACGATTTGCCTGACGGTTACGCCGCCGAAGTGGCCGGCATCTTTTACGGGGCGCTGACCGGGCATAACAATACGCGAGGTGGCAAGTACGTTCCTGGATTTTACTCTGTCACATGCCATGTGGCATTCGGGTCGCTGGTGGGCGCTCTGCCCAGCGGACGCAGGGCGGGCCAACCTTTCGCCGCCAGCATGGGCGCCTCTAATGGCAAGGACAGGCTTGGCCTTACGGCCCTGCTCAACTCGGCGGCCTGTATCGATCCCTGTCATTCCCCCAATGGTTATGCTCTCAACCTGCGATTCGATCCCTCGGTCGTCGAAGGCCAAAGCGGAACGGATATAATTGCAGCGCTGCTGCGCGGTTTTTTCGAGAAGGGGGGTATGGAGGTGCAGTTCAACGTGCTGGACCCCGATATGCTGGAAGATGCCTACAGTCACCCTGGCAAGTATCCGGGCCTGGTGGTGAGGGTGGCAGGGTACTGCGCCTATTTCGATGACTTGCCGCAGCCGTCAAAGCTGGAGATTATACAGCGCACGCGGTTGAAATTATAATGCCGATGCACATTACATAAATCCGCAGGATCAAATGGGAGATCACTTTTACGGCAAGAAGGACATCGAGAAGGCGGCCAAAATGTACGCGCTCAAGCCGGAGTTGATGCGGGCCTACCTTGATTTCGACGGCAAGGTCATGGCGGCCCTGGAAGAATAGATTTCATCAGCAGAGGACGTTTTCCATGATTTCGATACGGCTTGGCTCGCCGCCGGCCGGGTCGAGTTCGACAGCGACGAAATCGATGCGCCAGTTTTCAGGCAGGCCGCGGTGGCTGGTCAGGTAATCGAGTGCCGTAGCGATAAGCCTATTTTTTTTGACAGAGGTCATCGATTCTTCGGGTGCCCCGAAAGTGTTGCCCGTCTTAGTGCGCACCTCGATAAAAACAATATAGTCGCTATGGCGGGCAATCAGGTCAATTTCACCGTGGCGGCAGCGGTAATTCTTATCCAGGATGCGGTAACCTTTCTTTTCCAGGGCCCTGCAGGCGAGCTGTTCCCCTCGTTTTCCGATCTCCTGTTTCTTCATATCAGCCTGGTCAGATCCCGCAGAGGAGAGTAGGTCATCCTGTGTATACGCGATGCGCCGAGGCGGCGCAAACACTTCAGGTGCTCGCGTGTGCCGTAACCCTTGTGACGGCCTAATTCATATCCGGGGTAGCGCTCATCCAGTTCCAGCATGATGCGGTCGCGCGTGACCTTGGCCGCCACCGATGCGCATGCAATGCTCAACACCATGCGGTCACCCCTGATGATGGCCTTCTGAGGTACGGGTATATTCCTCAGTCTGACGGCGTCGATCAGCAGGTATCCCGGCGGCTCCGCCAGCGCTGCCAGCGCCAGCTTCATGGCCCTTCTGGTGGCGTTAAGGATGTTTATCGTGTCGATGACATCCGGCTCGACCACGCCGATGCCCATCTCAATCCTGCATTCAATCATGCATTCGAAAACATGACGCCGTACCTTCTCCTGCAGCAGCTTGCTGTCCCTGACCATGGGCACCCAGGGGAAATCAGGTTCAGGGGGCAGTACGACGACGGCTGCCACAACCGGCCCTGCCAGCGCTCCGCGGCCGGCCTCATCCAGGCCGGCGATGCGCCGGTAACCCAGTGAGTACAGCGCCTGCTCTTCCCTGAGGTGGGGGATATTGGGATCTGTTTTCTTACGGACGCTCATCCAGCACCGTCAATACACGGTCCAGCACGGCCTTCGCCAGTTTATCAACCGGCTGCTGTGCCTCTAATACAAACCAGCGGTCGGGAGCGCGCCCGGCAAGCTCGAGGTAGCCGTCCCTCACCCTGCGGTGGAAGGCCATCTCCTCGGCCTCGAAGCGGTCACCGCCTTTATTGTGCTTGCGACCCAGGCCTGCCTCGGGCGGCGAATCCAGCAAAAAGATGAGGTCGGGCTCCAGTCCGCTGGTAGCAACGCTGTTGATTGATTCGATGAGACTCACTCCCAGTTCCCGGCCGTATCCCTGGTAGGCGAGAGTGGAGCCGGAGAAGCGATCGCATATCACGTTAGTGCCTTCATTGAGGGCAGGAAGGATGACGTCCCTGATAAGCTGCGCACGGCAGGCGGCAAAAAGAAAGAGCTCGGTTTGCGGGCTGATATTGAAATCGCGCTTGACTTTCAGGATAGTCCTGATCTTGTTGCCCAGTGGTGTGCCGCCGGGCTCATGCGTCGGCACCACGGGTATTTTACGATGTTCCAGATTCTTATAGAGAAGCTCGGCCTGGGTGCTCTTGCCGCAGCCTTCACCGCCTTCGAAAGTGATAAACAATCCCTTACGCTTCGGCATAATGAAATTCAAATAACAGGCATTTCAGTTATTTACGATCTTGACCCGCCGCCCGGGCTCGCGCCCGGAGCTGCTGGAAGTGACGTCATGCCTTTCGGCCAGTACATGCTGCAGACGCCGGATAAATGAGTTCTGGGGGCTGAGCTCCACCTCTTTCTTGCCGTTTTTGACCTCGTCTATAGCCTGCCGGGCCTCGTCAAGGGCAGAGTTCACGACCTCATCGCGGGGCCCCGTGTAAATGCTCTCCAGGCAGTGGCGCAACTGCTGCAGGCTGTTGCCGCGTATAGCATAAATTGGTATGCCCTGCATCTCGGCGTCCCGCAATTTCTGCGGCTTGCGACGGAAATAGTTTTTGGTTGTGATCAAAATATTAGATAGTTGCAGATCATCCGTGATATCGATGGCCAGGCCTTTTTCATGTGCCGCCTGCTCAAGGATCGGCCGGTTTATGCCGAAAAGGAAAACTCGCAAACCCTGCTTTAGCAACTCAGGTTTTTTTTGGGTTTCATGTATGGTCGCGGCCTGCTCTTTGACAACGTTGCCGTCGGGATCCAGCCACCTGACCTCGGAACGGCTTTCCTTACCGTGCAGGACGCAATCCACGGCGTCTGCCACATCGGGATGCACCAGTACCTTGTACCGTTCCTGTATCTCAACTACAATGTCGAATGTGGGTGGGGCTTTGCGCTCCAGCACCGATTTTTGCGTGTGACGGCGGCGCGCCTCCTCGTCCCCCAGGGTTACTGTCTGTATGCCGCCGAGGAGGTCGGACAGTGTGGGGTTCATCATGAGGTTCTGCAGGCTGTTGCCGTGGGCGGTGCCCACCAGCTGGACGCCGCGCTCGGCTATGGTGCGGGCTGCCTCAGCTTCCAGGCTGGTGCCTATTTCATCTATAATAATCACTTCAGGCATGTGGTTCTCCACGGCCTCGATCATCACAGCGTGCTGGAGTGTGGGTGTCGGCACCTGCATGCGCCTGGCATGACCGATGGCGGGATGCGGTATATCGCCGTCCCCAGCGATCTCGTTAGAGGTATCGACCACGATCACCCGTTTCTTGAGGTCGTCGGCCAGCACGCGGGCTGTTTCCCGCAATATGGTGGTCTTGCCGATGCCGGGAGGTCCCATCAGCAGGACGTTATTGCCGGTCTCCACCAGGTCCTGGATTATTTTAGCCGTTCCCATCACGGCGCGGCCCACACGGCAGGTCAACCCGACGATCTTTCCTTCACGGTTTCTGATGGCCGAGATGCGGTGGAGCGTGCGGGTCAGGCCTGCGCGGTTGTCGCCGCTGAATGAGCCTATGCGGCTGGTGACATGCTGTATGTCTGCTTCTGTAACTTCGTGATCGCCTAATAATATCTCGCGTTCGGGGAAACGTGCTTCCGGCAGCCGGCCGAGGTCCATGACAATTTCCAGCAGGTCACCGTTTACAATCTCTTGCTTGAGGTCCGAGGCGATGTGAGGGGGCATCACGGCCAGCAACGAGCGGATATCATCGATGTCTACCGTCTGCAAGCTATCCCCTCTATATTGATGGATATGGCATCGATAGCCATGAATTGTGCGGGCAAATTACCAACCCCTGGTGGCCAGTAAATTGTCTTCAGGTATGCTTTTGATATCGAGGCCGGGCATGGCGGAGCCAAGTGCCCTTGAAACCTCGGCGACGATGGCCGGGTCGTTGTAATGGGTTACAGACTTCACGATGGCCGTGGCGCGCGCCTGGGGATCACTGGATTTAAAGATGCCCGAGCCCACGAAGACTCCCTCGGCCCCGAGTTGCATCATAAGGGCAGCGTCAGCCGGCGTGGCTACACCGCCCGCGGCAAAATTGACAACCGGCAATTTGCCGCTCTTGTGCACCTCGATAACCAGATCAAGTGGGGCGCCCAGCATTTTAGCTTCGGCGGGGAGCTCGTCGGCGCTCATCGATTGCAGCCTGCGCATGGCAGCCTGTACCGTGCGCATATGACGCACGGCCTCAACTATGTTGCCCGTGCCGGCTTCACCCTTTGTGCGTATCATCGCGGCGCCCTCGGCGATCCTTCGCAGGGCTTCGCCAAGGTCGCGGCAGCCGCAGACGAAAGGCACTTTAAAATCATGCTTCCATACGTGATGGCTCTCGTCCGCCGGGGTCAGCACCTCCGATTCGTCGATAAAGTCGACACCCAGTGCCTGCAGGACCTGGGCCTCCACGAAGTGGCCGATACGGCATTTCGCCATGACCGGTATGGTCACGGTCTTCATGATAGCCGTTATCACGGTGGGGTCGGCCATCCTGGCCACGCCGCCGTCCTTGCGGATATCGGCGGGTACACGCTCAAGCGCCATCACCGCACAGGCGCCGGCATCCTCGGCTATCTTGGCCTGATCCGGTGTCACGACATCCATAATGACCCCGCCCTTGAGCATCCGGGCAAGGCCTGTTTTCACTTTCCAGGTACCTGTATTCATCTCTATATTTTCCATTTTAATTTCGTATTATTCTGCGATTAACCTGCTGCAACAGATAAATTATAGCACGGATATCAGCCGATTTGAATTTGTTATAATGTGTGGCCGGATTGCTATGCCACCCGGCGCCCGGCAATAGATATTATACTACGCAGGACCGCTGAAGAATATGGAATATGAGAGGACCGTCCTTGAAAATGGCATGAGGGTCGTAACATGCCGCATGCCACACACCAGGTCGGTGTCCCTGATGTTTTTCGTCATGACGGGGAGCTGCTATGAAAACGATGGTGAGGCCGGGATATCGCATTTTATTGAGCATATGTGCTTCAAAGGCACAAAAAAGCGCGGCAGCTCACGTGAGATAAGCGAAGCCATAGAGGGCGTGGGCGGCATCTTAAACGGTGGCACCGACCGCGAGTTGACATCATACTGGTGCAAGCTGGCTAGCCAGCACCTGGAAATGGCCGTAGATGTCATAGTGGACCTGGTGCGGCGCCCGCTTTTTCGCCAGGAAGATGTAGAAAAAGAGCGGCAGGTCATAATTGAAGAGATTAATATGAGCCTGGATTCTCCACAGCAGCGCGTGGGCATGATCCTGGACGACATGATGTGGCCCGGCAAACCGCTGGGTAGGGACGTTGCCGGGACGAAGGAGACTGTCACAGCCATCACGCGCGATCAGATGATTAGACACCTCGACAGGTTTTACACGCCGTCAAACATGCTGGTCAGCATAGCCGGGGACTTTGATCTGGGCAAAGTTGTAGCTCTGCTGAGGCAGGCCGAGGCCGGATGGCACGTCGGCGAGCGGCCGGAGTATATCGACAGCAAAGTTAAGCAAGGTTCGCCTCAGACGAAAATAGAATACCGTGAAACCGAGCAGGTCAACCTGATGCTGGGTACAGAGGGCCTGTCCATCTTTGACCCTGACAGGTTTGCCCTCGACCTGTTGAGCATGGTCTTAGGCGAGGGCATGAGCAGCCGCCTGTTTACGGAGATAAGGGAGAACCTCGGGCTGGCCTACGATATCCACAGCTATGTCGAGCATTTCCGCGAAACCGGCTCCTTTGTTATCCAGGCCGGCATTGATCCAGCGCAGACAGGGAAAGCGGTAAGGGCAATACTTGAGCAACTGTCGGCAGCCAGGGATGGGGTATCCAGGGCGGAATTGGATAAGGCCAGGGAGATGGTCAAGGGACGTATGCTATTGAGTATGGAGAACAGCCGCAACGTGGCGGGGTGGTACGGCGCACAGGAGATGTTGACCGGCAAGATCATGACCATTGATGAAGTTACACAGATAATTGAAAACATTACTCTGGAAGATATTCGGCGCGTAGCGGGTGGGCTTTTCTCTGCGGAGAAGTTGAACCTGGCCATAGTGGGGCCGTTTAAAGACGAAGCCGGTATAGCGGGACTGGTCAGGCTGTAAACGCTGGATGAAATAAAGAGGCCGCCCCGGCGGGGCGGCCTCTTTTAATTGCATTTACTTGATTTTTTAATACTCAGGCATCTGTGGCATCGGTGGTCCCATCTTGTCCTTCTCGGGGATATCGCAGACCAGCGATTCGGTGGTGAGGATCATGGTGGCGATGCTGGATGCGTTCTCAAGAGCGGTGCGGGTGACCTTGAGCGGATCGATGATGCCCTTGCTGACCATGTCGACATAATCTTCGTTGAGCGCATCGTAGCCGAAGCCCCTTTTGCTGCGCTTAACCTTGTCGACGACCACGGAGCCTTCCTGGCCGGCATTGATGGCGATCCAGCGAAGCGGCTCTTCGACGGCCTTCTTGATTATATCGACGCCTGTGCGCTCGTCGCCTTCGGCCTTGACCTTATCAAGCACGTGCAGGGCGTTGAGCACAGCCACGCCGCCGCCCGGCAGTATGCCTTCCTCGACGGCAGCCCTGGTCGCTGAAAGGGCGTCCTCCACCCTGTGTTTTTTCTCTTTAAGTTCAACCTCGGTGGCAGCGCCGACTTTGATAACGGCAACGCCGCCGGCCAGCTTGGCCAGCCTTTCCTGCAGCTTTTCCTTATCGTAGTCGGACGTGGTCTCGTCGATCTGGGCCTTGATCTGCTTGATGCGGGCTTTAATAGCATCGTCCGAGCCCTTGCCCTCGACTATGGTGGTGTTGTCCTTGTCGGACACCACTTTCCTGGCGCGGCCGAGGTCGGCTATCGCGGCTGAATCAAGCTTGCGGCCGATCTCTTCGGAGATGACTTTGCCGCCTGTCAGCATGGCGATATCCTCGAGCATGGCCTTGCGCCTGTCGCCGAAGCCCGGCGCCTTGACGGCCAGGCAGGTGAGCGTGCCGCGCAGTTTATTGACAACCAGCGTGGCCAGGGCCTCGCCCTCGATGTCCTCGGCGATGATGACCAGGTTCTTGGATACCTGGAGTACCTTCTCCAGTATGGGTAGAAGCTCGGAGATGGCGGAGATCTTTTTATCGGTGATGAGGATGTAGGGGTCCTCGATCTCTGTCTTCATCTGCTCGGCATTGGTAACGAAATAAGGGCTGATGTAGCCGCGGTCGAACTGCATGCCCTCGACGTAATCGGTCTCGTATAGCAGGCCTTTGGACTCCTCGACGGTGATGACGCCGTCCTTGCCTACCTTCTCCATGACCTCGGCGATGAGGTTACCGATCTGCGGATCTGCTGCGGAGATGGTAGCCACCTGGGTGACCTGCTCCTTGGTGGTAACAGGGGTCGCCATCTTCTTAAGCTCGACTACCATGGCCTCGACGGCCTTCTCGACGCCGCGCTTGAGCGCCATGGCGTCGGCGCCTGCAGCTATGTTCTTGAAGCCTTCTGTTACGATAGCCTGGGCCAGCACCGTGGCCGTGGTTGTGCCATCACCGCATTTATCATTTGTTTTGGTGGAAGCTTCCTTAACGAGCTGGGCCCCCATGTTCTCAAAGGGATCGGGGAGCTCGATGTCCTTGGCTATGGTAACGCCGTCATTGATTACACTGGGCGGGCCGAACTTCTTGTCAAGCGCCACGGGACGGCCGCGGGGTCCCAGTGTCACTTTTACTGCGTTGGTCAGGGCGTCGATGCCGTTCTTGAGGGACCTGCGGGCATCTTCGCCGTATTTGATCTGTTTTGCCATTTATGTTTTTCCTCCTAATTAAATGTGCCTTTTACTAAATAAATAGTCCTATTTCTTCTTGGCCAGAATGTCCGCTTCCCTGAGGATGATCAACTCCTGATCGTCTTCCTTGATCTCGGTGCCGCCGTACTTGGCGAAGATGACAATGTCACCTACGGCCACATCCATGGGCAGCCTTTTGCCGTCATCCGACAGCTTTCCCGGGCCAACGGCCAGCACCTTGCCGTCCTGCGGTTTTTCCTTTGCAGTGTCGGGAAGGAAGATGCCACCCTTGGTCTTTTCCTCTTTTTCAAGAGGCTTTACAACTACCCTGTCACCCAAAGGTTGAATTTTTACAGCCATGCGTACCTCCTTAAAAATTAGCAATCTCTTTACGAGACTGCTAAGTATCTTAGCATAAAAAATTATCACTGTAAAGGGGTGACTGCTAATAAATGTATTTAACAGTATGGAAGGTTAAAAATTGTATCCGGCCTTCCTGTAGTTGTCCATGGCCCTTTCGTTGAGGGCTGATTTATCGGCCAGTTCGGCTGCGTGGCTCCACATGCCTTTCTTCTCGTAATCGCGGAGTTTGGCATTCAGCGCCCCGGCTTCGTCCGTGGTTTCCGCACTGCAGGCTGCGAACCTGGAGAAAACACGGCAAACTGCGGCGCCGCATTTCGGGCATGCCTTCAGCGGCGGGTCGGACATTTTTTGCAGGGCGTCGAACCCGCCGTTGCAAAAACGGCACCCGGTACGGGTGGGCCTGTATTCGTAAATCGGCATGGCAAGTACTCTGATTGATTTAGATAAATACTAAGGATGAGGGGTAATGGTAACAATAGTAATTATATTTGGGGAGGGGCCATAATACCAGAAAACCCTGTAGGCGGCGGGCGTTTTTTGCTTGGCGCATGCTTCGAAAATTTTTCCTCCGTTAGGACCCTTCAAGCTGGTAAATTCATGAGTTTGCAGGCTGTTGTGACGGGGATCTGATGCCAGGTATTCGATAGTTTTCTTGACAGCTTTGTAACGCTTTATTAACGCTGGATTGTTCTTAAGAAACTTATATTTTTCTTCCGCTTCGGCCGTCCAGTATAACCCGAACAAGGCTCTCAACCTCACAGAGAATCACGGTCCACTTTTAATACCTTGCCTTTTGCAGCATCTGCGAGACCCTTCTTTACTGAAGTCAGGGCAACCGGATTATTAAATAACCATACTTCTGAAGCTGATATGGTCAATTGCGGGTCCAATATAATCTGGCCCAGGGAATTCTTATATATATGATATGTAACACCCTTCTCTATGTGGACATGTTGCAGGACCACCCTCTTTTTTGCATCTGGCTTGACACTATCCGCTATTTTCTCGAATACATGATCTTTTATCACCATGACTAACCTTCCTGTTGGTTATATAATCGGTAACTTTTTGTATTGTAGTACTGGTGGGAAATAATTTCAAGTGGGATAATCCTACTTCTATCGGACAAAACCACTGTTCCAATAAAGGCGCGGATACGCGACAGGTCAATTCTTCAGCAGCAGATATTAGGTTTTCCCCAACAATCTTTGGATGCAACTGAAACCGTATTAAAAGATTTAATGACCATGTTGACATTAGCCTATAGTATGATAGAATCGCATTCGATGTACATAAAAATAGAGAACTATACGTTCCTCGACGGCAATATTCTGTACCTTTCCGCGGCATGATCGGTATGGATGATAACGGCATAATAAAAGAGGACCAGTTTTAGGAGAAACGGCAGTCGAAAAGGGTACCACCTGAAGAATACAAAATCCAGTATGCTGGATGGAATACCAGCTGCTGGAGGAAAGGATGATTCAGG